>JAEEGL014083333.1_pt1 | contig 11546 bp, 8 predicted proteins | sample 9134231 | NCBI WGS metagenome assembly JAEEGL01 (sample SAMN16246548, study PRJNA631951) | gut metagenome | biome: gut microbiome; feature: rumen; material: fiber-attached | host: Bos | place: Iran: Karaj | collected 2018-10 | reverse complement strand
TGAGAATAACGGCCCTGGATATGCAAGAAACAACAGCATCAAGGAAGCTCGCGGACGATACATCGCCTTCTGTGATAGCGATGACCGCTGGTTTCCTGAAAAATTGGCGAAGCAGGTTGCATACATGCAGAAACACCAATGTTGCCTTTGTTTCTCCAGCTACCTGGTTTGCGGTCCTGATGACGAACATAAAGGTATCGTCATTGCCCCTTCCCGCCTAAGCCTGTCTGACCTGAAACACGACAACAAGATAGGTTGTCTGACTGCCATCTACGATACTACGATATACGGCAAGTTCTTCATGCCCACTATCCGCAAACGTCAGGATTGGGCACTCTTCCTGACCATCATGAAGAAGTGCAAGACGGCATACGGCATGGTGGAACCCCTAGCCATCTATCGCCGAACTCCAGAAGGCATCAGCAGCAAAAAACTGAAGCTTATCAAATACAACGCCAAAGTGTATCAGTTCGTTTTCGGATACTCGGTACCTGTTTCTTATTTGTACCTATTTTTCATCTTCATGCCCACCTACCTGACCAAGAGAGCTATTAACTGGATTGCCAACATCCGCAGGTAGGACTCTTCTTAATTTTCAGCCATCGTCATGCTCAACCGCCCAATACAAGATATGGATGATCTTCTAAACAACTACTTTAATCACAAGTCCGTCTTATTGCTCCAATTATAAAATTGAGAAGGCAACACCCAGACATTGCCGAAAAAATATCATTTTGTATTTTCTGGAAAAAAAACATACCCTTGCAATTATTATGGGAAGAATACGAGTTTTATACGTCACGCACACAGTAGTGATGGCAGGAGCCAATAACTCAATGCTAAGACTAATGCAAGAGTTAAGAGAGAATTACGGTGTGGAGCCTGAAGTGCTAATGCCCCAGGTAGATTCCGCATACTCTAAGATCAACTTATACAAGGCATGTAAGGAACAGCAGATAAAGTGTTATTCCTACCGTTTTTATTGGTTCAAAGGCAAGCGAAACTGGAAGGCATATTTAAAGTGTCTGTCAAACGTACTATGGTATCCCCGCATCCTTTGGAAGATGCGAAGCAAGCAGTATGATATCATTCACAGTAATAGCAGCGTTATCAGTCTTGGTGCATTTATCTGCCGAGTGAAACATACGCCGCATGTATGGCACCTAAGGGAGTATGGTCTGTTGGGTCTGAATTATACTTCCCTGCTTGGTAGATGTTATGAAAAATGGGTATATCAGCATGGAGACCTTTTCATCGCCATTTCTAATTCTCTGAAAGCATACTATTCCGATATCATCCCTCTTAAAAAAATCCGAATGATATATAATGGCGTACTTCCACCTGAAGATCGGTATATCGCCTCTCACCAAAACAACACTGTTCAGTTTTGTATGGTGGGGGTACTTGTCAATCTAAAAAGGCAGATAGACTCACTAAAGGCGGCCAACATATTAGTTAACAAATGGAATGTGACAGGATTCCACCTCTCTTTTATAGGCTTAGAAGAAGCAACGTACGCACACAAACTCCATGAGTATATTGATGAAAATGGTCTGTCTGATTATGTGTCGTTCATGGGCGAACACAGCAATATCAGTGCCCTGCTCTGCCACATGGACGTAGGGTTGATGTTGTCTAGTTTTGAAGCCTTCGGCAGGGTTACGGTAGAATATATGATGCATGGAATGGCAGTAATAGCCTCTGATTCAGGGGCTAATCCCGAGATAGTGGAAAATAGTGTGTCGGGCATTATCTATCCATTAGGCGATATCGAAGAACTTGCACGTCAAATGCGTGTTCTAATTAATGACAGAACTAAAATTCTTGAGTATGCAGACAAAGGAAAAAGAAGAGCATTAAAAATGTTCACCTCACTTAAGAATACAGAACAGATTTATCAAATTTATCAAACTATTATCAGCCAGAAATGACATTGAATGCCTCTTGCAAATAATTATCAACTTTTTTTATAACTCTTGCCGGATTCCCACAAGCTATACATCCTGCAGGAATATCACAGGAAACAACCGAACCAGCTCCAATAATAGAATGAGCCCCAATAGTTACTCCTTTGAGAATAATACTTCTAGCTCCGACAAACACTCCTTCTCCAATATGGACAGGTGCTGTATGTACCTTTTCTTTCTGGTCTGCTATTCTAGCATCATAATCGACAGGATGAGAATCTGTGTCAGTAATAATACAGCCAGACCCTATAAGAACATTATCCTCAATAATTATTGAATTTGCAGCATTGATTGTGCTACCAGAAATACCCACATTATTACCAATCTTCAAGACGCAATCAGGTTGTGCAATATTAAAAACACAGGGTTGAATGAGACCAATCGTGTTAGATGTTACATTGTTATTGCAATGAAAACCTTTTCCTATAATCAGTTTGCCACCATAAAGATGCCGAAAAAAACGGTCATACCACTTGCGAGTAATTATTCTAGGCTTACCCTTTATTACCCATGTGGGATCAAATGGAAGACCACTCCTTTTACAATTAATAAAGGTTGGAATCAATTCATACAGAAAATGATAAATCTTATATAGCTCTTTCTGAATCATAAAGTATGAGGACGACGTTTAATTAATGAATAATATACAGATGGGAAAAAAATGTTCATCAAACGAGCAATATACAGAAGGAGAAATTTAGATTTCTGATATTTACGCATAAAATTAAGCCGGTCACGTGTTGCACGCAAAGGGTGGTCGAAATAAGCTCGACGCTCAGAGATACTCATTTTCTTTATCTTCTTCTGTTCGTCATCATAGGAATCATGATCAAAATCACATCTTCCACACACCACTCCTGTGATATATAGGGGGAACCCTTTCTTGCGAGCCTCAATACTATACGCCCAATCCGCATTGCTATGCTGGTAAACCTCGTCGAAAATTTCAATTGAATCCACAACTTCATTAGAAATCAATAGAATATTTGCATTTGCCATTTCACATGGTTGAGGGACTCCATTTGGTTTGAGCGTCACAGCTTTACCTATTAATGGAAAGCTGTAAACCTTCCCCCCATAAGTAATTTCCTTACCATCTAAAGAACTGCATACACCAGAATACAAGCCAGGACGTCCATCATTCTGGCAAGCATACTCATGAACCCTCATCAATTCGGCAAATGTATTATCACAGAACAAAGTATCATCATTTATCAAAAGATAGAAATCCCATTTTTCTCTATCCTTCAAAGCTTCTTTCCATGCCAAGCGCATACCGCCTGCCCAATACAATGACCCTGTCCCCTGAACAATGTGGATTTCTTCCTTTGGGAACTCTGTCAGGACCGCATCAGCTGTACCATCCGAACATCCATCATCTGTCAGATATACAGACAAAGCCAGTTGCCTGCCACCACCTTCATTATATAATCTACGAGCCAGGAAAAGACTACTCAAAGAAGCAACTGTTAGCTTTTTCCTGTTGTAACATGTAAGAATAACTGCAATATTACATTTCTCCATAACCGTCAGTTGCTTAATCACAAAGAATCAAAAAAGTCTATCACTCGAGATATCTGCTCCCTGGGAGACTTCTTGTTCAGAATAAAATCAGAGGCCCTCTGTCCAAAATCATTTCGTTCCTTTTCAGGCATCTCACAGATACGGCATATTTCAGCAGCCAAACCTTTCGCACTCTCCTCTTTAAAGAAGAAAAGGTGTTCATAATATTCAGAAGGGATAGATGAAAGCTTTGCCATCAGGGTTGGGGTTCCTGACGCCATGTACTCCAAGGTCTTGGAAGGGAAAAAGAAAGGTGTGAATTCCTGAGAAGATAGCACAGGATTGATCAGTAGCGTCGCTCTCTGCTCCCTCTTCATGAGTTCCTCGCGACTCATCTGTTCTAAATACAAGATGCGTGAATCCTCTTGAGCACGTTCTTTCACAAGGGATGTCAGTTCTCCGTTTCCTCTAACCCATAGTCTATAATCACTATCCTCTATGAGCCGGAAGGCATCCAACAACACTTGTATTCCATAGCGGGCTCCCAGATTTCCCGTGTACATCAGTACTTTATGCGGATCTTTGGTGCTTTTGTCCAATGCAGCCTCATCGTTGTAGATTCCTTCCATCAACAGCCAAGGCTTTTCTCCCATCGGCAAACGTTCCCTCATTCTTGAGGCAAGCAACACATACCCATCCACATAGTTGAATTTCTCTCCTTCTCTCGCTTTCTTCTCTGGAGATAGCAATTCATTGAGTTGGCTATGAAACTTGTTCTCATGCATTCGGTACTCTGGAAGATCTGTGACAAGCAACACTGCTTTCACATCAGGGAAAGTTTCCTTTATACGAATGATGGAATTCAGATAGTTGAAGCTGTAGAAAAAAAATAGTTTCTTACCCTCAACCTTTCTGCACCAAGCAAGTGCCGCTTGCTCTACCTTCCTGTATGTATCCTTCCTTTTGTAATATGCCACGTTGACGTATGACAAGCTTTGCACGTTATTTTCCTCACATCCAGGCACTCTTAGCGACTTGGCAAATGCAGGGAAAGAACCCATGGGAGCCACATTGAGTACATGAAAATCCTGCTGACAAATCTCAAATCCACGAATGATGGCTTGCGAGAGATTGTGGGCTGCCCAATTAAGACCTATTTTGGAGATAGTCTGGCATTTCCAGACAATGCTTTGCGGATAATATTGAGAGATGAAAAGAACGTTCATGTCATCATTTTCCAATTAAAGTAGAGCGCGTAAGCGTCTACTGGTCTGCAAAGGTACTTCTTTTTTTTAAAACAACAAAAAAAGAATGCTTTTGTTTTTGAACTCCCTCACTTAACCACATAACCGTTTCCCTTGCATGAGAGAACTTCGGTCAGTCAAAAGGTCCCGCCTTTTCTTTTATACTATATACTTTTCTGGTTCTGCGTCAATTTGGGTGGTGAATAAAGGTTAAAGAATCTTACCTAATACGTTGATTTATAATATAATTTTGATATACAATAATTGTAAATTAAACTATTTTGCGTGCTGAATTAAAGAAACAAGAAAGGAATATGAATGACAAGGCAAAAGCCAAGATGACATGGGCAAACTCATATATATTGTGGAGCAGAAGCAGAACAGGAATTACCACCTAAATTGACGCAGAACCCCCAAAAAATATAGTAAAAAAATATTCGTCAATGAAAAAGCTTGAAAGACAAAGATGTACTATTTTCATAATTCAAAGCCTTTCGTCTACAATATTACGAGGTAATAATCCTTTTACGTCATATACAACACCGCTGTCGGATACCATCGACCTGATATCCATTTCCAAAAATTCCTTGTGTGCTACGGTTAATATAATAGCGTCATATTTGTTTTCTGGCATTTCATTAATAATGTTGATGCCGTATTCATGTCGCACATGCTCGGCATTTGCCCAAGGATCATAGATGGTGATATTGTCTGTATATTCCATTAGAGTGTGGTAAATATCAACCACTTTCGTATTACGGATATCAGGGCAGTTTTCTTTGAAGGTTATACCGAGTATGAGAATCTTTGCATTTTTTACCAACACACCCTTTTTGTTCATCAACTTTATTGTACGATTAGCCACATAGTCGCCCATGCCGTCATTCAGGCGGCGTGCATTCGACATAACACGGGGAAATACACCGTAGACTTGCGCCTTCTGAATAAGGTAATACGGGTCAACACTTATACAGTGACCACCAACCAAGCCTGGCGACAACTTAATGAAATTCCATTTTGAAGAAGCCGCCTCAATTACGTCGTGGGTATCAATGCCCATAGCATTAAAAATTTTGGCCAATTCATTCATAAAAGCAATGTTCACGTCACGTTGGGAATTCTCAATGATTTTCGAAGCTTCAGCCACCTTGATAGACGATGCCTTGTACGTGCCGTTTACTAATACCGCATTGTAAACATCATCTACAATATCGGCTATCTCTGGTGTGCTGCCTGATGTCACTTTCCTGATCTTCTCGACTGTATGCAGTTTGTCGCCAGGGTTAATTCGCTCGGGAGAATAGCCAGCAAAGAAATCGATATTGAACTTCAATCCGCTGACACGCTCTATCACGGGCAAACATTCCTCTTCAGTTACTCCCGGATAAACCGTAGACTCGTAAACTACAATATCATCTTTCGAAATAACTTTACCAATTGTCTCTGAAGCTCTCCAAAGCGGTTTAAGATCAGGGCGGTTATTCTCATCTACGGGAGTAGGCACGGCCACTACATAAAAGTTGCAATGCCGAATCTTTTCCAAGTCGGTAGTACATATAAATCCATGGTTATTGATGGCATCCTGTAGCAAGTCGTCGCTTACCTCGAGGGTGGCATCATGCCCTGCCATTAAGGCATCTACTCGCTGCTGGTTCATGTCGAAACCAATTGTTTCAAACTTTGTTGAAAACAGACGTGCTAAAGGTAGTCCAACATAGCCTAGACCGATAACACATATTCTAACATTTTGCATTAATATGTATATTTTTGTTATGACTCGCCAGAATCTAAATCATCTATTTGCTTTTTGTTTACACTTTTCTCTCATAGAAGCCACATTAAGTACATGAAAAAACTGCTATCAAATCTCAAATCCACGAATGATGGCTTGTGAGAGATTGTGTGCGGCCCTGTTAAGACCAATTTCGGAGATGACCTGGCATTTCCTGACGATGCTTTGGGATAATATTGAGAGATGAAAAGAACGTTCATGTCAGCATTTTTTCAATTAAAGTAGAGCGTAAGCGTCTTCGGGTCTGCAAAGATACTTCTTTTTCTGCAAACAGCAAAATAAGAACACTCTTGTTTTTGAAGTCCCTCACTTAACCGCATAACCGTTTCACTTGCATGAGAGAACTTCGGTCATTCAAAAGATCCCGCCATTTCAACAAACTACATATTTTTGCGGTTCGTATCATAAAATTACGTTAATCTATCAGCAAATGCATTACATTCAATCTCCTTTGAACACATTGTATCCAGCTAACATGCACGGTATAAAATTGCTATACCACAAAGGATATCCACGAACAACAAAGGCCAAAATGACAATACTCATGGCCGAAAACACAGCACGTTTGTCCTGGGTGCCACGGTAGACGAACAGATACAACATCACGACCAAGAACAAAGCACACATACCATTCTCATAAATAAATACCCGATACCCACTGTTCCCAAATTCACTCTTGGGCATTTCACGACCAAACCAAATATCTGAGGATGTCATGAAACTGTCAAATTCACGCTTAAAACTCTCTGTCACTCGATTATCTCCAGCAATCTTACCAGCATCATCTACCTCCAAACGTAATACAATAAGATTATGTAGCATATTATCACCATTGTTATAATAAAACGAGCCTACCCCCGCAGAGACAACGACAACAACTACCATTATTAATTTAACAAATATCTTACGTCGATGTACCCACGAATTAAGCACCAACAATACCACTGCATAGACGTAAGCCGCTAAGGAAAATGTCATCAGAGTTGTCACCCATAATACGAGATTGTACCACTTCTTCCACTTTCCCATTTGAGTGAGCAGTAACATAACTGTTGCAGTTCCCAGATGACCAGGTTCCAAAAAAACAGAACTGAACCGAGGAATAAGATCCCAGACAAATCGGTCATCAACCATAAAGAAGTAATAATTGGTAAAAATGTAAAAGTAATCACCAAACACTGCTCTATGTCCAGGAAAAGAAAAACCAACAAGATGTAGGACGAAACAAGGTATGGATACGCACATCATTAAAGCCATACATTTACAAGCAACAGTCATAAATGGAGCATAAAATCGTCGATCCAACTTAAACAAAGCGTAAACAATAGGATAATTGAACACTCCCACAATATATGCATTGATATTCTTGTCGTTAACGATCTGTAGATAAAACTCGTAAATAAAAAAAATCAGAAATGCAATAAACAGGTCCTTGCGAGTAAAAATATCGTCCTTACAACGACTTCTTGCTATGAAAATAGCAGGAAGTATCAACATAGAAGCTAGCAATGGAAACTTAGTGTTAATAGACCACAGAAACCAAGGATTGAGCGACCCCAACATTGCTAACAAAAAACCAGAGAAGACCAGTCCAATGCACAACTTATCTTTAGGTACTAAGATAAACTGCAACAATGTGGATTTGCGAACCCGAAAAAAATGATTCCATTGGTTCAACGATATCTGAAAAAATTTATCACCCCAACTCATCGGTCTTTACTTTTCAACATATTACGCAAATCATCACGTTCAATTTTGTCCAACACGAGTACCCATGCAAAGACAAGGCCCAAAACAACTGAGACAGGAATAGAGAACAAAAAACGCCATTCACTCTCTGTCAATTGAGCAATACTCATAGTGAACAAAATCAGAATGGCTATTAGAGGTATTATTCTGCCTAATGTGTCACGTAAAAAAAATACAACATTTAATCCAGCCATAAAACGCACATAGGGCACACGGAACACAGCTACAAGCACCTCGACCAAAACATATACAAAAAGTGCACCTACAATACTATAGCCCCACACAAACATCAACCACATAAGTCCCAACAACAGAATTTTGGGTGTATAAGCAAGTAAGGTGTATACACGTATTTCTCCAATCGCTTGTACCGCAGTATGCAATCCGTAGGTACTTTGATCAATCATCAAAGACAACAGCAAAAACCGACACAACAATGGAGTGTATTCGCTTACTCCGTTTTCACCTAACCACGCATGCAAGACTGTAGGCATCTCAACTATCAGAGGAATAAGAAAAATGGAAAGGATAGTCAGCACCAGCTTACTTTCCTTCTGAGCCAACATCAGCATTTTTTGACGATCATTTCTTCCTTCTGCTTTCATAATCTGAGGATTCATTGCATTCAGAATGGCACCAGCCAAAAAAGAAACGCTACCATAAACTTGCTGAGCAATACCATATGCAGCATTGATTATAGTGCCTCCAAGGAAATGATTGAGGATGACTGCCAAACCTTGATTACGAATAACGACTGTAGCAGTCCCATAAGTAGTCCATCCTGCAAAATTCAAAAGACTATGTAAATATTCTCGTTTTCGATCTGCCCAAAAGCAACGTGGCTTACACTCTTCAAAACGCCATAGGGCAAACAAGGAAAAAGCCAACAATTGTATGAGAAAAACTACAAGCATCATCAAGGCATAAATCAATAACTTATCTGCATGTATTTTTGCAAGCATCAATACGAAGCTTAATTTTAAGAAACAATCAAAAACTTCAACGCACGAAATAAATACAATATTTTCTCGAGCAATAAATAAAGCTTTAAAAGGTGCGGTATTGAAACTCACGAACAGCATTGCTACAGTCAATAGATATACGTTCTTTGCAGTTTCCAAACGTGAAGGAGCAATCACAAGATAATTGCAAAAGATGGAATCTTTAAGTAAAATCATAGCTATAACAAGAACCCACGAAATAGCAAAATGCAACAGAACACTATTAGAAAACATCACTTGCGATTCGATTTCTTCAGCCTTACCATAGCTATATGAAAGATGACGTTGTGTAGTGACAATCATCGCATTTGTCACAAATCCCAACATAGCAATAATGCCCCCAACGAGGGAATAAATACCATAATCATCCTGTCCTAAAACCTGTAAAACAACACGTACCGTATACAAAGACAAACAAGTATTGATCAATGTACGGCCATATTGAACGATTGTATTTACAAGTACTCTCTTAGAAGGATTCATTACCAGTTCATTCGTCTTCAGGCAATAATATCAGTGCTTTAATCTCTTCCTTCAAAAGATAGAGTGAAGTCAACAAGGTGGCCAAGAATAGCATTGCAATGACAAATATTATGCGCTTAGGTGCAGAAGGCTTTATGGGCACACTTGCAGCCTTCAAAACAGTAAAAGCTGGCGTTCTTTCCTGAATCTTAGCTTTTGCAGCTTGGTACTGAGTTCGCATAGCATTCAAAGTGCTCAGCTTAGTTTGCAAATCATTCTCCAATTCATCTCTACCTGAAATATAACTTTGCAATACAACATTCTGATGAGTATCACAATATCTATTATATCGCGCTACAATATCCTCATATTCTGCCTGTGCACTATCTGCCAAGTGTCTGTAATACTCTTCATCTATGCGAGCCTTGCTGGTTCTATAGTTCGTTATAAAGTGTTGCAAACGAATACGTGTAGAATCGGCAAGAGCTGCACAAATTACAGGATCCTGATCTTTGACAGTAATGGTAATGACACTAGTCTTAGTATCTACATTGCATGAAATATTCTGTCGTATCTTATTGACAAGATTATCCTCGGATCGAGACAAACGCAATGGGTCAAGTTTTGTATCTTGCCTAACAGGAGTTGGTACACCTTCGAAAAGATTTTTCAACTTCTTTGTACACCATTTCAAAGGATACTTCACCCAATTTTTCTTTTGATGCTTGAGCATATAATTTAAGTATGTGGTATCTATGGTGCCATCCACATTTCTTACGCGTACATATAGGAGGTCTACAAGGAACTCATTCGTTGAAATCAAGTCTGGATATAACTCTGGATAAAAGGCATCATTGGACTGCATCCCCCCTAAATCAAAACCGAAAGAACTAGCAATGCTTGACAAGGCCCCGCCAGAACTTTGGTCACCCATCTCTGGCGCCAACGTAATATCTGAAACATAAGTTCTGGGCTGTGGCAAAATATAGGCACACGCTAGAATAAAAGTAACAATCCAAACCTTAACAAACAAAAGCTTCCGATTCCAAAGAGACCGAAAGACAATCCTCAAATCAATAACCTCACTATTCTTACTTTCTTGCATAGAAACATACTACTTAATAATACTCATCAAAGCTACAATCACACTGGCCAATGAGGCGCCACCCGAAGTGATGGCCATAACCTCGGCTGTACTCATACGCTTGTTCTGGGTTTTGGTGGGAACTACAATCTCACTACCTGGCTGAATTGCTTTGGTGCTACGATGATTGATTTCCTCCACAGAGCCGTTCATGTTGATGACATAGACACCTTTCTTCTTGGCACGGTTTCCGTAACCACCAGCACGTTTGATATAGTATTTCAAACTCTCACCTTTCTTATAGTTCATACTGATGGGATAACTAACCTCACCGGTAATCTTCACGGTATTGCTGTACTGAGGAACAGTCAGACGGTCACCTTCGCGTAATACAATATCTTCCTGACAACCAGGATTCTCGAGTGCCTTGTCAAGATTGACAGCAACTGGATAGGTATAACCCAAATCCATTTTCAGGGTCAACAAAGAGTCCGCCTGAGCCATGTTATAAGTCTTTTCTGACTCCATCGCCTCCTCGTACATCTGAATCTGAGCCATACGGAGAGAGCTCTCACGCTGGTTGCGCTCTTCTTCAGTGAGTCTTCGAGTCAGGCGGGCACCCTTAGCATACGCAAGAGAGGAAAGTCCACCTGCAGCTTTCACTAGGTCACTTAGACGATAGCTCTGACTGGTTAGCGCATACTCACCTTCGAAATTGACACACCCCAGAACAGTGACACTTTG
>JAEEGL012544346.1_pt1 | contig 11546 bp, 6 predicted proteins | sample 9134231 | NCBI WGS metagenome assembly JAEEGL01 (sample SAMN16246548, study PRJNA631951) | gut metagenome | biome: gut microbiome; feature: rumen; material: fiber-attached | host: Bos | place: Iran: Karaj | collected 2018-10 | reverse complement strand
AGACCACGTAGTTCTCACCCTTGTAGTCATATTCCTTTGCAGCCTTTTTGAAACAACTCCATGTCTTCTCGATACGGTTGTCGAGAATGTCCGGAAAGCGCAAGAGCACAGGTGACTGCACATCGCGCAGTGACAGCTCGTCCATGACTTCACGAAGGTCGACGGCTGTGCCATCCTTGCAGGGGGTCACAAACACATTGCCTTGGTCGTTGATACCGAAGTAGCTGGTACCCCAGCCATTGATGTTGTAGAGCTCCTTAGAGTCTTCAATCGTCCATTTCTTCATATCTTCAGAAGTTCGCGTAGTTTGGTTACTGATATCTTGATTTTATCATAGTCATCCAACAGGTTGACATCGAGGATATAGCGTGCTTTCTGATAGAAAGGCTCGCGGGTTTTCAGGTGGTCGGTGATATAGGCAATGAGTTCCTCGGCACTCTTGTTCTTCAGCAGGGGGCGCTCAACCTTAGCCATAAGCAGATGCTTGTAAAGGGTCTCAGGACTGGCCTTGAGATACACCACCTCGCCCTGCTGGTTGAGATAGTCCATATTGTCGAAGAAGCAGGGAGTCCCGCCCCCACAACTGATGATGACATCTTCGAACTCTGCCACTTCATGGAGCATGTTATGCTCGAGGACCCGAAAGGCCTCCTCGCCCCGCTCTGCAAAGATCTCTGACACTGTCTTGCGCATCCGGCTCTCGATATACCAGTCGAGGTCGTAGAACATCATGCCTGTCTCCTTGGACAGTGCCTTGCCTACGGTGGTCTTGCCAGAACCCATATAGCCCACGAGGATAATCCGTCGCATAAGTATAGTGTTTACGATTAACTATTTCTTCTGTTGTTTCTCGATGATATCCATGCACTCGTCGTAGGTGAGTTCTGCTGCACGCGAGTGTAAGGTCTTCGGCAGGCGATAGTTCTTGCCATCGAAGGCGATGTACGGACCATAGCGGCCATTCATAATCTGCAGTTTTCCATCGGCATCGAACACCTTCAGGTGCTTCTGCGATTCTGCCTGCCGTTTCTCGGTGATGAGGGCTACAGCCTCCTCGAGGGTAATTGACATCGGGTCGGCACCCTTGGGCAGGGAGGTATACTGCTTCTGATGGAGCACATAGGGTCCGAAGCGTCCGGCACCGATGACCACAGGACTACCCTCGAAGCTGCCTACCGTTCGAGGCAGTTGGAAGAGCTCGAGTGCCTCGTCGAGGGTCAGCGACTCCATGCTCTTGTCGCTGGGCAACTGTGCAAAGCGCGGCTTCTCGTCATCCTCGGCCTGACCAATCTGCACCACAGGTCCGAAGCGTCCAATCTTTACAAAGACCGGTCGGCCCGTCTTGGGATCCAGGCCCAGCTCCCGCTCACCCGCCTTGTGTTCCTGACGGGTGTTCAGAGTCTTTTCGACAGTCGGTTCGAAGTCTTTGTAGAAGGCTTTCATCATGTCCGTCCACTTCTCGTCACCCCCGGCAATCTTGTCGAAGTCCTGTTCCACCTTTGCGGTGAAGTTATAATCCATGATGGCTGGGAAATACTTCATGAGGAAATCGTTGACCACAATACCAATATCGGTAGGCAGGAGTTTACCCTTATCGGAACCTGCCATCTCCTTACGAGTCTTTTGAGTGACGAGTTTTCCTTTGAGAGTATCGATGGTATAGCTACGCTCCTCACCCTTGCGGTCACCCTTCTGCACATATTCGCGCTGCTGGATGGTAGAGATGGTAGGTGCATAGGTAGAAGGACGGCCAATGCCCAGTTCCTCCAGCTTATGTACCAGCGAGGCCTCCGTATAGCGCAGCGGCCCCTGGCTGAAGCGCTCGGTAGCCTGTATCTCGCGGCGGGTGAGCGGCATCCCTTCCTTCATCGGAGGCAGCATGTGGCTCTCCTCCTCCTGACTATCCTCGTCGTCTACCGACTCGCGATAAACCTTGATGAAGCCATCGAACTTCACTACCTCGCCCTGGGCTACAAACTTAGAGGAGAGTGAGGGGGCTGCTATCTCGACGGTGGTCTTCTCTATCTCGGCATCTGCCATCTGACTGGCTATCGTGCGTTTCCAGATGAGCTCGTAGAGCTTGCGCTCCTGCTGTGTGCCCTCTATCTCGGGGCGGTCCATGTAGGTTGGACGGATGGCCTCGTGGGCCTCCTGCGCTCCCTTGGAGGAGGTATGATACTGGCGTACCTTGCTATAGTTCTCGCCATAGAGTCCATGTATCTCATCCTTCGAGGCCTGGATGCACAAGCTGGAGAGGTTGACGGAGTCGGTACGCATATAGGTAATCTGTCCGTGTTCATAGAGATGCTGTGCCACCATCATGGTCTGCGACACGGTGAATCCGAGTTTGCGGGCTGCCTCCTGCTGGAGGGTAGAGGTGGTAAAGGGCGGTGCCGGTGAGCGTTTGACAGGCTTCTTGCTGATGGAGTCGACATGGAAAGAAGCCTCCTTGCACTGTTCCAGGAACTGCTCCACCTCGCGATGTGTCTTCAGACGCTGTGCCAGGGTGGCTTTCACCTCCACCTGTGAGCCATCGGGATTGGTGATGGCAAAGATGCCGTTCACACTATAGTAGGGCTCGCTCTTGAAGTTCTGGATTTCGCGCTCACGCTCTACTATCAGTCGGACAGCCACACTCTGCACGCGACCAGCAGACAGGGCCGGCTTGACTTTTCGCCACAGCACGGGTGACAGCTTGAAGCCTACCAGACGGTCTAACACGCGACGGGCCTGCTGGGCATTGACCAGATTCATATCCAGATGGCGCGGATGCTCGATGGCTGCCAGAATGGCCGGCTTGGTAATCTCGTGAAAGACGATGCGGCTGGTTTTCGCCTCATCCAGTCCCAGCACCTCGCACAGATGCCAGGAGATAGCCTCTCCCTCACGGTCCTCATCGGAAGCGAGCCATACCTTCTCGGCTTTCTCGGCCTGTGTACGGAGTTCCTTGACCAGCTTCTCTTTCTCCGTCGGAATCTCATATTCGGGAATGAGCGTCTTGGTATCGATGCTCATCTCCCTCTTCTTCAAGTCGCGAATATGTCCATAACTTGACATCACTTTATAGTCCTTGCCAAGAAATTTCTCTATCGTCTTTGCCTTAGCAGGCGACTCAACAATCACCAGATTCTTTTGCATAATGATATTGCTTTTTATGATTTCGGGCTGCAAAAGTAGGGAAAAGTTTTGGTTACACCTTATATATATAGTAGAATTTTTGTTTTCTTAACAGTTAAGTGCCATTATGGTGGAGTTTAGGAGGTGAGAGGCAAATAAAGAGAGCTAAGTATTTAAATAAGTTGAAACACGCATACGCGTGGGGGATGTTTTGGACTGTGTTGCAAATAATTACTAAATTGTAGCATTTTAATACACGATACTTGTATGGTTGCATCCTTTTTTGTATCTTTGCAGTGGAAATCCATCAATAGACTAAACCAATATGAAGAAAATTATCTCTTGTGCTGCCCTCTTCGTGGCAGCAACCATGGGTATTCAGGCCCAAAAACCTATGAACGCCCCAAAAGGCGGCAAGGCTATCAGTGACGAGCTCATCGGCATCTTCTTTGAGGACATCAGCAGTTCTGCAGACGGTGGTCTGTATGCCGAGCTCATACAAAACGGTTCGTTTGAGTACAGTCCCGTAGAACGTGACGGCTGGGGAGCAGGTACGGCATGGAAGCAGGCCCGTCCCGGTCACTCACTGGGTATGCTGGAGGTTCGCAAGGACCAGGGCATCCATCCCAACAACCCCACCTACATGCGTCTGCATGTGGAGCGCGTAAAGGAATTCTATGACTACAAAGGCTGGAAAGGCTATGGCCTGGAGAACGAGGGCTTCAAGGGCATCTCGGTAAAGGCCGGTCAGAAGTACGACTTCTCGGCTTTCTTCCGCAACCAGGGTGCTGCCAAGCAGATACGCGTAGTGTTGGGCATCCCTCAGGGATGGGGTAAGGACCTAAAACTGTTGGCAGAAGCCACCATTCAGGCAGACAGCAAGGACTGGAAGAAATATGAGGCAGTGCTCACGCCCTCAGAGGACTGTACCAATGCCGTCCTTCAGGTGTTGGTGCTCAATACGGGTGTAATCGATGTCGACATGGTGTCGCTGATGCCACAGGACACCTATAAGGGTCACGGACTACGCAAGGATCTGGCCCAGGCACTGGCCGACCTGCAGCCTAAGTTCCTGCGCTTCCCTGGCGGATGTGTGGTGCATGGCGGTGGTGACGGTTTCTGGAATACCTACCGCTGGAAGACCACCATTGGTCCGAAGGAGACCCGCCGGCAGTTGAAGAATACGTGGGGTTACCACCAGTCGATGGGATTAGGATACTATGAGTATTTCCAGTTCTGTGAAGACCTGAACATGGAGCCTCTGCCCATTCTGCCATGTGGTGTGTCGTGTCAGGGCACGAATGGCGGTTGGGAGATGTGGCCGCATCAGGCTCAGGATGTCTGTCCGATGTCGGAGATGGACGAGTGGGTACAGGATGCCCTGGACCTCATCGAATGGGCCAATGGAGACCCCGCCACCTCGAAATGGGCCAAGAAGCGTGCTGAGCAGGGCCACCCCAAGCCCTTCGGACTCAAATACTTAGGCATCGGCAACGAGGAGAAGATTACCCCTGAGTTTGCTGAGCGTTTCCGCTATATGTATGAAAAGGTGCGCAAGGCCCACCCCGAAATCATCATCGTGGGTACTGCCGGCCCTGGCTCACATCCTGGAAACCCCGACTACGAGGCAGGTTGGAAATTAGCTGACGAGCTGGGTATGTCCATCATTGACGAGCACTACTACGAAAAGAACGACTACTTCCTGAAGAGCCGCCAGTATGACCAATACCCTCGCGACCGCAAGACCAAAGTCTACTTGGGCGAGTATGCCTCGAAGGACAAAAAGCTGATAGACGCACTGGCAGAAGGACTCTACCTATTGCATGTGGAGCGCAATGCCGATGTGGTATGCATGACCTCCTATGCCCCGCTCTTTGCCAAGAAGGATGCCACCAACTGGAATCCTGATATGATTTATTTTGACAATGAGCGCACTTATCTCACCTGTAGCTACTATGTACAGCAGCTGTTCGGGCAGTCATCGGGTCAGTACTATTATGGTGACTGTGTGCGCTTCGAGGGAGACCAGAAAGGCATAGAACAGCCTCAGGAGGATGTCCACTACGGCCAGTCGGTAGTGCTGAACACCAAGAGCCGCAAGCTCTATGTCAAGCTGGTGAATGCCACTGGCGAAGAGAAAGAGGTGGACATCAACCTCAGCCGCTTCCCCTTGAAGAAAACAGTCACTAAGACTGTGATTGCCGGAGCTGCCGACAGTGAGAACAACTACGAGGCACAGCCCATCGTTCCCAAGAAGGAGACGGGTAAGGCTCAGAAAAAATTTGACATGGACCTGGCTCCCTACTCGATGGTGATGCTGGAATATCAGTTATAAGCGAACGCTACACCTTATATAAAGGCTGATGACATTTTAGGGTGTCATCAGTCTTTTTATTATATAGCTAACGTTAGACTTATGAAAAAGCTACTGATGATACTGAGCCTCGCACTGCTGACAGTGTCAGCACAAGCAGGCAAGCCGTGGGACAACGGCAAGCTTCGTGTATCGGATAACCAGCGTTATCTGCAGTTTGAAAACGGACAGCCTTTCTTCTGGCTCGGTGACACAGGGTGGCTGCTACCTGAGCGTCTGGACAGAGCTGAGGCAGAGTGGTATCTGCAGAGCTGTGCCAAAGCCGGCTATAACGTGGTGCAGGTGCAGACCATCGACGGTGTGCCCGCCTATAACATCTACGGGCAGATGTCGAACCCAGACGGGTGGAACTTCAAGGACATCAGCCGCAAGGGTGTCTACGGCTACTGGGACCACATGGACTACATCATCGACCAGGCTGCCGACAAGGGCATCTATATCGGCATGGTGTGCATCTGGGGCGGACTGGTGAAGGACGGCAAGCTCTCCGTCGAGGATGCACGGAAGTACGGCACCTTCCTCGCCAACCGCTATAAAAGCAAGCCCAACATCATCTGGTTTATGGGCGGCGACATCCAGGGCGACATCCGTCCAGAGGTATGGGAGGCCCTTGCCAACACCATCAAGTCGATAGACAAGAACCACCTGATGACCTATCACCCCCGTGGCCGCTATACCTCGGCCAAATGGTGGAGCAAGGCCAAGTGGATGGACTTTCACACTTTCCAGAGCGGACATCGCCGCTATGGCCAGCGCATGGGCAATGCCGACTACCCCATCCCCGACAACACGGAGGAGGACAACTGGATGTATGTCGACTCCACATGGAAGTACAGCCCCATCAAGCCCGTCTTAGATGCAGAGCCTTCGTATGAGGACATCCCCGTGGGATTGCACGACCCTAACGAGGCGCGCTGGCAGGACTACGACGTGCGTCGCTATGCCTATTGGAGCGTGTTTGCAGGCAGCTGCGGACACACCTACGGCCACAATGCCATCATGCAGATGCTGAAGCCTGGCTATCCTACCAGCTATGGCGATGCCGGTGATGTGAAGACCTGGTATCAGGCCCTGCACGATCCGGGATTCCTGCAGATGCAATACCTGAAACGACTTATCCTGTCGTTCCCCTATTTTGAGCGTGTGGCCGACCAGAGCATTATCCACAATAACGGCGAAAAGTACAACCGCCTGATTGCCACCCGTGGCAACGACTATCTCTTAGTGTACAACTACAACGGTAATACGATGAGGGTTGACCTGACGAAGATCAGCGGAACCAAGAAAAATGTGTGGTGGATGACGGCTGCCACAGGTAAGTTGAAGTACTTAGGCGAGTTCGACTCGAAGCTGCTCACCTTCCGCTACCATCCCCAGTCAGCACGCGTGGAGGACGGTGTGCTCATTGCCATAGACAACACGAAAGAATACCTGAAGAAAGACCAGACCGAGCTGTCGGCAGACGGATACAAGGCAAAAGAACGCGACCTCAATGAATAGACTACTCATCACATTGCTGGCCCTGTTACCCATGCTGGGCATAGCCAAGAAAAAAGACAGCAAGCCAGACGTAAGCCTGTCGTGGCTCCGTGTAGAAAACCTGGAGAAGCCGTTGGGCATCAACACGGCCGAGCCCCGCTTCTCGTGGATTATCCTCTCTGACAAGCAGGATGTGCGCCAGACTGCCTATCAGATCATTGTATCTACCGATCAGGGGGAGGTATGGAACTCCGGCAAGGTGGAGAGCGACCAGCAATTATGGGTGCACTACAAAGGAAAACCCCTGAAGAGTGCCATGCAGTGTACCTGGAAAGTCAAGGTATGGACTACAGTCGGTGAAAGTGAGTGGAGCGCGGAAGAATGCTTTGGCATCGGGCTGCTGAAGGAGAGCCATTGGACAGGTCGCTGGATTGGCCTGGACAAGTTGATGCCTGGCGAGGAGCGTGGCCTGCACTCGCGCCTGGCTGCTCGCTATGTAAGGAAAGAGTTCGAACTGGAGAAGCCCGTCAGGCGTGCCATTGCTTATGTGGCAGGCATAGGGCTGCACGAGCTACATGTCAATGGAGTGGTGTTCAATCGCGAGGTACTGGTACCCATGCCCACCGATTACCGCAGGACGGTGCTCTATAACACCTACGATGTGACCAATGCCTTGAAGAAGAAAAATGCCATAGGCCTGATATTAGGCAATGGCCGTTTGTTCCCCATGCGTCAGAACAAGCACTACAAGGCTGTGACCTTTGGCTACCCCAAGTGTCGCATCAACCTCCTCATCGAGTTTACTGATGGTACTACCAAGCGGATAGCTACCGATGAGAAATGGAAGATTACTGCCAACGGACCTATCCGTAGCAACAACGAATACGATGGTGAGGTGTTTGATGCCCGCAAACAATTAACTGGATGGGATGTGGCTGGCTATGATGACAAAGCGTGGCTGAATGCCGAGCGTTCTGAGATACCCTTGGGTACGCTGCGGGCTCAGATGGCTCCAGGCATGGTTATGTCGCCGCTCACGCCAGAGCCTGATGTGGTTCATGCTAAATCGACTGCTGTTAAGGGTACTATCTACGATTTCCATCAGAACATAGCAGGCTGGATAGCTTTCGTCCCGACTGGTCGTGAGGGCGACACCATCCGCGTGAAATATGCCGAGAAGCTGAACCCCGACGGTACACTCTATCTGGATAATCTGCGCGATGCCCAGTCAGAGGATATCTATATCTGCGGCCCAACTGTCAACTCTCACCCCTCAACTGTCAACTCTCAAGAGTGGCATGCTATCTTCAGCTATCATGGTTTCCGCTATGCGCAGATCACAGGACCCGCGAAAGAAGTTCATGCCTATACCGTCAGTGACGATATGCAACAACTGGGGCATTTCGAATGTTCGGATACCATGCTGAACAAGGTCATGCACAATGCCTGGTGGGGCATCTATGCCAACTATAAAGGGATGCCCGTCGACTGCCCACAACGCAACGAGCGGCAGCCCTGGCTGGGTGACCGGACCATGGGAAGCTTAGGGGAGAGCTATATGTTCAACAACGAGCGTCTCTACACCAAGTGGATGCGTGACATTTGCGAATCACAGCGAGAGGATGGAGTCTTCAGCGACGTGGCTCCGGCTTTCTGGAACTACTACAACGACGATGTGACCTGGCCCGCAGCACTGCCATTCGGTTGCAACATGCTCTACAGTCAATATGGCAACCGCGAGGCCATCGACAAGAGCTATCCTCATATCAAGCGGTGGCTCCAGCACTTGATGGAAGAATATATGCAGGACGGCATCATCACGAAAGATACCTATGGTGACTGGTGTGTACCGCCTGAAAGTCTGGAGATGATCCATTCGCAGGATCCGACCCGGAAGACGGACGGCAGTCTGATTTCTACCGCTTACTTCATCCGTGTGCTGCAACTGCTGTGCTCATGGGGATGCGAGCCTGACTACTGGAAGCCTATCTGTGAACAGATGGTCCAGGACTTCAACCGCCACTTCCTCACCGTGAAGAAGGGTACCTCGCTACGGCCAGGACACGTGCTGTATCCCGACTCCATATTCTATGGCAACAATACCGCCACTGCCAATCTCCTGCCCTTGTCCTTTGGCATCGTACCGGATGAATACCGCCAAGAGGTGACGAAGAATGTGGTGGAGAACATCATCCTGAAGAACAATGCCCACGTACCATGCGGTGTAATCGGTATTTCATGGCTATTACGGGCCCTGTCGGACAATGGCTTCAGCGACATCGCCTACATGATAGCCACCCAGAAGAGCTATCCCTCATGGGGCTATATGGCAGAGAACGGGGCTACCACCATCTGGGAACTATGGAACGGCAATACAGCCTCACCCAAGATGAATAGCGGCAACCATGTCATGCTGTTGGGTGACCTCGTCACGTGGTGCTACCAATACCTGGGCGGCATCCGCCAAGCCGACTTGTCCGGTGCTTCTCCGTCGGAATCCTCCCCCGTAGGCTATAAGCACTTCATCTTGAAGCCCGACTTCAGTATTCCTGACTGTTTCTGGGCCAATGCCAGCTACATCTCCCCCTACGGCACCATAGAAAGTAAGTGGAAAAAGACATTACAGCATGTGGAGTGGGATGTGCGCATCCCCTGTAATACTACGGCCGATGTCTGCTTGCCCAATGGAAAAGTAGAAATACTGGGGTCTGGCAGTTACCACTTCAGTGTGGATATTCCCACCGACTCGCCTGCCATCGTGAAAGACGAGTTCCTCTACGAGCAGGCCACCTTCCCGCAGTGCCACTCGGCCAGCATTGTCGAGACAAAGAAGGGCGACCTCGTGGCCACCTACTTCGGCGGCAAGCATGAGCGCAACCCAGATGTCTGCATCTGGGTGAGTATCAAGGAGAAAGGCAGCAACGAATGGAGTAAGCCCATTCTGGCTGCCGACGGTGTCTTCGAAGTCGGCAGTCCTCATGCCCAGATAGCTGGCATCACCGCAGAGAGCACTCCCGCCTCAGAAGGTCCAGTATGTCGAGGCAAGGCTTCAGCCAGCCAAAAGAGAAAGGCTTGCTGGAATCCTGTCATCACAGAGATGCCCAACGGCGAGTTGTGGCTCTTCTTCAAGATAGGTCTAAAGGTCTCCGACTGGACGGGCTGGCTCTGCAAATCAAAAGATGGTGGCAAGACCTGGAGTGACAAGGAACCCCTGCCCAAGGGCTTTCTCGGACCCATCAAGAACAAGCCCGAAATCATCGACGGCCGTCTGCTCTGTCCCTCCAGTACCGAGGACAACGGTTGGAAGTTCCACATGGAGATTTATGACATTGCCAAAAAAGAATGGAAATACGTAGGACCAGTGAAAGCTACCCTCGCCATGCGCACCGAGGATATGATTGCAACGCCACACTCTGACAAGAGGTCAGAGAAAGCCGCAGTGCCCGACACTTCTCCGTCGGGCAAGAAGGAAGATATCGAAGCACCCGATGCCGGCGGCACCGCCGCCGCTGACGGCCGTCACCCTATCGACTGCATCCAGCCCAGCATCCTGAAGCTGAAAGACGGCAGACTGCAAGTGCTGATGCGCACCCGCAACGGACGCATAGGAACCTCGTTCAGCAGCGACAATGGGGACAGCTGGACGGATGTCACCCTGCTCGATGTGCCTAACAACCAGAGTGGAACCGATGCCGTCACCCTGAAGGATGGCCGTCATGTGCTCATCTACAACGACTTCGCCACCCTGCCGGGCACGAAGAAGGGTGTGCGCACTCCCCTCTCGCTGGCTATCAGCGAGGACGGCACACACTGGCATCATGCCCTCACACTCGAGGACTCGCCCATCAGCCAGTACTCCTACCCCAGCATCATTCAAGGCAAGGACGGCAAACTCCATGCCGTTTATACTTGGCGACGATTGCGTGTTGCCTATAAAGAAATCGACCCTGCTCAGTTACCTTAGCTGAGCAGTTTTTTTAGTAGCCCAGTTTGTCATTAGCATCTATTCCTTGGGCCACAAAACGTCTTTTTCTTGTAAAAGACGGAAGCAGAAGCCCTTTGTAAGCAACAAATTCCGTTACGCCAACCATCTGCTGATGGCTCCTGTCAAAGAATACATGGTCGGTTTGGAGAAACGTCTTCCTGGAAAGCATTATGAGAACGTGCTGCTTGTGGACACATTGGGTAACTATCATGAACTGAAAGAGTATATGGGCAAAGGATATGTGGTGCTACACTTCTGGGAGAACTGGCATCGCAACCAAATTGTTCTTGAGACATTAAACCCAAATCGGTCATTAGACTGATTTGGGTTAAAGGAGCTGCGCCGTCTGGCAGACAACCAATCAGCCTCTCATCAAGCTCTTGAGGAACAGGTACCAGTCCCCTGTTCCGTGCAGCGCAATCCCTCTGTACATCGCCCTTTGCGCCACCTAGGGTTATAAGGTTACATGTTTTTGGTGTAGAGGGCCAGCGACAATTTTATAATTAAAGACTACGATTGCAACGCCACACTCTGCACCTTTAGGTCAGAGAATTACACGAATGCTTACGAAAAAACAAACACGTTTGTTTT
>JAEEGL012237048.1_pt1 | contig 11546 bp, 9 predicted proteins | sample 9134231 | NCBI WGS metagenome assembly JAEEGL01 (sample SAMN16246548, study PRJNA631951) | gut metagenome | biome: gut microbiome; feature: rumen; material: fiber-attached | host: Bos | place: Iran: Karaj | collected 2018-10 | reverse complement strand
CCCAAATAAGAAGTATCCCGTCATCATGTCGCAGTACAGTGGCCCGGGCTCGCAGCAAGTACGCAACAACTGGAAGCTTGATTGGGAGGAATACTTCGCCACCCAGGGATACATCATCGCTTGCTTTGACGGTCGTGGCACGGGTGCTCGTGGCAAGGCCTTCGAGTCGCTCATCTATCAGAACCTGGGTCACTACGAGACCATCGACCAGGTGGCTGCAGCACGCTACATGGCCAGCCAGCCGTGGGTCGATGCCGACCGCATTGGCATTTGGGGATGGAGTTTCGGCGGATATGAGGTGCTCATGGCAATGTCGCACCCCGACAGCCACTACGCTGCCGGCGTGTCTATCGCACCAGTGACCAGTTGGCGCTTCTACGACACCATCTATGCCGAGCGCTTCATGCGCACCCCGCAGGAGAATCCTGAGGGTTATGCCAACAGCGCACCGCTCGACAAGGTCAAGGACCTCAAGGGCGACCTGCTTATCATGTTCGGTAGCGCCGACGACAATGTGCACATTGTCAACTCGATGCAGTACATCGCCAAGCTCCATGGCCAGAAGCGCCAGTTCGACATGATGCTTTATCCCAACATGAACCACAGCATCAATGGCTGTGGCGTGCGTGAGCCCCTCTACCAGCGCGTGCTCAACTACTTCGACCGCACCCTCAAGAAATAGGAAGTCTATTCTCTAGAACCTCTAGGACATCTAGAATCTCTAGAATAAACTAACACTAAAGACTAAAGTCTAACGTTTAAAGTCTCAAAACTATGCGTACAATAACGATAATCCTGCTCACCCTCCTGTCGTGCGTCACCGCATGGGCAGGCGACAAGAACACGACCATTGTGGTGCGGCCCATCACTGAGAAACAACGTAGCGAGATTCCCGACAAGACCTTGACAGTCAAGTTGCAGCGTTACACCATCAACGATACGCCGCTGGGCAAAGCTGTCGTTGACCTGGTCAGCGATGTACGTAAAGATGACTTATATTACAATTTCTATGTGTTGAAGTTCCACACAACACAAGATGGCGTACTCGAGGTGGGTGTCATAGGTGAAAACCGGATTTCACCAGCCATCCAGAAGAAAGCTTGGGGTGTCATGTTCTTTGACTCGGTATGCTTTGCCCTGATTGATGAGAAACCCGATGGCCTTTTTACCAAAGCCAAAGGTAAGCAAACCATTATCCAGGAATTTGAGATTGTGGATGACTCTTTCCATAAAAGCACTGATGTATTTGCCTTGTGGAAGGATGGTAAGTTGCGTGCCAATGTTTATCATATCAATGGCAGTGATTTGCTGCAGAAGCGCAAACGCAAAGAAGACGGCAACATCATGGTTGACCACTTCGAATAATTTTTATTAACTCCAAAACCACAAATTATGGCCACTAATTGTCAATGTTGCAGATTACGAATGTACCACGACAGGAAGCCCAAATCATTGATGGGCCGCTTCTGGCGTTGGCACATCAATTTCTGCCCAGGGTGGAAGGCTTACTTCACCTCACTCACACCCAAGCAGCAACAAATGTTGCGCGATGAGTATCAATTCACTAAGTATCAAAAAACTGAACAACAATGATAGAGCGGGTGTTGAACGTTAAGTGATATGATTCACCCTCTCATTGTCATAACAGGTCCCACTGCTTCGGGAAAGACTGGGCGAGCTGTGGCGCTGGCACGCAAGCTGGACGCCGAGATTATTAGTGCCGACTCACGGCAAGTCTATCGTGGCATGGACTTGGGCACAGGCAAGGACCTGGACGAGTATGGCGACGTGCCCTATCATCTCATCGACATCTGTCCGGCAGGCTACAAATACAGCCTGTTTGAGTTCCTGCGCGATTATCAGACAGCCTATGATGACATCACTGCCCGTGGCAAGCAGGTCATCTTGTGCGGTGGCACGGGCATGTATGTCGAGACCGTCGTTAAGGGCATTCAGCTGCCTCCAGTTCCGCAGAACGAGAAGCTGCGCGCCAGCTTGGCCGACAAGTCGCTTGATGAGCTCACTGCTATGTTGCGCACGATGAAGACCCTGCGCAACAACAGCGATATCGACACCCCCAAGCGCGCCATTCGGGCCATCGAGATCTGCACCTACTATCACGAGCACCCCGACCTCAAACTCGCCACCGAGCCACACCCGCTGGATGATGCCATCGTCTTTGGCGTGAGCATTGACCGCGAGGCACGCCGACAGCGCATTAGCCAGCGACTGGACGCACGACTCGAGGCAGGCATGGTCGACGAGGTCAGGCGACTCATCGAGGGTGGGGTAGACCCCGAGGATCTCATCTACTATGGTCTGGAGTACAAGTTCATCACGCGCCACGTCATCGGCCAGCTCACCTGGCAGGAGATGCACGACCAGCTCGAGATTGCCATTCACCAGTTTGCCAAGCGACAGATGACTTGGTTCCGTGGTATGGAGCGCCGTGGAACCCCCATCCACTGGCTTCCCTACGATATGCCCGCCGACGAATTTACCGCAAATGTTCTAAAACTCATCCAACAATAGACAATGAAAACAAAACACATTATCCTTGCCGCTACCCTTGCTGTATGCGGCATCATGACTGCCTGCAACCCGGGCAACCAAGCAAAGCATGAAGAAGCCGTGCAGGCCGACACCATTGCCAGTGACAAACCTGCCCTTCTGGTGGCAGTGGATCGCTATCTGGTCGACTCTATTGCATCCAACTATGCATCGGGTGAATTCAGCATCCCTTGTGTGCCCATGACTTGTGTAACCAGCACCGACTCGACCGATGTCAAGGTGTGGGGCGACTTCTGGGTGTTCAATTACAATCAGGTGGGCGACACCCTCAAGTGTGTCTCCGGCGGAAATCATCCTGGACTGATGCATATGCGCAAGGTGGGCGATAACTATGAAGTATTCGCTTTCGAACAGGTAGAGGACGGTGCCGGCAATGAGGCTAGCGCACGCAAGATCTTCGGCGAGAACTATGATGCCTTCCACGCCGTCAACAGTGACGAGCAGTACCGAGCGAAGGCTTTACGAGATGCCATCATCGACTATGTCAAGCAAAATGGCCTCACAGCCAAGTACTGCCAGGACTATGGTCGGCCTGCCGTGAGCCTCGAGTAAATAGTTTCTTGTTCCAGGAACTATCAAGGGCGACTCCCACTTGGGAATCGCCCTTGTTGTTGTGGCCGTGGATGTCACGACTCACTGTTGTCGCTTGCTGGCGCCTCTGGCTCGGCTTCGCGTTTCTTCTTGGGCAGACGTCTGGCCTTGCGCAGTGCCTCGGTGATGATCCACTGCAACTGACCATTGGTTGAGCGGAACTCATCGGCTGCCCATTTCTCAATCGCGCTCATGATGTCACTGTCAACGCGAAGGATGAAATTCTTTGTCTCTTTCTTTGCCATTCTGTCTGCTATTTTTTGCGTAATTCGTGGTGAGTCAATGTAGCCTTTTTACTGATTCAGTGTACCAGTGTTCACCACGGGCTGGGCCGACTCGTCGGCACACAGTACCACAAGCAGGTTGCTCACCATGGCGGCCTTCTTGTCCTCGTCAAGCTCGACAATGCCGTCGGTCGACAGCTTGTCCAGAGCCATCTTGACCATACTCACAGCCCCTTCGACAATCTTTTCGCGGGCGGTGATGATGGCGCTAGCCTGCTGGCGGCGCAGCATCACCGCAGCAATCTCGGGGGCATAGGCTAGGTAGTTGATGCGGGCCTCGACCACCTCAATGCCGGCCATCGACAGACGCTCGTTCAACTTGGCCTCGAGTTGCTCGTTAATTTCGTCGCCACCCGAGCGCAGCGTCAATTCATGGGTGTCCTCGTCGTTGTCATCGTAGGCATACTGTCCAGCCACTTGGCGCAGGGCGGCGTAGCTCTGCACGCTCACAAAGTTTTCCAGAGCACGCATCAGGCTCTTGGTGTTGCTGCCTACGGCGCCTTCAACCGAGGCCATTGTCTGCGAGTCGACCTCAAACAGAGCCTTGTAGGTGTCCCGCAATTTCCACACCATCACCAGGCCTATCATCACCGGGTTACCTACCTTGTCGTTCACCTTGATGGGCTCGGCATCCAAGTTACGGGCACGCAGCGACACCTTGGTCTTGCTATAGAACGGGTTAATCCAGTGGTAACCCGTACGGGTGAACGTGCCACTGTACTTGCCAAACCACGTGGTCACACGGGCAGTGTTGGGCTCGACCATGAAAAAGCCGCACAGAAATAACAGCTCAGCGATAAGCATCACTATCGAGATAACAAGCAGGAAGGTGGCGAGTCCATTCATTCCACCCTCGTCATACAACATAATGCTCTCGTAAAAGCACCAGCCCAGCACAAACGGCAACACGATAACAACAAACAGCATCAAGAAACCGTTCAGTGCCATTCCCTTGAATTCAAATTCTTTCGTTTCCATAATCTATCAATTGATTGGGTTAGTATATTTCGTTATGATATCAATTTGATACCACAAAGATATAAACAAATACCGTGCCGACAATGGAATCTCTCAAATATTTAACAAAATTTAATCCTTTCGGCTTGTGATGGCCATTCTGCAAGTAGTTGGCTATCTAATATGTAAGAGCAAGCCCCTTACCAATCAACTGGAAATAATCTCATTATTTTAAACTTTGGGGACTATATATCAGTTGTCCCCCAATTAGTATTTTGTTTTTTGGTGATGAAGCAACGTCACCGAAGGTGAAAATCTGAGTAACCGGGGGTGGAGCGTTAGCGACACCTCCGGTAAGAGGGCATACTAAATATCTCGCTGAAAGCGAGCACCTTGCCGCGAAAACTAAATGCTCGCATTCAGCGAGGATAATAGTCTGCGTTCTGTCCGAGGGTGTCGCAAGCTCCACCCACGGTTACTCAAATCAGTCGCTTTCAGCGACAAAGCATACCCTGGGGGCAACTGGTATATAGTTCCCTAAACTTTAGCATCCGTGATTATTCTGCAACAGTCTGGCACCCCCAATCTGAAAAAACTGCAATTTTGTATGATTACGTTCCTAATTCCAAGAAAAAATACTACCTTTGCAGTGAGTTGTTACCGACTTATAATGGATTGTTAAATAATGCGAAAATTGCCTGCTCCATCGGAATTGCCATACGACAAAACAAGTGCAGTGAGTATCTTTGAATATAGCAAAGGCTTATTGGGGAAGACATTGCGTGAGTTTGTTGGGGAAGGTTATGTTCCCAAGAAAGGGAAAGGTGCTTTGGGACAAATGGCCGAGAATATCTATTTCTTTCTTGAGACCAATAGTAACCCGGCATCAGACTTTTCTGAGGCTGGTCTAGAGCTTAAATGTACTCCTTTGAAACATGGGAACAAAACGCAGTATCTAATCAAGGAGCGACTAGTGTGCAACATGATGGATTATTTTGAGGTAGCAACCCAAGATTTTGAGCACTCTCATTTCTTCCTCAAATGCCAATTGATGCTGATTCTTTTTTATTTGCATCAGTCTAGTTGTAACCAGTTGGACTTGGAATTTATTTTTTTCTGTATTGTGGCAGTTGCCTGAGAAAGACTTGCTTATCATTCGGCAGGACTATGAAATCATTCGAAACAAGGTTTTGCTTGGTGAGGCACACCTTCTTTCAGAAGGTGACACTGAATACTTGGGAGCTTGCCGAAAAGGCCAAAAAGGTGAAGAGCCCGTGTCGCAACCTTATTCAACAGAGCGTGCGAATAAGAGAGCTTTTTCACTCAAACCAGCATATATGCGCACGATTCTGGAATACATCCAAGCAAAAGGGAGCAATGCAGTAACAAACATTACTTACAAAGTTAAAGATATCCAGTTATTTGAGGCAGATGAACTTCGTGTGCAAACATTTGATGACATCCTACTAAAGAGGCTTAATCAACATGTAGGGAAATCCTATTATGAACTATGTGAGACAGTTGGGAAGAGATACGACACGGATAAAGGAAAATACGCTCATATTGCGAGTAAGTTAATTGACAAAAGGGTTGGCAACATCAACTTAACCGAAGAATTCAAAAAGGCTGGTCTCCAACTCAAGACCATTCGCATTGAGGCTGATGGAAGAATTAACGAGTCAATGTCATTTGAGAACATTGACTATATGGAAGTATATGATAACGACTGGTGGCCAGACTCACGATTATATGAGATTTTCAGCGGAAGATTCTTATTCGCCGTTTTCAAAGCCGACGGCGGTTGTCTAACCTATATAAACAAGAAAGGCTTAGAAGTCACGGAAACCACATATACACTTGAACGTGCGTTTTTTTGGACGATGCCTCAACAAGACCTTCTGATGGCTGAAAAGTATTGGCAGAACATCCGCCAATGTGTGTTGGACAATCATATTGACCCAAAATATTTCTTTAAGTTGCAAGACCATAAGCATTTCCATGTTCGTCCCAAAGCACGATTAGCATCTGATTTGGCAGAGAATCCCAATGGTGGATATGCCAAGAAATACTGCTATTGGTTCAACAACGAATATATAGAAAAGATTGAAAGAGAAAATAGATAATGGACAATAACAACCATAATATCCGTGTAGTGGAGTTATTTGCTGGTGTGGGAGGATTCCGCATCGGGCTTGAGGGGGCATCGGATGCCTACGAGACAATCTGGAGTGACCAATGGGAGCCCTCTACAAAGCATCAGGATGCATCACTGGTGTATGTGGCGAGGTTTGGGCGCGAGGGGCACTGCAACCGCGACATCAACACGGTGCCGACGAGTGAGATTCCTGACCATGACTTGCTAGTGGGCGGGTTTCCTTGCCAAGACTACTCGGTGGCGGCAACGCTGAGTCGTTCGGGTGGCATCGAGGGGAAGAAGGGAGTACTATGGTGGCAAATCTATCGTATCCTTGACGAGAAAGGTGAGAAACGCCCACAATACCTTTTCTTGGAGAATGTGGACCGAATCATCAACTCGCCTGCCACGCAGCGAGGTCGCGATTTTGCCATTATTCTCGCCTCACTGAGTGACTTGGGTTATATTGTCGAGTGGCGCGTCATCAATGCGGCAGATTATGGCATGCCACAACGCCGCCGCACCTACATCGTGGGCTACCGCAAAGACTCGACGGTGGCACGACGCATCGAGCATGTCAAGGACTGGCTCTACTATGACGGAGTGATGGCAAATGCGTTTCCTTTTACCCCAAAGGAGAACACACAGTCAGACTTTACCATCGAAGGGACGATACAAGAGGTGTCGAATTGCTTCAACAAAGGAAGGCAAAATACACCCTTTGGGAACGCGGGCATCATGGTTGACCGACAAGTTCTCTCGGTGGACGCAATACCTGATTATGAAGGACCTATTCAAACACTGGGTGACATCCTGGTTAATGAGCAGTTTGTGCCCGAGGAATTCTACATCAGTAATGAGGAGTTGCCTAAGTGGCAATATGAAAAAGGTGCGAAGAAAATCAAACGAGTGTCGAAAGAGGGCTATGAGTATGTGTTCTCGGAGGGTGGCATGGCTTTTCCCGACTACCTTGACCGCCCATCGCGCACAATGATTACGGGAGAGGGCGGTTCGACACCATCGCGTTTCAAGCATGTTGTGAAGACGCGGTCGGGACGTTACCGCCGACTCATTCCTATCGAACTGGAGCGCCTAAATATGTTTCCCGACAACCATACATTACATGCAGAGGTGAGCGATGGCAAACGGGCATTTCTTATGGGAAACGCACTGGTGTGCGGAGTGGTCGAGGCTATTGGAAAAAGTCTGTATCGAGCCATCTACCACCAAGAACCTCTCTCATCGCACCCCATCGAGATGCAGCGCAAAACGCAACCGAGTCTCGAACTGAGTCTGTTTGGTAATGACGAACCGTTGTTGGTAAACCGCCCTAATAAAACTGCCACGCTCGACCCTACCAAGCGTCTGCTCGTTGGAATGGTCAAGCCTGACAACCAAGAGTATTTCTTGGAATTAAGCGACAAAAAAATCTACTACACGGGCAAAACTAAATCATTCCCATCAACCATTGCGCTCAACAAGTTGTACTACTTTATGCCCTACATTAAAGGCAAGGGCGTGCGAGATTTGTACCTTATCCGCGTGGCGCGCATTGGCACAAAGGCCGAGGTGCATTCTCGCAGCCGCGATAATGACCCGCGCCTCATCTTTGAGCTGGAGTACCTGCAGAGCTTACCCGACTGGCATCCCATTACCCTAAATCTGTTCTACACCTATGCCGACACCGTGCTAGGGAAAGTAATGGCATTATAAGTGCCCACTAAAAAGCACAAGGAGGTGTCAAAATAATTGAGATTCAGTTTGTTGTGGGGCCTTTTTGATGTGGCGATTTCAATTTTTTTGTTGTCTAAATCAGACTGTTATAAGTAATTGGTTATTAATTGTCAATTAGTATACTATACAGTCTTAACTCTTAACTCTCAACTCTTAACTCTTAACTCTCTCTCACCACACTCCGTAGCTGGCGCGGTCGGCGTCGATGCGCAGCATGATGAACAGCAAGAAAGTGAAGCCCCACAGCGACGAGCCACCATAACTGAAGAAAGGTAGCGGGATGCCGATAACAGGGCACAAGCCCAGCACCATGCCTATGTTGATGCTCAGGTGGAAGATGAGATAGGACGCAACGCAATAACAATAGACGCGCCCAAAGGTGGTGTGTTGCCGCTCGGCAATGGTAATGATGCGCAATATCAGCGCCAGGAAAACAAGCAACACCGCTGTCGAGCCCACAAAGCCCTCCTCCTCGCCGATGGTACAAAAGATAAAGTCGGTGTGTTGCTCGGGCACATATTTCAGTTTGGTTTGTGTGCCGTTAAGGAAACCCTTGCCCAGGATGCCGCCACTGCCAATGGCAATCTTGCTCTGGTTCACATTATATCCCACGCCGCGTGGGTCGTCGGCAATGCCCAACACCACGGTGATGCGCTTTTGCTGGTGCTCTTGCAGAACGTGGTTGAACGCAAAGTCGACCGTGAACATGAACAGAACCGAAGCAGCGATGAAACCGATGGTTACCAGCAGTCGTTGCACATTCTCGTGAAGCATAGCATAAACCAGGTAGATGACCGTGCCACCAACCATCAAGCCAAAAAACAGATAGCCATTGATGTTGACTCCCAGATAGGTCAGTCCCCATGCCAGCAAGCCACCGCCCACGTAGGCTAGCAGCACATTGCGACCCAGGAAGAACGATCGGCAGTAGAACAGCAACATACCCACCGTCAATACCATCACGATGACAAACGCGATGAACGTGCCAAGTGGGATTCCCATCAACATCACGGTAGCAAATTTCAGAACCACCACAAAGTAGGTGATGGCGCACAGGGCGGCAAACAGCACAAACCCGCTCATGCCCTCGCGATAAAGCACGAAGATGAGCGATGTGTAGACAAGTGCCGAACCAGTTTCCCGCTCCAGAATAATGCACAGAATAGGAAGCACTATGATGCCTACAGCAATGGCATAGTTCTTCCAGCTGTTCAAGGCAAAGCCGTAGGTGCTGAACAGTTTGGCCAGTGCCAATGCGGTGGCAAACTTGGCAAATTCGGCGGGCTGCAGGCTCACGGGACCGAATACCAGCCACGACCGTGAGCCCTTGATGTCGGGCGCGACAAAGATGGTGACAATCAGCAGCAAAATCATCACCCCATAGATGGGGTAGGCATAGGCCTCGTAGAGACGGCGGTCAATGAGCAACAGCGACAAACCCAGAATGAACGACAGACCTGCCCACATAAATTGCTTGCCCGAGAATCCTGAGAAGTCAAACATGCTTGCCTTGTCAAAGTTATAGGTAGCAGCATAGATGCTCACCGCGCCTGCCACAATCAGGATGGCATAGAGCACGATGGTCACCCAGTCAATCGACTTGAGCAACGTGCGGTTCTCGCTGTCATGGGTTCGTAGTTCCATCGCTGGTCTTCGCTTGTGGTTTCACTTCGGTTTTCTCTTGGGGCTTCGCCTCGCTCTTGCTCTCTTTCTTCTTGCCACCATACACCTTGGCACTGAACAGGCTAGTGTTGGCCATGCGGTTGGCTACAGCCTCGCGGGCAGGCGAGAGCTTGCCGTTCAGGTATTGCTCAATCATCACCGCACCGATGGGAACGCCGAAGGTGGCACCGAAACCGGCGTTCTCGACATAGACGGCGACGGCAATCTTGGGATCGCTCATCGGCGCAAAGCCCATGAACGCCGAGTGGTCACGGCCATGTGGGTTCTGGGCAGTACCGGTCTTGCCGCATACCTCCCAGCCGGGGATGTTGGCACCGCGGCAGGTACCGCCGGTCACTGCCATGCGCATACCCTCGACAATGGGCGTGTAGTAACTGTTGTTGATGGTGGTCTCGTGTCGCTCGATGCACTTTTTCAGCACACCCACACCATCGATGCGACGCACCACATGCGGCGTGATGTAGTAGCCGCGGTTGGCAATGGTAGCCGCCAGATTGGCGATTTGCAGCGGTGTGGCAAGGATTTCGCCCTGGCCGATGGCGTCACTGATGATGCTGTAGGCACTCCACTTACCCTCTCCTAAGTTCTTGTCATAGTAGGCCTTGTTGGGAATGAATCCGCGGCTCTCGCCAGGCAGATCCACACCAGTCTTGTAACCATAGCCCATCGAAACCATGTGCTTCTTCCACACCTCAAAGGCATTACCCACCGAGCCATACTTGCGCTTGTTCTCGAGCATGTGCTTCAGTCCCCAACAGAAGTAGGCGTTGCACGACGTCTGGATGGCGGGTTTCAGAGGGATGGGCGAGCCGTGACCGTGGCAACCCACGCGCATGCCGCCGCTGATGAAGCCACGGTGGCAGGGATAGGCAGTGCTCAAGTTGATGATTCCCTCGTGCAGGAAGATAAGGCCTTGAGTGGGCTTGAATGTCGAGCCAGGAGGATAGGCAGCCATGATAGCACGGTCAAACAGCGGCATCCTGGGGTCGTTGAGCAACATATTGTAATTCTTACCGCGCTCCTTGCCAATGAGCAGCGACGGGTCGTAGCTAGGACTTGACACCAGTGCAAGAATCTCGCCCGTCTTAGGCTCGATGCACACAATTGCGCCCACCTTGCCACGCATCATCCGTTCGCCCAGCTCTTGCAGCTTGATATCGATGCTCAGGTGCAGGTCGTTGCCTGCCACGGGCGCCACGTCATTGGCACCGTCGTTGTATCGACCCTTAATTTTTCCCAGGGCGTCGCGGATCAGAATCTCGCTGCCCTTGCGGCCACGCAGCCAGCGTTCATAGCTCTTTTCAACGCCCAGGTCGCCCGTGTAATCGCCCGAGCGATAGTACGAGTCGTTGTCGATGTCGCGTTGGTTCACTTCGCGGATGTCGCCCAGGACATTGGCACCTGCACTGTAGTTGTACTGTCGCAAGATGCGCTGCACGATATAGAACCCTGGGAAGCGGTAGAGCTTCTCTTGCAATCGGCCATAGTCCTGCGCCGACAAGTGGTTCATCACAATCTGCTGCGTGTAGCCCGAGTAATTGCGGCCTTTCTTCATGTCGGCCAAGCGTTTCTCAAACACCTCGCGCGTGATT
>JAEEGL012116112.1_pt1 | contig 11546 bp, 13 predicted proteins | sample 9134231 | NCBI WGS metagenome assembly JAEEGL01 (sample SAMN16246548, study PRJNA631951) | gut metagenome | biome: gut microbiome; feature: rumen; material: fiber-attached | host: Bos | place: Iran: Karaj | collected 2018-10 | reverse complement strand
TAAATCTCCGTTCGACTTGCATGTGTTAGGCACGCCGCCAGCGTTCATCCTGAGCCAGGATCGAACTCTCACGTTTAAATAGTTCAATCTAGCCAGAACAAAAACTAGCTTTCGTTCTGTCCGTTATTACTTTTGGTTTGTTAATTCTGAATAATTCTCTTGGAATTTTTCAGGGTTGCATTACTGTTTATTTGTCAAGGTACTTCGTTGTTGCTCTTGATTGCCGCAACTCATTTAGAATATCATGTTGTGCTCTCTGTGTCAACAACTTTTTTAAACTTTTTTGAAAAGTTTTTTGGAAGCCGCATGTTTCCGCGGTTTCTGCCGCCCTTTCAAGCGGGCAAAAGTTATTATAGCAAAGAGAAATTTTAAATGCAACACCTTTTTTCATGAATTTTATAGAAAGATTTTCAACCACAAAATGTTGTATTTTGCCATTACCAAATTACATATTACTAGTGTCCTGCCTTGGCTATAGATCACATAACCAGGATGCAAGAAATAAAAAAGGAAGTTCAGAATCATCTGAACTTCCATCTTCTTAGCTAAACGGAGAAAGCGGGATTTGAACCCGCGCGCCGCGTAAACGGCCTACACCCTTAGCAGGGGCGCCTCTTCAGCCACTTGAGTATTTCTCCATGCCTGAATCCCTCTACCAATATGAGGTTTGAATTCAAATGCGTCCTGAAAAATCATCAGACGCAAAGTTAATTATACAAATGGCCTGTGCCTTTGTCAATTACTTTATTACGATTCTCTATTGTACTCGGATATTGCTGTCTCATAAAGGTTGTTACCTTCTGAATCAATTACTACTATGGCAGGGAACCTTTCCACCTTAAGCTTCCTTATAGCCTCTGTCCCAAGGTCGTCATAGGCTATCACCTCAGAAGATATGATTGCCTTTGACAGAAGTGCTCCAGCTCCGCCAATTGCAGCCAGGTATACAGCGCCATTTCTGACGATAGCATCTATTACGCCCTGATTTCTTTTGCCCTTACCTATCATGGCGCCAAGCCCAAGATCTAAAAGATCAGGGGCGTACTTATCCATTCGGCTTGCTGTTGTAGGGCCTGCAGAGCCAATTGGTCTTCCATCTCTGGCTGGAGATGGGCCCATGTAATAGATAACGTTATCCTTCATATCTAAAGGAAGGCTTTCACCTTTTGAAAGTGCCTCTGCCATCCTCTTGTGGGCAGCATCCCTTGCTGTATAAATTGTTCCTGTAATATAAACCATGTCTCCAGACCTTAAGGTCTTTGTGACTTCTTTATCTATTGGAGCTTTAATCTCTCTATCCATTCTGAGTCCTTTTACTTCATCAAAGAGTTACAGATGCGTGTCTGTTCACGTGACAGCAGATGTTTACTGCCACAGGAAGTCCAGCGATGTGGGTTGCAAAAGTATTGATATTAACAGCAAGAGCTGTCACTGTTCCGCCAAGTCCGCCCGGACCAATTCCCGTCCTGTTTATTCTATCAAGAACTTCTTTTTCCATGGCTCTTATATGTGGAAGATCAGACTCTTTTCCAACCTCTCTGGTAAGGGCTTCCTTAGCCATCTGCGTGCACTTTTCAAATGTTCCACCGATTCCGACTCCCACAACCATAGGCGGGCAGGCATTGGGACCTGCGTCCTTTACAGCCTGAACAATGGCGTCTTTGACACCATCTTCTCCGTCCGCAGGCTTTAACATAAACACTCTGCTCATGTTCTCACTTCCAAAGCCCTTAGGAGCTATGGTGATTGTAAGCTCATCCCCTGGAACTATATCATAATGAATGATGGCAGGAGTGTTATCACCAGTGTTCTTTCTTATAATAGGGTCATCCACAACAGATTTCCGAAGGAATCCATCTGTATACCCTTCCCTGACACCCTGATTGATGGCATCAGTTAAACTTCCCCCGGTAATATGGACACCCTGTCCTACTTTCACGAAAAATACCGCCATTCCAGTGTCCTGGCAGATGGGAATCATATCATTTTCAGCTATGTCAAGGTTCTCCTTGAGCTGACCAAGGATCTTTCGTCCAAGTTCTGATTCTTCCCTGTTACTGGCATCACTAAGAGCTTTCTCCATATCCGGAGCCAGCTTGTGGTTTGCCTTTATGCACAGCTCTTTTACTGCTTTTGTTACTTCTGATACTTCCAAGGTACGCATAGGCTCTCCAATCAGGCTCCAACAATAGTGTTCTTAACTTCTACAAGTTCCTCGGCTGAAGGACTTGTGGGATTCCACAAAATGTGCTGCCCATCGTTTTCATATCTTGGAATAATGTGAAGATGGAAATGCATTACTGTCTGGCCTGCAGTCTCTCCGTTATTCTGTACCAGATTAAGACCGTCGCAGGAAAGCTTGTCCTTTATGTCAGAAGCAACCTTCTTGGCAACCTTTGCTGCATCTGCAAGAAGTTCCTCTGGCATTTCAAACAGGTTTGCATAATGCTCTTTTGGAAGCACAAGCGCATGTCCCTTGGTTGCAGGACCGTTATCCAGAATAACTCTGAACTTATCGTCCTCATATATTGTGTTAGATGGAATCTCTCCATTTGCGATCTTACAGAAAATACAGCTGTCCATTACGCCAAGCCCTCCATATCTTTTTGATTTTTAAGCAATACTATATTGATCACTCCAAGCACAAAACCAGTTACAAAACCGCCAAGGTGAGCCGCTGTGTTGGCTCCTGCCTGGAAAAAGCAAGCATATATCACAAAAGCTGCAAGAAACAGAAGTCTTATCAACATTCCTCTGCTCCTTATAAACGTTCTTCGATTGATTATGATCCAAACTACAACAAAGCCCACAAGCCCCATGATAGCTCCGCTGGCTCCAACAGATATCCAGCTCAGGGAGTGATTGATCTCGTAGGCCATGGAGATCATGTTTCCAAACAGACCAGAGAGAAAATACATGAATGCAAAAAACGCATGTCCCGTGTAGTTTTCTACAATTGCTCCTACAAGGAGCAGCATCATCATATTATTGAACAGATGCTGAGGATCAGCGTGAAGGAACATGGCTGAAAAGAGCCTGTAATACTGCCCGTCCCTTAGTACTATCTCCGTCACCATCGCGCCTTTTTCATACAACCACAGCATTGCTGTATTGCTGAGAAGAAAAACTACAATATTTACAGCCAGCAGAGCAATGCTCACATAAGATCTTTTGTAGATCCTCTCCTGATTCTCCCAGTAGCCTGTTTCAACAGCACTGTTATCCTGCATGTCTCTATCCTCAATTGTCATTCTGCCATAAGGTCAAATAACTGATCCAGACTCCTAAGGAGCTTAAAGTCACCCTTAAGCTTGATGCTTCCAGCCATAAACGCCCTCTGGAATGTCATCCTGCCCCCAAGGATATCCTCGAAGGTCCTCTGGTCTGCGCTTAACATTACATCGCAGCCATCCTCGTCGCCTACGCGGCATTCACATTTGCTGCCATCAACGTCAATGACCAAAGGCCGCAGTTTTGCATTGTCGGAAAAAGAGATCTTGTATCTTGCTGATACACCGGCAACTGGCGTAAATTTCTTTTTCAAGGTCTTGGCATATTCATCAGAACTGCCCGAAGCTTCTTCCTGGCCCATCTTGTCTCTGAAGATGCTGGCCAATTCCTGAAGATCCTCTTTCTGTTTCTTGACATACTTGTCGTCTGATGCATATTCTGAGAGCTGCTCAGACTCCTGAGGGGTAAGATCCATGCTCTGGGAAACCCCGACTTTATTTATAACTGCCTGATTGCTGGCAGGGAACACTGGCATCTTCTGGTTGATGGTCCTATAGATGTTCTCTGTCTTTTTGTCGATTATCTTTATGTACTCAGGGCTGTTCTCAAGCTTGGTGGTATCGGCAATATATCCGCACATTCCGTCGCAGGGCAGTCCGCCAAGCATCTCCCATGCACTGGCAAGGCTCAGCATTCCCTCGCGCTCACCATGAGTTGTGGACATAACTACCGGCGCCATATAGATCTCTTTTATACGATCCTTGTCACCATAGAGCCAGCAGGCGTCCAAGAACTGCATCATGTATCCGCCTATTCCAAACCACTCAACCGTGGATGCCAGAATGATACCATCCGCATCCTTTAAGGTGTTTGGAAGCGCAGTGATACCATTTCTCTGCTCATAGAGATTGTACTGCTGTACCTTTACATTAAGTTCCTGCAAAACTGTGGTGATCTGTGAGATTACAAAAAGTGTCGGGTCATCGATGATCCCTCTACCGCCGTAATAGATATTAACCTTCATGAGAACCCCTCCCCATTGATACTGGTATTATAATACCACATGAGGCTATCTACAATCAAAACAGACTCTGCCAATTCTTATTTCATCGCCCTCTTCGATGACCACACTCTCCTGTGGTTTTAGTTTGAGACCATTTCTAAAGGTTCCATTAGTGCTCCCAAGGTCCCTTACGCAGGCTCTTCCGTTGCTTTCCTCGATCCTGCAATGCATCCTGGATATCGAAGCATCCTTCAGCATCATATCAACGCAGCCTTCCATCTTTCCAATAGTGACAGGGAGGCAATCCAGTGGGATCCTGACAGTTTTGTCAAGGTTTCTGCTAAACAGCGCCAAAGCGCCACTTCTTTCCTCATCAAGAACCACTGTGGCTCCCTCTGGCTTCATCTTTCTGGTAAAAGAACTGGTATCCGCGCATACTTTTCTAGTGCGGGTTATCTTCTCAACCACCGGCTCTTGAGCATCGTAAAAAGAGTCCGTCTCGTCCATATCATCGAATTCATCCTCCTCTTCATCGTCATCCCGGTCTTTGGCATCAGTTTTTGGAGATGCATTTTTCATCTCCCTGGCACCTCCAATAAAAGCCACAGCTCCTGTGACAGCAGAGATTACCATTACTACTATGGATAATACATTTTCTTCACTGGACAAAATGTAGTTCATCCTTATATAAACCATGGCGCCTACAAGAAGCGCAAACATAAGCGAAAAGAAAAGCTGGAGTTTTCCAGAAAGCCTTTTGCTTGCTCTCTTAAGTCTTGAATTGCCGTAGACTTCCTCTTTATCATCATCTTCACCAAACCCGTCCTCATCATAGGACATTTCTGGCAGATAGGGCTCGATTTGCTCTTCCTGCTCTGACTCCATCTCTTCTTCCACATTTTCTGAGATGTTCTCGATGATCTCATATATGAAATCGCCGCTTTTTGCACTTTCTTCACAGAGCTTATAAATAAGATCCGTAGCTTCATTATCCTCTTCATCAACTATCTCCAGTAGTTCTAGCGCAAAGTCCGAAAAGCTATTTTTCTCATCATAGAAAGGGCAGTATATGAACTTGAACTCACCAGTTGACAGATCTGTATACACGCTCTGGATATTAAATACAATCCCTTCCTGCCCCATCAGAAATTCAGTAAGGCTGTCCATAAGCTCTTTTATGGAAGATAACAGCCTTCTTACCTGCTCACTTCCCATCTTATTTGAACCAAACCTGTCTCTTAGGTTCTGCATGGAGTTTATTTCATAGTAAAAGAACTTTTCTCCGTTGATGTTTCTTTGGGAACAGGGCACAAGATTTTTGATCCTTCCACTTTCTAGTATCTTGTACATGTACCTCTCGTCTTCAGTCTCTTTTCCCTGATCTTCAAAGACAAGATAATTGTGCTTCAGCTCTCTGTAATATCTGTATTCCATAGTTAATCTCCTAACTCTATTAGCTCTCTCCCAAGGTCACTAAGCCTTGTGAGTATCCTGATATGTTTGGTGTATTGTCTGTGGGTCGCCCGGCCTGCTGCTTCGATTCCATAGCTGCCTTGTGGCTTTAAAAAATATCTCCCCATGGCCCTGTGCCTTGTCATGCTCCTTCCGGTTACCCGTACATCTTTTCCATCCACATGGGGCTCAAATACGGGTCTTTCGTTTCCAAAGTACTTTTTCCCGGCTACATCACTGGAATTTTCCGCAACATATCCCTCCGGATCGTAGTGCCCACCCCCTTTGTCCGAGATACTGGCGCGAAAGGCCAGAATGTAGGAGTCCTCAGAAATGATGCACCGCCCGTAAAGGTAATAGGTGAAATAGATAAGAAGTGCCATGACGCAGATCACCATTGGCATCAAAAGCGATGCCTCCAGGGTCATGTATCCTTTGTATCTTTTCATAGCCATCCTCCAAATCCGTAGCTGACCGCAGTGGCAAGCAGCGTTCCTATGGCAAGAAATGGTACAAAGGCAACCCTCGTCTTTCTTTTCGCCCTTTTAAGCACAAGTAGGATACCGCAAAAGAATCCGTTTAAAACCATGGCTGTCATAAGGGCCAGCACAAGGTCATTAAGCCCAAGGCCAGGTCCGGCTGCCAGAACTATCAGTCCGTCTCCATATCCAATCCCTTCTCTTGTAATGATCGATAAAAGGATCATGGCTGCTCCAGGCATCAGGGAAAGCATGGCCTCCCCTAGCTGTAAATTACCACCGTAAAGAGCCATGACACCTGCTGCCACCGATAGAAGAGCGCAGGCTAATATCTCCCAAAGAAAGATCTCATTTTTCCTGATATCTCCTATAGAAGCTATAGCTAAGATCATCAAAATACCTAACTTAAAAATCATAATTGCTCCTTTTCTCAGCCGCAGGAACTGCAGGGGCGCTTTCCCAGCGCCTGTGATATTGGAATGGTGTAGATCTTTCTTTTAAGCCCCGGGCAGCTGACGCTGGTGTGATACCTTGTGCCATAGCCGGTGATAAACACATTTCCTGCACCAACATTCCCGCCACAGTATTCGCAAGCGTAATATATCTTTCCATCTCTGTTCCTTAGATGTGACAGCTCTGTTTTATCCACGCTTTCCACCTTGATCTTCAGATGTACGCAGTCCACATCCCTGTGGTACACTTCGCCGCTTTCTGTCACATACACCATTTCTTCTTCACTGCCCTCCGTGACAAGACCGGTACTTATGTCATATCCAGTCCAGGCATGACCATAAAATCTGCCCTCCACAGGGATTTCCCTAAAACCGATAACAGGGATCATAGGGTGTACCTTGTAGTCCATCACCAGGTCAATGATGTCATTGCCAAGCAGTACCTGGGACTGCAGAAAGCTGATTCCATCAAAGCCCCCGCTTATGCAGCTTTTATCTACCCCTTCCCCCAGGTACTTCCTTATCTCTTCTCTGGCATAGATAACTCCCCCTGCTCCCGCGATGGCATCCAAAGCTCCGCTATCCTCATCCCCTGACAGCTTTTCTTTTCCAAACCTGAGATCATATGCCAGCAAAGACAGTTCACTCCCTGTCTGATGCAGCGCTGCCTCAATGTCCACCTGGACTTTCAGGATATTAAAAAGAGTCATGATATTTACAAAGAAAAAGATGAAAAGTGGCAGTGCCATGGACGCTTCAACTGTCATGGAGCCCCTAAAGCTCCTTTTGCTATTCCTCATAACCATAGATCCTTTCTATCTTTACGTCGTATCCCCATTTTGTCCCCACATGGATCTCAGCCCGAAAGATATCGAGGCAGTGATCGATCTTAAAACTCCCGTTACCTTCCGTTCTGCGAATATCCATTTCAATTATGTCTGCCATTCTTTTTATCTTGAGATCAGGGGAAACCAAAAATAGTCTTGCCCTCAGATAGTCCTGGTAATAGAGCCCTTCTCCAAGGTCGCCTCCTCCAAGGTGATCCCTAAAGGACAGCATTCCAAAAAGGCTCAGTCTCCAGGTGGAGTCACTTTTGAAAATGGGGACCCGCCCCCCTGAAAATAAGATGTTAAGATCCGAAATACTCTCAGCGAAGGTCCAGGCAAAGAGGATCGAGTACTTGACTGGATCCTTTAGCTCTGGCACAAACAATATGGCTGTAAGGGCACTTGCCACGGCGTCAGCTTCCGCAACCTTAGGCTCACAGCCAAAGAGGTATAGCATGTTGGCTGCTTCTCTGATGAACAAAAGCTCAGAGGCCATCTTGTCCAGATTGTCCCAGTCGTTGTCAAAGCCAAAGCAAAGATACTCCAGCTGATATTTCAAAAGAGCTTTATCCATCTCTTCAAGATATCTTGAGCATTTCTCGTAGTAGTACTGTTCTAATAGAAGATTTTCTGTAAAAGAAATGTCTTCCTGGTCATCAAGTCCAGTCCCCTTATTTTGCTTCCTTCCTGACGCATAACTTAAAAGATCCACACGCTGCCTGGATATGGCGCTTTTGTCCTTAACTGAAAGGTTCAGCGCTCCGATCCCCTTTAAGGAATGGACGGCGTCTGCTGGATTTCCCAGGGATAGCTCCTCTTCCTCGCCCTCTTCATTGATGATGGTTGGCAGTTCGTAGGAGTCTATGACCTCCTGATTCTCCCTGGCCATCTCTTCCACATCGGTAGTGGTAAGAGCACTTCCTTCGATGGTGTCTACATTTGCTGTCACATCAGACAAAAGCCCCTCAACCGGCTCCGATGCCATATATGCCAGGATATTGCGCTTAAGTACTGCCGCGTTATTATCCATGGCAAAAGAGCTTCCTGTGATATGAAGGTCTTTTAAATACATGGAAAAGACACTGCTTGCTCCTATAAATTTTCCTCCAAGTTTCCTGTCTATATTCTTTTTCACATAATAAGAAAGATGTTCCTCGGTGTTCACTATGGATGGACTGTCTGTTCCATAAGACGTGTCTACGAAAAGCAGTCCGTACTGCTCGTACAGCTGCCTGCTATACTCTGCAAGAACTGAATTCATGGCTATATCCGCTGTGCACTCCGTTTTCATCTTAACCGCTCCGATCCTGGCGCCCTGAAAGAGCACCAGGATAAGAGACATGATGATCATGATAGAAAGAGACAGATATACTGTGAGATACCCTTTAATTCGTGATAACACGTGTATCCTCTCTGATGGTCTTGAACACATCTTCAACTATTCCTGAGATCTGCTCTTTAAATACGATGACAAGGCCAATGAGCACCACGATGATGAGGATAACCTCAACTGTGCCCATTCCGGACTCGTCCTTCCAAAACTTCTTAACTCCATTTACAAACTTTCTTCCAATACTTTTTAATCCGTTCATTTTTCTTTTCCTCCATTACTATTAAAATGCCATGTATGCTGGGATCATGATCATTGCCATGACAATTACCAGCATGATTATCATTGGTAATAAAAGCTTTGTTCCAGCTTCCTCACCGGTTTTCTTGACCTTATCCATTCTCTCTTCAAAGGCCTTTTTTGATTCTTCTGACAAAAGGGCCAGCAGCTCGCCGTTTCCCTTCCTTATGTTCTGCGACAAAAGCGTAGATAGTCTGGTGTACTGTTTTGTAGCGCATCTTGCACCAAATCGTTCATAGGCTTCGCTCTCGGTTGCACCTGTCTTAAGCTCCCTGTCTACCCTGAGGATCTCCTCATAGAGGTAGCGTTTTACTGCTCCGTTTTCCCGCTTTTTGACATAGGAGAGAGAAAGCTTCTCAAATACATTTCTTACTGTCATTCCTGCTCCCATGTACAAAACAAGCTTTGAAACAAACTGTGGATAATCGGACAAAAGCTCCTGCTGCCTCTCTTCCATGGTCTTTTTAAGCTCCTTGTCCTTTAAGACGTAAGATGCAGCTCCTCCTATAAGTGTAAGGAGCAAAAGCAAAAGGCTGTTGTCCTTTAATTTCTCACTCCAAATGATCTGCTTCTGTCCGTAGGCTTTGGGCAAAACAATCTCCCCATCTTCAAGGGAGTCTTCATCTGCGTTTTTTAGCATCTTTTCGATCTCCACATATGCCCTCTGGGCCGGGTTTAGAACCTTTGGCAGGATATTTGCGCAAAACACCTGCTGCCAACGAAGATCTTTATAGCTGTAATTGGCCACAAGCTCTACCACCACCCCTTCTTCAGGGATCTTTTCCTCAATGAGCCTTCCATCAAAGTGCATGACCTCGTAGTTATCCAGTTTCCACCTGATATCAAAAGGAAATCCTTCTATGGACTCAGCAAGATCAAGGTCTGTTGTGACCGCATCAAAGCTCTCGTTGCCATTTAGGACCACCGCTTCAAGTTCCTTTGACGCAAGTTCAAAGAGCTGCTGGGCTTCATCGTCTGTAAAAACCCTGTTTTCCACAGATAGATGGTACTGTCCAAGCTCATTTCCAGCTTCATCGCTGGCCACCAGGTCAACACCGTACTCTTTTCCTCCAAAGTCACTTCTTTCAAGACTTCCCTGATCGGTGATCTTACCTGCTGTCCCCTGGCTAATGCACAGCATCAGAGATAAAAAGCTTCCTGCAGTTGCCATCAAAAGGACGATGCTGATCTTCCTGATAAAGTACTCAGTTTCGATACTCTCAAGGTCTTTTCTGTGCTCAAGTCTCCCTAAGTAGGTACGTATCTTTTCTCTGGAAAAAGAAAAGGGTCTTGCCTTTAAATGCTTGTAGATATAAAGAGATATCTTTAAGAAAACTCTGCTGATACCTGTGTCCTCAACTCTTTCAGGAAGTGTAAGATCCCTGGAAAGAAAGAATAAGACCAGCATAAAAACAGGAATTATCAGATATAAATAGAAAAGCTTAGACATTTATGTTCACTATCCTTTCCGACATCAGGTACGCTGTAACATATAAACCTGCACATACCGTCATGAAGATGATCCCAAACAGATTGTGATATAGGGGATCAAAGAACCCGGAACTGGTGAGACTTATATAGAAGATTATGAAAAATGGTACCAGGTTCATTATCCTGGCCTCCATTCTCTTAGCACTTATCAGCACATCTATCTCCTTTTCCACATCCATCTTTTCAGAGATCACCGATATGGTGCGGCCTATTATCTGGGTCATGTTGCCTCCGCTTTTCTTGGCCACAGCAAAGACCTCAGCAAAATCCATTATGTCCGGATTTCCTGTGTCCTTCCCCATTTTATAGATGAGCTTTTCGATGGGGACGTTATTCTTAAGACCCTTTTTCAACCTGATAAGTTCGATGTAGATAAGACTCTTTTTCCCATAGAGCATCTCCATGTCGTGGCAGGCCTCAATAAATGCATTCTCTGCAGAATACCCAGCTTTTAAGCAGGTAAGTACAGAGCTTATGGCGTCCCTGAACTGAATGCCCACAAGGCGCCTGTTCCTCTCATTTTGCCGCTTCTTTTGATACACAAACCAGAAAAGACAAACAGGCGAAAGAATGACAACCGCAAGGAGCGAATCGTAAAACAGCTCTCCGAACATGAAGGCAATAAAGATCCCTTGCATAAATATCGGAATGTCACTCCTTGATGGCCGGTAGTCTAAGACCTGCTGCCAAAAGTTTTTCAGTAGCTTTAAGTTCACCAACTTTCCTCCATTTCCCAACAACTTTGTTCCTGCTCATACTCTCACTTTCCTCAAACCGAAACAGTGTATTCACCCTGATCCTTCCGCTATTTTCATCAAGCTCTTTTTCAAGCTCACATATTTCAAGGACCTTTCTGCTCCTATCCCGGAGCCTGCCAAGATGGACCACGATATCAATGCCTGACGCGATCTGGCCTCTCACCGCAGAAAGAGGAATCTCCATTCCCATGAGCACCATGGTCTCAATTCTTGAGAGCATATC
>JAEEGL011604995.1_pt1 | contig 11546 bp, 8 predicted proteins | sample 9134231 | NCBI WGS metagenome assembly JAEEGL01 (sample SAMN16246548, study PRJNA631951) | gut metagenome | biome: gut microbiome; feature: rumen; material: fiber-attached | host: Bos | place: Iran: Karaj | collected 2018-10 | reverse complement strand
GTGTGAATGTTTCTGGATCAAGAAGTCCGTCTTTTACAAAGCTGTTAGCAACTGTGATGAACTTTTTGAAGTCATCGCTGATTGAAGAAGAGTAGAATTCTTTTTTGTTCCAGTCAAATTTAATACCACCGTTTGAACCTTCGATAGCCCATCCAGAAAGAACGTTGTAAGAAGCACCCATCAATTTAAGGAGGTTACCACCCTGTCCCTTTCCAGATTCACCACACCAGAGGTCAGACCAGATGTAGTCAGATTCTTTACACATTCCCTGAGAAACCATGTACTTCTTTACACCAAGAAGAACATCATGCAAGCTTTCCCAAGTCCAGTCTTTTTCGAGTTCACGAACATTGTATCCTGCTGCTGTAAAGATGTCATCGCGAACCATGATTGTATAGTCCTGCAAAGCAGCCTGGTGCATACCTTGAAGACGATAGAATTTTCCATCGTTCTGGCGGATTGTATCAAGATCCGGTCCCATATTGTATTTGTTAACAAATGCAGTAAAGTTTGGCATATACTGTGTATAGTCAGAAACAGCTACTACACCGCCACCTGAAACATACTGATCTTCGCTATATACTTTTGGAATAATGTAAGTTGGTGAACCAGAGTTGATTGCAAGGTTAATTTTCTGATTGTAGTCACCACTGTCGTAAGAAGTAAGTTCAAGGTGAACGTTAGTTACGTTCTCGATATCCTTGAAGATACCTTCTGTTTTCCATGTGTCTTTCATAGCATACCATGATGCATCGCTGAAAGAAATTGAATAAGTTACAGGGCTGTCAGAATGGAATGTTTTTCCTTCACCGTAAGTATAACCTACGGCTTCTGCTGAATTGCCAGTAGCTTTTGCTTTTCCTTCTCCGCAAGATGCGAGAAGAAGAGCAGATGCAGCAAGAGTTACACCAGCTGCAATTTTCATAATTTTTTTCATCGTTTTCCTCCTCTTGATAAAAAAAACGTTTTTTATATAAAGTTGTCTTGGAGGACAACTATATTCACTAATTAATTATTCTTTTACGCCGCCTAACATCATACCCTGTACATAATATTTCTGTACGAACGGATAAACACAGATAATTGGAACAGCCATAAGAACCATAGAACATGATTTTATGTTTGCAGCAATCTGCATCTTTTCTGCACTTGCTTCTCCAGGATCTGCAGAAGTTGATGCACCTGTAATGATTGTCTTTAAGTAATAAGCAACCGGCCACATCTTCTTTTCATCGAGGTAAAGGAATGCATTATACCAGTTGTTCCAGTAGCCTACCGCATTAAAGAGAATCATAGTTGCAATAATTGGCATAGAAAGTGGAATTACAATTTTTATAAAAATTCCAATAGGACTTAAGCCGTCAAGTTCTCCAGCTTCTTCAAGCTCGTGTGGAGTTTCTGCAAAGAATGACTTCATTAAGATTACATAATATGTTCCGATTAAAGATGGAATTATGAATCCTGGAATTGTATTCTTTAAGTGAAGTCTGATCATAAGAATGTAGTTTGGAATCAAACCTCCGGCAAAGTACATTGTAAAAATTACAAACTTTGTAAGGAACTTCTGACCCTTCAGTTCTTTTTTAGAAAGAGGGTAAGCAAGACAACTTGAAAGAACCAGAGAAAAAACTGTTCCTATGACTGCATAAATAAGTGTGTTTTTATAAGATCTAAGGAAGTCGCCTTTCTGAAGAACAGATTTGTATGTTTCAAAATTAAAGCCTTTTGGAATAATAGAAACCTGTCCCTGTGTAATTGCTGCTTCAGAAGAAAATGACTGTGCAACAAGATATAAGAATGGATAAAGAGTTGCCAGACAAATCAAAATCATTATTACTGTATTTACAACCTTGAAAATTGTATATCCCATTGATTCTCGAACTTTTAAGCTTTTCATAATCAAAACCTCTTTTTAATCTCTTTTTCGCTGCAATTCTCTGACTACCACAAACTTGAGCCGGAAAGCTTCCTTGAAAGCTTATTTGCAAAAGTAAGCAAAGTAAGATTCAATATTGATTCAAAAAGGTTTACCGCAGTAGCATAGCTATAGTTACCCGAACCTAAACCTAACCTGTAAACGAAAGTAGAAATTACATCGGCTTTTTCATAAGTCATAGGGTTGTACAAAAGGAAGATTTTTTCGAACGAAGCTCCGGAACCTATAAGTCCACCAATATCCAGAATTAAAAGAGTAGTAATTGTTGGCAGAATACAAGGAATTGTTACATGCCATACTCTCTGAAAATGATTAGCACCATCAACAGCAGCTGCTTCATATAAGGAAGGATTAATTCCAGCAATGGCAGCAAGATAAAGAATTGTTCCCCAACCAAGGCTCTGCCATACTCCGGAAACAACAAAGATTGTAGAGAAGTATTTAGGGAACGCAATAAAAGAAATAGGGTCTTTTCCTAATGCAATTAAAATATGATTGATTGGACCATTTGTAGAAACAAGCTCGCGAACCATACCGGTTACAATAACCATAGAAATAAAGTGAGGCAGATAAGAAACTGTCTGTACGAACTTTTTCCACCAGAGTGTTCTAATTTCATTTAATAAAAGTGCAAATATAAGTGTAAGAGGGAAGCGTACAATCAGATATGATAAATTCAATACAAGTGTATTTCTGAATGCACGCCAGAATGTTTTATCGCCGATAAACTGTTTAAAGTATTTAAGCTTGCTCCATTCATCTCCAAAAATACTATGTCCGGCTCTATAACGGCGGAAAGCAATAATATTTCCTGCCATTGGAATATAGCGGAAGATAATATAGTAAAGAATAGGAATAAGTAAAAGAAGATAGAATTGCCAGTATTTTTTAAGGTATTTTACAGTACCTCTAGAATTATTCAATTTTGTTTCAGTCATTTTGCTGTCTGTTGTAAGTGTATTTCCCACGACTTTTTTAAACATACAAACCTCGTTTTATTTGTTTTCGCTAGTATACAAGTATCTATGTATTCTAATGATAATATATTATGCTCAAATGTCAAGAAAAAAGAGAAAAAAATGTATGAATATCAAATAAATCCCCTATAAATATAAGGAAAAACTATTATTTTAGCATACTAGTTTTTGAATATGATTGACTTTTTATTAAATCTGATTGATATTTATTATATATGAAAGTAATTGAAAAATTGGAAAGAGAATCAAATAGAGATTACGCGCTCAGAGCAATTCGCGAAAATATTATAAATCTTGAACTCAAGCCAGGTTCAATGGTTAGTGAGCAGGAAATTGCTGATGCACTGAATCTTTCTAGAACACCGGTTCATGAGGCTTTGCAGGAAATTGCCATAACTGGAATTATAAACATTGTTCCGCAAAAGGGAAGTTATGTCTGCTTTATAAATATGGATTATGTAGACGAAGCTATTTTTTGCCGCTCAACACTTGAGTCTGCAATTACAAGTCTTGCCTGCGAAAAAGCAACTGAAAAAGATATTACACAGCTTGAAGAAAATTTAAGTCTTCAGGAATTTTATATTCAGAAAAATAATGTAGATAAATTTCTTGAGCTTGATAATGCTTTTCATAAATTTATTTATGAAATTGCAAATAAAAAGCTTTGCTACAGTCTTATAAAAATGGTAAATATTCATCATGACAGAATTCGTGAAATGCATCTTCATTCGTCTAATCCTGCTGCAGTTTTAGATGAACACAAAGCTATTCTGGATTGTTTTAAAGTTCATGATTCGGAAAAGGTAAAGGATTTAGTCGTAAGGCATTTGAATAAGTTTTATCTTGATGCAGATGAAATCAAGAAAAAATACGCACAGTTTTTTGAAAAATAATTTTAAAAACCGATAAGCTCTATTGACACAAATCAAAAAGTTATATAATATGAACAACATCACGCGGGCGTAGCGAAGCTGGTTATCGCGCTGGCCTGTCACGCCGGAGATCGCGGGTTCGAGCCCCGCCGCTCGCGCTAAAACTTCCCGTAACTTCGGGAAGTTTTTTTTTTACGGGTATTAGGTCGGACAGCAAGCTGTCCTTACCGAGTTTTCTTCGAAAACTCGCGCAGCTGGTAGCGCGATACTTGGGAAGTAAATCCTAAACAAACCGCTTACGCGCTTTGTTTTTAACGGATTTGCTATTTAGGGGTTCGGGACGTTGAGGTCGCTTCCAGCGACACTGTTTCACCTTAAAGATTTTTGTTTTTTTTTACGGGTATTAGCGCAGCTGGTAGCGCGCGACGTTCGGGACGTTGAGGTCGCTGGTTCGAATCCAGTATACCCGAAAAGTAAAATTATTTTACTTTTGTGCAGGGAGTTTTTACGGGGGCTCATCGCCGCCCCCGTAGCCCCCCGCTAATAGGAAACTGCGCTTCAATGCGCAGTTGATAAGAGCAGGTTCGAATCCAGTATACCCGAATTTTTTTTTTATGCTTACTTCTGATTTTTATTTTGATTTACCTCAGGAATTAATTGCTCAGCATCCAAGTGGAATACGCGGTCAAGATAAGCTTATGCTTTTGAATCGGGTTGATGGTTCTGTTGAGCATTTTATGATGGACTCGCTTCCTGAGCTTATTGAAAAAGATACTTTAATGGTTTTTAACAACAGCAAGGTTCGCCGTGCCAGAGTTTATGGAATAAAGGAAACTACCGGGCGCGAAACTGAATTTATGTTTTTGAATACCATCGATAAAGAATGCTGCGTATGGAATACTATGGTAAAATCTGCAAAAAAGCAGAAGCCTGGTATGAAATATCAATTCCCTGATGGAACAATTGCTTCCATTATTGATCACGAAGGAAACGCAGGAACAGAATTCAGGGCATTAAAATTTGATTCTCCTATAAATGAAGACTGGTTTGAACGTAACGGTCATATTCCTCTTCCTCCTTATATTAGAAGGGAAGATACAGAGGAAGATTCTGAACGTTATCAGAATGTTTACGCTACGGATACTGGTTCTGCGGCTTGTCCGACTGCAGGTTTGCATTTTACGGAAAATATGCTTTCCCGTCTTGATGAAAAGGGAATTGACCGATGCTTTGTAACTTTGCATGTCGGTCTTGGAACCTTTCTTCCTGTCCGCGAAGAAAATATAGAAAATCATAAGATGCATGAAGAATGGTATTCAATTCCTGCAGAAACTGCTGAAAAAATTAATGAAGCAAAAAAGGCCGGCCGTCCAATTCTTGCAGTCGGAACAACAAGTGTAAGGACTTTGGAAAGTGCGGCACAAAAGTATGAGCTTTCCGGCTTTAAGTGCGGCGATAATGGAAAATGGCTTTCTGCCGGAACAGATTCAACAAGTATTTTTATGTACCCGGGCTATGAATTCAAAATTGTAGATAAAATGTTTACAAATTTTCATACGCCAGAAAGCACTCTTATTATGTTAGTCTCAGCTTTCGCAGGCAGAGAAAAAATTCTGAACGCCTACAAAATTGCAGTAGAAAATAAATACCGTTTCTTTTCTTACGGTGACTGCATGTTCATCAGATAACTAATCACTAATTTCTTGCAGCTGGCGGAGAGGCTTTATGTTAATTGTTCAAAGCTGTAACGAACAAGATTAGAAAACTGCTGCCTTGTAACTACGCTCATCATTTTGTCTGTTGCGGCTTTTGAAAATTCTTCTTCTACCTGATTTTCAATTTGAATTATATCTTTTTGCGTAAGCGGAAGTCTTTTTCCAATTAATGAATTTTCAAGTTCCTGGCTGTGGAATGTAAATGGACCGGCAAACGCAAGATGAACTTTTAAAAGCGAATATTTTTCCGTATCTGCCAAAAATGCAAATGATGCAGACTGCGGTGTAATATTTCTTTCTGCGCCGATTCTTCGGAAAATTGAAAGTTCAGCATCTAGAAGAGGAATCCTTATATTCGATAAAATAAAACCTTCGGGAACTCCTTTAAAATTCCTTATGTTTTCAGTTTTTGTTTCATTCTGATTTCTGAATTCAAGTCGTGCGTCCAGAGCCATGAGCGGCGCAAAAAGCGTATGCTTGTGATCTTTGGCACAGATATTTCCGCCGATTGTTGCAATGTTTCTTATAAAAGGAGTTGCTATATTTGTAAGTGCTTCATAAATAATAGGAGGAAGATGAGTCTGACCGACTGCAAGAAGTTCAGAAAGAGTTGCTCCGGGACCAACGTCCAGATATCGTTCGTGCCTTACAATTTGTGCAAGATCCTTTATTCCATGTGTAGAAATAAATTTTTCGGGAATATCTTCTATTTGAGTGCAGCCGCCTAAAACCTGAGTTCCCGGATTGTTCGACATGATTTTTATAAGCTCGTATGCAGATTTAGCATAAAGAATTGTCTTGCTCATTGGCCGCTCCTTGAAGTCTTTTTGTCTTTAAGCTTTATTGCATAAATAATTCCGTTTACCAGAGTTTCGGTATCTGTACAGCATGGCGAAAGATGATTCACCTGATTAGTAATTTCTTCTCTTGATGGAATTTTTGACTGTCTGATTATTTGAAGTGCGGCGAAAATTTTTCCGGCGTTGCAATAACCGCATAATTTAATTCCTGCTTTTGTAAAACCTTCTATTATAGAATCATATTCCGGAGTTTTGGAAAAATGTTCCATAGTTATTATTTCTGTACCTTTTGCCACGCCAACCGGAATTTTACAGGAAGGAACCGGAAGGTTATCCATAAGAACTGTACAGGCTCCGCAAAAGCCGTTTGAACAGCCTGTCTTTACAGAAAGACAATGATTCTTTTGTAAAACCTTCATTAAGGATTCTTCGGAATGAGCTTCTAATACAATTTTTTCACCGTTAAGAGTTACGGGTATTTTCATTCTGTTTTTTCTTCCTTTTTATTTTCGTGCTTTTTAATATTTAATGAACTTTGAGTTCTTTTTGTAATGAGTTCATAAATCTCACTTTCTGTGAATGGAAGTCTTGTTAATTGTGCCGCAAGTGCCAGAGACATTGCAGAAGAGAAAGCTGCAGGCAATGTATTATGAACAAGACCGCCAACCTGGCCGGATTTATTTTTTGAATCTATAAACTGAATATGAAGTGCATCGCAGGAAAGAGTTTTGTCTTTAACTAAAAGAGAAAGCTCCTGTTGAACTTCCAGCCTGATTGTTCTTATAGCGGCACTTTCGTCAAAAAGTTCGCCGCAGTCTGCAGTAATCCATATTCCTTTTATTTTTTCATTATATGTATAGGTATCTACTTCAACCTCTACAACACAGGTTGCAAACGATGTTGTAAAGAATGGCGCTCCCGAAAAAGAATCCTTATCCCACTTTGTTTTTGCGGCCTGTGGAATTCCTCGTTTTGAAGTAAGAGGCAGAGGTTCGTGGAATCTTTTTTTCTGAATATCCAGACAGCATTTTTTTATTATTTCATTCATTATTCCGATTGAACCAAATGATTCCTCCGGCATTTCCGGCAATTCTTCAATTAAGAAATTTGAATCAATTATAATATTCTGCTTTGGAATCTGAAGAATTTCTGACGCAGTATTTTTCCATATTTTTTGAATTACATCTGAAGGCTTAATTGCTTTTATAATCAGCTTGTCCTGCTGAGTGAGTGTAACTTCTATTTTTGTATCATAAGAGAAAGTCGTTACTCCGCGGTAGCCTGAATTATTATATCCCGAAGAAATTCCAATACCCCTTAAAGGTAAAGCAAAGAACGGTCTTGAATCTTCAGAAAGCCTGTCGATTGCTTCCATATGAAATGAAGAATATTTTCTTTTGAAATCGCTGTTTACTATAGCCTGCGTTATTGTCTGCGAAAGATTTTCTATTTCAATAGAGAAGGGGAACGGCTTAGTCTTTCCGGCTTTTGAATCCTGAACTGAATTAATAAGTCTTATTTCATCAGGAAGAAAATCCGAATTATCGCATATTTTTTGAATATGATTTTCTGCTGCAAAGAATGCCTGCGAGGCAACGCTTTTTGTACTTATTGATGTAGGCGGATTTTTAGATGAATGCGCAACTGCCTTTACAACCATATTCAAAGGCTTGTAATAATTGCAGGCGGTAATCGCGATTCGATCCGTAAGCTCCTGTGCAAATGGATTTGAAAAACCTACGTCAATATCAATATCTGCTTTTAAGGTTTCAATTCTTCCTTCCGGATTTAAAACTGTTTTATATGTAATTTTTGTTTCAAATCCTGGACTCATGTACAAATTCTGTTCTTCCGGCGAAAGTACCAGCTTTACCGGTTTTTTTGTAATGTAACTGGCAGCGGCAACCTGAACGCCAATTAAAGTCGTTCTCCACAATCCGTTAGGAAAAATATTTGAAACTCTGGTTTTGTGAATAAAAATTCTGTTTATGTCCAGACCGGTTACTTCGCTTATGCTTTTCTGCAAAAACGAAGTCCATCTTGTAGGAATATATATATGAAGATTTTTGTCTTCAAAATATGCAAAGGCCCCGGAAGTTTCCTGCCACGAAGGTGTTGGAATTTCATAACTCCAGGTATCTTCTACAACCTGTTTTCCTTCTAGAAGAGCTTTGTCTGCTTCGTATTCAGAAAGTGTTTTATATAAGCCGTATTTAATTATTCTTTGGGCAACAAAAGTGTCGGTTTCTTTTTCTGACTGACTTTTAGAAATTACAGTATTCAATGAAGGCATTTCATTGATCTGTTCAACAAACTGAGAAAAATCTTTTGTTGTATTGTCTTCTTCATTCTTTGAATTTTCAATTACATTGTTAAGGGCAGTTTCCAGATTTTCTACTTCAAGATTTATATTTACAGAATCTACAAGATTAATTGTTTTCTGTTCTTTTGGGCCGCACAGCAATGCCAAAGGTTCACCAAGATACGAAATATTTCCGAATCCAAAAACCTTTGCCTGAATTTTATTCAGCGTAATAGTTTTTGAAGCCTTTAAATTTTTAGCAGTTATAAGATGATAGTCTTCCGGTAAATCGGCGGCAGTTACGCTTTTTAATTTTCCGGAAGGCGAAGGGCTTCGTATTAAAACTGCATAAAGCATGTTTTCTTTATCAAAGCCGGTGTAAAATCCGTGTGATTCGAGGGAACGCAACTGTATTTCGTTTTTGCTTTTTCTTGGCATTTTAAATCCTGTTTTCGTTTCCTATTTTTGTAATTACTTCTATTACATAATCAGACTGTTTTTCTGTCATATCCGGGAAAAGCGGAATTGAAATTGTCCTTGAATACTGACTTTCTGCATTCGGATAATGTTCTTTATCAAAATCATTATAAAGACCTTTCCAGTAACTGAAGTGGAAAATCGGAATAAAATGAACTGAAATTCCAAGTCCTGCTTCCTGCATTTTTTTTGCAAACTCATCGCGCGTAATTTTTAATTTTTCAGGATTAATTCGCATTAAATATAAGTGCCATGAATTTCCGGGAGAATCCGGCGGAAGAGTAAGATAATCTAATTTTGAAAAAGCGGCATTGTATTTTTCTACAACTTTTTTTCTCTGCCGGTAAAATAAATCTGCACGTTTTACCTGTTCACAACCGAGTGCGGCAAGAACATCCGGTAAATTGAATTTATAGCCAGGAGCAACAATGTCATATTCCCACGAAGCTCGTGGAGAAGTGTAGCGGTCCCAGGTTGTTCTATCCATTCCGTGAAGACGCATAACTGTCATTCTTTTTGCGAGCGCTTCGTCTCTTGTGCAGACCATTCCGCCTTCTGCTGTAGTAATTGTTTTTGTTACGTAAAAACTGAATACACCGGCATCTCCGATTGCACCGGCCATTCCGAGTTCTGTTGGAGAAGGAAAAGAATGAGCGGCATCTTCAATTACATAAATTTTATTTTCTTTTGTGCTGTATTTTTTAGCAAGTTCAATTATTTTTTTCATGTTGCAGACATTTCCTGCAATATGAACCGGAACAATCGCTTTTACTTTTGGATTTCCACTTGCTGCATCTTTTTTAAGGATTTTTTCAATTTCATCCGGATTTATACTGTAAGTATCTTTTTCTATATCTGCAAAATAAACGTCTGCACCAAGATGCTTTGCGCAGGCCGCAGTTGAAACAAAAGTGTATGGAGTTGTAATTACAGCAGTTCCGCTTTTTACTCCGCAGGCTTCCATTGCAAGTATCATACCGCTGGTGTTTGAATTTACTGCGAGGCTTATAATTTTTTCGTTGGAAAGTCCAAGTTCATTTCTGTTTTGAGAAACTTCTTTTGCAGAAGGTCTGTCTTTTGAATCTGATTTTTCGGTGAGTGCTTCTGAAAAAAGTTTTTCAAATTCAAAAGCGTATTTGCCGGTTGTTAGCCAGCCTGAACGAAGAACTTCCAGAACTGCGTTTTCTTCATCTTTTGTAATTGCTGCTTTATGAAAAGGAACTTTTATTTCACTCATATTTTGCCTTCCAGTTACAATTTTATTACAACAAATTAGTTCTCATCTGACCGTCTGTTTTTATCTGCTCATAAAAATCTTTTAAACTCTTGCAGTCCCTGCATAAAATATCAAGCAGTTTATTTTTATTTCTGAAATCTTCTATATTATTTTCATTGTAAAAACAAACCGGTTCAAGTTCATTGAGAAGTTTTTCGAGTCTCTGAGAATCATATTCAATGTTTGTTAATTCAAGAATTTTTGGATAAGCAGTTGGAGTTGGATTTTCTTCTTCGAGCCAAAGAGGTTCAATTAATCTTTCGCCTTTTCTTGCACCTACAATTTTTATATCAATATCTTTGTAAGGTTCAAGGCCTGAAAATTCTATAATCTGTTCAGCAAGGTCTATAATCTTAATTGGTTCTCCCATATCAAGCAGATAGGATTGCCCGTTAATTCCAACGCCGCCAGTCTGTAAAACAAGTGAACAGGCTTCCGGAATTGTCATAAAAAATCGTTCCATCTGTTTGTCGGTAACAAGAACCGGGCCGCCAGTTTTTATCTGATTCTGGAACAATGGAAGGATTGAACCCCGGCTTCCCAAAACATTTCCGAATCTTACAAACATTACTGCCTGTTTTTTATCTGCTTTTTTTGCCGCATCCAGAACAAGTTTTTCGCAGAGCATTTTGGAAACTCCGTAAACGCTTACCGGATTAACGGCCTTATCAGTTGAAATTAAAACAAAACGTTCAACCTTATGTTTAAGAGCCGCATCAAGTAAGTATTTTGTTCCAAAAACATTGTTTTCTATAGAAGCAACCTGATTTTCTTCCATCATTGGTACATGTTTGTAAGCTGCACAATGGAAGATAACATTACATTTTGTATTTTTAATGATGTAGTCCACGTATTCACGGTCGCGCATATCACCAATAATAGGAACAATTGTAGCTTTTTCGCCAACGCCTTCCTGCTGCAAAAGCTTTAATTCGCGGTAAATATTGCAGATTGAATTTTCGCCATGACCAAAAAGATAAAGACGTTCAGCCCCACCAGAAAGAAGCTGTCTTGCAAGTTCCGAACCAATTGAACCGCCGGCACCAGTTATAAGAACACGTTTTCCGCGAAGATAATTCAAACTTTCCTTAAGAGAAATTGCAATCGGAGTACGTCCAAGAATATCAAGCGGGTCAATTTCCCTTGTCTGAACAATGTGAGCCGTTCCGTTTACAACCTGGCTTATTCCCG
>JAEEGL011405892.1_pt1 | contig 11546 bp, 8 predicted proteins | sample 9134231 | NCBI WGS metagenome assembly JAEEGL01 (sample SAMN16246548, study PRJNA631951) | gut metagenome | biome: gut microbiome; feature: rumen; material: fiber-attached | host: Bos | place: Iran: Karaj | collected 2018-10 | reverse complement strand
TCACGTCCGCCTTTTGGAATTTCCGCCAAATAAGGAAGTTGATTATCACCAACACCCCCGCAAAAAAATCCCCATAGTGGAACGTCCTGAACAACACGATGATTATCAGGTTGATAGGCGCAGAGATGAGCGTCGCCGTCATCTTTGTCTTCTCAAAATGCGCGAGCGAATCATTCTTGGCGTCAAACCCCGTCGCCGTGAGTTCACGGTCGATAAGTTCGCTGAGTATCTTTTCCTCCGTCTTGCCCACAAACAGCGGGTCAATCAACTGCGGCGGCGTATATGGTGGTGGTGTATTCATTTTAAGTCCAATTAAAAATTTTTGATTGCACAAATATAGGAAGATGCAGGGAAAATTGCAAAAAAAATTTTGGGGAGGTGAGGAAAATTTTATACATTTGCAAACGTTAATATACCGCATTATGACACCGCAACAGTTCATAACGCTTCTCAGAAAAGAAGTGGCAACATATAAAGAAACCCTCGAAACCAACAATCACGATTGGATCGTCAAGGGGTTCATCGACGTGGACAAAAATGTCTATACAATCACCAACGACACAAAAGTAGTGTCGAAAATTATAGAGATACTTCTTATCCCGAAACTTGAATTGTTTGCAGCAAAGAACAGTTTGCAATTGGAATTGCCGACGAAACAAAATTTTTATCCCGATTTAACATTCAAGGACGATCAAAGCAATCTGTTCGCTGTTGACTTTAAATCAAGTTATTATGAAGGTGATTATGTCCACGGTCTGACACTTGGCTCGTATTGGGGATATTTTCGAGACAGGGATTCTGTCAAAAATATGGACTATCCTTACAACTCATACAAAGCGCACGTTGTTTTGGGAATGTTATACCAAAAATGCATTGTTGATAGCAACGAGAAAAAAGTTTATTCCATTGACGAATTATCTGTAATCCATTCAGTTATAGAACAATTCATATTCTTTGTTCAACCTAAATGGCGCATTGCCGACGACACACAGGGCAGCGGCAACACGCGAAACATCGGCGGCATCACCAATATTCAAAAACTAATTGACGGAGAAGGTCCATTTGCCGACTTGGGCGAGGATGTATTCGACGATTATTGGCAAGGTTATTTCAACAAGACTGATGCCCGAAACGCAGGCATCGGCGAACCACGTTATCACAATTTGGCGACATACAAAGAGTATTTGAAATCACAATCCGAAAAACTTAACAAATTGAAATAGCAATGTCAGTAATTGTACCTCCCATAAAATCGCAAGGCATCAAGACCAAACTCGTTCCGTGGATCAACGACATCATTCTGCGGTCGGGGCTCGACATTGCCAAAACCAATTGGATAGAGCCGTTTTTCGGTACAGGAGTTGTAGGCCTCAACACAGTCGTGGGCGGCAAACGCATCGTCGCCGACACAAATCCTCATATCATCAACTTTTACAAGGGCGTACAAAACGGCGAAATTACGCCCTACAATATGCGCGAGTATCTTGAACGCGAAGGAAAATTGCTTTCAGAGGCGGAGGAGGACGGTTACGTTCATTTCCGAACCGTCAAAAACCGTTTTAACGCCGAACATAGCCCTTTTGATTTCATTTTTTTGTCTCGGGCAGGGTTCAACGGAATGATGCGTTTTAACCGCAAAGGTGAATGGAACATTCCATTCTGCAAAAAGCCTGACCGTTTTGCACAGGCTTACATTACCAAAATTTGCAATCAGATAAAATCTGCGGATATAGTTTTGCAACGTTATGATTGGACGTTTTACAATCAGGATTTTCTCAAAACCATCCGTCAAGCCCAAAAAAACGACTTAATCTATTGCGACCCGCCATATTTCGGACGATATGTAGATTATTACAACGGATGGACAGAAAAAGACGAAGAAAACCTTTTCGAAGCCTTGTCCGAAACGGAGGCGCATTTTATCCTGTCAACGTGGCATCACAACGAATACCGCGCCAACGATATGATAGACAGGCTTTGGGGACGTTTTAATATTGAAACTCAGGAACATTTTTACCACACAGGCGGACACATCGAAAACCGCCACGCTATGATAGAGGCTTTGGTCTATAATTTTGACCTGCAATCAGTGGTAAAACCATACAGTCAAAACCTTCAATTGGAATTGTTTGAGGTGGCGTAGGAAATGATCCCAATATATAACGTGTTTTTTCGTCCTTCAAATCTTCTTCCGTCAACTTCATCCTTTCAAACAATTCGTCAACTTCGGGATGCATTGCCATACATTCTTCGTATTTCTTATGCAAGAACGCACGTTTTTCTTCAAGGCTCAAATCCTTTACTTTCCGTTTTTTAGTCTGATTGGGTTCTGCTGATTGTATTGCTGTCATAATCAACAAATTAAAGTGTTAATTTTGATGCAAATATAATCATTATTGCTGCTTCCCCGAAATTATTTTTGCACAAAAATGCAGTTTCCCCGAAATGTTGCGCCTCACCTACAACAAAAGTCCCACGACTTTCGTAACAAACTCTACAAAAGTCCCACGACTTTTGTAAAAAGATTTGCAAAAGTCGTATGACTTTTGTAATTTTGTGGCATTATGAAACGTGAAATTATAGACAAACTGATAGAGTGGAAGGACAACAGCCGACGCAAACCGCTGTTGCTGACGGGTGTGCGGCAATGCGGCAAAACGCACACTCTCAAAGAGTTCGGCTCAAAATGTTTCAAAAACGTCTGTTACATCAACTTTGAGGCGGACAGCAAATACGCATCTTTGTTTGAATACGACTTCGACGTGGAGCGCATCGTTAGGGAGATTGCCCTGATGCAACGTTGCAAAATCACTGAGGGCGAGACACTTCTGATTTTTGACGAGATTCAGGAAGCACCACGCGCACTCACCGCATTGAAATATTTTTGCGAAAACAAACGCAATCTGCACGTCGCCTGCGCGGGATCGTTGTTGGGCGTCGCCATCAAGCATAAAAACATATCGTTCCCCGTCGGCAAGGTCAACCGTATGCAGATGTATCCATTGAGTTTCAGGGAGTTCCTTACTGCGCTTGGATACGACAATCATATCGAGATGTTTTCCAATTGGCCCGCCGACCGCGAAATCCCGCCCGCGTTTGCCAAGGAGTTGGAACATCTCTTGAAGGAGTATTACATCGTAGGCGGTATGCCCGAGGCTGTGAAAGAATACGCAGAAACGCGGAATTTTGAAACTGTGGCAGAGATTCAGGACGAAATTTTGGCGGATTATGCCGACGATTTTTCCAAGCACGCGCCAACTTCCGAACACGACAAAATTAGGATGATTTGGGATTCTGTGCCAAAACAGTTGGCGAAGGAAAACAACAAGTTCGTCTTTTCGCACGTCAAGGAGGGCAAGCGCGCACACGAATTGGAAGGCGCGTTGCTGTGGCTCAAATATGCGGGTTTGGTTCATACCGTGGAACTCGTTCAAAACGCCGAATCGCCCCTGCCTGCATACGCGGACGCGACAAATTTCAAGGTCTATCTCTCCGACGTCGGCTTGCTCTGCCGCCGTCTTGGGATGGGATACAAAAACTTTTTTGAGGACGACGGTTATCACGCGGCGTTCAAGGGCGCGATCACCGAAAATTATGTGCTTACCGAATTAATAAATTCAGAGCGTCAGCCGTATTTTTGGAGGTCGGGCAATAGCGCGGAACTCGACTTCATCTGTGAAGATTCAGGACTTATAATTCCACTTGAAGTAAAATCCGCAACCAACACACAAGCAAAGAGTTACAAACAATTCTGTAAAAAATTCAGGGTCGGCACGGGCTTCAAACTTTCGCTCAAAAACATCGCCAAAAACGATGTCGAGGGCGTGGCTACAATTAGTCTGCCGCTGTACCTGCAATGGAATATGAATTATTATCTGACGTAAAGTCAAGGTTGGAAGATGCGTCTAATTAAGCATCACATCCATAATCCGACTTTTTTTTGAAGTCAAATTCAAAAAATATCGGCATCTATGAAAAAAATATCTAAAACTTTGTGAATTATTCGCGAAAATGCTTTATCTTTGCATCGTGAAATGAAGTATAAACAAACAAACCAAAAAAATTAATGGCAACAACAGCAGATTTGAAAAACGGACTCTGTATCAATTTCAACAATGACATTTATACAGTGGTAAGTTTTCAGCACGTAAAGCCCGGCAAAGGTCCGGCATTCGTGCGCACCCGCCTCAAGAGCCTCACTAACGGCCGTGTGTTGGAGAATACGTTCTCTGCGGGACACCAGATCGACATCACGAAAATCATCCGCCGTCCCTACCAGTACCTCTACAAGGACGGTTCTTCCTACGTGTTCATGCAGCAGGAGACATTCGAGCAGATCAACGTGCCGGAGGATCACATTGAGAACCCCGACCTCTATCTCGACGGTCAGAATGTTGAGATTGTGCTCCAGGAGGAGACCGACAACATCCTCACCGTGGAGCTTCCCCCGTTTGTGATTATGGAAGTTACCTACACCGAGCCTGGTCTCAAGGGCAACACCGCCACCAACGCACTCAAACCTGCCACAGTGGAGTCGGGCGCAGAGATTCGTGTGCCGCTCTTCATCAATCAGGGCGACAAGATCAAGATTGACACACGCGACAGGTCATACGTTGAGAGGGCCAACTAATTTGTTTTAAATTTCATCCAATCAATTTGAATTTCGGAAACCTGCCCGCCATGATGTTACTTTTTTTGGCAGGTTTCCTTATGATAAAAATAGCATTATTATGTCGGACGGAAAGGCACTTAACAAGTTACGGTCGTTCAACTTCAAGTTGAAGATGCTGTTGGAGGTCACCAACAACATTATCACCAATATGCCTGTTGAGCAACTAATCGACCGGTTTCATAATATGCTTGCCAAAGACCTGAAAATCAACAAGGTACTTATCTATGTCTTTCAGGAAAACAAGTGGAAGATTATCCTCAAATATGGTGTTAAGCCGGAGGATTACGACAAGATAGACCCCGACACAGATTTTGTCAGCATCAAAGACATTACCGTAGTTTATTCTGGCACCGACGCCAAGTTTAGTGCCTTCGATTTTGTGATACCCCTCTACAACGACGACAAGATAATCGCCTATATGCTTATGGACGATTTTGACGCCGAGGATGATGGTATGTCGCCGTCAATCAGGAACTTGCAGTTTTTCCAGACCCTTACAAACTTCATCATTGTTTCCATTCAAAACCACCGCCTTGTAGAGGAGAACATGAAACAGGAGCGTTTCAATAAGGAGATGGAGATGGCTGCTCAGATGCAGAATATGCTCGTGCCGAAAGCCGACATCTTTGCCAACGACAAGCGGATTTGGGTTGAGGCTTTCTATATGCCTCATTTTCAGGTAGGTGGCGATTATTATGACTTCGACTACCTCAGCAAGGACGAAATGTTTTTCTGCATTGCTGACGTTTCAGGCAAAGGAATGTCGGCTGCGATATTGATGAGCAACTTTCAGGCGAGCCTCAAGGCGTTGTTCGTTCCTGATATGGATTTGACGACGTTGGTAAGGCGATTGAACCGCATCGTTGTCAAAAATTCCAACGGCGACCGTTTCATCACTTTATTCATTGGTCGTTATGACTTAAAAAACAATACTTTACGTTACGTTAATGCTGGACATAATGCTCCATTGCTCTACAACCGCGCCACCCACGAAATCAATTATCTTAATACGGGCTGTGTGGGAATTGGAATGTTGGACGAGATAGATGCGCTCGAAGAAGGCTGCATACGTTTTGATGTTGACCACAAGTTGCTGTGTTTCACCGATGGCGTAGTGGAACTCGAAAGCGACGACGACCCCGATTTCGGTCAGAAGGTTGTCAAGAAATGTGTTGGCGAAGACACATCCATCAAATCCACCATCGCAAACATCATCCAATCGCTTGATATTCAGCGTTCTAACCCAAAATTATTCGATGACATCACACTCTTGGGAATCGATTTTTACGTCAATGCATAGTTTCAATGCATAATTGCCATTCTCCAGACACTTTTTCAATTTTCAATTTTCAATTTTCAATTACTTCAATTACTTCAATTACTTCAATCACTTCAATCACTTGTCAATACCACCAAATAGTCTTTGCGCCGTCGCCGAATACGAATGCGCCTTCTTTGGCGACATCAAAACAGTTGATGCCTTTTGACTGGTATTCTTCGGTTCGGGCGGTTACGAACTTTTTGGAATTTGACGAATCGAATATAACATTTGAGCAGTAGAATTTTTCAGTTATGTCGTCGGCGTTGATAATTGTGTTTTTGCTGACGATTATGTAATCGACATGGAGTGTTTCGTCGTCCATGATTTCGATTTGTTGATTGGACTTAACATTGTAGAAATTTTTGTTGTCAATTTGCCAAAATAAGTCCTTGATTGAGGTAAGAGAGTCGGCGTTCAATATCTCGACGAGATTTGCGTGTGCGAGTGCTGCGTTTGTCGTGGCAGGGGATAATGATTTCTCGTCGGGTTTAGCATTGTCGGTTATAATTGACATCGTGCCGCCGTTCTTTATGGAATATAATTGTAATTTATTTTTGTTATAGATAATTACTTGGCTGTTAATTCGTTTGGCATCATCAAATATAGCGATACTTAAAGCAGCAACGCACAAAAAAATCAGTCCGAGTTTCAGTTGATGTGCCACTTTGTAATGACCGAACACGACCAAAAACGCAAATCCCGCATATAGAAGCAGCGAAGAGACGTTACTTATAAAAATATTGCTTATGCTCGCCATCGGCAGACTTTCTATCCATGTAACGGAGCCTGTGAGGATGTCGAGAAGAAATTTCAGAATTTCGGTTGCAACCATCATCAGTGGCGGGCACCAACTCGCTGCCAATAGTACGATTGCTCCAATCATTATGAAGTAGGAGAGGGGAATCACGATGATGTTGGTGATGAGGAAGTACGTTGGGAAAAGGTTGAACGTCCTGATGCTCAAAATGCTTGTGCCTATCTGCGCCGCTATCGAGACGTATATGATGCCGAGCAAATATCGTTTAACCCATTTTTTGACGTAAATCCACTTCGTATCGTGCACAGGATCAAATCTTGGTATTGTGTTTTTTACAAATGGCGTTATCGATATTATTGCCAATACCGCCAGATAACTCAGCCCAAAACCTACGTTGAATATCAGCAACGGATTGAGTGTCAGTAATATAAAAGCGGATGTCGCCAATGTGTTGTACGTGGAGGAGTGTCTGTTGAGAATGTCTGAAACTGTCAACATGCTGAACATCAACGCCGACCTACAGACGCTCGCGCTGAATCCCGTAATCGCCGCAAATGCCCAAAGTGTAATGATGATTATTCCGCATTTGATGATTCGCGTCTTTTGGGTGCGATTTAGGAACGACAGCAAAATGTTGGTAATCAGCATTATAATGCCAGTATGCAAGCCCGACACGGCAAGGATGTGCATTGCGCCGCTTGTCTGGAACGATGTTATGGTCTCAGGGTCGAGGTCGGCTTTATAACCGAGCGTAAGTGCTTCAAGTACAGCCAATTGCTGTCCTGAAATGCCAGTCTGTCTGTATATTTCGATGAGTGATTTTCTGATTTTTGAGCCGTAATACTTGACGCCTTTTTGGTAGACTGGTTGCAGTATTTCGTATTCCTGACGCTTGATGTACGTCTGGCAATACACACCTTGCAGCGACATATATTGCTGATAATCAAATTCTAACGGATTGCCGTTGCTTTCGATGTACCTGATGTCGGAATAGAATCCTATCAAATCGCCAAACTGCGGGGGTGGGGTGGTGGAGTCCTTCTCGAAGTACGCCAAAATCTCCACGTTGTTGCTTGATGTGCTGTCTATTATGCGTATTCTCGACTTGAAAGTCTTTGGCTTTTCTTCCGTAGGCTCCACGAGTACGCCAATTTTCACTCCGTCGCCAAAATCACTGGGCATCGGTTTGTCAACTCGTTGATACTCAGTAATAAATATTCCGAAGAATATCCACATTGAGAAGAATGACAAGCCATTGAGGAAATTATAGCGGTGGCTTATCCGCTGTTTCCTTTTTACATAAAGAACCGCCATCAACACTGCCGAAACGGTAATGCCGATGAGCGGTAAAATGATTTCGAATCCAGCGATTCTCTCTACCAAAATGCCGATTATCGTTGCAAATAGGATTTTTACCATCAAGAAGCTGTTGATGGCTTCCTCAAATGATTTTACGAAAATTTTACTCACTCGGCATCAATGAAATTGTCACCCTCCTTGTTGATTATTCCAGGTTGGATTGCTGACGATGCGGCAGAGCCCTTGTAACGCGCTATCCACTGGTTGTTGCTCATGTCTTTGAGCAGCATGAACATATTGTGTCCGTAGCAAAGATCCTGGACACGTGTGATGCCGTATTGTTTGAGCATTGCGAGCTGCTCCTGGCTTGGCATTTCGGGGTATTCCACGTTGTTGGACCAGCCGATGGTGTCGTTGTCCATTTTTTTGTATGGGTACTCCATGTAGCGGAGTTTCCAAAGCTGCCCCACTATGTTTGGATCTTTGATTCCATATGTCTCAAAAAAATTCGCCTTGGTGGGGTTAGCCATGCTGCGCTCCCTGCCCGCCGCCCTGTTCATAAAACTGTCCATTGTCAGCTGTGTGTATTTGATGGTGCCGTTGTAATTGAAATGCACCTCGTAATACCTCACAAGGCTGTTGCTTCCAGGCAGTAGCATGAAGCCGAGGAAGTCGGTCATCTTGTCTTTTTCTTCTTGGTTTTCGCCAAAGCCAAGCATCTCAAAATCATCATCTTGCGCGTGACCAACGGCGAAGGTGAAAATTGTCATAAGTATGACGAGCAATGTTTTTTTCATGTTTCTTCTGTTTGTGGTTAATCATTATGACAAGCCGTGCGACTTGAAAAGTGTGATGAACTCAGTGTCTATCATACTTTTATAGTTGTTCATCCATGATTTTATGAATGTTACCGCTTTAATTAATGCGATATTTTCTCCGTCTGCATAACTTGCGCGGTGCTGCTGGAGCGTAGTTGTGAATGATTTGTGTTTTTCAAGTATTGAATCGAGCTGCGAGTACTTGAAGTCCCGGAGATATTTGTCCTCGAATCCGAAGTGGTATCCTGTGTAGTCGATTAGTTCGTCCATTGATTGCAGGATTGCTTTGGGCGCGGCTTTTCGCTTGAAGTCGGCGTAAAACTTGTTGATGTGTTCAATCCATTTTTTCGCCTGTGAGTCGATGATGTTGAGTCCGACGCGGTTTTGGGCGTAGTCGACGATTGTGTATTCCTGGTCGAGACCTGGCAGTTCGATTTTGTTTTTTACGAGCAGAGCTTCGAGTGCTTCGGTCTTGTTTTCGAGTTCAAATTTGTAAATGAGCATTTCTTCCTCGAATCCGACGGCTTTGTTGCGTTCGATGATGATTTTGGTCTGGTCGTTGAGCACGATGGTGTATATCACCTTCTCGTTGAAGATGTTTGCGGTTACGGTGAGCCAGAATTGGATGTTGTTGCCGTTTTTGTGTTTAACGTTGATTTCCTTTCCTTTTGTATTTACAATGCTGCCGTACTCTGCTTGCAGTGCCTTCGCCATTTCGGTTTCTTTGGTCTCGAAGCCGAGTATTGTATATACGCTCCTTCCCAATACTTCTGCCGACTTGTAGCCAAGCAGGTCGATGAACAACTCGTTGACATACTGTATGATGCCGTCTTCATTTGTAGTAATGATTGCAGCTGAAATGATGTTGTATAGTGCTTTTTCGTAGCTTTCGCGCTCGTTAACGAGTTTGTTTGAAATGTTGTATTTGCGTTTGAGACCTTCGATTTCGTTGTCTTGGAGCGACGTCTGCTGTTCGAGTGTGCGGTTGATGGCCTCCATTTCTTTGAGTTCGCGGAGGAAGTCGTCCTCTCGTTTCATCGAATCTTCTTGTGTTGCCTGCATTTCCTCGATGGTCTGTTTCATCATGTCTTCCTGGTCTTTCATCGCCTGAGTCTGGTTTTTTGACTGTTCGAGGAGTTCGGCGGTACGGGTGTTGATACGTGCCGTCTGAAGTGTTGCGGCGATAGATTCGGCGATTTTTTCCACGAGTTCTATCTCAAACTGTTTCATCTCGTTAAATGACGCGAGTTCAATCACTCCAAGAATTTCGTTCTCAATCTTAAGCGGCACGATGAGCAGGGATGTCGGGTTTGCAGAGCCGATGCCCGATTCTATTTCGATGTAGTCGTCGGGGATGTCGGTGAGGTAGATTGTGTATTTTTCCTGGGCGCACGATCCTACGAGTCCTTCGCCGAGGTGGACTTTTTTCTTGATGAATTTTTTGCGGTTGTATGCGTATGCCGAGAGAAGTTCCAAATAGATGTCGTTGGGGTCGGTGTCCTGATAAATGAAGATGCCACCCTGGTTTGCCTTGATGTACTTGACGAGGTTTACCATGATGTCGTCGGCGAGTTCCGTGACGTTTTCGGTGTGGTGGCGCAGGATTTCGGCAAATAGAGCCTGCCCTTCCGTCGTCCAGTTTCGCTGGATGTCTTCCGACTGGCGTTTCTTTGCTTCGCGGTTGGCGTTTTGGAGCGATTTGCGCATGTTGAGGAGCGAGTTGCCGAGCACGTCCTTGTCGGAGAGCGGCTGGTAGTTGCTTGAGAAGTCGCCCTGTCCGATGGCGTGCGCGAAGTCTGATGTCTTTTGGAGGCCGGTGGTGAGTTGCTCTATTGATGCGGCGGTCTGTCCAACTTCGTCGTTGTAGACTTCTTCGTCAAATTCTGGCAATTCGCCTTCCGACAGGCGTTTTGCGTATTTCATGAGTTTTTCCAACGGCCTTACTATCAGGCTTGATATGTACATGGCAAGTGCTATTGATACCACTATCGCTATCAGCATGAATATTATCAATGTCTGTATGTTGGCGTTGCCGATGGTGCTTGACTGCGCCATTGATTTGTTAATTAAGCCATTGGATTTTAATTCAATGATTGTCAGTATTTTGTCTATCTCTCCATTTATTCTTGTAATTATCTGATAATGCTTTTTTTGTTCGTTTTTGAGTTCTGCTACGTAATTTTTTGACTTTTCTTCGATGTTGGTTTCGTTGCCTGATCCTTTGATGATGTGGTGCCCGAGCGAATCGGTCTGCGTATTGCTTGCTTCCAATTCTTTCTGCCTGATGACGTTCTTGATTTCCGACGGGTTCACTATCATTTTCTGGTTGAGGAAGATTTCGTTGTACGACACACAAAACTCGTTGTCATATAACCTGCTGATTGATTGTATCGTATCTCTGAAATTGTGCCTTAGCAGTGCGTCCACTTTTCTGTTTGTGGTGATGTTGGTGGTGTTGGCGAAGAGTTTTTTGAGTTTGTCGGTAAATTCTGCATGCTCCTTGTGCAAAACCTTCAACTCCTTCTCGTTTTTGGCGAATGAGAAGTTGCGCAGCACATTCATATCCTTGGCTATCAAGTATTTGATCTGCGCGGCGGTGGAGTTCATATCCTTTGCAAAAGTTATCAACTCGTTGGTCTGATTGACTTTTTCGAGCGAATTGTATTGGAAAATTCCGAG
>JAEEGL010966842.1_pt1 | contig 11546 bp, 7 predicted proteins | sample 9134231 | NCBI WGS metagenome assembly JAEEGL01 (sample SAMN16246548, study PRJNA631951) | gut metagenome | biome: gut microbiome; feature: rumen; material: fiber-attached | host: Bos | place: Iran: Karaj | collected 2018-10 | reverse complement strand
GTGCGCGACTCCATCATACGCGAACGCCTGGCCGACCCCAACTACGGCGGCGACGAGAGTTACAAAATTGAGGAGGACAAGAACGGCGACCCCATCAAGCCTCACCTGAACTGGAAGAAGAACCTGCCCAGAAAGCCCAACGAGGATGAGTTGCGTGCCATAGAGAGCGTCTATGTCATCAATCCCGTGACAGGCGAGAAGATGCTCGATGCCAGCCAGATGAACTACCGCTACGAGGTGTACGACTATACCGAGGCCGCCCTGCGCCGCAACCGACAGAATCCCGAAGAGCGACACTTGGACACCGACCAGTGGAACCGCCAGCGACAGGGAGGCATCTACGACGAGAAAATATATATCTCGAAGGATACCGCCTATATCGACGACGAGGGAAAGATTCACAACGAGACCATCAACCGCGAGTATACCGGCCCGTGGGACTTCCTTAACACGTACATTATTAATATATATCCTGACACGACGTGCTGGGTGAACGACTTCCCCAATGCCGACAACGAGACCTACCTGCGCAATTACTTCTCGAACGCGGCCTACAACGACTATCCCGTGGTGGGCGTCACGTGGGAGCAGGCCAACGCTTTCTGCGCCTGGCGCACCGAGTTCCTGCTCAAGGGTCTGGGTCCGGCTGCCCGCTATGTGCAGCGCTACCGCCTGCCCACCGAGGCCGAATGGGAGTTTGCTGCCCGTGGCAAGGACCAGAACGAGTTCCCCTGGGCCAACGAGGAAGTGGCAAGCGGCAAGGGCTGTTTCTTTGCCAACTTCAAGCCAGACAACGGCAACTATACCAAGGACGGCAACCTGATTACGTCGAAGGTGGGTATCTATAGCGCCAACTCCAACGGCCTGTTTGACATGGCCGGCAACGTGGCCGAATGGACATCGACCATCTATACCGAGGCCGGCGTGGATGCCATGAACGATGTCAACCCGCAGTTGAAATACAACGCCGCACTCGAGGATCCCTACCGCCTGAAGAAGAAAAGCGTGAGGGGCGGTTCGTGGAAAGACCCGGAGAGTTACATCCGCTCGGCATGGCGCAGCAACGAATATCAGAACCAGCCGCGCTCATATATCGGCTTCCGCTGTGTGCGCAGCCTGGCCAACACCTTCAGCGAGAAGGCCAAGCAAACCAAGGCCTCGGCCAAGAAATCAAGGAAATAAGTAATAAGTCGAAATATCGAAATATCGAAAAGTCGGAATATCGAAAAAAGAAAGAACCGCAATGACTAAGTATAGCAAATTAAATATCATCTATCTGCTACAGAAATGGCTGGATAGCGTTCCTGGACAAACGTTCATGAACTATGCCTACAGTTGGGGCGCATCTATCGTGATCCTGGGTGCATTGTTCAAACTGACCCACCTGCCGGGCGCCAACTTCATGCTCTTCCTGGGTATGGGTACCGAGGTGCTGGTGTTCTTTATCGCCGGCTTCGACCGTCCGTTCGACAAGACCGAGGACGGCAAGGAGATTCCAACGCATGTGGAAGGCATAGAGAGCGCAGAGGGCACAGAGGCTGCGGTCGCTGGTGTTGCTGGAGGCAGCACGATTATCGGCGGCGGCGGAGTCATCGGCGGCGGTGGCGTTGTTGGTGAAGGCGGCGTCATAGGCGGCGGTGGCGGTACGGTCATCATCGGTGGTGGCGGCGGCTATGCTGGCGGCGGTTCTGTAGGTGGCGATGGCATCGCCACAAACGGAACGGAAGGCACGGCCGTAGAAGGAACGGCGGGCGGCGGTGTCGTTGGCGGCGGCGTAATAGGCGGCGTCATCGGCGGCGTGCAGCAGCCTGAACTGCCCGAGATTGATCCCGAGGAGATGGAAGAGGCCACGCAGAGTTATGTGGAACAACTGAAGGCCCTCACCGAGACATTGAAGAAGGTCAGCGAGCAGAGCGAGCGCCTGACGCGCGACAGCGAGGAAATGGAGAACCTCAACCGCACGCTTACCGGCATCTGCAAGGTCTACGAGATGCAACTCAAGGGAGCCTCGCAGCAGATTGGCACCATCGACCAGATTAACGACCAGACGCGCAAGATGGCCGAGCAGATAGCCGAACTGAACCGCATCTATGCCCGCATGATTGAGGCTATGACCACGAATATGCCGTCTGTAAAAAGTTCAGAGTTGAAAGTTGAGAGTTGAGAGACTTTACACTCTCTGACGAATAAAACTAAAGTCACTAAACTCTAAACTCTAAACACTCAACGAAAAATGGCAATAAGAAAAAGACCTGTATCTCCGCGCCAGAAGATGATCAACCTCATGTATGTGGTGTTGATGGCTATGCTGGCATTGAACGTCTCGAACGAGGTGCTCAACGGCTTCGCTATTGTCGGCGAAAGCATTGGCCGTACCACGGAGAACGCAATGAATGATAACCGCGCCATCTACGAAGCCTTCGAGGAGCAGATGAAAGCCAACCCGCAGAAGGTAAGGGAGTGGTACGAGAAAGCGCAGCAGGTGAAGCAGATGAGCGACTCGCTCTACGACTTCGCTGCCGAACTGAAACTGGCCATTGCCCGGGAAGCCGACGGCAAGAACGGCGACCCCGAAAACCTGAAGGGACAGGAAGACCTGGAGGCCTCAACACAGGTGATGCTCGCTCCGGGACGCGGCAAGGGCGAGGCCCTGAAACTGGCTATCGAAAGTTACCGCGACCGCATACTGAAGATGATACCCGACACGGCAAAACAGCGCAGCATTGCCAGTGACCTCACTACTGAAGTGCCGCCGGAGAAGCGCTCGTTAGGCAAGAACTGGCAGGAAATGCAGTTCGAGGCCATGCCAGCCATTGCCGCCGTCACCATCCTCTCGAAACTGCAGGGCGATGTGCGCCATGCCGAGACGGAGGTGCTCCACACGCTGGTGCAGAACATCGACGTGAAGGACATACGCGTGAACCTGCTCGAGGCTTTCGTGATTCCCAACTCGCAGACCATCGTCCAGGGCGACAAGTTCTCGGCAAAGATTGTGATGGCTGCCGTCGATACGACGCAGGTGCCCGATGTCTACATTGGTGGCAAGAAGATGGACCTCAAGGACAATACCTACGAACTGGTATGCGGACGCACGGGTGACTTCACCCTCAGCGGATGGATAGAGACCGTTAACGGCAATGGCGACAAACTGCGCCGCGACTTCGAGCAGAAATACACCGTTGTGGAACCTGCCGCTACGGTATCGGCCGACCTCACCCGCATGCTCTATGCCGGTTATTCCAACCCTATAAGCGTCTCAGTGCCCGGCGTGCCTCTCAGCAAGGTGTCGGCATCTATGACCAATGGCACGCTGACACCCAGCGGCCCGGGTAAGTATATCGCCAAGCCGTCGAAGATAGGACAGGACGCCGTCATCACCGTCACTTCGACAAATACCGGCCGTCCGCAGACCATGGGCACCTTTGCCTTCCGTGTGCGCAAACTCCCCGACCCCACCCCGTTTATCAACGTGAAGGACGAGGCTGGCAACCCCTCGCGCTTTAAGGGCGGCAACATGAACAAGGCCGGACTCTTGGGAGCGGAGGTCATAGGGGCAGCCATCGACGACGGCATCCTCGACATCGCCTTCCAGGTGCGTTCGTTCCAGACCGTCTTCTTCGACAATATGGGTAACGCCAAGCCCATCAACAGCGATGGCCCGCGCTTCTCGGCAGCACAGAAAGACCAGTTCCGCAAACTGTCACGTGGCCGCCGCTTCTATATCTCCAGCGTCGTGGCCGTCGGTCCCGATGGCATAGAGCGCACGCTGACCAGCGTCATGGAAATAAAAGTTCAATAAATTGAAGATTGATAATTGAAAAATAATTATTATATGGAAACAATGATGAGGAAAAATAACAGAAATTGGATGATGAGGTGTGTGGTGCTCAGTGCATTTCTCATTTCTCATTTCTCATTTCTCATTTCAACGTCTGAGGCCCAGCCCAAGAAGAGCCGCATACAGCAGAAGCCGGCGGCCATTAACCAAAAACCGGCGGCCAACAACCAGCAACAGCAGCAGGGCGGCATGACGCAGCGCATGCGCATACAGTATCCTACGGCACTCGACATGCCCGAGGAGGTGGTGTGGCGACGCGACATATATCGCGAGATTGACCTTAGCGAAGAGGAGAATGCCGGACTCTACGACCCCGTGGAGCCGCAAGGAAAGCGACTGAACCTCTTTACCTATATTTTCAAACTCGCACTCAACGGCTACATTCCCGTATATGAGTACAACCTCGACGGCAACGAAGTGCTGGAGGAAACGGCAAAGGTAGACATGAAGTCTATCCTCGACAACTACCATATCTTCTACGAGGAGCCGGGCGGCAAACTGAAGGTTGAGAACAGCGACATACCCTCGGCAGAGGTGAAGATGTACTACCTCAAGGAGAGTGCCTACTACGACCAGGCCAACTCGTCGTTCCATATCAAGCCGCTGGCCATCTGTCCTGTGATGCTGCGCGAGGATGACTTCGGCGGCGAGGCTGCGAAATATCCGCTCTTCTGGGTGAAATACAGCGAGGTAGAGCCCTATCTCAGCCGTCAGACCATCAAGACAAGCGACGTGAACGATGCCGCCGTGATGAACCTCGACGACTATTTTACCCGCAACAAATACAAGGGAAAGATCTACAAGACTGCCAATCGCCTGGGCAAGACGCTGGCACAGATGGCCGGCAACGACTCCACCAAATTGTCGGACGAGCAAAAACGCATCGAGGCCGAACTGGAGGCTTTCCGCAACAATATCTTCGGCGACAAGGCCAAGCGTGACTCCCTCGACAGCATTGCCAATGTAGACCCTAAGCAGTTGAAGAATGCGGAGAAAGCGGCCCGCAAGACTCGCCAGCCCAAGGAAAAGACCGAAAAGGTGAAGAGCCGCAGCAAGTCGTCGGGCTCGTCGTCCAGTTCGTCGGCTGCCCGCGTCTCGGTAAGAAGGCAGAGGCACTAACTGTGCAAGGCGGTTCCCCCGCCTCGAAAAGAGACCGTCCGTGCAAGGCGGTTTCCCCGCCTCGGAAAGAGATAATTGTTAAACCCATAAATAATTACGGCGTATGAAGAAATTAATCGGTTTGTTATTTGCAGCAGTGGCTCTGTTGACCTCTGCTCCCGTCCAGGCTCAGGGCCTGAAGTTTGGTTTAAAAGCCGGATATAACATCACCAATATGGACCTTGATAAGGTCTCAGGGTGGTCGTCGGCCTACGAGATGGGCAAGAGCAACAAAAACGGCTGGTATGTAGGCCCTACGCTGAAACTGTCGCTGCCAGGCGGCCTGGGCTTCGACGGCTCCGTGTTCTACGACCAGCGCAAGTCTGAGATTAATGGCGAGAGCATCAAGATGAAATCTGTCTATGTGCCCATCAACGTGCGCTATAACATTGGGCTGGGCGGTGTTGCTGGCATCTACTTTGCTGCCGGTCCGCAGATAGGATTCAATGTGGGCGACACCGACATCGACCTGAACTATCTGGACGAGACCAAAACAGCCGTCAAGGACAAGTTCCAGTTGAAGAAGTCAACCTTCGGCATCAACCTTGGCGCAGGTGTAAATGTCCTTAGCCATCTTGAAGTGGGCGTTGTCTACTGCATTCCTCTTGGCAATACGGCCGACATTAAGGGTGATGTGGCTGGAAATATCAAGGATAAGTACGACGTGAAGAGCAACACCCTTCAGGTGTCGGCGGCTTATTTCTTCTAACTTTGGCAAAAGGGCGATTAGTCTGCTGCATGAAATAATCTGTGTTTGCCGACGTCATACTACCCCTGCCGCTCGACGGCCAGTTTACCTACGCTGTCCCGCCTTCGCTCGAAAACCGGGTGAAGACGGGACAGCGTGTTTTGGTGCCTTTCGGGCGTAACAAGAACTATGTTGGCATCATTGGTCGGCTGCACGACGTAGAGCCGCAGGGCTATCAGGTGAAGCCTATAGATGTGCTCCTCGACGACTCGCCCGTGCTGCTGCCCGGCCAACTGAAACTCTGGCAATGGATTTCCGACTATTACATGTCGCCCATCGGCGAGGTCTACAAGGCGGCCCTGCCGGCCGGACTAAAGGCCGAGGATGGCTACAAGCCGCGCACGGAAACCTTTATCCGCCTGACCGCCAACTATCAGAACGAGCCTACGCTCCATGTGGCACTGAACATGCTGGCACGGGCTCCCAAGCAGCAAGAGGCGTTCATTGCATATCTCTCGCTTTCGCGCTGGGACACCATCGAAGATAATACCTGCCGGGAGGCAGTGCTCGAGATAACCCGCGAGGAACTGATGAATGCGGCAGAGACCACGCTGCCCGTCATCAACCAACTGGTGAAGCGAGGCTTCTTAGAGACCTACGAGGTGGAGGTAGGACGGTTGAACAAGGGCGGCGAACCGCATCCAGAGCATATCAAGCCGTTGAGTATAGCCCAGCAGGAGGCCTACAACCAGATTCTCTTCTCGTTCCTGAAAAAGAACGTCACCCTGCTCCATGGTGTCACCTCCAGCGGCAAGACCGAGATATACATCCACCTGATTCAGCGTGAACTGGACGAGCACCGCCAGGTACTCTTCCTCATGCCCGAGATTGCCCTCACCGTGCAGATGATGCAGCGCCTGCAGCGCGTCTTCGGCAACCGCCTCGGCATCTATCACTCTAAATACAGTGATGCTGAACGGGTGGAGATATGGCAGAAGCAACTCTCTTCTAATCCCTACGATGTCATCCTCGGTGCCCGTTCTGCCGTGTTCCTGCCCTTCCAGCGCCTCGGCCTCATCATCGTCGACGAGGAGCACGAAACCTCCTACAAGCAGCAGGACCCTGCGCCAAGGTATCATGCCCGCAGCGTAGCGATTATGCTGGGAGGGGGCTGGGGAAAGACGGCCTCCGTTCTTTTGGGCACCGCCACACCCTCCTTAGAGTCCTACTACAACGCACAGACGGGAAAATATGGATATGTAACGCTTACCGAGCGCTATCAGGGCATCGAACTGCCCGAGATTCAGGTGGTGGATACCCACGACCTTCAGCACAGGAAGATGATGCGTGGCCCCTTCTCGCCACAACTCCTGGCTGCTGTCCGTGAAGCCTTGCAGCGCGGCGAACAGGCTATACTCTTCCAGAACCGCCGAGGCTGGGCACCCATGGTTGAGTGCAAGCAATTCGGCTGGACGCCCCGCTGCCAGCACTGTGATGTCAGCCTGACGCTCCATCGCACCATGAACCAACTCTCGTGCCACTATTGCGGCTTCACCTACCATGTGCCCACTCAGTGTCCGGCCTGCGGCAGCAAGGAACTGCAAGGGCGCGGCTACGGCACGGAGAAGATAGAAGACCAGATACGTGACATCTTCCCCGAGGCGCGCGTGGCCCGCATGGACCTCGACACCACCCGCACCCGCAATGCCTATGAGCGTCTGATTACCGACTTTTCGGCCGGCCGCACCAACCTGCTTATCGGTACGCAGATGATCAGCAAGGGGCTCGACTTCGACAAGGTCAGCGTGGTGGGCATCCTCGATGCCGACCGTATGCTCAACCAGCCCGACTTCCGTGCCTATGAGCATGCCTTTATGATGATGGCGCAAGTGAGCGGCCGTGCCGGACGCAAAGGCCGCCGTGGACTGGTTATCCTCCAGACGAAGAGTCCCGACCTGAGCGTAGTCCAGCAGGTGGTGAGCAACAACTATACTGCCTTTGCCCGCGACCTGTTGCAGGAACGCCGTACCTTCCACTATCCGCCTTATTACCGCCTTGTCTATGTCTACCTGAAGCACAGCAAGGACGTGGTGGTCAACACTGCCGGCATAGAGATGGGTTCACGCTTGCGCCAGTGGTTCGGCGACCGTGTACTTGGTCCCGACAAGCCTTCCGTGGCACGTGTAAAAACTCTCAGCATCCGCAAACTGGTGCTGAAACTTGAGGTAGGCATCGACATGCCTCTTGTGCGCAAATATTTAGCGCTTGCCCAGCAGCAGATGCTGCAAGACAAGCGCTATGCTTCGCTCCAAATCTATTATGATGTAGACCCGCTGTAACTACTTCTTCAGATTACCCAGAATATCGCGCGTCAGTTCCTTGGTGATGGTGCGGGTAGCGGCACTGGTGGCGTTCTTTACCACGCGCTTCGTGGCCGACGTGGTGCTCTTGGTCTTCTTGCCAGAGACCTTGTCACTGACCCACGTACCTAAGATTGTAGCCAAAGTCGAGGTGACGGCCGTCAGTATGGCCTTCCACACCTTACTCATAATACCGGGCTTCTTCTTCTCGGCTTTTTCCGGAGTGGCCGGGACTTCCGGGGTTTCCGGGATTTCCGGAACATCCGGGGTGGCCTCTTTCATCAGTATCTCGTAGGCACTCTCGCGGTCAATCATCTCGTCGTACTTGCCGTAGATGTCGCTCTTGCGGATGATGGCAGCACGCTGCTCGTCGGTGATGGCTCCTATCTGCGACAGCGGGAACAATATCTTGGCGCGCTCCACAACGCTGGGCGCACCTTTTTCGTCGAGAAACGACACCAGGGCCTCGCCCGTCTCTAAGTTCATGATGGCCTCGTCGGTCTTGAAGGCGGGGTTCGCACGGAATGTGTCGGCAGCCGTCTTCACGGCCTTCTGGTCCTTTGGTGTATAGGCACGCAGGGCATGCTGCACGCGGTTGCCCAGTTGACCGAGGATGGTTTCGGGGATGTCGGTAGGACTTTGCGTGACAAAGTAGATGCCCACGCCCTTGGAACGGATGAGGCGTATCACCTGTTCTATCTTGTCGAGCAGGGCCTTCGAGGTGCCGTCGAACAACATGTGGGCCTCGTCGAAGAAGAAGACCAGACGGGGAAGGGGCTGGTCGCCCACCTCGGGTAAGGTGCTGTAAAGTTCGGAAAGCAGCCAGAGGAGGAAGGTGCTGTAGAGTTTGGGCTGCAGCATCAGTTTGTCGGCGGCGAGGACATTCATGATGCCCTTTTTTCCCGATGGAGAGGCGCTGCTTCCTGGTGCTGAGGCGCTGCTACCCGATGCTGATGCATCGGGCACAGTGGCAAGGAGGTCGTGGATGTCGAACGACGGCTCGCCGAAGAACTGGTCGGCACCCTGGGCCTCTAACTGCAGCAGGGCGCGCTGGATGGCGCCTACTGTCACGCTCGACACCGTGCCGTAACGCTCCCTGATTTCCTTCGAGTGCTCGGCTACGTAGGTCAGCATGGAGCGCAGGTCTTTCAGGTCGAGGATGAGCAGGCCTCGCTCGTCGGCCACGCGGAACACGATGTTCAGCACGCCGTCCTGCGTATCGTTAAGGCCAAGCAAGCGCGACAGCAGTTGTGGCCCCATCTGGCTCACCGTGGCCCTCATGGGGTGTCCCTGCTCACCGTAGACATCGAAGAACCTGACGGGGCAGGCCTGGAATAAAAGTTGAGGGTTAAGGGTTGAGGGTTGAGAGACTTTAGTTTTTTCATCAGAGCTAAAGTCTCTCAACTCTAAACCCTTAACTCTCAACTCAGGAAAGAATTCCGGCAGTCGCTTCTCAATGAATCCGCTCATCTTGCCTGGCTGAGAAATGCCGCTCAGGTCGCCTTTCATATCGGCCATGAAGCATGGCACGCCGGCCTGACAGAACGACTCTGCCATCACCTGCAAGGTGACGGTCTTTCCTGTACCTGTGGCACCGGCAATCAGTCCGTGGCGGTTGGCCATCTTTCCTATGATGCTCAGTGCACCGTTGTCGCAATGGGCTATATACAGCCCCCGTTCGTTGTCGTACATAATTATAATGGGGGAGTTTACTTAAACAATGAGTATTCCTTGACATCCCATGCCAATGCACTGGCGCCCAGTATGTCGCGCTCGCCCTCCTTCAGTATGGATACAAGAATCCGTGTAGTATGGCGGATATTGGGGAACACATGTTCTTCAAACGATTTCTTCATTGGCTTCAGCAGCCATTTGCCGGCCTGCGTCAGGTCGCCCGTCAGGATGATGGCCTCGGGATTAAGCACCGAGGCATAGTTGGCCAGTCCTAAGCCCAACATACAACCCGTGCGGTTCAGTGCCTCGATGGCCAGATTGTCGCCTTTGTCGCAACACATCGCTATCGTCTTGATGTCCAGTTTAGGCATATCGCTCAGCATCGTCGGCTCCTTGGTCTCAGCCTTCAGTTCCTCAATGGTCTTGATCAGGCCTTTCTCCGTGCAGTAGGTCTCTAAGCAGCCCTTGTTGCCGCAGCCGCACTGACGGCCGTTAAGTTCTATGCACGTATGACCCACCTCGCCGCCGAAGCCCTGGGCACCGATGTGGGGCACGCCGTTGGAATAGAAGCAACTGCCCAGACCGCCATGACTCATCGATACCACCACGAAGTCCTTCATGCCGTGGGCACTGCCATAGGCTTTCTCGCCAAGTGCCGTGATATGTGCATCGTTGGCCACGGCCACGGCCACGCCCACGCGGTCGCGCAGCATGGCAGCCAGGGGTATGACGCCCTTCCACGGCAAGTTGGCCGCATTCTCTATGCAGCCAGTCAGCGAACTGGCACTCGGTGCACTGATGCCTACCGACCTGATAGATTCCAGTCCGCCGTTTTCGGTTGTCAGGGTTAGTATCTTTTCGGCCAGGGCCGTCACATAGTCGTTCACATCGGGATAGTCGGTAGTCTCGAAATAATCCTGCACCACGATTTCTCCTCGTATGTCTACGATGCCGTAAGTCGTTCTGTCAAGACGGATGTCAATACCAATCACCCGAGTCTTAATCTTGTCTACTGTTTCTTCCGTTGATTCCATGATTAGTTACCTTATTTGATATTTCCAGTTTACAAAGGTAATAAAAAAAATAGAATATGCAATGCGATATGTGGTATTTTTTTGCTCTCACCGTCTTTTTTGATTAATTAACATGGCGAATATTCCTGTATGTCGTTCTTTTTTCGTAACTTTGCGCCATAAAAGAGAATAACTTTAAATTAATATTTGAATTATGGCATTTTTGACAAACGACAAACTGGTCATCGTCGGCGCAGCTGGCATGATTGGATCTAACATGGCCCAGAGCGCTCTGATGATGGGTCTCACCAGCAACCTGTGTCTCTACGATGTTTTCTCTCCCGAAGGTGTAGCCGAGGAGATGCGTCAGAGTGGCTTCGACGAGGCCACCATCACCGCCACCACCGATGCCGAGGAGGCTTTCCGTGGCGCTAAGTATATCATCTCTTCTGGCGGTGCTCCCCGTAAGGCAGGAATGACGCGCGAGGACTTGCTGGCCGGCAACTGTAAGATAGCCGAGGAACTGGGTCTGAACATTAAGAAATACTGCCCCGACGTAAAGCACGTGGTCATCATTTTCAATCCCGCCGACCTTACTGGTCTGGTCACCTTGCTCTATTCTGGCTTGAAGCCCGGACAGGTCACCACATTGGCAGGTCTTGACACCACCCGTCTGCAGAGCGCACTGGCTAAGAAGTTTGGTGTGAAGCAGAGCGAGATTAAGGGTTGTGCCACCTACGGCGGCCACGGCGAGCAGATGGCAGTCTTCGGCAGTCACGTAGAGATAGCCGGCCGCAAGTTGACCGACATCATCG
>JAEEGL010735829.1_pt1 | contig 11546 bp, 10 predicted proteins | sample 9134231 | NCBI WGS metagenome assembly JAEEGL01 (sample SAMN16246548, study PRJNA631951) | gut metagenome | biome: gut microbiome; feature: rumen; material: fiber-attached | host: Bos | place: Iran: Karaj | collected 2018-10 | reverse complement strand
TGGCCAAGCTTGACAAGTATTTCTCCCAGGAAGCGGAAGCCGTTGTCATGCTTACAGAAGAAAAGTCCGGACTGGCAAAACTGGAAGCCACTATCCATGCAGGATCTCTGAGTTTCCGCGCAGAAGAGCGTAACGCGGACCTTTACTACTGTCTTGACAAAGTCATCGACAAGCTGTCATCCCAGATGTCCAAACTCAAGGGCAAACTGGTGAAAAGACACAAGGACGTCAAGGAAGTCTACATCAGCGAGATCCCGGATCTTCCCGATGCAGTGGAGGATCAGGGTGTCGTAAGGACCAAGGAGATCGAGCTTACGGCAATGACAAGAGACGAAGCCATACTTCAGATGGAGCTCCTCGACCACAGCTTCTTCGCCTATGCGGATTCCGAAACCGGGACAACGAACATCGTGTACAAAAGAGAAAGAGGCGGTTACGGCCTGCTCATTACGAAATAAAAGACAAACCAGCGCAAAAGAAAGAAGGACCTGCCGATTTTGGCAGGTCCTTTTGTATTTAAAGTTTTATGAGTTTTACTGTGCCGTTTCTTCGGGAGCGTGTTCCTCGATGTGTTCCGGAAGCTTCTGAGGCTTCGGAGCCGCCGGGTTCTGAGCCGCTCTCGGATCCTTGGCGAATACGTTGATGATGTGTCTGGGGCATACCTTTGAGCACTTGCCGCAGGATTTGCACTTGTCGTAATCGATGACCGCATGGTTGTTCTCCACGTGGATGGCATCGAAGGGACATTCCTTCTCGCACTTCTTGCATGCGATGCAGCCTCTTTCACAGGCGTTCATAGTTGCCTTACCCTTGTCGCAGGAAGAGCAGCCGACAACCACCCTTGACTTAAGAGGAACTATCTCGATCAGGTGCTGAGGACAGGTTTTTGCACAGATGCCGCAGCCTATGCAAAGCTCTCTGTCTACTATGGCAACGCCTTCGCATACCTGGATGGCTCCGTGGGGACATGCTGCCTGGCAGTCGCCGAGGCCTATGCATCCGTATTTGCACTCGCCCGGGCCTCCGAAGAATCCCTTGGCTGCTGCACAGGACTTCATGCCCTGATACTCCATCTCTTTTTTGGCTACGTCGTTTATACCTGAGCAGTGGATGATCGCTACCTTTTCGATAACGTCCATGGCTTCCTGCCCGAGGATGGCTGCGATCTTGGTCGCCGCCTGGTCACCGCCGGGGGCGCAGAGGTTGGAGGGGACCGTCGGGTCATCTGCCAGAGCCTTTGCATAATCGTCGCATCCCGCATATCCGCAGGCGCCGCAGTTAGCGCCGGAAAGGCACTCTCTGATGGCTATCTGCTGTTCGTCAACGGGCACGGAGAAGAACTTTGAAGCGAGGGCCAGCATGACGGATGCGACCGCCGCCAGACCTACGACCACAAGTACAGGAGTTAAAAATGCATTCATATCATTACCTCCTTACATTCCGAACAGTCCGGCAACAAGACCGGAGAATCCCAGGAAGGAAAGGCTGACTATGGAAGCTGCCACGAGGGTGCTTGCTATGCCTTTGAAGGCTTCGGGATAGTCATTGGTCTCGATCCTGCTTCTTACTCCGGCAAAGAGGTACATGGCGAGCATGAAGCCTACGCCGGAACCGAAGGAATTGAGGAGAGCCTGTCCGTAGTTGAATTCATTGGTTATATTGAGCACGCATACGCCCAGGACCGCACAGTTGGTGGTGATGAGCGGAAGATACACTCCCAAGGCCGAATGCAGGCTGGGAATGAACTTTTTGAGAAGGATCTCAATGAGCTGTACAAGTGCTGCGATAACGAGTATGAAGACCAGAGTCTGCATATATCCTATGCCGTTGGGATCGAGCAGATAGGTCTGGATGGGCCAGGTGACCGCAGTGGCTATGACCATTACGATGATGACCGCCACCGACATACCCATGGCGCTGTTCAGTTTCTTGGATACTCCGAGGAACGGGCAGATACCGAGGAACTGTACGAGCACGTAGTTGTTGGTGATCATCGCTGTGAATATTAAGAAAAGTGCTGCTTTCATTACTGATCACAACCTCCTTCCGTAGACTGGGAGCAGAAGCTGCTTCCGGGACATCCCATACATTTGCTTACCTGCTTCTCTCTCACTTTACCCTTGGTGAGCTTGTTCATCAGAGCGATGATGCATCCGAAGATGAAGAAGCCGCCCGGAGGAAGTGTGATGAGGGAGAACGGTGTGATGAAGTTTGCCGTTACCGTGATGCCGAACACCGTGCCTGCACCCATGAGCTCTCTGACAGCACCCATGAATGTGAGAGCTATCATGTAGCCCACGCCCATTCCGAGGCCGTCAAGGGCTGAGTCGACTATGGTGTTCTTGCAGGCAAACATTTCCGCTCTGCCGAGTATGATGCAGTTTACGACGATGAGGGGGATGTAAACTCCCAGCACTCCGTCGAGCTCCGGCATGTAGGCCTTGATGACCAGCTGTACGATGGTAACGAAGGTCGCTATGACGGTGATGAAGCAGGGGATCCTGACCGAATCGGGTATGATCCTCTTGAGTGCGGAAATGAATATGTTGGAACAGGTAAGTACGAAGGTCAGAGCAAGACCCATGTAGATCCCGTTCATGGCTGCCGTTGAAAGAGCCAGCGTCGGGCAGGTACCAAGTACCAGCACCAAGATCGGGTTTTCCTTGATAAGGCCGTTCGTAAAGATCGAAAGTTTAGATTTCTTTTCCATTACTTCCTGCCTCCTTTCTTCTGACCGAAGGCAACGTGCTTTGTTGCGTTATCGATATGAGGTACGAGGATGTTCATGAAGAGTATGGCGAAGGAGACTCCTTCGGGATAACTTCCGTACATCCTGATGAGCATGGTCAGCACTCCGCAGCCAATACCGAAAATGACTTTTCCGGCATTGGTGATGGGAGAAGTGACGTAGTCTGTTGCCATGAAGATGGCTCCCAGCATGACGCCGCCTGCGCAGACCTGGAAGATGGGATCCTGTCCGAAGATCAGGGCCATCACAGCCACGGATCCGATGAAGCTTACGGGGATCACCGGGCTGATGACCTTGCGGATCACCAGGTATACTCCGCCGATCAGCAGAGCCGCTGCGGAGATCTCTCCCATGGAACCGTTGATGTTTCCGAGGAACATCTCAAGGTTCGTGGGAACTGCGCTTCCCTTTGCGAGAAGACCCAGAGGTGTCGGGCCCGAGACTGCGTCCGCACCGGCCACATTGACTATGGCTGAGGACATTCTCGGCGTCACCGCCCATGTGGACATCTGTGTGGCGAATCCGATGAACAGAGCGATCCTTCCCACGATCGCCGGGTTCGCAAAGTTCTGCCCGAGGCCTCCGAAGATCTGCTTTGCGACTACTATAGCCGTGAAGCATCCTATTATGGCCATCCAGTAGGGCATGCTTACGGGAAGATTGAGTGCCAGGATGAGTCCTGTGACCATTGCGCTCCAGTCACCGACGGTGTTGCTTCTTCCCATTATCCTTCTGGTTACCCATTCAAGGAATACGGAAGCGGCGCAGCACACAAGCGTCAGGATGAGAGCCTGCAGGCCGAAAACATATACCGCTACGGCTACCGCGGGGATCAGTGCGATGCATACGTCGCGCATGATGCTTGCGGTATCCTGCGGAGAGTTAACATGAGGCGCAGCAGATACTATGAGGTTGGTGTGTTTGTCTGCCATTACTTCTTTGCCTCCTTTTCTTTGCGTTTCTTATCGTCCTCCTGGACGAGACCTTTAGCCATTCTGAATTCGAAGTTGAGGGGCTTTCTTGCAGGACATACGTATGCGCAGCATCCGCAGTCCATGCAGGTCATGACATCGTACTCGCGCAGAGCTTCCACGTTTTTGTCCTTGTACGCTCTTGAAAGCCTTGCCGGCATCAGGTTCATGGGGCAGGCGTCTACGCACTTGCCGCAGTTGATGCAGTCGGTCTCCTGGGGTTTTTCAGCCAGAAGATCGTCGAAGACCAGTATGGCGTTGTTGCTCTTGAGCACTGCGAAATCGTCTCTGGGGATAGCGCGTCCCATCATGGGTCCTCCGAGGAGGATCTTCTTCACTTCGCCCGTTGTGCCGCCGCAGAAATCGATGATCTCGTTGATGGCCGTTCCGATGGGAACTTCCACGTTCTGGGGATGAGCGACGATGTTGCCGTCCACCGTGAGGAACTTGGATACGAGAGGCATGCCTGTCTCCAGGTACTGCTCAAGCTTGAGCATGGATACCACGTTGCTGACTATGCATCCCACGTTGATGGGGAGCATGCCGGCTGCGCACACTCTTCCGGTGCACTCGTAGATGATGACACGCTCTGCTCCCTGCGGATAGGTGTGGGCAAGAGCCTTTACTTCGATGTCGGTAGCTCCCTGAAGAAGCTTCCTGAAGTTTTCGATGGCATCGGGTTTGTTGTCTTCGATGCCGATGACGCCGTGCTTGATATTCAGCCACTTCATTGTGGTCCTCATTCCGGCTATCATCTCTTTTCCGTAGGCCAGCATTGCTGCATGGTCAACGGTGATATAGGGTTCGCACTCGGCTCCGTTGAGGATGAGGTATTCCGCGGCTCCGTCAGGGACGTTGTACTTTACGGACATGGGGAAGGATGCTCCGCCGAGGCCTACGAGTCCTGAATCTCTGACTGCCTTAAGGAAACTCTCTCTTGAGTCGATGACCGGCGGAACTACAGTTTCTGCGACTTCCTGTCTTCCGTCAGCCTGAATGATGATGTTGGTATCGACACGGCCGTTCTGTGTCATGAACTGCTCGATGGCGACAACATCTCCCGATACGCTCGAGTGTATCGGTGCGCTCACCGGAGCCTCGCTGGTTCCGATGAGCTGTCCCAGCTTTACGTGGTCTCCTACGGCCACTACAGGCTGGCACGGGGCTCCGATGCTCTGAGACATCGGGATCGCGACACGTTCGGGAAGCGTCATCGGAATGATGGGCATTCCCGCTGTGTTTTTACAGTGATCCACGTGGGCCCCTCTGAGGTGTTTTCCTAAACTCATAAACTAACTCCTTTGTATATTTCGCAAAATCTTTACATAAACAGCACACAAAAACCGCTATTTATGACAAATATGCATTCTAATAATACCCTCTAATAAATGATTTGTAAACTTGATACCTATAGTAATTAATGCTAAAATAGTTTGTTCGTTTGGGGAATAAAATACAAAAAATGAGAAAAACCAAAACATACAAGATATTGTCGCTGATGCTCTGCATAGTTCTGTGCGCAGGAATGCTCTCAGGCTGTGAATCATGGAACAATTTCCGCAAGGCTTTCATAGACCCGCCGGCACCCGAAGTGCTGACTATCAAGATAGGCATACTGGAACCGCAGACGGGGCGCCGCAGCTACGACGCCGAAGACGAAATGGCCGGCATGGAACTGGCCCATGAGCTCTTCCCGAAAGCCGGAGGATACGACATAGAGCTTCTCTATGAAGACAACCGTTCGAATACGGATGTCTGTAAGGAAGCGGCTCAGAAGCTCGTAGACCAGGGCTGTTCGGTGATACTGGGCAGCGTTTCCGATACTCTGTCCCTGGCAGCCAGCGACATCATAAACACAAACCAGATACCGGCCATAGCGGCAACAAACACCATACCTATCCTGACCCTTACTAATCCCTACTATCTGAGGGTCAACGTCATCAACAGCTTCGACGCCGAAGGCGCAGCCGAGTACGCTTCAAAGGTCCTGGAAGCCAAATCCGTAGTGGTCCTCCTTCCCGAAGGCGACGACTACGCAAAGTCCAAAGCCGAGATCTTCGAGACCAAGTTCATAGAAGCCGTAGGCTACGACACCTTCGAATACTCATATACGGAAAAGGACGCAGCAACCGGCAAGGACGTGGAGAAACGCTCCATGGCTCCCACGGTCTACTACCTGGATATTAACGGGGAAGAGCCCTATGAACGCATGGAGTATATATTCAACGAAATGGACAGGATGGGCTGCTACAGCTTCTACTGCCCCTGCTCCCCGGAAATGGCTCTGAGCTGGATGAGCGCAGCCGAAGGTTTCCGCTTCGCTTCTGACAAGGCCGACGAAGTCACTCCGCCGGAAAACCTGACCACCATGAGATACAGGGACGAGTCAGGCAACTGGGTGGAAGAGACCGGTTACTGGGACGAGTGGAACACCTGGGTCAAATGGACACCACCCGAGACCAAACCCGATGAGGAAAAAGAGGAAAAGTTCTTCACCTGGATAGGGACGGAAAACTGGCAGGAGATAGACGGGACGGCCCTTTACTACTACGGCTACACTTCCATGCTGAGCCATGCGTGTTACACTCTTAACTACGACGGGGATGTAAGCAACGAAGTATCCGAGGCCTTCCTAAATGCATATCATGAAAAGTACGGAAGCGATGTGCAGCCTTCAGGAAACGTGGCCCTTGGCTTCGATGCATACCTACTTGCATATCAGGGCATATGCGATGTCCTTGAGGAAAACAGCGGCGAAGAAGACAGCGGCAGCAGCGGGGAGACCGAAGAGAGCGAAAAAGCGGAGATCTTCGATGAAAACAAAGTATTCAGCCGCGAACTGCTCACAAAAGCCCTGTACAAGATAAGGAACCTCAAGGGAGCGACCGGAACGATCTCCATGAACGAGAACGGGGATCCGACCAAGGACACATTGATAAAAGCCTACAACGGCGAAGAATTCATTACAGTATATACAGCAACCGGAATAAGCGGAGAGTAGACAGGAGGAAACAAGAAAATGGCAAGCAAACTTCAGATCGAATCGGTCATAGATCAGATAAGACCTTTCCTGCAAAGGGACGGCGGGGACGTGAAGTTCATAGACTATACGCCTGAAAATTACGTAGTAGTGGAACTGCAGGGACACTGCGCAGGATGCCCCCACGCACAGATGACCATCAAGAACGGTATCGAAAGGATACTCAAGGAAAACTATCCAGAAGTCGAAGGCGTCAAATCCGTCAACGACATGATGGAAGACGAGATCTGGTAAAGATCTGACAATTCAAAACCCGGAGAGCTCCTCCGGGTTTTTTCTTGCCTATCTTAAGAATCCGTCTATGATGGCCTGCTCTGCATCTTCTTCCGAAAGACCCAGAGTCCTGAGCTTTAAAATCTGCTCGCCGGCTATCTTGCCTATGGCCGCCTCGTGGATCAGCTGCGCGTCTTCGCTGTTGGCCACCAGTTTGGGACTTGCGTCAACTCTGCCGTGGTCCGCTATGATGCCGTCGCATTCAGAATGGCCGTAGCACTTGGTATTCCCTATGATGTTCGACTGGTAAGCCTGGAGGGAATTTCCTTTTGCCACGGATCTTGATATGAGGTTCACTCCTGAGTCTTCTCCGTCGAGCTGCACCTCGAACTCAGTCCTGGCTTCTTCATCTCCGTCCGTGAGTATCCTCTCCCGGATGACAAGAGTGGCTCTTGCGCCGAGCTTTGCCTTGGTCTGGCGGAGGGTCCTGTCCACTCCTCCCAGCTGGACCGAATCTATCTCAAGATATGAATCTTCGTCCTGAAAGACTTCGGTCACCGGATCTATTATCTTCGTAGTCTCATCGGCTCCCGTGCCTATGTGCTTTTCCTCATAGAGAGCATGGGCTCCCTTGGCCAGGAAGAAGCGGTGTATGCCGTTGTGCCTTGCGGGCTCTCCCGTGGTCGTGTGTATGCCGCAGCCTGCCACTATGGTGACGTCCGCATCTTCTCCTACGTAGAAGTCGTTGTATACAAGATCATCTATGCCCGATACGGTTATGCATGCGGGGATGAAGACCTTTTCTCCCTTGGTCCCGGCTTTGATGTGTATGACCAGTCCCGGACCGTCTTCCTTATTGTCTATTATTATGTTCTCAGAATCCTGGCGTCCCAGACATCCGCTGTTGGAACGGATGTTGAAGGCTCCGGAGAGGAGCTCTTCGATATCGGCGTCGGAAACAGTTTTCAGCAGCTCCCTGGTATCGTCATCTATGGGCTTTCTTTCTATCTTGCTCATCGGTTCTCTTCTCCCTTCTCCCTTACAAAGCAGCTGTCACAGTCGTCGCAGTCGGTCTTGCAAATGAGGGGGAACATGACGCTCCTTGGACCGTGAAGACCCAGCTGCCCGTCCTGTATAAGGGCTATCTCGTCAGCTATGGAGAGTATCCTCTCCTGATGGGAAATGATTATCATGGAGCACTTCCTTTGGTCTCTCAATTCCTCGAACACCCTTATGAGGCTGTTGAAGGACCACAGGTCTATGCCCGCCTCCGGTTCGTCGAACACTATGAGCTTAGAGTTCCTCATGAGTACCGTAGCTATCTCTATCCTCTTTATCTCGCCTCCGGAAAGATGGGTGTCCACCTCTCTGTCAAGGTATGCAGAACCCTCCATGCCCACGTTTGCCAGGACTTCATTGAGCTCGTCCTCAGTGGCTGTCTCGCCCTTGGCCAGGCACAGAAGCTCCCTTACGGTGATGCCCTTGAACCTTACGGGCTGCTGGAAAGCGTAGGATATGCCCATGCGGGATCTTTCCGTGGGGTCCTTGTCTATGATGCTCTGGCCGTCCAGGAGTATATCGCCTGAAGTGGCTTTTTCTACCCCTGCTATCATCTTGGCAAGGGTGGTCTTTCCTCCGCCGTTGGGGCCGGTAAGGCATACTAGCTTCCCGTCGGGTATGGTCAGAGATACGTCCTTTAATATCTGCCTTTCGCCTTCAGGCTGAAAGTACAAATTCCTGATTTCTAACATATTATCTCCTTATGAAAACACTGCAGTACATTATTGTATCATAGCTTTGGTTTTTTTCAATCACCTGCTTTTTAGTGTATAATGGAGAAAAAAGAAAGGTGCAAAAAAATGAAAAAGAATACCGTTTCAGTTGTTTTTTCTCTGCTGCTGGTCTGTTGTATAGCCTTAAGCTTTTCCTCCTGTTTCATATATGCAAGCGAAGGGAAAATGACGCTCAAAGAGACCAAAACAGACATAAAGGCCCGTTCCGTATACAACCGCTCCGGATACGGGATAGTCAACTTTGAAGCTCCTGTAGAGGAAGAGGGCGGGTCCTTTGACTGGTACTGGTACGGTCTCCTCGGTCCTGAAGGGAAATACATCATCGAACCCAAACCCATGACGATCGATCCCCTGTACAATACAGTAGGGAATGAATTCTTCATATCCGACGGAGTCATATGCGACGTGGACAAGGCATATTACGACCTCAGCGGAAGGCAGCTCTTTGACATCCACTTCTTCAGATCTTCCCTTACGGGCGGCACCTACATCAGTGACACCAGGGTCATCCCCTTCTCCGGCGGCACCGGTCTCATTATGTACTCTGTCAACGCAAACCGATCCGACGGAGGACAGGGCTGGACCGAAACGGAGCTCTCGCCCATATATATCGTCGATAAAAGCGGCAATATCCTCAGGGAAACGCCCCGCACGGAAGAAGATTACAACAGCAGATTCTACTACGGCGGAGACGGCTTCCTGTGCCGCAACGACTTTACAGGCGGCATGACCTTCTATGATCTGGACGGCAACCTTCTCATAGATCTCCGCGGAAGAGGATACAACCCCTATTCAGGCATCTTCTATAACGGATATGCCTGGGTCAGAAACGCGGACACCGGCCTCTGCGGCTTCATAGACACAAGCGGAAGAGAAGTCATCCCCTGCGAGTACGAAGAAGTCGGAACTTTCTGCGACGGCCTTGCAGCCGTAAAAAGAAACGGAAAATACGGATATATAAACGCGAAGAACGAAATAGTAATACCCATAGAATACGATGCAGCCTACGGAGCCGGAGGCGGCCTTGCGGAAGTATGCAGAAACGGGAAACACGGTTTTGTGGACTATGAGAACAAACAGGTCCTAGGCTTCGAATACGACGACCTGAGCAGTTTCGACGGCGGCACTGCTTACGGCATCAAAAACGGAACTGTATATATCCTGACCGAAGGTTCGAAAAGTTCCGTGCCGGTCCCTGTCATAGCGGGAGGCTCTGCCGCGGTCATAGGCATAGGGATATCCGTCCTTGCCCTGATAAAGAAAGCCAGAGCAGCTGCCGCAGTTTCCGAAGAAAGCGCTGCAGCCGGGAAGTCGGTAAAAGCAGCAGAGGAGGCGGCTAAGGAAGCAAAGATTTTCAAACCCTCCTTCGGAAGCAGGTCCCTGCTCATCTCAAGCAGCGACGATGAGCTTGCATCCATGCTGAAAGCCAGGTCCTTCCTCAAGGTGAAGCGCTGCGCCTTTGAAGACCTGGAAAAGGAAGCCGGAGAAGACAAACCTGACCTTATCATCACGGATATCGGGAGCGAAACGGAACTTGACAAGATGATAAGCAATAAAAACGGCGCATTCAAAGACACGGCCCTGAGCCTCATACTTCCGGAAGCCCTTCTGGAAAACAGCAGGGAACGGCTTGAAAAATTGGTACAGGACGGCACCCTTGCCGCATACGTTCAGGATGGCACGGGCCCTGCAGCTGCCATGGTAAAACTGGTACTGCCCGTACTGAAACCGGACATCAGTTCCGACGCATCCCTCGGCAACATGGGCAAGCTCGCAGACGCTCTCGGGATACCCGCAGTTTCCTCTCTGATAGAAGCTTTCGTATCCGGAAGAGATATAAAGACGACGCTGGAAGAAGCAGATGATGAACTCAGCATTGCGGATCTTGCAGGCATCGTGGGAGATCTCGCTTCCATGCTCGGCTTTGACAGGGCGGCAGATATTGCCGGCCTTGTGGGCGATGCGAAGAACATATCCAAAGCACTGGACGATGAAAGCGGTGCTTACGAGATAACAAAAGGCGTCAAAAGCATGAAAGACATACTTGAGGTGCTTTCGGAATAAAGGCTTTTCAAAAAGGTTTTGAGACACTAAAAGCTGCAGCAGTTGCTGCAGCTTTATTGTGTCCTTCAAAGCTCGTTCCTATTCGCTTTCCTTGGCCTCGAGCCTTGCACAGTCCTCGGCCCAGATATCCCTTGCTTCACCCTTGCCTTTATGGATAAATAACATGACCGCGATTATACCGATCTCAAAGACCGTGCAAAGAGGGCTCCCTTCGACGCCGAAGCCGACGCTGTAGAAAAAGCTGTCTCTTGCGGAAGCTGCCTCCAGTCTGAAGAGCGAGTATTCCGATACTATCCCGCTGTTGGGAAGACCGAAGAAAATGCTCTGGGAGAAATTCCAGCCCGTGTGCATGAGTATGGCTCCCCAGAGCCCGTCATACTGATATATGAACAGCGATGCGCTAACGCCGAAAAGGAATATGTTCAGCACGGAAAGGAAGGTCACTCCGGGGTTGGAGAGGTGCAGCGCTGCAAATACCAGTGAATTGACCAATATGGCAACAAGAGGACTTTTGTATCTTCTCCTCAGCTTCTGATAAAGATAGGTCCTGTCCGTGAGTTCTTCGCCGCCTGACTGTATCATGACCACCAAGAGGAAGGCAAAGAACGGCAGCGGGCTGAATTTGTCGTAGGAAAGGAAAATAACCTGGTGAAGCGCTGCAAACAGTACGCAAAGAGCATTGGATCCGAAACCCACCATCACTCCTGCCACGCCAT
>JAEEGL010130304.1_pt1 | contig 11546 bp, 8 predicted proteins | sample 9134231 | NCBI WGS metagenome assembly JAEEGL01 (sample SAMN16246548, study PRJNA631951) | gut metagenome | biome: gut microbiome; feature: rumen; material: fiber-attached | host: Bos | place: Iran: Karaj | collected 2018-10 | reverse complement strand
TTTATATATAATTATATATAATATAATTTTCATTTAAATTATTATAAAATCCGATTTCATTATTACAATTAATACATTTTAAAGAAACTAAATTTTTTTCTTCATCTTCTAAAATATCTTTTAAATAATCTTTTATTTCAATAATTTCTCTTTTAGAACGTTTATTTTTATCTAAATTTAAATTAGGAATTTTAGAATTAAAATTTAATTTAATTATATCTAAGATTTCTTTAGCATTATATACTTTAAAAAAATCTTTAAAAAAATTTTTACTTTTTTTACATATTTTATAACTTTTTTCATCATTAATATAATTTTTTGATAAAATATTAAAACAAAAAGAACAAGAAATTTGAATTTTTGAATTATTTTTTTTTTTTTGAATTGATAAACTATCAATTTTATCTAAATAACCACAATATAAAAATTCATTTTTAATATTATCATTTAATAAGTTATTAAAATAAATATCTTTTTTTATTTTTTCTGAATTTATTTGTATTGAATCTTCCAATTCTTTATTATCTAAAGAATAAAAATTATTTTTATTAATTAAACCTTCTTTTTCATATTCTTCTATTAATTTATGGTTTCTTTCAATATTTTCTTTATCAAATTTACATTTAATAATAATATTATTGTTAATGTTATTATGTTTTGAAAACATTTCTTCTAAATTATCTTCTTCAATTTCCATAAATTTAAATATAAATAAAAAAAATAAAAAATAAAAATAAATAAATCTATTATTAAAAAAACTATATAAATAAATATTAATTTCCTTCTTTCAAATTAATTTCTTCATCATTTAACCCAATATAATTATTTCTTTGAAAACCTGAATTTTCATTATTATCATAATCAATCTTTTTATTATAATATTCATTTCCAAAATTAATTAATTCAACATCAAATTTCTTTTTTATCATTTTTAAAAAAGGACTTTCAAAAAAAGGTAAAATAACATAACCAAATAAAACAGAAGTAATATAAATTCCTAAAGTAAAAAATAATAAATCAGCATTACCTTGATAAATAATTCCAGTATATTGAAAAAGAAACATATTAATAAAATAATCATGAAAAATTAAAACTCCCATTCCCGCATTATTTAAAATTTCATAACAGTTAAAAGATAAAAGTTTTTTTACAAAAGTTAATTTATTTAATAATATTAAATGAATTAACATTCCTAATCCAAAAACATAAAAATCTTTTGTAAAAGTTAATAATAAAGCATTTTCTAAAACACTAACATTATAATGATTTGTTACACTTGAAGTCCAGAAAATAAATTGAAAAATAAATAATCCAATAAATAAGAAAGAATAATAATATTTATTATTATTAATTAATAAATTATTAAATTTAAATATAATATCTTTTTCTTTATTAAAATCCTCATAAGTTCTATTTTTAAAATCATTAACATAAATTTCACTATGAATAAATAAATAAGAAAAAAACATTCCTATTAAAAAAGAATTTACTCTTTCATAAGGTTTTGAAAAATATAAAAAAGTAAAAGGATCAGTATTAGGATCAGTTTTTCTAACATCATTATAAGTAAATTTATATTTAATCATAATTTGAATTTGAATAACACAAGAAATAAAATAAAAAAAAGCAAAAATGAAAATTCTCAAAATTTTTTTTTTGTAACAAAAATAAAATATTAAAGTAAATAAAAAACAATATTGAATTAAAGAAGAAATATACCATAAATTGCAAATACAAACTCTATTATTATTATCATATACCATAAAATTATTAATAAATAATAAATTATGCCAAAAATTTTTTTCACATCCTCCAACCAAAGTTTTCATCATTTGATAATTAGGACCATTAGTTAAGAAAGGAGTTAAAATCCAAGCAGAAAAAGTATAATAAAACATTATTGGTAAAAATCTAAAATATCTTTGAAAAATATTAAAAAGAATATTTCTTCTATTTTCTTTGTTTTTAATATTTGATTTTTTATTTAAATTATAATAATAAAAAAAGCCTGCTATATATAAATAAGTATCAACTGTAAAAAAAGCACTCGAAATTATTGGAAAGTACCATTTTAAACTTAAAAAATACATATCTGCCATATTTTTAACATAATAAGCTGGAATTTGAGTAAATTCTCCTAATATTAAATATATTGAATTTATTACTCTAATTCCATTAAAAATTTTTAAATTTTTTTCTGTTTTATTTTTCGGTTTTTTTATTCTGAAATTTTCCATAAAATTTTCCCTTATGTTAAAATAGTTTAATAGTGAATTTTCAGGGAAAAAAAAATTCGAAATTGGTAAAATAAAAATAAATATAAAACAAATAATTAAATAAATAATAAAATGAATTTTATATTTCTTTTTATTATTAATTGATTCTTCTTCAGGGTCAAAAAATTCAATAGAATTTTCATTAAGTAAATTAAAGTTAAAATTATTTTTAAGAAAAATAAATAAATTATTAATACTGTTTTTTAATATTTTAACATTACATTCTTTAAAATAACATAAACCAATAAATTGAGTATAATTATCCATTGAAGCAGATAATAAATAATAATTAGCATAAGGTATTTTTTTACATCCATAATAATTTCCTAAATCTTCTAAAAATGTTCCTGTATTTATTAATAATTTATAAATATCTTCAAATTCTTTTGAATATGGCTTTTTTGTTATTAAATGATTTATTAACATACTTCCATATTTTTCACATTTTGTGTCGTTTGAAAAATTTTTTTTTGAATAGATTATTTCATTTAGTATTATTATTATTAAAGTTTTTAAGGAAAGAAGGAACATTTTTAAATTTATTTATATAAATATTTTTATTACGTCATTTTTTTATAATTTTAAATTGTTTTTTTTTTTAATTTAAAAAACAATTGTTTTAATGGAAAAGAAAAATGATAATGAAGAAAATAAAGAAAATAATAATAATAATTCTCAAGAAAATTCAAGTGAGAATTTATTAAAAAAAATATTATTAATTTTAGAAAATTATATTGATAATAATTTAGAAAGCAAAGAAAAATTAGAAAAAACTTTATGTTATATTTTAGATTGTATAGAAAATATAATTCAAGGAAATTATGTAATTTTTTCTAATTCAGAATATTTAAATATAATTCAAGAATTAGAAATTAAATTAAAAGAATATAATGAAAGAGAAAAACAATTAATAGAAGAAAACTCAATTCTTCAATTTGAAATAATTTCGTGTCAAAAAATTTTAGAAAAAAATAAACCAATTAAAAAAGAAGAATATGAATTAATAATAAAAAAATTAAAAAAAAAATTTCAAGAAGAAAAAAGTTTATATAAGTTAAATGAAATAAGATATTTTGATAAAATAAAAGAATTAACTAAAATAAATAGAGATTTAAATAAAAAAATAGAAGAATTAGAAACAGAAAAATTAGAAAAAAAGAAAAGAACAATTTCAGCTTATAATAAAAAAAATAATAACTTTCAAAAAGGAAATTCAAGTATAAATATTTTTCATAAAAATACTTCATTTGATAATAATAATTCAATAAAAACAATAAATGAAAGTTTTGATTTTTACAAAAAAAAATATATTGATTTTAAAAGTAAAAACTCTTTACAAAATAGATTTCGATTATATAAATATTATCAAAAGAATAAAAATACAGATTTACAAAATAAATTTTTTATAAATCAAAATTATGATAAATTTAATTATATAATAAATAATAATAATAAACATATTAAACATCTTTTACCAAGAAATCCTTTTGATAGAAAAGAAAAACATTATTATAGTGCTTTTTTAAAATATTAATTTATATTTTTTTTTAAATTATTTAAGTTTATTTTTAGAAATTTTAAAAAATTTAATAATGGAAATTAATGAAATAGACAATTATTTTAAAAATGCAAATGAAATAAATATTTCAAAAGATTTTTCCTCAATAAATTTAGATTATATAAATCAATTTGAGTAAATTTTATAATTTTAAAAGTATTATTAGTTTTTCTAGACAATTTTTATATCCAATTTTTATTAAAAAAATACCTTTTTACTTAAATTTAAATAAAAAAAATAATGTCGTAAATTATGAAAAACAAATTTTTAATTCAATTCAAAAAAATTCAGAAGAAATTTTACATAAAATAAAAAATAAATTAACAAATAAACAAGAAGAAGGAATTAATTATTATGAGTTTCAAATATTTAAATTAATTTCTCTTTTAATTTTCTGTAATTTTTTCCAAAAAAAAAATATTGAAGAATTTCAAGAAGAAGAAATTAAAATAAATATTGGAAAATATCTTAAAAAATATTATGATTTAAAATTTGATTACTTATTAAAGTTTTTAAAAGAAATGATTACTTTAATTCCTTATTTTGATTCTATAAAACAAAAAATTATTTTAATTATGAGAATTCAAAATATTGATGATAATTTCATTGAAAATTTTAATGGAAAAAAAATTGAAAAAACTACTTCTTCAGTGAATAAATTAAAAAGAAATTTAAAAGAAACAAATAATTCTTTTAATTCAAAAGAAGAAAATAATATTAATAATAAGAATGAAAGTATGAATAAAAATCATGATAGTAATAATATTAGGAATAAATATAATAATGATAATAATAATAAGAACAATAGTATGAATAATAAAAATAATAATAATAACATTATTCATAATAAAAATAATAATAATAATAATAATAATAACATTATTCATAACAAAAATAATCATAATAATGATAATAAAAATATTAATAATAAGAATTATATAAATGATAAAGTTTCTAATAATAATCAAGATGAAAATTATGAAAATATTAATTACAAAAATAAAAATAATAATAATAATATAAATGAATGTTTAATTAATGATATGATTGAGGAAAAAGAAAATAATGAAAAAATCAACAAATCAAACATAAACCCAAATCATAATTATTATATAACTCAAACAAAATATGAAAAAATAATTCAAAAAAATAACATTTTAAACTCAGCTTATTCAGAATCAAATTCATTAAATGAAAATACTTATAATCTAGAAATAGGAAAAAAAATAAATGAAAAAAACCAATTTCATAATAATAATCTCTTTACAAACAATAATGATAATAATATTAATAATAATAACAATAATAATAATGACAATAACATATATTCAAATAACTTTTTAGGTAAGAAAAAAAAAGTAGATAAAAAAAAAAATAATTTAAATATTCAAGAATCACTTAATGCTTTATATCAACCAAATAATAATAACATAGATACAATAATAAGTGAAAATCTTTCTTCATTTGATGAAAGTTTTATTCCACATAATGTTTCAGATTTAACAAGTCCTTTTCTTATGGATTTTATTAAACTTGATCCTGAAGTAGATAAAAAGACTTTAAAAAAAAAAAGTTTTCCTTTAGATGAAATTGAAGAAAAAATGAATAATTATCAATATAATAAATTAACAGAACCTTTTCAATTTATAAGTCAGAATTTTACTAATAATCATAATTTAAATAATAATTATTATGATAATAATAATAATAACAATTTAAATGGAATTAATTCACGATTAAAAAATTTACCTATTGTTTATAATGAAATTGAAGAAAATGAGTATTTTGAAAATAAAAAAATTTCTAAATTAGAAACAGCAAAAAAAATGTTATCAAATAAAAAAGATTTAAATAAAGAAAAAGATAATAATAATAATTATTATAATTGTTATAACTATAATAATAATAAAAATAATAATTATTACAATTATTATAATTACTTTTCTCATAATAATAAAAATGAAGTAGATAAAAATGAATTAAAAAAATTTATTCATAAAACATTTTATCCTAGAAGTGGTTTTAGCAGTGATACTTCAATTAAAAATAGTAATATTAGTAATTCTATTTTAGTTCCTGGAACTCCTAATAATCAAGGAAGTTTTGAAGATTTTAATTCCTTACACTTAAATAGTAATTTATTTCATTATTACAATCAAAAACAAGAACATTAAATTTTAAAAATTTTTTATTATTATTTTAATTATTATTTTTTATAAAAAATAAATAAAAAATTAATTTATTTTCTTATTTGTAAAAAAATTTAAATTTAAATTTAAAAAATAATATGTCAGAAACTCCAGAAAATAAAGAAAATAATCCAAAGGCATATAATTTGAAAACAATTTTTGGAAATTTTTTAAATACAATTCCAGATAAAAAGCCTTTAAATATAAAAGATATAATGAAAAAAGAAAATAAAGAATTAAAAAAACTTTTAAATAAAGGAATTTCATCTAATTTAATTAATAGAAAACCTTCTCCTTTAAAATTATTAGAAAAACAAATGTCAAATTTTTTTTTTGGAATTAATGGTAAATTAACTTATTTAATTCCTCATTTACAAAATGAATTAATTAAAAAAGAAAAAAATCAAGAAAAAATTTTAAATGAAAAAATTTCAATTGGAGAATTAACATTTCTTCAAAATAAATCTTATGATAATAAAGGAAAGAAAAAAGAAGAAAGCAGAAATTTTTTATTGAAAAGTACAAATTTTAAAACAGAAAAGAATTATTATAAAGAACAAAACAAAAATAAAAACATTTTATCTCAAAATAATATTAATTTCAATTTAGATAAAATTTATTTATTAAATGAAATTATTAATTCTCAGTCTAATAAAAATAAAATTAATGATTTTCTGTTAACAATAAATAAATTTAATCTTCATTCTGAAAATAATAAAATTCAAAAAAATAAAAATATAACAAAAAAAAGTAATAATAATTTACAAAGAAAAAAAAAAATAAAAACTAGAAATTATTCTGATTTAAATGACATAAATTCTACTTCTCCAATTACAAATAATGAAAAAAAAGAAGAAAATACTTTAACTAATAATAAAAATTTATTTTTAAGTTCTTCAAAAGAAACAAATGTTAATCAAATAAATACTTTAACAACTTCAATAAATAGTAAATCAAATAATTCTTTAAGTAATAATCCAATATCTTCTTTTAAAATGTCAAAATCTTCAATTAAAACTTCTAGTTTTTCTACTCATCCAGTTAACAACAATAATTTAAATAATTTTAATAGTGAAAATGTTTCTAATTCTATTTATTTAAAAAATGCTATTGCTAATATTAAATTTGATGATAATAAAAAAGCTAAAAAAAATCAAATTAATTTATTAACTGTTAGTAATAGTCAGAAACAATTATTAATTCCTGAATATTCGGTTGAAAAACCTTTTATTATGAATTCTTATTTAAATTTTCATAAAAAAAATCCTACTCAATCAAATTTAAATTTACCTATAATTAATAAAGAAAAAAATTTATTTGACAATATGAATAATAATAATAATAACAATGATAATAATAATAATAATAATAATAGCGATAATAATAATAATGATAATGATAATGTTAATATTAAATTAAATAATAATATTAAGAATATTAAAAAAAATAGTTTAAATTCAATTAAACATTGTTTTAATAATAAAAACAGAAAAGAACTAAATTCTAAATTAGAGAAAATAATATCAAATGAAAAAAAAATATCAAAATCACTTCAAAAGATAATTAATAAGAATAAAATTAATAAAAAAATAAAAAAAATCCTAAATAAAAATTCAAATGAAACAATAATAAAAAAAGATATTCCGAAATTTAAATTAGATTTAGAAGATAATATGAAAAAAGAAAAAAAAATTAAATTATTAAATACAGAAAGAATTGAAAATGATAATAAATTAATTGATGCTACAAAAAAATTAAGTGATGATGCAATTATTAAAGTTTTAGTTAATGCTAAAAAAACTAAAAAAGATAGAAATAGAAATTTAAGTTTTAATTTATTAAAAAATGAAAAATATGAAATTTGGAAAGAAAAATTTGTTAATAATAATAGTTATACTATTCAATATTTAAATGCTGCTTTAGAAAAAGAAAAAAATAAATTTATTCAAATGGTTCATCATAATTTAAATAAAACTAAAAAAGATAATGATAATAATCAAGTTATTAAAGTTAATTTAAGAAATAAGAAAAATAAAGAAAATTAATAATATTATTATTTGTTTGTTTTTTATAAATAATTATTATTATGATTTCAAAAAATAAAATAAATCTTTAAATTTCAATCATAAAAATTAAAATAACTGAAATTCTTTTTTTTATTAAGAAAAATAATACACTTAAAAATTATAAAAAAATTTAAAAAATAATAAAATAAATACTAAATGTCTTAAAAAAAAATTTAAAAGCTAACCATTTTGTTTTATTAAAATAAAATTTACTTTTTAATATAACATAAAAATTAATTTAAATTATCCTGATTTAATTTAATTAAAAATTTCAACTTAGCTACAATTTCATTTCTGATATTATTATTTTTTACTTCATAAACAATTCTTTTAATTTCTTTATCTTCTTCATCTTTAACATCAAAATAGAACATTTTATTATCTAAAATATCACAAGCTTTAATATCTTTAATTTTTCTTAAAGGTTTTTTAGTTTCTTTAAACAAAATATTTAACAACCCATTATTAGATTTTTTTTTAGGTTTATTATTATATAAATTATACATATCAATACCTAAAATTCTTTCTTGTTTACTTTTATATTTATTTATTTTCACAACTTCAAATTCTTGATATAAACCAGCTGAAATATCATTAAAAAAATATTCTCTTCCATTTTCATTTTCTTCTTCTTTGTTTTCACTTTCATTTTTTTTATTATATATATTATTAATATTATGATTATTATTATATAAATTTATTCCTTCTGGAGCATCTGGAAATTTCTTTATATATAAATCTAATTCATAATTTGTTAAATATTTTATATTAGTATCTATATTTATTCCATTGTCTATATCATCATTTCCTTTGTGTTCTACAAAATAATATAAATCTATATTTTTATATATTAGGAAATCTTTTTGAAATAAATATTCTAAAATGTTTTTTAAAGTATCTTCACTTTTTAAAGAAATAACTTTTGAAGTATCTAAACCATTATATTTAAAAAAAACTCTAACATTAATTAAATTACTTTTCCCATTATTATTATTATTATTTTCATTATTCTTATTATTATCATCATTATTACCTTTATTATTATTAAAATTAACATTACCTAAAAGTTTTTGTTCTGAATTATCATTATTAATATCATAATTATTTTTTTCAACAAAAGCTAATATAGAATTTTTAGTACTTAAAACATTAACAGAATCTTCTAAAGGAGGAAAATCAAAATTAGGAATTTCATCATCATCATCAACTAATCTAATTTCAAAGGCATTTGGAATTGTATATTTTAATTGAAATTTATTATTTGAAACAATATCTTTTATAATATTTACTTTTAAACCTTTTATTGTTTCATTTGATGATATTATCATATCTATAAATGATGTTGTATTTAATAAATATATTCTCACTTTTGAAGTTATATTTACATGATTTGTAATTTTTGAAAAAGAATGAAAAGAAGAAAATTTATTTTTATTATTTTCATTAACATTATTATTTTTTTCTAATTTTTTATTTCTTTTATATATTAATTTATCATATTCTTCATCTGATTCGTTTTCTTCTTCTTCTTCTTTAAAAATATCATTTATAATTTTATTTAATATATCTTTTATTATTTGTTCATTTTCAGGTAAATTTTCATTTTCATTTTTTTTATTGTTGTCAATATCAATATTAAATGAAGAAGACATTTTTTTTAATTCTAAATTTTCATTTGATTGATTGTTTGATTTGAATGTTATTTTTTCTAATTCTTTTTCATTTTCAATTTCTCGAGGAGAATATTCTAAAGCTTGACATAAATTTTCTCCTTGTTTTTGAAAAATATCTGATGAATATTTATCTAATTTGAATTTTAGTTTTCTTTTATATTGTCGAATTTGCTTATCTACTAATTCTATGTCGAAATAATCCATTTTTTGATGTTTTCTTTTTATTTAGTAATTTATTAAATTATATCATCAATTTAATTTTTTTATTTATTTTTTTTTATTTATACCTAAATCAACTTATTTTTTAAAATAATTTTATTTTTTTTTTAATTTTGATTTATTGGTTTATATGTTTTAATATTAGGTTATTTAGATTATTATTCATTTTTTTTGTTTTTTTTTTGATTTTTTTTAAATTCTTTTTTTTAAAAATTAAAATAATATTTTAAATAATATTATAAGCATTTTTATTTTTATTTCCCTTTTTATTATCTTTTATTATTATTTTTAATTAGAAATATCAAAATAATGATTATAAAATTCTATTCTTTTCTTTTTATGATATATTTTTTTCAAAGAAAAAATTATCACTCCAATAATAAAAGAAAAGAAAATATAAATATTTAATTTAGAATTTAATATATTTTTCTTATTCTCCTTTTCTTCAATTAAATAATTTTTATTCTTATCCAAATATAAATAAATTTCTTGATTTTCTAAATTAAATTCTCTAATATCAAATAATTCTAAAAATTCTAAACCAAAAATAAATTTGTTACAAGAATAATTATTAATAAATAAAAAATAATGAGTTTCATTTTTGCCTTTTAAAAAAGCATTATCTTTATTTAAAGTAAAAATTTTATTACCAATTTTAAAAGAAAATTCAGGAAAAGTATTTATTTGTTCATGAAGTAAAGAATAAATATAAGTTCCAAAATATAAATCATATTTAAAAATTGCTCTATTATATTTATTAAAAACTAATTTTTGAACTTCTCTTAAAATTTTTTCAGGAAAACAAATCATTTCATCTTTTCCTTCATTAATTTCAAAAGAAGATTCTTCTAAATTTAATTTAATATTTTTATTTTTTCCATTATTCAATTTAATATTAACTTCAGAAATTTTTTCTGTTTTATTATTTAAACTAAATTTATTTAAATTTTTCAATAAATTTTTAGGAGTTCCTCCGAAATATTTATAAGATTCATTATATTCATTTTTGCCAATTGAATAAACTAATTTATCAATATATTTAGTTTTATAAAAAACTTCACAAATTAAAGGATTACATTCATCATTAATATTTTTTTCTAATTTAATATTTAATATATCTTTTTTTTTCCCTTCAATTATATATTCTTTAAAAGCTGTTTTTTGTGGTAATTCAAATAAATTTAAATTTTTCATTTTTGATAAGTGACATTGAGAAAAAATTGATGGAACACATAAACCTGTGTCTTCTATTATTGTCTCAAATCCATATTCTATTAATCCATTTTTTGTTTTAATATCTTTTATTATTTTTTGCTTTACATTTGGAATCTTTATTATAGAATTTTCGTCTTCAGATGTAAACAATAATATTATTATTATTATTAAAATTTCTATCTTCATTTAAATTATTTTATTAAATTTTTTTTAAATTTAAGTAAGTTTTAGTTATAAATATTATTATAATATTAATTGTTTATTTTTATGATATTTAAAAATAATTTACTTATGAAAGAATGGGGATTGGGGATTGGGGATTGGGGATTGGGCCCAATCCCCAATCCCCA
>JAEEGL017105132.1_pt1 | contig 11547 bp, 9 predicted proteins | sample 9134231 | NCBI WGS metagenome assembly JAEEGL01 (sample SAMN16246548, study PRJNA631951) | gut metagenome | biome: gut microbiome; feature: rumen; material: fiber-attached | host: Bos | place: Iran: Karaj | collected 2018-10 | reverse complement strand
GGGGAGCGTCAGCGAATCTCCATCGCCCGGGCCTTCCTGAAGGATGCCCCCATCATCCTGATGGATGAGGCCACCGCTTCGCTGGATGTTGAGAATGAAACGTTCATCCAGGAGTCGCTTTCCCGCCTGGTTAAGGACAAGACCGTCATCATTATCGCCCACCGTATGCGAACCGTTGCCGGTGCCGACAAGATTGTCGTTCTCAAGGAGGGCAAGGTGGATGAATGCGGTACTCCTGCACAGCTTACTGCCTCCGGCGGTTTCTACAAGCGGATGCAGGACATCCAGCAGGGTGCCCTTGAATGGAATATTTAAACCTTAAATACTTATGAAACCCGCATTTAAAGTCATTCTGATGGCCGTTGCTTATCTGGCCACGTTTATTCTGGGCGCCTCGCTGAAATAATCGCAACCGGGTTTCGGAGTTTTATCCATACCTTTGTAATCATGAAGAAAGTTTACGAACCACTGAACATGATTATGAACGGCCGATACGCCGTTCTGTACAAAGAGCTTGCTCCGGCACTGCAATTGGAAGTCCTCTCCAGGATAGCTGAACTCATCGAGGAAGACAAAGAATACGCGGACAAAGGCAACTACGGCCATCTCTGCAATATCCTGCCCACTATCGCCATTGATGATGTGCTGCAACGCAACGGAAAGACAGCTGATGAGGCATTTGAGATGATTTCCACGCACATGTGGGCGGCCCTAACCCCGGAAATGTTCCAGAAGATGTCCAAGCTTCCGTTCTTCCTTTCGGTGATGCGCAAGATTATCCCGCTGGGGTTCAAATACGGTTCCGGAAAGGGTTGGAAGTATATCTGGCATCCGGAAGATCCAAAGGAGTATTATCACTTTGAAACAGTAGAGTGCTTGTATAAGCACCTGTTTTCCAAACACGGTGTACTGGAGCGTTTCGGCCCTATGTTCTGCCACAGCGACATCATCAACTACGGCAATCTGCACAACATCGATTTCATCCGCACCAAGACTCTATGCCAGGGTGGCGACTGTTGCGACTTCTGCTTTGTCCGCCACCGCAAAGGTGAGGTCTGGGAGCGCACAAAAAGTATATAAACTGTGGCATTTTGCTATCCGGGAGATTCTACGTAAATTAGCGCTTATGAATATCAGTGGAATCATAGTGGGCGCGGCCGTGTTTTTCAGCATCGGCATCTTTGGTTGTTCCTGACCAGATCTTTTCGACCATACTCGGCGGTTTCGCCTTTTCCTGCTTCTGGGGGATCCTGGAAATGCATCAACAAGAGAAGAGGGTACTCAAGGGATGGTTCCCGGAGAACCCCAAGCGTCACGAATACTATGAGGCTTTAAGGAGGAATCTGAAGAAATGAGCCAGGTAATTGCCTCGAAATACACCGCATTACCCTCTAATACACTTTCTTCCCAGCACCACGAAAAAGGAATTGCAACCCACTGCAAGTCCTTTTTTGCTGTAATACCCAAGCAAAAATTGAGTATCTTTGTACATCTTAGATTTCCTGTTTTATGCTTGTCAACACCCATATCGAGGACCGTATCTGCTTTGTGGAAATGCAGAATGCAGAACATTTCAATTGTTTGAGCGCGGAGATGTGCGAGGAACTGACCGCCGCCATGCGCGAAGGTTATCAAAAGGAATGTGTGGGCATCGTCATCAAGGCCCAGTGCTACAAGGGCGTCTGGAGCGCCGGCCACGACATCCGGGAACTTCCCCAGGACGGCGAAGACCCGCTGGCCTTCGACGTGCCGATGGAACAGCTGCTGCGCTGCGTACAGGACATCCCGATTCCCGTGATTGCCTGCGTCACCGGAACCGTCTGGGGCGGCGCCTGCGACCTGTGCCTGTCATGCGACATGATTGTCAGCGCCGACACGGCCACCTTTGCCATCACCCCCGCCAAGATCGGCATCCCCTACAACGCCTCGGGCATCCTGCACTTCATCAACCAACTGGGCATCAACAAGGCCCGCGAGATGTTCTTCCTGGCCATGCCCATCTCCGCCCACGACGCACTGAACGTCGGACTCATCAACCGCATCGCCGCGCCGGAAGATCTTGAAAAGGTGCTGGAGGAGCAGTTCCTCGCACCGCTGCGTCGCAACAGCGTGCTGTCGATCAGCGCCATCAAGCGCCAGTTCCGCATCTTGAGCAAGGGTGCAAACGTCATCCCTGCGGAATGCTTTGAGCGCATCAATGCGTACCGCCGGAAAGTATACAAGGGAGAGGACTACCTGGAAGGCATCCGCTCTTTCCTCGAGAAACGCACTCCCGAGTACAAAGGCAAGGCTTCAGACCTCGACACGGTCGAATAGCCCGTCTTCCCGTTCCTATCAAAACCGGAATGCGAGTGACAGGTCCGCCTGCCAGTCATATCCTCCGAAGTGATAGTAATCGTCCGCTTTGCGGGAGAACCTGCTGACTGACGTCATGGAGTTGAAGATGCCGTTCAACCCGATCGACCAGCGCGAGCCCCAACGATAATAGAGACCTGTCCGGCCCGTTCCAGCAAAGGATAGAAAGCCGTACGGATAGCTGGTCCTTTCCCGCTGGCCGTTCTCACGCCATCCCTGCATCTCGTACACAGACCACATCGGAATCACGGAGATGTGATACAGCCAGTGCTGCTGCCCGAAAACCAGGTTGAGGCCATATCCCGCGCCGAGCGAGAAACGCTGATAGAAGTAATTGGCCTCGAAGAACGAGTCGATTCTTCTTTGTCCGTCACGCAGGAACAGCATATCCCACACTGACCAGGAAAACGCTGCGATGAAACTGCCTGCGCTGCGGCGCTGGATTCTGTTTTGCTTCATCCCGGCCGCATAGGAAAAACGGGAATTGAAGCTGTAGAACACGTTCACCTTATTGGAAATCAGCAGCAGGTTGCTGATCCCCCCGTCGTCGTATTCCAGATGCGGATAGTTCACATAACCCTTGGGATCCGTTACCGCATGCAGATCGTATTCGATGCCAAGATGGTTGCCATACATGTTCAGCATGAACACATAGTTGTTTCTCTTCCCTATGACATGGGAGAAGTTCAGGCCGAGTCCCCGGTAGCTGATGCCCAAGCCGATACGCGGAATCACACCCGTATCCAGCTCGCTGTCGCCGAACGAAGAAACAAAGTGCATTCCGCTCACCTTGGTGAAGGTCCGCGCATCCCAGCGATAGGGATAACGTCCCACATAGGAAGTGTCGATTTTGGCGTCTTTTTTGTCGGCCCGCATGTCCAGAAAGTCATTCAGGTCCCGAAAGAAACCGCTCTTTTCCTGACCTTCGGCCGGCAGGCAGAAGAGCAGGGCAAGGAGCAAAAAGAGTCTGGCAGCGGTTTTCATCTTTATCCCAGGTCTTTGACCAGTTTGTGGATCATTCGCATTTGTTCGGGGATGCGGATGCGCTGCGGGCACTTGGGCAGGCAGGCATTGCAGTTTACACAGGAAGAAGCGTCCGTGCCGGGCGCCAGTGTCGCGTAGCGTTTCAGGAACTCTTTCTTTTTCGCTTTGTACTTCTTATCTTTCTTATTGGTCGGATCGGGCAGCATCAGCGCATCGCTCATGCCGTTGTACACCGCGAAGACACCCGGGATATCCACGTTGCGCGGGCAGGGCATGCAATAGCGGCATGCCGTGCACGGGATGTGCGGATTGCCGTTGTACAGCCGCGCCATCTCCATCAGGTATTCATTGTCCGCGCCGTCAAAGGGCTTGAAGTGGCTGAACGTGTAGACGTTTTCCATCAACTGCTGCATGTTGCTCATGCCGCTGAGCGTACACATCACACCTTTCGGCGAGGAAGCGAAAGTCAGCGCGACGCCCGCCGGCGAGAGGTGCGGATAACGCTCTGCGAGCCTTTCCTTCAGGCCGGAAGAGACATTGGCCAGCGCACCGCCACGGATGGGCTCCATGATGACGACGGGGATACCCTTGTCTACCAACATGTTGTAGAGCGTTTCAGAGTCGCAGGGCTCGTCGCTGTCCTCCAGCGGCATGTTCTTCCAGTCCACGTAGTTCATCTGGATCTGGACGAATTCCCACTTGTAAGGCATCTCCAGCAGCGTTTTCATCGCCGCATTCGAGCCGTGGAACGAGAAGCCCAGGTGGCGGATCGTGCCTTTCTTGCGGAGCTCCTGCAGCCAGGGCAGCAGGCCGTTATCCTTGAAGCGTTTGTTGAAATCTTCTACACTGCCGATCGAGTGCAGCAGGAAGTAGTCCACGTAGTCCGTCCGCAGGTTCTTCAGGGAGTTGGCGAACATCGTCTGGCAGGCGCCCAGCTCGGCATTCGAGAAGTTCGACATCTTGGTGGCAATCAGGTAGTCCTTGCGGTTGTGACGGCTGAGGGCTTCTCCCGTTGCGCGCTCTGAATCACCGTAGGCCGGAGCGGTATCGAAGTAGTTGATGCCGTGCGCCAGCGCGTAGTCGATCATCTCGTTGATGGCTTCCTGGTCAAGCGGAGCCCGGCGGCCGTTCCCTTTGCGAGGGAAGCGCATGCAGCCCATGCCCAGCAGGCTGATGCTTTCGCCGCCCAGCGACTTCCAGGTGCGATGGATGACCTGGTCGCCCTTGGCAGGTTCGGTGAATTTCCAGTTCTGGGGTACGACGCCCGCTGCGCGGAGCGGCGCTGCCATGTGGGTGCTTGCGGCGATACCGGCACCGGCCAGCATCAGGGTACGGATCGCATCGCGACGGTTCATTTTGTTTTCCATATTGCGTAACTATTTGATTTCAAAGTGGTAGATGGTGGTTTGCGAATAGCTCTCCCCGGGGCGGAGCACCGTGGAAGGGAAGTTCGCATGGTTGGGCGAATCGGGGAAGTGCTGCGTCTCGAGCACCAGGCCCTTGTCGGGCTTTCCGCTGTACATCTGGAGGCCCGGCTGGTCGGTGTAGACCTTGAGCAGGATGCCCGTGGCCGGTTCGTAAAGTTCGAGCGCCGGCTCGCCGGAAGCGCCGCGCAGCGCGAAGTTGTGGTCGAATTCCGGCGTGACGGGCTTGCCGGCGCGGAAGTCAAACGGCGTGCCCTCGACCGGCGCAATCTCGCCCGTCGGGATCAGTTCCCCGTCGACCGGGGTATAGTAATCCGCATTGATTTTCAGGAGATGCGACGTGGTGCGCCCCTCCCCGTCCCCGTGCAGGTTGAACCAGGCGTGGAGCGTGGGATTGAGGATGGTGGGCTGGTCGGTGACGGCGCTGTACTGCAGCACGAGTTCGTTCTTGTCCGTAAGGGTGCAGAGCACCGAAATCTCAAGCGTACCCGGATAGCCTTCCTCGCCGTCAGGCGAGATGCGCGTCATCAGCAGCGCACAGTCCGAGAGCGGCTGGATGGTCCACCCCCGCTTATCGAAGCCGGCCTTGCCGCCATGGAGGTGGTTATTACCCTCATTAACAGAGAGTTGATATGTATAACCGTCGAGGTCAAAACGTCCGCCCGCGATGCGGTTGCCGTAGCGGCCCACGATGGGCTGGCGGTAATCGGTGTCCGCCGTGCACTCTGCGGCATCGGCGCAGCCCCACACCACGTTCCGCATCACGCCGTTGCGGTCGGGCACCGTCAGCCGCATCAGCCGCGCGCCGTACGAACAGAACGTCGCCTCCATCCCGTTCTCGTTGCGGATGGTGAAGCACGTCTCTTCCACCGGTTTACGGCAGCCTGAAAGGGCTGTGCAAAGCAGGAAGGCCGCGCAAAATATTTTGATTATCCTCATAGATTCGCTAATTTTGATAGACAAATACCAAAGGTATGAAAAAAACAGCATTTCTTCTTCTCATCCTTCTCATTTTCTGTACAAACCCGCTGACAGCCCAGTCCTGGCAGCCCTGCGGCGACCGCATCCGGACGCCGTGGGCGGAGCAGGTCAACCCGGCCGCTCCCCTGCCCGAGTATCCCCGGCCGCTGATGCAGCGTGACGAATGGATGAATCTCAACGGACTTTGGGACTATGCCGTGCTGCCGGTCGGCGCAACGTATCAGCAGGCGGACGGACAGATTCTCGTACCGTTCTGCATCGAATCCAGCATGTCCGGCGTGGGCCGTACGGTCGGCAAGGACAACAACCTTTGGTATCGCCGCTCTTTCACTCTTCCGAAAAGCTGGCGCGGACAGCGGGTCCTGCTGCATTTCGGCGCAGTGGACTGGCAGGCCGACATCTGGGTGAACGGCATCAAGGCCGGCACGCATACGGGCGGTTACACGCCCTTCTGCCTTGACATCACCGAAGCCCTGCAGGCTGGCGAGAATACCCTGACCGTCAAGGTCTGGGACGGCACCGACACGGGCTTCCAGCCCCGCGGCAAGCAGGTCAGCAAGCCCGGCGGCATCTGGTACACCTCCGTCACGGGCATCTGGCAGACCGTCTGGCTGGAGCCGGTGCCGCAGCAACACATCGCGGGGCTGCGCACTACGCCCGACCTGACCGCGGGCTGCTTCCGCATCCTGGCGGAAGGCGTATCGAAAGGCGTCGTCGAAGCGCGCCTGCTGGCGGGCGGCAAGGCCGTGGCCACATCCCGCGCCCTCGCCGGCACGGAGGTCGAAATCCCCGTTCCCGACGCACACCTGTGGTCTCCTGACGACCCGTTCCTCTACGACCTGGAGGTGAGCCTGCGGGTCGACGGCAAGGTCGTGGACCGCGTGCAGAGCTACTGCGCGATGCGCCAGGTCGGCGTGACGGTCGGCCCGGACGGCATCAAGCGCCTGGCGCTCAACGGAAAACCGGTCTTCATGTACGGCCCTCTCGACCAGGGCTGGTGGCCTGACGGCCTCTATACCGCCCCGACCGACGAGGCGCTCGCCTTCGACATCCAGAAAACGAAGGACTGGGGCTTCAATATGATCCGCAAGCACGTAAAAGTCGAACCGGCGCGCTGGTACTACCACTGCGACCGGCTGGGCATCCTCGTATGGCAGGACATGCCCAGCGGCGAATGGACCTCGCCCTGGCAGAACCAGCGCTATTTCGAAGGGACAGAGCGCGAGCGCAGCGCCGCTTCGGAAGCCAACTTCCGCAAGGAATGGCAGGCCGAGATGGACTACCTCTATTCGAATCCCTGCGTCGTGGTATGGGTGCCCTTTAACGAGGGCTGGGGTCAGTTCAAGACGCTGGAAATCGCGACCTGGACGAAGCAGCACGACCCTACCCGGCTCGTGAACGCCGCCAGCGGCGGCAACTTCTTCCCCGGCGCGGGCGACATCCTCGACCTTCACAACTATCCCCAGCCGTCGCTCTACCTCTACGATACGAAGAGCGTGAACGTGCTGGGCGAATACGGCGGCATCGGCCTGGTCGTGGAAGGCCACCTCTGGGCACCCGACCGCAACTGGGGTTACATCAAGTTCACCTCGCCGAAGGAAGTGACCGACGAATACGTGAAATATGCCCTGCAGCTGCAGGAAATGGTCGCCCGCGGCTTCTCCGCCGCAGTCTACACCCAGACCACCGATGTCGAGATCGAAGTCAACGGCCTGATGACCTACGACCGCCGTGTCGACAAGGTCGACATCCCGCGCATCCGCGACATCAACCAACAGGTCATCCAATCGTTGAAATAAGATATTTCGCTGCGCTGGCGCCGGCCAGGGCGCCAGTAGAGAAGGCGATCTGGAGGTTATACCCGCCGGTATCGCCGTCCAGGTCGAGCACTTCACCGCAGAAGAACAGCCCCGGCCGCAGGCGTGATGCCATCGTTTTCGGGACGATTTCCTTCAAGCTGACGCCGCCGGCTGTTACGACCGCACGGTCGTAACCCTTGTAGTCGTCAATTCGGAAGTTCCACGATTTCAGGCGCTTCGGAAGATTCTCGATGGTAAGGTCGGGATTGGCGCGAAGGAAGGGCTGGATGAGGGCGTCCGGCAAGAAACTGCGGAGAAATCCCCGGTCAAGCCGGGGATGACGGGGTTCGCGTGCCAGGCGCGCGGCCAGTTGCGCTTCCGTCAGGGCGGGCTTCAGGTCAAGGACGATGTCGACGCGCTGTCCGTTGACCAACGCCCAGACGGCACGGCGGCTCAGGTGGTAGGCGATGCCGCTTTCCAGACCGTCGGCCGTGAAATTGAAATCGCCCTGCTCGCTTTGTACGAGCGAGCGGTCCACATACAGGTGCAGCCCCACATTCTTCATTTCCATTCCCGGCAGGTCTGGATCATAGGCGCGGGGCAGCAGCGCCGTTTCGCTGGGGAAGACGGTGGTCACCGTATGCCCTGCCTCCTCGGCGAAGCGATAGCCGTCTCCTGTAGAGCCCGTCACCGGGTAGGATTTGCCACCCGTCGCAATGATGACAGCTTGAAAATCAGAAAGTTCAGCCAGCGAACCAACCGTCGCTCCGTATCTCACATCCACCCCCAGTTCGCGAACGCGCCGTTCCAGCGCACGAGCCACGTCGCCCGCCACCAGCGAGGCGGGATAAACCCGCTGGCCTTGCAGGGTGACGGTCGGAACGCCCAGCTCGGATTCGAAGAAACGGATCACCTCTTCATTCGAAAAGGCCCGGAAGGCGTTCTGGAGAAACCGCTGATTCGGATGGATATGCGGGGCGAAATCTTCCCATGATCGCCGGTTCGTCAGGTTGCACCGCCCCTTGCCCGTGAGATAGATCTTCCGGCCCAGCCGGTCGTTTTTGTCGAAAAGGACGACCTGCACGCCGCTGCCCAGCGTTTCGGCAGCCCGGATGGCCGCCATCATTCCTGCCGGCCCGCCGCCGACGATGGCCAGCGAGGGTTGCATCAGTTGTTGAAATAGTTCAAAAAGCTGTTGAGCAGCACCATCATGCTGGTGTCGATGTTCTCGCCGCTTGAATTGTTGTTGTAGGCGCGGGAGTTGCAGACGAATGCGCCGCTCATGTGCTGGTCGGTGTTGGCAGCCCAGAACGTTGCGGTCCCGGCGAGATTGCCACCGTGATAGTGTCCGCCCGGGAAGAGCGAGGAGTGGTTCATCCGCCAGCCCAGTCCATAACGCATGTACGTGGATGCCGAATAAGAATAAGGCGTGAACATCTCATCCAGCGTTTCCTGGCTGAAGATGTCGGGCACGGTGTCGTCGCCGTCCATAAAGGTGAGGACGCGCATCATCTGGTTGGTGGAGGTGATGATCCCTGCGGCACCGGCAAGTTCACGAAGCGGGTTCGAATAGCCGTCGTGGCCTTCCTGCATATAATAGACACATTCGTTAGCGCGGCGTTCGTGCTGGTAACCGCCTATGTGCGTGTCGGTTACACCCATCTTGGAGAGCACGTCCTCCTTCAGGTACGACTCGTAATCCTTGCCGCTGACCACTTCCACGATGCGGTGGAGGATGCAGAAGCCCACGTTGCTGTAATTGAAGGCGGCTCCCGGAATCCAGGTGATGCCTTCGTCGACGTCCGGCTCCTGCCGCTTGTCGAGGGTACGCTGGATCAGCGTATCGGTGGGCACGGGCTGGCCGTTGCTGTACATGCGGTACGACCAGGTGAAGGCCGGGTCGCTGAGTCCCTTGCAGATACCGCTGCTGTGGCTGAGCAGGTGCCGGATGGTGATGGCCTCGTGGTAGGGCGTAATGTTGTGGTAAATCCCTTTCAGGATGCCTTTCTCACCGAAGACCTGGTCGTCGAGCCGGAGCCTTCCCTCCTCCTTGAGTGTCATGATGCACATCGTGCAGAACTGTTTGGAGATGCTGGCCATCCGAAACAGGTGGTCCGGCGTGACGCGGGTCTCCTGGGCCAGGCTGGCAAAGCCGTAGCCGCTCGAATATTTGACCTCGGTGCCCTTCATGACGGATATCGACACGCCGGGGATGTTGAATTCACGCATGAACGTGTACACCTTGTTGTCGATGTAAGGATTGCCGTTCTTGACCACGACCTTGTATTCCACATTCTTCGTTCCCGATTCGGACGTCACCCGGATGGTCTGTACGTTGCCCGAGAAGTCATACGCCGTTCCGGCCGTATAGGGTTGCCCGCCGATCGTGGCCGTGGCACCGGCGGAAACTTCCAGGGCCGGCACCAGCCGGGCACGATCCATTCCCTCGTTAACGGTGATGAAATAGTAGCCGTTGGCTTCCACGGCGGTAGTGTTTCCGGTCAGCCCGGGATTCTCCTCCCGGTTGAAACCAAAGCGGATAATGGAGGCTTTGTTACTTTTTTCGGGCTCGGAGTCATCCGCAATGGGGTCGCAGGCCGTCAGGGCCAGTCCCAGTGCCAGGAACAAGGTAATGAACAATCTGTCAATAATACGATTCATAGCAGGAAACGAACATTATTGGTCTATGACGCCGCTGCCCGTCATCTCCCCGTCCGGTGCGTACCAGACAGCGAACTGGCCGGGCGTAATGCCGCGCTGAGGCTCGTCGAATTCAAGGTAAAGCCCGTCTTCGCGGGCGTGGAGAACGCCACCCTGGAGGGGCTGGCGGTAACGGATGCGGATCTGGTAGCGCCGGTCTTCACCGGGCGCCAGGGCCAGGTCGGGACGGATCCAGTGCACCTCTTCGGGTCGGATGCGGAGCGCCCGGCGCCAGAGGCCGGGATGGCTGTCGCCTTCTCCCACGAAGATGAGATTGTTCTCTATATCGTTGGCGATCAGGAAGCAGGATTCGGCGTGGCCGCCGATGCCCAGCCCCTTGCGCTGGCCGATGGTATAGTACTGCGCACCGATGTGCTTGCCGATCACTTTTCCGTCTTCCCGCCGGTAGCGGATGGGCTTGGCCATCTCCTCCAGCGTAACGGGCACCGGACGTCCCTCGTAGAAACTGCGCGGAATCTCCACGATGTCGCCTTCGCGGGACTTGAGCTTTTGCTGCAGGAACACCGGCAGGTCCACTTTCCCGACGAAGCAGATGCCTTGGCTGTCCTTCTTCTCTGCACTGGGAAGCTCCGCTTCGCGGGCGATGCGCCGCACTTCGGGCTTGGTGATGTCCCCGATGGGGAACAGGGCCGTAGCGAGCTGAGCCTGCGACAGCTGGCAAAGGAAGTAGCTCTGGTCCTTGTTGGGGTCGCTGCCCGCCAGAATGCGGTAGATGGTCTCACCCGCCTCATTCACAAAGGAATCCTTTCGGCAATAGTGCCCCGTCGCCACGTAGTCGGCGCCCAGTTCCTGCGCCGCCTTCCAGAAGGCGTCAAACTTGATCTCCCGGTTGCACAGCACGTCGGGATTGGGCGTGCGGCCCTTCTCGTATTCACTGAACATATAATCCACGACCCGCTGCCGGTACACGTCGCTCAGGTCCACGAAGTGGAACGGGATGCCGATCTTACGGGCCACCATCTCGGCCACGGCGCGGTCTTCCTCCCACTCGCATTCCCCGTGCAGGGTGCCGGTGGTGTCGTGCCAGTTCTGCATGAAGAGCGCGAACACGTCGCATCCCTGCTGCTTAAGCAGAAGGGCCGCCACGCTGGAGTCCACGCCGCCGGAGAGTCCGATGCAGATCCTGGGTTTCTTGTTCATTTATGTCAATTATTCAAAAAAATGTTTACCTTTGTGCCGGGGTAAGTCATATACGACCAGCTCCCACTGAACTCCCCCAGGGTCGGAAGGCAGCAAGGGTAGGTGGTTGTAGCGGTGCGATATATCAAGCTTACCCTTTTTTC
>JAEEGL017092288.1_pt1 | contig 11547 bp, 9 predicted proteins | sample 9134231 | NCBI WGS metagenome assembly JAEEGL01 (sample SAMN16246548, study PRJNA631951) | gut metagenome | biome: gut microbiome; feature: rumen; material: fiber-attached | host: Bos | place: Iran: Karaj | collected 2018-10 | reverse complement strand
TGTTCTCCCGCACCGGTGTTCGGAATCTGACGACCGATACCCGCATTGTGAACTCCCGGTTCTTCGGCAACGATCCGGAAGCGGTGCCGGCACAGGCACTTTCCGTCGGTGTGGGCACAGTATTTGATTCCAAGGAAGTGCTGATCCTCATCAACGGCCATAACAAAGCGAAAGCTCTGGCGGCGACCGTGGAGGGCGGTGTGAGCCATAAATGGACCTGCAGCGCGCTGCAGATGCACAATGGCGCCATCATCGCCTGCGACGAGGCAGCCTGCGGCGAACTGACGGTGGACACCTACAAATACTTCCTGGATATTGAGAGAGGAGAGCGGCTGTAATGTATACGATAACAGACCTCTTCGATCTTGATCATACCCTGGCTGCTGATTATCTGCGCCGGTTCACATATCCCTGGGAGGCACTGAAGGGAATCAAGGAACTCATCCTCAGCCTGGGTCCTGCGCTTGGTGACGACTATGAAGAAGTGCAGACTTCTGTTTGGGTACACAAGACAGCAAAAGTATTCCCGACCGCTTACCTCGGTGCGCCTTGCATCATCGGACCGAACACGGAAGTGCGGCACTGTGCATTTATCCGTGGATCCGCTCTTGTCGGGGCAGACTGTGTGGTGGGGAACTCCGTGGAGCTGAAAAATGTGATCCTGTTCGATCATGTACAAACTCCGCATTACAATTATGTAGGTGACAGTATCCTCGGCTACTACAGCCATATGGGTGCAGGCTCCATCACTTCCAACGTAAAGTCCGACAAGAAGCTTGTCATCGTCCACAACGGGACGGAGCAGATTGAGACCGGCATCAAGAAATTCGGAGCTATGCTGGGCGATCATGTGGAAGTGGGCTGCAACGCGGTCTGCAATCCAGGCACCGTTATCGGAAGGAACAGCAATGTTTATCCGACTTCCTGTGTGAGGGGCGTTGTGCCGGCCAACTCCATCTGGAAGGATAATGGAGTTGTAGTTTCGAAGGAGGAACAGTAAAATGGGAAAGTATTTCGGAACGGATGGCTTCCGCGGAGAGGCCAACAAAGATCTGACATTTGACCATGCGGTCCAAATTGGGCGCTTCCTGGGCTGGTACTACGGTGCCAATCAGGGGAAGAAGGCAAAGATCGTCATCGGCAAGGATACGAGAAGAAGTTCGTATATGTTTGAGTATGCACTCTGTACGGGTCTCATGGCTTCTGGCGCAGACGCCTACATCATGCATGTTACCACCACGCCCTCCGTAGCTTACATCACCCGTGTGGATGATTTCGACTGCGGCATCATGATCTCAGCTTCTCACAACCCGTACTACGACAACGGCATCAAGCTGTTGAATGGGAATGGCGAGAAGATGGATGAGGAGACGATTCTCAAGGTAGAAGATTATATCGACGGAAAGATTCAGATCCCCATTGCGGAGAGAGATCAGATCGGACGCACAGTAGACTATGTCGCTGGGCGCAACCGATACATCGGGCACCTGATCTCCATGAGCAAGTACAGCTTCAAGGATGTGAAAGTGGGCCTGGATGTTGCCAACGGTGCTGCGTGGCAGATCGCGAAGGGCGTGTTTGACGCACTCGGCGCCAAGACCTATGTGATCAATGCGGAGCCGGACGGTTTCAACATCAACACCGACTGCGGCAGTACACACATCGAGCATCTGCAGAAATATGTGGTGGAGAATGGGCTGGATATTGGGTTTGCCTATGACGGCGATGCCGACCGCTGCCTCTGCGTTGACGAGAAGGGCAATGTTGTGACCGGCGATCATACCCTCTATATCTACGGGCTGTACATGAAGGAGCGCGGAAAGCTGCTGAACAACAAGGTCGTTACGACGGTGATGTCGAACTTCGGCTTGTACAAGGCATTGGACAAAGTCGGCATTGAATATGAAAAGACAAAAGTCGGAGACAAATACGTCTACGAGAACATGGTGCAGACCGGTAACCGCATCGGCGGCGAGCAGAGCGGGCACACAATCTTTCTGAAGTATGAGACGACCGGCGACGGCATTCTGACAAGCCTGAAGCTCATGGAAGTGATGCTTGCAAAAGAAAAGCCGATGAGCGAACTGGCGGCTCCTGTTGTGTTCTACCCGCAAGTGCTGAAGAATGTGCGGGTTAAGAGCAAGCCAGAGGCACAAAATGATCCTGATGTGCAGGCAGCAGTGAAGGCTGTTGCAGAAGCTCTTGGCGATACGGGACGCATCCTTGTTCGTGAGTCTGGTACTGAACCGGTGATCCGTGTGATGGTGGAAGCGGAATCGGATGAGATCTGCGAGAAGTACGTGGACGAAGTGATAAATGTAATCAAAGAAAAAGGCCATCTGGCGTAACAGATGGCATAAACAGAACCAAAACGCAGTTTCTGGTTGTAGACAGAAACTGCGTTTTGACGTATAATATTCTTGGCTTGTTATGACTATAAGAGAAATACGAGGAAAAGATTATGAAAGAAACAACTTTGCTGATCATGGCGGCAGGAATCGGCTCACGGTATGGCGTAGGCATCAAGCAGCTGGAAGCTGTAGATAACTACAACCATATTATTATTGATTATTCTATCCACGATGCCATTCAAGCCGGATTCAGGAAAATCGTGTTTATCATCCGGCATGAGATCGAAGATGATTTCAGAGAAGTGATCGGGGACCGTATTGAAGCCATCTGCAAAAAAGCTGGTGTGGAAGTCGGATATGCCTTTCAGAATCTAGAGGATGTGCCGGAAGGGTTTGCTGTTCCGGAGGGACGGAGCAAACCTCTGGGGACCGGACAGGCTGTCCTGGCAGCAAAGGATTTGATTGACGGGCCATTTGCCGTAATCAATGCTGATGATTATTATGGGAAGACGGCGTTTCAGCAGCTGCAGGAGTGGCTGCAGGAAGAGCACGGACCGACGGAATACAGCCTTGCCGGGTTTATTCTGAAGAATACGCTTTCCAATCATGGCAGTGTGACGCGCGGGATCTGTAAGGCCAATGAAGACCTTTATCTGACGGATGTGATAGAAACTTCAAATATCATCAAGACAGCCGAAGGCGCGGAAGCGGACGGCGTAACGATAGATCCTGATTCATATGTTTCAATGAATATGTGGGGACTGATGCCGGAATTCATGGAACTTCTGGAAGAAGGCTTTGTGGAATTCTTCCGAGATACCATACCTGGAAATCCACTGAAGGCAGAATATCTGCTGCCGATCTACATCGGGCAGCTGCTGCGCGAAGGCCGCGTGAGCGTTAAAGTGCTGGAAACCAAAGACGCCTGGTTTGGTGTAACGTATAAAGAAGATCTGCCCCTGGTGATGGAGAGCATCAGGGAACTCATCTGCAAGGGTGTATATGAGGAAGATCTGTACGCGGATCTTTAAGAATAGAGGGTTTATTTACAATGTTGGACAGTTTCCGCATGAAAACAGAAGAGGAAAAATGGCTAAAGCTCCATCGAATCTGGTGCTTTGGAGTGTTTCTGTATTATATGCTGTGGCGCTTTAGCTCTGATTTTTTCGGAAAACTGTTCGCAACTTACTTTATCACGGCAGCAATCGTAATGGTGGCGTTTTGCGTGTGGTTCCGGCGATTTCGGGATGGTTGGGAAACAAAACTGCTCGGAATTTTCTGGATATGGTTTTGCATTGCCAAAATTGCCAATGGAGACAGAACCTTAGGGAATTATTATTACCTGATCATCACACTTGCGGTATGTTACTGCTTTTTGCCTGTTGGCATTACGGCGGCAAAAGAGCAGAGAGAGAAAGTCTTGGATTGGTTCAGCTTTGCGATTGGTTTTTTCTATGCAGGGATTGGCACGTTGAGCCTGTACAGTATGGTGAGCGGAAATGCTGTAGTAAATCCGTTTTCCGGCGATATACTGACACAGGTCCAGAATGGGATCAGCAGAAGATTGATGATACTTGGCAACCATCTCAGTTCAACCGGATCGACTTTTTTTGTTGCTCTCAGCCTGATGATCTATCAGTTTTTTCACTGCCGCAGGAGGGCCTGGCGTGTTCCCATTGTATTAGCGTTTCTGGAGTTTTATCTCTGCATCGGAGCAACGTTCAGCCGCAGCAATATGGGAGCAGTAGCTGTATGCATGGCGATGGCAGTGATCTTGCTTGTGCTGCAGAAGATTCCAAGGGAAAAGAAAACAGCGTGCGTTATGACTGTGGTGTTGGCAACAGTAATCGTCACGTCGTTTGTTTATATGAGCTTTTCCTGGAGCACGGGAGTTCTGGGGCAAATTGCCGCATCGATCCACAAAGAAACGATGGACAGCGGCGAGATCACGGAAACAAATGAGATAATAGAAAAGATTTCGTTCTCAGAACTGGCAACGCGGACAGAGAACAATGCGGAATCGCCGGCAGCAGAAGAGCCCGATGAAGATTTGTTCAGGGATAACAGAAGCCTGGAAACAGATATCAAATCGTTTTCTCACAGAAAAGAACTGTATCAGGCGGTGTTTGTGACCTTTAAAGCAGAGCCGCGTTCGATGCTTACCGGTTCAAATGTCGGCAACATGCTCCGCTATGCAGATGAGATCCGTTATGGCAGCCCTTACTATTACCACTATGAGCACATGCACAATTTCCTCCTGCAGGTGCTTATGCTGACGGGGATCCCCGGCTTTATTCTGGTCCTGGCGTTTTGCGTGCTGCTGCTGATCCGCATGGTGCGGGTGTTTTTTTCTGAAAGACTGAGCATTGCGGAAAAAACGCTGGTGCTCCCGTTAGCGGGTCTGTTGATCTATTATATGCTGGAGGCAGGTTTGTTCACCGAGACAGGCGTACAGACATTATTCTTCTTTCTGATAGCGGGAATGGTGATCGGGATCGATAATACGGTGAAGAATTAATTGCAGTGGAGAAGGAAATATGAAAGGTATTATTCTGGCGGGAGGATCGGGAACACGACTTTATCCTCTTACAAAGGTCACATCAAAACAGCTGCTGCCGATATACGACAAGCCGTTGGTTTACTATCCGCTTTCCATTCTGATGCTGGCGGGCATCCGTGAGATCCTGATCATCTCCACGCCGGAAGATACGCCGCGTCTGGAAGCCCTGCTTGGCGACGGCAGCCAGATCGGGGTATCACTGCAGTATAAAGTGCAGCCATCGCCCGACGGGCTGGCCCAGGCGTTTCTGCTGGGTGAGGAATTCCTGCAGGGAGAGCCCTGCGCCATGATCCTCGGGGATAACATCTTCTATGGAAACGGTCTTGTTAAAATGCTTCGAAAAGCAGGGGAAAATGCCAAAAATGGCAGAGCGACATTGTTCGGCTATACGGTAAAAGATCCGGAGCGGTTCGGTATTGTGGAGTTCGACAGAAATGGCAAAGTGCTCTCCGTGGAAGAAAAACCAAAGAATCCAAAGAGCAACTATGCCATCACAGGCCTTTATTTCTATCCTTCTGGTGTTAGCGAAAAAGCAAAGCTCGTGAAGCCGAGTGCTCGCGGGGAACTCGAGATCACCGATCTTAACGCGATGTATCTTAAGGAGGATATCCTGGATGTGCAGCGTTTGAGCCGCGGCTTTGCGTGGCTGGACGCGGGAACGATGGATACGCTGCTGCAGGCAGCAAACTTTGTGCAGACAGTGGAAACGCTGCAGGGAATCATGATCTCAGCTCCTGAGGAGATCGCATATGTGTATGACTGGATCGACCGGGATACGCTGCTGCAGCGCGCGGCGGCTTACGGGAAGAGCCCGTATGGTGAGCATTTGCTTCAGGTATCTGAAGGGAAAGTACGCTACGAAGGATAAGACAGGAAGATAAACGGAGGGCCGTTATGGGCCGGGATGGCATGCAGGGAAAATGGAATTCATTCCTATATAACGACAAAGCCCTGATACTGACGTTGTGGATCCTGGTCAATTTTGAGCGCGTTGTTTATACGCTTTGGGATAGAACAGAGTTTCTGCTCATTATCTCGGACAGCGTGAACTATCTGCAGTCCGGGCTTGATTTTGCATCTACCGGCAGGATCCTTTTTAACGGGTATCCCACTGCACTCATCATGCCGGGCATTACAGTTCTGATCGGCTTGTTTGCGAAGATAGTACCGGATCAGACTGCCCTTTGCTATATTCTGCGATTTGTGTGGGTGTTGATCGGAAGCTTTACATCTGTTTTTATCTATAAGTCCATTCGGCTTTTCTCAAGACCGTGGGTCGCGTTTATCGGGTCACTGGTCTATCTTCTTCCGTGGTTTGTGGAGATCGACGGGTATTTGTTGACCGAGTGTCCGTATTATCTGTTTTCCGCCATGGCGATCTTCTACATGCTGCGGATCGGCGAGGGCAATGCGCCGGGCAGGTGCATATGGCTGTTTGCGCTGTCCATTTTGGGAGGGCTGCTTTTTCGCGCCAATTCGCTGTCGATGATCGCATTTGCGGTGATCTGGTGGCTCATAAAGGGAAAGATAAGAATATCTGAACTGCTTGCCAGACTGGGCGTTATCTGCCTGGTGCTGGCACTGTTCATTGTCCCGTGGTCGATCCGTAATTATAAAATCTTTGATGCTTTTATTCCGGTCACATATGGAGCATCAAATCCGATCTTTGAAGGAACGTATCAGGGGGAAGGGTTCCCGACTGATGAAGAACTTGTTGTGTTGAATGACGGCTTTGATGTAAGAAAAACCGTGGTCGAAAAGTATCCGGAATATTTCGATGAGAACGGAGAAGTGATCCGGGAGGAGCAGAAACAGTTTCTGGATCATATGATGGTAAAGGAACTGGCAAACTACAGGCTCAGAAAATGGTTTTCTCTCCGCCCAGCAAGTTTCCTGAAGACTTATCTCTATATCAAGCCAAGGCAGATCCTGAACTGGGTGTGGTATTATATCGAGATGTTCGGCATCAGCCTTCAGACGGCACATCGGCTGCGGCAGCTCAATTTTCTGCTTTGTTCGCTGACCGTTGTTCTTTCCCTGATTCTGAAGAGATACCGCAAAGAGGTTCTGTTTCTCAGCGCCTGTTATTTTATCAATCTGTATATGATTGCTTTCAGTTATGCGATCGACCGTTATGCACAGATGATCATGCCGTATCGGTATATTCTGGCGGCAATTGGTATGGAACTGATTGCCGGCCTGATTTCATCAAAGAGGAGCGAGAAAGATGGAATCGGATAATATCAGGAGAAAACGGCAGGTGTTATGGGGAACGAATGTCCTGCTGTTCCTTTTCTATCTCTGGCTCGCGTTTCAGATCCCCTATACGCACGATGACTGGGATTGGGGGACCGCAAACGGGATCCGGTATCTGCTGCATGCGACAATAAACAGCAGATATGCGGGAAATCTGACAGAGGTTTTGCTGACAAGAAGTGTCCTGGCAAAAGGAATCGTAATGGCAGCGGTCTTCACAGCAATCCCTGCCGTGATAGAGAGAATAGCCGAAACACTTTGCCGGAAAGAACTCCCGGCGCCTGACGCTGCTGCGGGAACGCTTCTGGGGCATGGCATGATCCTGCTGATGCCGGTATGGATCTGGCAGCAGACGAACGGATGGGTAGCCGGCTTTTCCAACTACACCGTATCTGCACTCTTTGTGCTGCTTTGTGTTTTGACGGGCGCAAAAGTGATGAGGAGCGAGAACGGAAAACTGAAGGGCGGAACCGGCGTATTCGCGTTTTGTCTGGGCCTTGTGACGCAACTGTTTCTGGAAAACATTACGGTTGTTTTCGTTTTTGCTGTGGCAGTCATTGTTCTGATCATCAGGATCATCATAAAGCGCTGGAACAAAACGCTTCTGCTGATGCTGCTTGGCAGCTGCCTGGGCTGCGCGGTTATGTTCAGCAGCAGCATCTATTCCACCTTGACTGCTACGGGCTCCGCGGTCGATGGTTACCGGCATTTTACGTTTGACCGGGACGCCGGAGCGAAGGCGATCGTGGAGCATGTGATCAAATACTTCCTGACAGCGTTTCCTGCGAGTATCTGGAGCGGAAATACCGTTCTTTGCTGCACGATACTGTTTGTTCTGGCATCGAAATGCCTCTTTTTTAGTAGAGAGAATAGAAAACAGAATCTGCTCCTGTTATTGTTTGCTGTTGATGTTCTCCTGTTTTTCTATTTCCTGTATATCCGTGTGTCTGGAGAAATATTGCTTGAGGATGAACGGGCAACGAATCATCTTTCAGCAGGTGTGAACTGGCTGTTCTTTATAGTTTGTGCTCTGCAGATATTTGTGCTGTATCGGAGAGAACCACAAAAGCGCTGGCTGCTTTTTGGCAGTTGGATCGCGGCACCGCTTGTGGTGTTTCCGATGGCGGCTGTCAGCGGGGCGGACGGAAGGACGTTTATAACGCCTTATATCTTTCTGGTGCTGCTTTTGGTGGTGCTCTTTTCTGACCTTTATATGAGTGGTCACAGAAAAACACGGCGGCTGTCGATCGCTTTAGCTGTGATCCTTTTTGCGGCCGGTCTGCTTCATGTAATACCTGTATATGATCAGATCGGAAAAACTTACCGGCAGCAACTGGAAATGATGCAGAGTGCGGGAAAAACAGGGGAGCCGGTTGTTATAAAAGAGTTCCCGCACAAAGAGTGGCTCTGGCTTCCGGAACCGAAAAAAGACAGTGCTTATGTGGAGTTTTACAGGGAGTTTTATTCCATTCCGGAGAGCGCTGAGCTGCGTTTTGAAGCATGGAACGATGCATAATAAAATGACAGGGCAGTTGTTGATGAACGCTGCCAGATCTGAGCAAGGCTGAATCGGATATGATGAAGACGATTTTAAGAAGAGCAATGCTGGCAGTTTTTGCGCTGCTGACCTGCACGGCGGTTACCATGGGAACCATAGGGAATACCGGGCACAGATCCTATATTGCGGCTCTTGTGCTTGCGACAGTTCTTGTGATCGTCCGGAACAGGTTCAGGCCGCGTGAGTTCCTGACTGTTAAGTTGGGACGGATCGAACCAGCCAAAGTATGTGTGATGCTGTCTGTGCTGTTTCTGGTTTTTCATGCGGCGTGGATCCTGTTTTTTCGGCTGGAACCGGAGAATGATTATCTCACATTCTGGAGGACGGCTGTTGACCTTGCAAGGGGTGCCGACCTTCGGCTGAAGCAGTACGTCGCACTCTATCCGCATATTCTTGGGTATTCATATGTTATCAGCCGGGCAATCCGTCTCTTCGGAGAAAGCGTGATGACAGCTGCCTGGCTGAATGTTGCTTTCAGCCTGCTGACAGGCATCCTGCTGTATGCGATCTTTATCCGGAAGAATATGAGAAAAACTGCGGCAACAACTTTTCTTCTGTGGATACTTATACCGTCGAAACTTCTGTACAACACAATGGTGCTTTCGGAACCGTATTATACCTTTCTTCTTACGCTGGCATTTTTTCTGATGGAAGTGATGGCAGAGAAAGAACAGGAGGACTGGTGGCGGGCGATCCTGACCGGAGCTGCAGTCGGGGCGATCCTTCGCCTGGTGAATACGGCGAGGCCAATCGGAACTATCCCTATCATTGCCTTTTTCATCTGGCTCTTCTTTCTCTGCGGAAAGGGGCTGCTACGAAACAGAACGAAGGAATGGATGCTGTTTTCAGCAGCGCTTCTGGTGTGTTATGGCGTTCTTGGCTCTGTCTGGCATCAGTTCGCGATAAAACAGCTGGAGCAGGAGCCGGCGTCCATTCCCGGGTACAACATCTACGTCGGATTCAATACGGATTCCAAGGGAGCCTATTCCGAAGAGGACAACATGCTGCTGGGGGAAACATATGACAGACTGCAGAATGCAGATGCTGCCCAGAAGATCATGCTCGAATGTGCAAAGGAACGCATAAAAGATAACAAGGCAGAGATCCCGGGACTGATGCTTCGGAAACTTGCCCTTTTTATGGGGAACGATGAAGGCGGAGCGTACTACTCGAAAAACGGACTCTCCGGAACGGCTTATGCGGTCCTCTGCATGATAAGCAATATCGTTTATTATTATCTTTGTATACGTGCCATTCAGGGATGCGTTCTCCTGTGGAGAAAGGATGATGATTCGACAATCCTCCTTCTGCCGCTGTTCGGGATCGGACTTATCCTGGCACAACTGCTGGTCGAGGTTTCGGGAAGATACCATTATGCACTGATCCCGGTCCTTGTGAGCCTGGCGGCAGTTGCCGCGGCACCGTTTGGAGAACATGAAGAGATTTTGGAGATAGGTACGGAAGCACACGAAGAGGATTAACAGAAAGGATTCAGTCTTGACCGACAGATAGGATAATGCTATCATAAATTATTCCATATTTCATCAGACGACAACAGGCAGGAGGCGTTTTTTATGAGACCGGGACGCGTTACGCGTGTGATATTGGGGCTGATCGTTCTTGCGATTTTCGGCTGGTGGTTTTACCGCATGTATACGGTAACACCGAAAAGCAACGAAGTTGGAATTCCGGGATGGACGATAGCCACACCATATTTTAAAGATGACCATTCAATTCTTTGGATGGGCCAATATGAAAGGTATCTTGCCGAACAGGAGAAGCAGAAAGAACAGACGGACGAGTCTGAGCCGGCTGAAGCGGCAGCACAAAGTGATGTGCAGCAGATGACAGAGCAGTCCGAACCCACACCGGAACCGACGCCGACGCCGGACCCGGTTCTGGCGGCTGCTACTGAAAAGGCTGCGGCACTCGGCCTTCCTGCGCCGCCGGCAATCGATGTGAACGAGTGGCAGTATGTCCTTGTAAACGGAGATCACCCGATGGATCCAATCGATTATGAACCCGCAGAACTGGTTTATCTGAATATGACAGGCGACGACACCGAGATCAGGACCGGTTATGACGGGAACCGGCAGGTCGTTGACGGCAGGATCGCTCAGCCTCTGATCGATATGACGCAGGCCTGCAAAGCGGCGGGGCTTCCGGTGTTTCTTTCTTCCGGCTACAGGAGCTACTATATCCAGTCAGAAAACTTCAAGCGCGTGTGTGCCAACAACGGCATTACTGACGGCAAGAATGCCGAAGGAAACTATATCACGATGCCAGCCGGATGCAGCGAGCACCAGACCGCTCTTTGCTGTGATATCACTGATTATTACCACGAGATCAAAAACGATACGATCGCCCAGACAGCTACGGTCCAGTGGCTGGCAGAGCATTGTGCCGACTATGGCTTTATTCTGCGCTTCCCATATGACAAGACCAACATCACGCATGTGATGGGCGAATCATGGCATTTTCGCTATGTGGGTGTGGAAGCGGCAAAATATATGACAGAAAACAACCTTTGCCTGGAGGAGTTCCTGGAACTGTATGATGTGGCATAACAAAAATTTGAAACGAATCATCTGCGTGCTCCTGTGCGTGCTGTCGCTGGGTCTGCTTGCTGCATGCGGATTGCCGTCTCTGCCAAAGCTGCCGAAACCGGCAGAAACAGCGGAACCGGCAGTGGAAGAAACGGCGGAAATAGCAGAAGAACCGGCAGAAGAGCAGGAAGCAGTAATTGTTGAATCACAGGAAAGATCGGAAGAGACCTTGGAGGCATCTGAACCTGAAAAGGCTGAAGAGGCAGAGGGGATCCT
>JAEEGL014927754.1_pt1 | contig 11547 bp, 14 predicted proteins | sample 9134231 | NCBI WGS metagenome assembly JAEEGL01 (sample SAMN16246548, study PRJNA631951) | gut metagenome | biome: gut microbiome; feature: rumen; material: fiber-attached | host: Bos | place: Iran: Karaj | collected 2018-10 | reverse complement strand
TCTTGAGAACCAACGATAGAATATTCTTCTGTTTCACCATCTTCAACATATTCAATAACTACCTTAGTACCAATTGAAACTGTATCAGAACTAATTTCTTTAATAATAACAGCTGATTCAATCATAGCCTCTAAATCACGTATTTTAGCTTCTATTTGAGCTTGTTCATTACGTGCAGCATCATATTCAGCATTTTCAGATAAATCTCCTTGAGCACGAGCATCTTTTAAAGCTGCAATAACTTCAGGACGTTTTTCTAATTTATATATATCTAATTCTTTCTTAATTTCTTCTAATCCTTCTTCTGTTAAATAAATTTCTTTCTTATTTGACATATCATCACCTCAATTTTATTTAGCAAACAAAATATTACTACAAAACAACCTACTTGTCAACTATTTTTAATCTCATTAAACTATTTTCTTTTACCTTAAGATTTGTCTTAAATTTTACAACTTCTAATGGATGATTAACAATATCCATTGGTTCATTATCTAAATTATAAATATTATCAATTTTATAATCTATAACATTATATCCTGGTTCAACAAATTCAACTACATCACCAGTCTTAAAATAATTTCTTTGTTCAATGATAAGATAACCATCTTCATAACCCTTAACAACACCTAAAAAATCTTGATTAGAGTTCTCTACTCTACCATTATAGTAACTACATAAATAATCATTATTACCATTAAAGAATTGGGCATATGAATCACGATTAGCGCATCTAAATAAATCTCTTTCTAATTGTTCATCATATTTATAATTTTCTTTATTATTTAAATACGAATCAATAACTTTACGATATATAGATACAACAGTAGCTATATAATATGCTGAACGCATACGACCTTCTATTTTAAAACTAGTTATGCCCATATCAATCATATCAGGTATATTTTTAAGCATTGATAAATCTTTAGCACAAAAAGTAAATGGTTTTTCAGCCTCAATTAATTTTTTATCCTTATCAACTAAATCAAAATCCCATCTACATATTTGAGCACATCCACCACGATTTGAATCACGCTTAGTTAATAAATTTGATAAAACACAACGTCCACTATAACCAGCACACATAGCACCATGAATAAATGTTTCTATCTCTATTCCTTCTTTTAGAATATCTAAAATATCTTCTTTAGAACATTCACGAGCAAGAACAATTCTTGAAACACCATGTTCTTTATAATATTTAACTGTTTTTCTATTCAAACAAGATTGTTGAGTAGATAAATGAACAACTAAATTAGTATGTTTTAAAGCCATTTCAATAATAAACGGATCAGAAACAATTATAGCATCAACACCAATACTATCTAATTTGTGCAAATATTCTAACACTTTATCAGTTTCTTTATTATGTAAAACTATATTAACTGTAACATATACTTTTTTACCAAGATTGTGAGCATACTCCAAACCTTCTTTTAAATCATCAAAAGTAAAGTTTTTTGCATTAGCACGCAACCCCAAAATAGGGCCTCCACAATAAACAGCATCAGCACCATATAAAAAAGCAACTTTTAATTTTTCTAAATCTCCAGCTGGAGCAAGTAATTCAACCATTATTTCACCTTATATATAGTTTCAGAATATAAAAATAACGTATCTAAATTATTAAATTTACTTCTTAAAAAACTATCATATTCTTCTAAATTTTTTTCTGTTACAGTTTTAAATATATCTATTATTTTTTCTTCATCATGATTTATATTAAAAAAATTAATAATGCCATAATCAATATTATTATATTCCTTTATTTCTTTTAAAGAACTTAAAATATTATTTGAATAAACATATGAACCCATATCGTCATCAACAATTGGATAATAATTATCTTCTTTATATAAATAATTTAAATGCTTATCCTTATTATCTATATTAAATGCCTTTAAATAATTATCAACGGCATGCCTTCTTGATACATATATTGGAATATAACCAAATACTTGAACAAACTTTTTACCATTAACATTAGAAGCTATTTCTAATATTTCTCTTTTAGTAATATCATTTGAAATAAAAACACCTTTAGCTCCCTCATTTAACCAATAATTAATTGTATGATAATTACATGTTAAATGTTCCTGACTCCATATTAAATTAAGATTTAAATCTAAGTCTTTGTTAATTTGTATTAAAGCAACATCAGCATAGAAAATACCAGCTATATTCATTTTAGATAATTTAGTTAAATACTCCTCTAATAAAGACACTTCATTATTATGAATATTTTTATTTATAGCTATAAATATTTCTTGTTTAGTTAATGTAACTATTTTTTCAATTTCCTCAAAACTATAAGCATAACAATTAACTGAATAATCTTTAAGACCTAGTATTAAAGCATCAGCATTTTTATACTTATCTATATTACCAAATGGTATAACAGCTATTTTCATTACTACCTCCCAAAAAAAGGCGTCTTTTTAAGACGCCTTAATATTATCACTGAATTATTATTTTGTCAATTTAAGATCCTATAGCAGCTACGCCTGCATCTGCTCCACTTTGAACTGAATTACCAACCGCTGATGATTTAGAAGAACATTTTCCTTCAAATATTACGCAAGTAGATGGACACTCATCAGCTGAATAATCAGAACATAATTTAGCTCTAGCTGGATTAGTATCTTTATCAGAAGCTGAACTACTATCTTCAACACTACCTACACCCTTACATACAGCTGGGTTTTGTGATGGAGTAATACAATGATTATTTAAGTAACAATCAAAACATTTAGCAGCAACTGCTTTATCGTTACCACGTGCTATTAATTTAACTATATTAGTTGTAAATGAAATAATAAAGAATGCAAGTAAAGCACCTATATATTTATTAATTACTCTTTTGCGGCATTTAGCTATATTATCTGGATTACCACTAATAATTGATTTAAACATTTCAATAGTAGCTGTTACAATTACAGCAATAGGAATAACTACACGCAACAAAGTAACAGCAAAAGAAACTAATCTAGGTATAATTGCTGGAATACCAGTAACCATATTCTTTCCTGCACCACAGCCTAAATACTCTAAGTTAGTACCAGGACATGTATCAGCAGCAAATACATTAGTTGTAATAGTTATAATTGCTATAAATATAATTGATAAAATTAAACTCTTCTTTTTCATAAACCCTCCTAAATGATTTCTACTATGTCACCATCATGTAATAAATGGGCATTAGCATCATCAGTATCAAGATGTAATTCGTAATAAGCTTTTTCTGTAACTTTTAATCTAACATTAGAAATAATACCACCCTTTTCGCCAGGTATAGCTACAGATACAAAATCTTTATCTTTAAATCCATACATTTCTTTTTGTTTTTGAGTCATATGTATATGACGATCAGCGATTATTAAACCTTCTTCAAGATGTAATTCACCATTTGGTCCTATTAAAGTAACCGGTGAACTACCTTTTAAATCTCCTGAATCTCTAATAGGAGGTCTAACTCCTAATTTATATGCATCAGTCATACTTATCTCAACTTGAGTATAAGGTCTAACTGGTCCTAATACTCTAACATGTTCTATTTCACTTTTTTCAGTTTTAACTGTTACACATGCCGAAGCAGTAAACTGACCTGGTTGATTAATTGGTCTTACAACTTCTAATTCATAATCATCACCGAATAAAGTTTTTAAATCTTCTTCAGTTAGGTGAACATGTCTATTTGATATTCCAACTGTAACTTTCACGTTATCACCTATTTAATTATAACATATTTTTATTATTATGAAAATATCTTTATTTAATAAATATATTTGCTAATTTACAAGTTTTTGTTATAATTGAAATGGTGATAATATGCACAAATTATTAAGACTTAATTATATAGCCTTTTTTGTTATCTTATTAACACTAGGTATTAATGTTTTAATTTTTAATGAAAAACTATATAAATTTACAGTAGTCTTATTATTAATTGTTTTATTAGTTGATTCTTTAAGACAATTAGTTAAATTAATTGTAAAAAAAGAAATAACATTTGCAAATAGTTTAATAATAATTGGGACTGTTATAGCTGTTATTATAATGTTACATTATAAAAATATACCTTATGCATTTTTCCCTATTGTACTGGGAGCATATACTATTTTAAATGGTACGGTTAAATTTGTTTATTCAATTATTTTATTTGAAAATAAATTTAGTGGTAGATTTGCTAATATGTTTTTAGCATTATTATTTTATACAATTGGAATTATTTTAATATTTTCACCATTGATGCATTTAAAAGTATCTTTATGTTTTGTGGGAATATACTTAATTATGCTTAGTTTAAATTATTTATATGAATATTATAAAGATGTTAATCATGTTCATAAAACTAATTTAAGAAGAAGATTAAGAGTCCCACTTCCATCTATTATAGAAGCATTTTTACCTTATGCTTTCTTAAAACAAATAGATGATAAGGTAACATTATTTGAAAATAAAACAGGTGAAAAACCAGATATGGAAATACTAATACATGTTACTGAAACTGGAGATGGAAGATTAGGACATATTGATTTATTTTATAATAATGTTGTTTATTCATATGGTAATTATGATCCAGCTACTAGAAAATTACATATGTGTGTTGGTGATGGTGTTTTACTTAAATCAAATAAGAAAAAATATATTGAATTTTGTATCAATGATGCCAATAAAACTTTATTTGGTTATGGTATTAAATTAAATGACATTCAGAAAGATGCTGTTAATAAAGAGATTGATAAAATGGAAGAGAATTTAGTTAAATACACACCTAACTGGGATCCTAAGGCTTATGCAGAACGAATTCAAAAATATACTAAAGCTAAATTCTATAAATTTAGTAAAGGAAAATTTGTTAAATATATCCTAGTTGGAAGAAACTGTGCTCACTTTATAGATAGTATTGTAGGTAAAACCGGTTCAGATATTTTAAAAATTAATGGTCTTATGAATCCAGGTACATATTATGAATATTTAGAAAATGAATTTGGTAAGAAAAATAGTATTGTAATTAGCCGCAATATTTATAATAAGAAGAGTATAAATAACTTGTAAGATAACATATATTTTGATATAATTTAATAGGTGGTATTATGTGGATAATTATTCTTGTAACAATAATAATCATTGCATTATTATTTATTGTACATAGTATAAAATACAATAAATTTGAAGAATTAATAATACGTATAAATGAAGCTGAAGCAAATATAGATGCTATTTTAAATAAAAGATTTGATTTATTAAATAAATCAATTGGTATTATTAAAAGCAATATTGAAACAGATAAAGAAGTATTAGAAGATATTGTTAAGTTAAGATCAAGAAAATTAAATAACTTCGAATTAGATAATCAATTAAATAAAGCATATAAAGAATTTAAATATTATGTTGATAATTATGAACAATTAAAAGACAATGATTCATTTATGAAAATTGAAATAGATTTAATTGAATCAGAAGCAAACATTGTTGCATTAAAAAAATATTATAATGATATAACTGATAAATATAATTATTTTGTTAATAAATTTCCATCTAGTATTTTAGCTAAGTTTAAAAAATATAACAAAAAAGAATTATTTGAGATAGAAAAACCAGACGAATATAGTTTAGTTGATGAAATAATATTTGAAGATGAAAAAAATAATATATCTGAAAAATGATATATTATTTTTTTTCTTTCTTTTTCTTATTATTATTTCTAATTTGATTACCTTTACCAATAATATATATAAATATCATACCTATTATAATAAATGATATAACTATTAAAACAAAACGATCATCTTTTTGATTCTTTTTAATATTATTAATATTTTCTTTAGAATCAGCAATTTTAATGATTATCTCGCCTTCTTTTGAATAATCATAGTTTTCACGTGCATAACGTGCTATGTATTCTGGATCATGTAATTTAGTTATCTCAGCTTTTAAATTATCTCCTTCATCTTGTAAATCACTATAAAGTTTTTCTAATTTATTTGTTTCATTTTCTAAATCATAAATTGTTTTAGTATATGATCCTAATTTAAATGCAAAAACTAAAATAGCCATAATACAAAATGGTGAAAAGAATAATAATCTAGCTTTAGCTTGACGAGTCATCTTCATAAAATCACCATTTTTAATATATCATTTTTTTAAAAAAGTTTCAATTGGTTTATATAAATAGTATCCAATAACAACCATTATTAACGAATATGGATGTAAAATACCATTAGCTATTACTTCAATATTATAAAAATATAATAATGAAAAAAAGAATATAAAGCTAAAGCTATTTATAACAGCATAAATTTGTTTTTGATGATGAAGATATTTATCTAATCTTAATTCAAAAAATTTAAATAACATACCAAAACAAAAAGAAAAAAGAATAAGTTTTATTTGAATATTTAAACTAATCATTTAAATAACTTTGTAATAAAACTTTCTTCTTTATTTTTAGAATTTTCTTTATAAGATAAACTATCTATTTTCCCTTTAATTGACACATTTCCTTGATAAGTATCTAACTTAATTATTTCTAAATCAGAACCACTTATCTTAAGATATCCCATAGTGGTTTCTATCATAAATTCTTGATCATCAAAATTATCAATTTTTTTAACACCACTTATAACAATATTCTTTCTTTCAGTTACATTAATACTATGATTAAATGAAGCTATTTCTTTATCCATATTATCACCTATTAAAATATATACAAGAAACAAAAAAAAAGAACTAAAAGTTCTTTTTAATTATTCTCCTTCTTTAGCATAAGCTTCGAATATTGCATCTTCAAACATTTTTCTAGTCTCAGCATTGATTGGATGAGCTATATCATGATATTCACCATCAGCATTTTTACGACTAGGCATAGCAATAAATAAGCCTTCATTACCTTCAATAATTCTAATATCACGAATTGCAAAACAATCATCAATTAGAACTGAAGCGATTCCTTTCATTCTTGATTCTTCTTTTTCGATTTTTTTTACATTTACAGATGTAATTTGCATAAAGTACACTCCTTCCGTCTTCTAGTTTGTACACTTTAAATATATAATAATTTAACGAATTAGTCAAGCATTTTAATGTCTTTTTAAATTCTTTTCAATTTCACGTTTAATATCTTTTTCCTTTAAACTTTCACGCTTATCATAATTATGTTTACCCTTTGCAAGTCCTATTAAAATCTTTGCATGATTTTTCTTAAAATAAATTTTTAAAGGAACTAAAGTATAACCTGCACGTTCAATAGAATCTCTTAATTTATATATTTCTTTTTTATTTAATAATAACTTTCTAGTTCTAGTCTCTTCATGATTAAATATATTACCTTCATCATATTTACTAATATGCATATTTAAAATAAATGCTTCACCATTTTTAATAATGGCATAACTATCTTTTAAATTAGCCTTACCATTACGAATTGATTTAATTTCTGTTCCTGTTAAAACAATTCCGGCTTCTATTTCCTCTTCAATAAAATAGTCATGTCTTGCTTTACGATTTAATATTTCCATTAAACACCTTCACTATGAACTATTTCCATATAATGTTCTTCAATTGATTTATAATTTGGTAATATAGAATCATTTAATTGACTAAATTGATATACTTTAAAATTATGATAACCATTTGGATAAGTACAATATGTATAGTTTAATTCTGGCTTAATATTTTCAAATTTAACTTTTCCATCTTTATCAACAACAATATCTAGGCCAACAGTTAAACCAATAATTTTTTCTTGTCCTAATTCATGTTGAGCAGATAAGAAATTACCTAATGAATAAATAACTAATGTATCACCAACATAAGCAATTGGTTGAATAACATGTGGATGTGTTCCAATAACTAAATTAACACCTAATTCAGATAAATATTTGGCAACTTCTATTTCCTCTGCAACTGGTTGATGAGTATATTCAGCACCCCAGTGCATTGCAACAATAACAACTTCAGCACCTTTTTCACGTGCCTTAGTAACATCTTCCTTAACACGTTCCTTACTATAAACATTAACATAATAAGGTTTTGATGCAGATAATCCATTTGTTACAGTTGTATATGATAAGAAAGCAAATTTAACGCCATTTTTTTCATGAATAGGTACTTCTTTTTGTTCTTCTTCTGATCCATATTGACCAGCTGTTATAACACCTTCTTGACTTTTCCAGAAATTAATAGAATTAACAAGTCCAGTATCACCCTTATCAAATGAGTGATTATTGGCAAGTGATACCATATTAAAGCCAGCTGCTATCATATCTTCACCAATTTCTTCTGGAGAATTTAAACGTGGATAATGACTTAGCCCAATAGCCTTACCACCAATAATACTTTCTTGATTAAAATATCTTAAATCATAATTTTTAATATATTCAGCTATATTAGTTAACATAGGTGAAAAATCATATGGAGCTTGACCTGAATAATTTGGAGATGCATCATAGTAAACAGCACCATGAATTAAGTTATCTCCAACCATAACTAAAGAAAATTTCTTTTCTTTATCGACCACTACAGGTGTTGTTGGATCATCAGTATTACCTTTTTTACTTTTCTTAGACTTAGTATTTCCATCATTTGGTTTAGATATTAAAAATAAACCAATTGTAATTAATAAACATAATGCTAAAAATAAAACTAATTTCTTTGATTTCATATTTCTTGATACCTTTCTACATAACTTTCAAATTCTTCTTGATAAGCTTTATAATTTGGAAGTAATTCATCAGTTAATTTACTATATGGAATTACCTTGAAGTTACGGCTATTATTAGCTGCAGAAGTATTATTTTCCATATATGATAAAATTAATTCATAATTTAAGTTATTAAAAGTAACTTTACCATTCTCATCTACTACAATATCAACAGTAGCATACATACCTGTACCTGCATTTTCATTTAAAAATAATTGATTAGAAATAAAATTACCTAGCGAATATATTACCAATGTGTCATTAATATAAGTGATTGGCTCTACAACATGAGGATGAGCACCAATTATTAGATTAACACCTAAATTAGATAAATACTCTGCTATTTGTTTTTGTGAATATGTTTCTTCATTTGTGTATTCTGTACCCCAATGCATAGCAACTATAATAACTTCAGCACCTAATTCTTTAGCTTTATTAACATCTTGAGCAGCTCTTTCATTACTATACATATTTAAAATATAGTTATTAGGTACATTAGCATTTGAAATTGTAGTATATGATAAGAAAGCAAACTTAATACCATTTTTTTCATGAATAGTAATTGTATCTCTTTCTGCAGCTGAAGAATATGTACCAGCTGTTATAATATTTTTGTTTTTCCAATAATTATTTGAATAATTAACAGCTTGAATTCCTCTATCAAGTGTATGATTATTAGCAAGAGATACCATATTAAATCCCATATCAACTAAGGTATCTCCTATCTCATCAGGAGAATTAAAACCTGGATAAGCAGATATTCCTAAATTCTTACCACCTATAGTTGATTCTTGATTACAATATCTTAAATCATAGTTTTTTAACAATGGTTCAATATAAGAAAACATTGATCTAAAACTATATTTACCATCACCATCAGGATCAGCATCATTCAAAACAGCTTGATGAATTAAAACATCTCCAACCATAAAAATAGACATCTTTTTATCTTTAGACTTTTCATCTGGTTTAGTTGGTGTTACTTCCTGATTATTTTGTTCTTCTTTTTTATTTTTGTTATTTTTTTTAGGCTTATTAAATATCATAATAAAAATAACTAATAAAGCTATTAAAATAATTGCTAAAATAATAAAAGGTCCCTTCTTTAGCTTTCTTTTTTTATTCACACTATCACCATATTAATTATAACTTAAAAAAGCATTATTGTCTATAATGCTTTTTGTTGATGTGCTTTAGCTAATATCTCTTGAAAATCAAAAACAGGTTTTTTATCAACTAAATAATCTCTTTCTGGACTTGGTACTGGATACATAGAAATTATACGATCTGTTCCTGTTAAAAACATAACAGCTAAGTAATGTTGCTGACCATTTATATTACTACCAACATGATCATATCTAAAGAATAATTTAGTACTAATTGCATAATCATATATACTTGATACCTCTTCTAATTGTAATATATCATGTACATCATCATATAAAGAATTTATATCAATATCGTTTGAAAAAAATCTATCATCATATTCTCTTTCATCAAATTTTTCAAGAGGAATATGATTCTTTAAAGCAAAGATATTTTTGTTATGATAACTAATATGATTTAAAACTACATCACGATCATAATTAAATATAATACCTTCCATATAGTCCATTTCATCTTCTTTAAGATCTGGTTTTATACCAAGCATATGCATGCATAGATACTTTATATAACGAAATTTACCATCATTAAAATAATCATTATCATCTCTTTCAAGAATAGATAAATCAGTCAAACATTTTTCATAATCTTTTTGAACAAGCTCAATACATATCAAATTAGTCAAAGCATGTCTATAATTGTCACTACTTAATAATTTTTCAAATACTGCTTTTGCTTCATCTTCTCTATGTTCACGCACTAAAGCAAGACCATATTCTAATGTCCCATAAGGACAATTTTTATGAATAGATAATTATTTTAAAGCTTCTTCACTATTTTGACAAGTTTCTTTATAGCGTTTAAAATCTTTAATCTTATTAATGTTTTTCATTATTGATTTACGCATAGAATCACCTTATTAGTTTTCTATTATATAATTATACAAGTTTAAAATCAATAGTTTGAGCAAGTTTTGATGCCGCAATTGCTTCAACTTTTACTCTTTTACCAATCGTATATCTTTTTTTAGTACGTTCTCCAATTAAAGAGAATGTAGATTCATCATAGCGATAAAAATCATCAGTTATATCTTCTACTTTAACAAGTCCTTCAACCATATTTGGTAAAGCAACGAACATACCAAATGAAGCCACACCTGTAATAATACCTTCATATTGTTCACCAATATGTTGCTCCATATATTCAGCCATTTTCATCTTATCTACTTCTCTTTCACAATCAATTGAAGCACGTTCCTTTAAAGATGAATGTTCGGCAATTTCAGGTAATTTCTTTTGCCATGCATTTATAACATCGATATTTAATTCATTATTTAATAAACACTTTTTAATAGAACGATGAACAGATAAGTCTGGATAACGTCTAATAGGTGAAGTAAAATGACAATACATCTTACTAGCTAAACCAAAGTGGCCTATATTATTAGGTGAATACTCTGCTTTTTGCATTGAACGTAACAACTGATTAGATAAAACATAAAAATCATCTAAACCCTTTAATTCATCTAAAACTTGTTGAATAGTTTTAGGTGTTAATTTTTTTGTATTAGTTTTTATTTTATGATTTAAAATGTTAACAAGTTTAAAGAAATTCATTAATTTTTCTTCACTAGGTTCACCATGAATACGATATATAAGGGGCATATCCATAAAAGTAAATGTTTCAGCAACAGCTTCATTAGCAGCTATCATAAAGTTTTCAATTAACTTTTCACCAAT
>JAEEGL012184597.1_pt1 | contig 11547 bp, 6 predicted proteins | sample 9134231 | NCBI WGS metagenome assembly JAEEGL01 (sample SAMN16246548, study PRJNA631951) | gut metagenome | biome: gut microbiome; feature: rumen; material: fiber-attached | host: Bos | place: Iran: Karaj | collected 2018-10 | reverse complement strand
ATGAAGCAGTGATATCATATTATCCTCCGTAGTGAATGATTTTTGGACATTTCCAATTATACTTTCGTTATCACAAACGCTGTTCATTTTAAACGATTTCGGCTTTGTTGTCACTTTATCGTAGTAGTGCGTTAGCATATTAGCGTGATAGCACGGTAAATTATATCTGTTTTTCCCTATTCTGTCAAATGGGTGCCTATTCCGGCCATTCTTTAGTAATAAAACAAATCCCCCAGCATAAGGCAATGATCATACGTGTTTCCGGCCGCATAGGAAATGATTTGATTTCGATTATAACCATTCGCACCGGGTTCGTCGGTTTCAATAAACAATACAAGATTATAAGGAAGTTCCGAGTTGGCGGCCGTCATATCCGTACGGTCAATGTATTCTCTCACTTTTTCCTCGGGGATATCGTAATACATGACGGCAAGAAGATTCGGTGTTTGTATCGTCATATAATCTTCAAAGGAATAAACATCCGGCAAATCCGATTCACGATAATCATACATACAGATTGCTACCGGTGCATCTCCGTATACTTTTTTCAGCGATTTTTTCACGGTTTCGCAAGCCTGATTTTCATACATAATATCCATGTAATTATCTTTGTGCTTCCCGGTAGATGTATCATATCTCGCTAAAATCTCCGCATCCGGATGGCTGTCGGAAGAAAACAAAAATGCTTCCTGGGAGCCGTATCCAAAATACTCGACGGTTCGGATATAAGTGAAATCCTCCCCGTATTTTTGTTCAAGGAACACTTCCGCCCTGTTTTCTTCGGTTGGAAACAGATAATTGCACCCTGCGCTCATAAGCATGACAGGAAACAAAAAGAAAAACACATATAATTTTATGAATCTTGTCCGTTTCATTTTCCCAGTCTTCATCAAAAGTGCCTGTCACTTCTACCTTTAAAGTGACAGGCACCCATTTTACAAATATTAGTCAGCTAAAACATCTTCATCAATGTCATCCTCTTCGGCATCTTCGTCATCAATGATGTCCTCATCTTCCGTATCTTCGTCATCGATGACATCCTCATCTTCTTCATCTTCGGGGTCTTCTTCATCGATAATATCTTCATCTTCCTCGTCTTCCGTATCCTCATCGTCGATGACATCTTCATCTTCCGTATCTTCATCATCAATGACATCTTCGATTTCATCGCCCGGAACGGGAAAATCTTCGATTTCTTCATCCGGAAGGGCAAGCGGTTCTTCCAAATCTTCGATTTCCATTTTCAGGTCGCCGGAATATACTTTACAGAATGTATTCATCATGGCGGCGCATTCCACTCTGGATGCCTTTCCGGTCGGATCAAGACGGTATCCTTCCGAGGCATTTCCCTTGCCGGAAATAATTCCTCTTTCAACTGCCCATTTTACGGCGGTTAATGCCCAGGAATCCACTTGATCCGCATCCTTGAATCCATCGAGGTTTGTCGTCTCTTTCACACTCACGTCATATTTCTTATACTGCGCATAATTATAAAACATGAGTGCTAACTGTTCTCTGGTAGCCTTTGCGTTTACACCGAAGGCACCATCCGGATAGCCGGTTGTAATTCCTTTATTTGCTGCCCAGGTAACCGCTGATGCAAACCAGTCACCTCTTTTAACATCATTAAACTTTTGTATATAGATTACGAAGGGTTTTCCGTCCATGCTGTAAAGTGCCTGAACAAACTGAGAACGGTTAATTTCCGTATTCGGTGAGAAAACCACTTTCCCGCCAAGCGTGCCGGTACCGGTCATATATCCTTTATCATATACTGCCTTTGCCGGAGCATACATCCAGGAGTCGGTTTTAATATCCGCAAAAATACTCGAAGTATCGGCTAACACTGCCACTTCACACCCTGCGCTGAGTCCGTTTACGGTTGTTGCGGTAATAATTGCCTTTCCAACCGATTTTGCTTTCACCACTCCGTTACTTACCGATGCAACTGTGGGATTTGAACTTGACCAAGTAACAGCATTCTGCTTTGCATCTTCCGGAGTCAGTATTGCGGACAAAGTCATTTCGTTCCCTATAATCATATTGACCGAAGTCTTGTCCAGCTTAATATTCATCGGATAATCCGATGAAGTATTTATATATAATGCCGGACGAACGGCAATGAAGTTACAGTTTACCGACTGGTTCCAAAACGCTCCCGTAAAGCCGCCGTAATATACAAGACCTATACGGCTCTTCAGTAAACCGGGAGGTGAACGGAACCACCAGTTCGATCCGCTAAGACCGATTACATCACTGGTATAATGGTGATTCTTATAATAGGTTTCGTAATCCGTTTCGGTAATGGTATAAACATACGCACCGTTATTGATCGCATACTGAGTAGGCGCACAAATCAGATTCTGATTATATCCGTACATGGATGTTTTGTCATACCAGTTGTATTCACCGAAATAGGTTTCCGCTTCTTCCAGACTTAAGCAGAAAATCTGATCATCCGTATTATTTCCGCCGGATGTTCCCCATTTCGGACTGCTTTGATTTGCAATATTGACAGTCGGAATCAGTTTCTGTTCCCCATCCGTAAAAGCAGCATTTTTAAAATCTTCATTGAGCCATTTACGAAGTGTACAGGTTTCCCATGTAACACCGGTAAATTTCGTATTGTATCTTTGACAGTCAAGTGTATATTTGCTTACCACAAGCACACGGTCGGATTCAACCTTTAAAACCTGCCATTCGATATCCTCTTTTCCGTTTTCGGTATTTCCGTCCTGCTCGTAATGACCGAATTTGATGATATCTCCGACTTTATAACTGCCGGCCTGTAAAGCCTGAATTTCATAATTCCAGGCATCATCCTCTTCTACGCCTTTTGCAAGAACGGTAATATTTCCAAGCGGAAGCAATACCGTAACAAGCAAGAACGCCAGCATCGAAGCGAAAATCTGCTTCATTTTCTTCATGCTTTTCCCCCCTTTTTTTCGCTTAATAATAAACAACAAACCTTGAATTAATCGTATCATCCCGTTTCCTGACATGTCAAGGAAAACACAAAAAGTGACAGGCGTCCATCTGACTTATAATGCCGGCGGTCCCATTACCACGGGCTTATCCTCAACGTAATCAAAAAACCAGTCAAAAATCGCAAAAATCTCTTCCTCAATCTTCTGCCGGTCCGAGCGGTGTAAGATTCAAATCCAGAATAACACCGCCGCAGGTCAGATATTTATATTTCCCGTCATGTGAGGGATCGTTGTTTATCTTCGATATAAACCGGTTTTCCTAAGTTTTTATGATTTTCAATAAGCTCCGGCGTATCCGGTTCGTAATCGTCATAAACATACTGAACTTCCAGATGCAGGGCTGCTTTTTCAACCCGGAACCGTTCCGGTCCGTTCCCCGTATCAATAACGATTTCATCCGGAAAAGAATCCGTTATGTTTTTCTCCAGATACGGTTCCCTGAAATCCGCATCATAGATTGATAATCCGGTATTTTTTTCTTTTTCCGCAACCTTTTGAACATAATCATTCTTGTTAGATTCAAAGAAATCATTGATTACCGGCAGAAGTTCATATACCTTTTCATCAAAGAAACTCTCCGTCTTCCTCTGTTGCGTAAGTTACGCATTACAACCATTATTTATGTTTTTTTGTATTATTTTACAATTGATTTAAACATTCCACCCGGACACCGGCAGTTCAATCACCTTCTTACTTAAGTAAGCAAAATCCCCATGAATTTCCGGGAATTCCAGACGATACGCAAGAAGTCTCTGTCCGTCTTTGGATCCGCCGTGTCCGTATTTCATATCCCCCCAAAGAGGATATCCGAAGGATGCCATGATTGCACGGATTTGATGGGATTTCCCGGTTAACAGTTCCGCTTCCATCAAAGTTGAGTCCGTATCTTCCCTGTATTCCAGGCTTTTTACTTTAATTCCGACATACGATGTTTTCTCTCCGTCCGGAATTTCCTCTTCCCCTTTATAAAACGAAACCATATTCTTTTTTTCATCCTTGCTTAAGAATCCTTCCAGTGTGCCATTTAGTTCGCATTTTCCTTCCACTTCCATAAGATAAAATTTCCGAAGGGATTTATCCCTGATGATTTCCGATCCGAACCGGCTCCCGCGCGGCGTAATACCGCAAAGAATCAGTCCCGCCGTATTAAAGTCCAGACGGTTTAAAACCGACGGTTTGAAGATGCGAAGCGATTCTTCGCTGATGATTTCGTTTTTTAAAAGATATCCGATGCACCATTCATTAATGCTTAAATCATCGGCTTTTGCTTTCTGCGACAAAACCCCTGCCGGTTTATAAAGAATCAGGAAATCCTCTTCTTCGTCAATAATACGAATCCCGTCCAGACTTTCATAAGCCTCTTCATACCGGTCCTTTTTCCCGTCGGTTTTTTCTTTTGGCAAACATGAAAAAAGTGCCACGGTATCGTCACTAACATAAAGCTTAATAACGTCGCCTTCCTTTAGAAGTTCTCGGCCGGTACATTTTTTATCGTTCAGGGTCAGATTCTTTTTCCGGGCCATTTTATAAAAAAACGAGTCCGGAGCCTGATTCAATCTTGATTTGCAGAATTTCAGCAGCCCCGTTCCCGATTCTTTTTTATCTACTTTCCATTCTTTCATTCTATAAAATGATAATCCTTTTGTTCGCTTTCCTTAACCTTAACATCATTACCCGTAGGCAAATTCGACATCCTAACTTATATTATGAAAAAAACATTGATTTTTCAAGCAGAACAGCCACTTTTCGGAAGCGATATATTTTCTCTGCATGGATGCCCGTTTAACTGTCTTATCGGGCAATGTTAGGTTTTGCACACGCTTGACCGCCTTATCGCGCAAAAAAGATGCGGCACAGTCTCAAAACAAGATTGTGCCGCACAAATGATAATTCAGATACGTAATTAACTTCTACTGTTTGATAATATCCTAATCCTCATCGACAATATCTTCCGGATTTGTATCTTCGTCTGCATCTTCGATATTTTCCCCGGAATCCTCGTCATCGATAATATCTTCATCTGCAGGAGCCACATCCTCATCTTCGATGTTATCTTCATCTACCACATCTTCGATTTTCTCATCTGCTACCGGAGCTTCTTCCACTTCCTCCATCGGAAGTGCAAGCGGCTCTTCAATATCTTCGATGCCTGCCTTAAGTGCATCTGCATAAACCTCATCGAACTTATTCATCATCGCTGCACATTCGATTCTGGTCGCGCCCTTCAGAGGATCGATTCTGTAACCGTCGGTCGCATTTCCTTTTCCGGAAATGATTCCGCGTTCAACTGCCCATTTCACTGCGGTAACTGCCCAGGAATCAACCTTTGCCGCATCCGTAAATCCGTCCAGGGTTGTCGAAGGACTAACGCTGACATCATAGTTCATATACATTGCATACTTATAGAACATCAAAGCCAACTGCTCTCTGGTTGCCTTACCGTTTACACCAAAACTTCCGTCCGGATTTCCTGCTACAATTCCGTTATCCGATGCCCAGGTAACCGCACTCGCATACCAATCCTTACTGCTTACATCCGAAAACTTCTGTTTATAACTAACCGAAGGTTTTCCGTCCATGCTGTAAAGCGCAACTACGAACTGAGAACGGTTAATATTCGTATCCGGTGAGAAAATGATTCTGTCACCAAGCATTCCTTTTCCGGTCATATAACCTTTGTCATAAACCGACATAGCTGAATTGAACTGCCATGTCCCATATTTAATATCGGCAAAAGGATTCGAAGGATTATTATCAGCGTATACTGTCACTTCACATTTTGCCATAAGACCATTTACAGTCTTCGCCGTGATGGTAATCTTGCCTGCTGCAGCGCTCGTAGGCTTGACAACTCCGCCGTTTACAGTAGCAATCTTTGAATCGCTGCTTGTCCACGTGATGGTTTTCTCCGTTACATCAGCCGGCATAAGCGTTGCCGTAAGGTTGAGCGTCTGTCCGTAATAAAGTGTTGCACTGGTTTGATTTAACTGAATCGACGTCGGTTTCACAATAACCGTAACCGCACATGTCGCAGACAGATTATTTACAGTTTTGGCCGTAATATCTGCCTTGCCGGCGCCTACTGCTTTAACGTTTCCGTTATTGTCTACAGTGGCAACTGAAGTATTACTGCTGCTCCAGGTAACCGTCTTATCCTTTGCATTTTCCGGAGTCACGGTTGCGCTAATCACTCCGGATCCACCCTTTTCAAGGGTAAGTGATGTGGTATTCAGTTTGATTCCGCTCGGATGAATCTCACCACCTCCGGAAACTATGGAAACATTCCCGTTTTCATCAATTCTCAGAATATCTGATTTCTCGGATTCACCAGACGGCAGATACTTGTTGATATTGCTTGAAAGGGCAATAACGGTAAACCGGTAGTCATGACCTTTTTCCAGATACCAGCTGTCTTGGTAACGAATCATCTTTTCATACGAAGAACTGTTGCTCTCACCGTATGATCTGGAATATGTTTCCATATCCTCGTATGTAGCTATTCTGTAGCTGCCCGCATTCTCAACAGTACCGAAATCAATCTCTACTGACTGGTAATTGTACGTTGTATTATTTACCAGTTTGAGTGTGGGCTTTGAAGGCGTAGACAGCTTCCCGGATGGTTTCGTATAATTAAATGAAATCACCTGAGACTGTCCCGCTGCTTTAGAATAATCTCCCTGCCAGAATGCATCGTAACCGGCCTTATCAGTGAAACTGAACAACTGAAGTGTATAGGCTCCGCTTTCAACAAGACTCGTTGAAAAATTATGTGAGGCTTTATAAGAATTACCGGAATTACCACCTTGCCATCCGCAGCCATTGATGTTATCCCCGTTCCATTTGAGCCTCAAACCATAATACAATGCGGCTTCTTTTGTAAAACTGGCAATCCCCGTGCTAGAATCAAAATTTAACGTAAGCGAAGTCAAAGCCAGCAGAGGCTCTTCCGTCCGGTCCTCCGGGAGACTATCTGTTTGAAGGGTCTCTCCGTCCTGTACTACATATTCCTCAATGATTACATTTTCTCCTTCCGGAGATTCAACGATAATTTTTTCCGTCCATTCACCTGAAGTTCCGCCCTTCGCCGAAACGGGAAGAATCACACCGCCGAGCATGAAGCCGGTTGTGATAAGTCCGATTCCAAGCCTTCCCAAAAAGATCTTGTTTTTCATTTGTGTCTTTTCTCCTTTCTGCATATATGTTTTTTAGGCGTTTGCGAAACGCCAAAAGCCGCATTTTTACGGCATTTTTTTGCTTCTAAAATAAAATATCTCCTCTCGGTTGTGATATAATGGAATTGCCTAGAAACCAATCACCACAAACAAAAGGAGATACTCATATGATACCATATAAACAACTCTCTTTGTGTGATATTTTCGAAGATTGTCAAAATATTTTTAATTCCGACAAACCCCCGTTTCTTTCCCTTCTCGAAAATCACATTGACCTTGATTCAATTGTCCCGGTGTCTTTTTTCAATCACTATTATTCTTCAACCGGACGACACCGCAAATACTCCCTTACCTCTATGCTCTGGGCGTTGATTCTCCAAAAGATTTTCTCTATTCCTACAGATTCTCTTCTTCTGGCTTTTCTCAAATATTCAAAGGACCTCAGAGAATTCTGCGGTTTCGACAAGGTTCCCGATGCGTCAAAAATCACTCGCTTTAAGCAGGATTTTCTATCTGAATTGGAATACGTATTCGAAAAACTCGTCGACATAACCGAACCTATCTGTCAGGAAATCGATTCTGTCAAAGCCAATATGACTATCTTTGATTCTTCCGGTATTGAAGCATTTGTTACCGAAAACAATCCTAAATATATCAACCGGACCATCAAACAATTAAAAACATATGCAAGCGCAATGGGTTTCGACAAAAGCTATGATCCATATAAAGCAGCCTATTCTTCAATGCCTTCACATGCTGCTTCTAACAAAGAAATCAAACAACTCTATGTTGACGGCCATTTCTGCTATGTTTATAAAATCGGCATCGTCACCAACGGACTTGGTATTGTACGTCATCTAAATTTTTATAATCAAGACTTGCATAAGTTTTCAAAGTTAAAAAATATCAAAAGGTTTTCTTTTTGTGCCCTTTTTTCAAAAAACTTCCGTTTGGCGCATTTATTATCGGGAGAAATCCTGCTTTGCAGGATTTCATCCTTGTCTGGGTTCAAGATTGCGAACGCCGATAGGCGTTTCGCAATTACCTATATTTAAACAAGAAAATTATAGCATACAGGTCTTTTATTTACAAAATGAAATTCAGGCAAAAACACTAAAATCCGGCTTTCATTATCAGCCAGGTAAGCCGCCGCCCCCTGGTATTTTTCAGTTCTGTCATAAGAATCTCGGAATTGTTTTCGGTTTGTTTAAGCATATCTTCCGTTACCCGTTCCTCCGCATAACAGATTCGTTCATAATCATTCAAAAAAGCCGTCAATGATGAATTCTTCTTTTTTTGTATTCTGCGTCCGAATTCTTCCACGGTCTCACCGGGTGCAAAACGAAATCCCATGAATCCCAGAATTCTTAAGTTTTTCCGGCAGATCATAAGAAAACGTTCCTCTGGATTTTTCTTCCGATACCTCATGATGCCGATTACCCGTGCAATGATAAGATAAAGAACAAACAATACAATGACAGCCAGAACCGAAATCAGAATCACAAGCGGATTTACCTTTTTCTTCGGAGTCTCCGTTTCGGTGTCTGAATCCGGAAGTGTTGTTTCCGTCTGCGTATTCTCCGCATATCCTGCACCCGAAGGCTTGTAGCTTTGTCTTTCTTCCTCGCTCATCCAGTAAATTTCCTGCATTCCTCCCGGAGTCGGATCAAAAATCACAAAGCCCACACCGTCTATATAAGCTTCCGCCCAGGAATGTGCCATGTCCGAGCGTACGTTAACCGTCTTTCCCGGCTTGTTTTCCACACGGAATCCCTGCACCATCCTTGCCGGAATTCCGCGGTTTCTTGCCATCAGAACAAAGGTGGTTGCAAAAAAGGTACAGTATCCTTCCTGCTTTTCAAACAGGAAATAATCCACGAATTCCTCCGGATTCGTCACCTTATCCGGCAGTTTTCCCGGAGTATAGGTATAGGTCATGGAGGAAAGTGCCTTTTCAATCAGGCAAAGGGATTCATAATCCGATTCCGAATCCCTAAGGAGTTCATCCAGATAATGCTCCGCATCTTCGGAAAGCTTTGTCTCCGGCAGATATAGACGATAAACTTTCTCTTTATAAGCAAGATAATCTTCGTAAGGAAGCGGAACTCCCGGCATGTACTTCAAAACCGTTTCTTCCCAGATTTCTCTTTCCGTCTTCGATTCCCCCTGATTAACTGCCAATGCCTCAGATAATTCCTCACCCTCCAGCATCTCCCGGAACTTTTCGTGGCTTCGGTTTATTCGGTAAGAAAACGTCGTATATTCGCTTCCGTATCCCAGAAGTTCTTCCGAAACAAGGTCTCCGCCCTGCTCAATGACCTTTACGCCGCTTATTCTCTGATCTCCCGGAATCAGTTTTGACGGTACAAAACAATAATTCGTATAGAAATCGTCATATTTCAAAGAAATCTTGTTTCTTCGGATATAATCTGTTTCGTTTCCTTCACCGTACTCCTTTACCGCGCACAAAAGTTCCAGCGTATCCGTCAGACGGTCATTGTTTTCCTGCGTATATTCCCCGCTCCAGGTTCTGCCCGTAAAGGTATCCATCACCTTGCCGCTTAAATAAACGACCGGGTCGGAATTTGCTTCCGTCGTAAGGAGCATGACCGTCTTGTCATTTTTGCGAAGACCGCTTTTGAAGGTTCCGTCATCGGAAAAACCGATGTAGGACGCATAGTCCTCTTCTCCCTTGTGTATCCATACCGTGTTTTCTTTTACATAGGCAATGGTCTTCTTTGCGAAACGTACAACGGCCGTATAATCCACCGGGCGGTCGGATGCGGGAATTATATAAATGAAAATCGCTGTCATAAGAAGGAAAGGCGAAATAAATACCAGATGTTTTTTTGCATCGGTATCTCCGCTTTTTTCCCAAAAATGCTGAACCTCATCCGCTGCGATGATTAAAAGAAGAAACAATGCCGCATCCACCGCGACTTTCGGTGCGCCTTTATAAATAACCATATTCAGAATCAGCAGTGCAAAAACCGCGACAAAGGAAACTCTTCTGGCTACACGGAAGCCCGATAAAACCTGACCGATAAGAAAAGCGGCAAAAGCCGTCAGGACAATATATAAAAACCATCGATTGGAAACAATAAAATCCATCCTCTCCTTCGAATCATGAAACAGAATCACAACACCGATCAGAGTCAGAATAATTCCCGGAATCAGGTATTTTATTTTATTTTTCCAGTGCTTTAATACAATGAAAACTGCGGCGGTGAGAAATGCGACTACATAAACGAAGGCACTCTTTTCCGGACCGTTTAAATATGGAACGGCCATAACCGATGCCGATAAAAGGACAGGAAGAATATACAGTAAATCATAAAGGAAATCCGCCATCACAGCACCTCCTTTATGTCGGCTTCGGGATCCATCGAAATCATTTCCACATTGGAAAGCTTTATATCCAATGCTTCATCGGATGGTCCAATCCGGTATATCACGACAGGAATATGATTGTCATGCAGCTTTATTACGGTTTCGCGAACTCCGGCATCGAACCTGCTTACCACCAAAAAAACCATCCGGTTTCGATATATTTCATTTCCGGAAAGAACTCCGGTAAACTGTGCTTTTTCGTCCAAATCTTCCCGAAATTCCGCTGTGGAAACAAATTCATAGACATCCTGAAAACGTTCTTTTTTCGTCGCTCTTTTATCCAGTTTCCTGTCGCATCCGAGGCTGACCTGCACCGGCGTATTTTTCTTTAAGAAAAAATACGAAAGCGCAATCGCGGTCTCAAGCATTTTATTTTCCGTCGGAAGATAATCGTTCGCCTGCGCAGAATATCGCTTTAACGGAAGGATAATTCCGATTCCGTCGCGCTCTTCCCCCGTCATCTGACGCACAAATAAATCTCCGTTTTTGGCGGAAACTTTCCAGTTGGCATACCGGACATCGTCACCCGTAACATACGGTCTTGAAAGAACATCCGCCTGTGATTTTTGAAACGCCGATTCTTTTGTCATAATCACGGATGAATGCAGGCTTTTCAAAGCTGGCAGCTCAACAATGTTCGGTTTTACGGTAACACGAAGGGTTTCCTTATTATTGAATTTAAGGCGGATCAGACGCAGATAATCCTGCAGCTCCATACTCTTGATGCCGACTTCGTATTCCCCGCGGTATTTGCAGTGAACCTTCGTCTGCTTCTTAATTCCGGTTTTCGGCTGAAGCTCATATTCTGCATTATCGTCAAGACCGGTGATTTCGGAGAAATCGGAAAAGAATTTTACCCGGATTCCGGAGAATCCGAACGGAAATTCATTCTTCAGAATAAATGTAAAGGGCGTGGTATGCCCCGCCGTAAGATTTTTGTTTTCGAGTTCCTGGTAAATACGGAAAGAAAAGAATACAAAAAGAAGATAGATGAAACT
>JAEEGL012148894.1_pt1 | contig 11547 bp, 9 predicted proteins | sample 9134231 | NCBI WGS metagenome assembly JAEEGL01 (sample SAMN16246548, study PRJNA631951) | gut metagenome | biome: gut microbiome; feature: rumen; material: fiber-attached | host: Bos | place: Iran: Karaj | collected 2018-10 | reverse complement strand
TGGTGGGCGGTTTCAAAGGAAGGAAATACAGAGGCAGCTTTAGCTTTTCTTGAATGGTGCTCAGAGGATAAAGGACAGCAAATTTTAGTAGAACAGGCTGGATGTGTAAGCCCATTTACAGATTGTAAATACGTGGCCGCAGATCCTTTTGCTCAGACTATTTCTGATTATATTGCTGCAGGAAAAACCTCCAACTGGCATTGGATGAATTTGCCTGAGGGAATAGGAAACTCAGAGGGCGGTTTCTGTTACAGCTTTTGCAAGTATGCAAATGGCGAGTTAGACGCTAATAGTTTTAAAGCTGAAATAAATAGAATAATTGAAGAATGGTACGCAAAATTATAAGAAAGGGGGATGATGAAAATGAGCAAAAATAATGATAATACAAATACTAAGGTAACTGGCTTTAACTCAATAGTTGTTCAGATATCAGCCCTCAATTTGGCGATGCTGGTGGCGTTTTTGATAGTAATGAGTTCTATCATGAGTGCTATGAATACTTCTACCAGTAGTAGTTTAACCATGTTTGATTCCATGATGGGATTGACCCAACATGAAGCTCAGTTAAAAACGGATGTAATGACGTTGTATGATCAAGTGACAGGTTATATTGCATCAGGCTCAGCTGAAACACAGGAGGCTTTGCTGCCACAGATTGAAGTTGCAAAATCTGCAATAGAAGCGGATTTAGCTAATCTAAACGAAGATTTTTCTGCATATAATAATGAGGATGCAACAGCACAACTTCAGGAAATAGCAGCTCAGTATCAGAGAATGTGCTCCTTTATAGATAATGCCATAGCAAAGTGTGATGCAGGAGATCAGGAAACAGCTTATGCTATGCTATTTGACAAGGCGGAAATTCAGAAGGTGGCAATTATTCATTCTACAAAGGTTTTGGATGAAGCTATAACCTCAAATGCATCAAGCACAAAGACAATGATGCAGGAACTCCTGACGAAAGGAACAATTGTTGCTTTAATCGGAACGGCTATAATTATTGCTTTGATTATTATCAACTTTATTATTAGCTACAGAAGTATAGTTGTAAAAATCAAATCAATCAGCGCAGAAGTTAATGCAATCATTGATAATATTCAAAAGGGACAGGGTGACCTTACTGCTCGAATTACTACAAAGACAAAGTCTGAGTTACTTTATATTAAAAATGGTATAAACCACTTTATAGAGACACTTCAGGGCATTATGAAAGATGTTAAGGACGGCACGGTAGTACTTACGGCCTCCTCTGAAGAGGTTAACTCTCAGCTTAGAATTGCAGATGATAACGTAACAAATTCTTCAGCAGCACTTCAGGAATTATCTGCAAATATGGAATCTGTTGTGGGAATACTCGAATCAATTAATGAGAGAGTAGATGATGTAAAGCAGGCTGCACAGAGAATTACAGATCAGGCTGAAGAAGGTTCTGGAACTGCAAATGAGATAAAGGCAGAAGCTGATGAACTTCAGATTAAGGTTAATACGAAAAAATCAGATGTTGGAGCAAAGATGTCAGCTCTTTCCGAGACTCTGGCAAAATCAGTTAAAGACTCAGAAAAGGTGGGACAAATCAGTGACCTTACAAACGACATTTTAGATATTGCCAGCCAGACAAATCTTCTTGCCTTAAATGCTTCCATAGAGGCGGCTAGAGCAGGTGAGGCAGGTAAAGGCTTTGCCGTTGTAGCAGATGAGATTAGTGCTTTGGCTGCAAACTCTCGTCAGACAGCAGCCACTATCCAGGATATTGCAAAGGAAGTAACTGATGCGGTTAATACCCTTGCAAGTAATGCTCAGGAGGTTTTGGATTTCATCAATGGAACTGTAATAGGTGATTATGATGAATACGTTGAAACAGGAGAGAAGTACGGACAAACTGCTGAAGTGATGAAAGAGATGTTAAGCGACTTTACAGAAAAGGCAGAGAGTCTTAACGACATCATGCAGGCAATGGTGGAGTCTGTGGATACCATCACGAATTCTGTTCAGGAAAGCTCACTGGCAATAAATATGAGCGCAGAGAACTCTAGCGAGATTGTTTCAGGTATCAAGAAAATTTTTAGTGCTATGGATAAAAACAACGAGGTTACAGAGCAGCTGAACGATACGACACAGAAGTTTACCTCATTATAAAGCGGGGCAACTACAAAACTACTAAAAAATGAGCTGGGCAGCTTAATTTATAAGCAGACCTAGCTCATTTTTTATGTTTAGAAATATGGTTAGAATTGAAATATTAAGCATCCTTAAGATAGGTTCTCAAAGCATCCAATTTTGAGATGGCTGCAGCTCGTCCTAATTCGTATACTCGCTGGAGCTCAGCAGGATCTTTTTCGGCGGCACCAATCTTTAGTGGTGCTACAGGTCGGATTACAAAGACATCACCTGAATTTTCCAAAGATCTTACATGGGATTTCTGCTCGTTGTACATTTGATAGCGACCCTTCATCACCTTAATCATCTTTGGATATTTTCTCAATAATAGCTTTATTAACCATAGATATTTCTGAGGTTTTTTTATGTAATCCGCAGGTTGAGTCTCAATAACAAGTATTTTGTCGCAGTTTTGAGCTTCCATAAATTGAAGAGGTATGGAATCACTCATTCCACCATCTAAATAGTGCTTGCCGTTGATTTCTACAGGGCGAGATACGATAGGTAAAGAGGCTGAGGCTCTAATCCATTTTATGTCAATTCCATTTCTGGTATCGTCTCTGTTGTTGCATTTATGGTACACAGCAGTTCCAGATTCCAAATCTGTAGCAACACAATAGAAATCCATTGGATTATCATAAAAGGTTTCGGTATCCCATTTATCTAGCTCATAGGGTAGCGTACCATAACAAAATGGAACATCATAAAGATTCCCTGTCTTCAGTAATGACTTTATATTTCCATAGCGTTTGTCAGTGCAGTAAACTTTATTGTATCGAAGAGGGCGTCCAATTTGCTTGGATTTATAGTTTATGCCAAATGTGGCGCCGGCTGAAACGCCTACAGCACTGTCAAATTCAATATTATTTTCCATCAAAACATCAATAACGCCGCAGGTGAACATGCCACGCATTGCTCCGCCTTCCATAACAAGTCCTCTTTTCACGTCAGTCTCCTTTGGTTTTTTAAAATTACATTTTGTGAAATTAATACTAATATAACATTATTTTGAAAATATTTCAAATTTATTACAGAAATTATACATAAATAATTATTTAAACAAGAAAGAGTTTTGCAGAGCAATTTCCTATAAAGCAAAAAAAGTTCTATCTTCCCAATGAGAAGATAGAACCTGGATTTTTTTATTTTAGAAACAAACAATCAAATGAACCGTTCCAAAAGGATATTCAACTGGGAAGTCTACACATTTATTTGGACCATAAATGACGCCTTCCTCGGTAATTTCAGGTGGCTCTAAAGCCAGATCCTTGGATATTTGATTAGAAACATTTACTACAAACAAACCGTTGTGCAGATTGAGGAAATCTTCTAATGCAGCAACAATATATTCATCGAATTCGGTAAATTCTTCCTTGGCATATCTTGAAGCAAATGCAATGGCAGTTTCGCGGTCACAGTCAATATGTGTGACAAATTCTCTGTCGCTGGTAATGTTCTGAGAAACACCAAAGGTTACTGGAAACTCTTCGATTACCATAGGAGTGAGAGGAGAGAAATCCTCACCTATAAAGCGAATTAGACTGTTGAACATCAGCTGAAGATACATATTATTCAGGTCGTTCATTGGCATTTCAGCCATCAGGAAGAACTTGGAGATAATGGCTTCGATTGCGTCCTGGTTTTCTACATCAAGGCTTAAGTCGTAAAGCTCGGCTTCATTTCTGTAATCGAACATTATCCTTTCAAGCTCTTCATAAGAAAAGACTCCATCTTCTACAAGGTTCTGACCTAAAAGAAGAAACTCAGGAGTTTGTTTAGCCAACAACTCATCTACCTGAGCATCAGTCAAATATCCGCGTTCTACAGCGATTTCTCCAAAGCGCTTGTCCTCGCGTGTTTGGACATATAGGCATTCATCCACTTCATTTGCTGTCATAAGCCCTTCATGGATGGCGATGGTACCCAATTTAATATGGGACTGAGAAAGGCGGGACATTGCATAGAAAAGCTGTTCTTTTGTGGTAAGCCCTTTTTGTAGCAAATAGTTACCTAAGAACTGAGTGTACATATATTATTTTCCTCCAAGACGAAGTTCGATGATTTCTCTAATCTGGTTCTTTTCAAATGGCTTTTGTATAAAATCTTTAGCACCAAGCTGGATAGCTTTTTTTAGCTGCTCCTGAGTTCCAACAGATGATACAATTATTATGACTGCATTTTCATCAAAACTTCTAATTTCACCTAAAGCAGTTGTTCCGTCCTTTTCTGGCATAACGATATCCATAAAGACAAGATCGGGCTTTTCACTTTTATAGAGTTCTACTGCCTCAGCACCATTTTTACCTTCTATGAAGGTCGCACCTTCGGCAATTTCTTTTACAGCGTCCATAAGCTGTTTTCTGGCGAGAACGGAGTCATCGCACACTAGAATCTTCTTGTTTGTTATGTCCATAAAGCCCATACCTCCTGAAAAGTCAAAGGTCAAAGCAATACATACAGCTAATGACCTTAAGTGTAATCCTATATAAAACTATAATACAATAACAATAGTTATTATTCAAATGGATTTATCAGATATCTGGTGAAAATTCAATGAGATGACGTTCTATTCGGAAAATAAACGGAACATTATTTTCTAAAAAATAATTGCCCAAAGATCCGTGCAGGAACCGGTGGCAATAGAGGATGAGTTTGGCTATAATTATACTATTGAATTTATGTTTTGGAGGAAAAGAATAATGGATATGAATTTTTTTGGAATTTTTGATATTGTCATAGGAATTCTAGGTGCGTACCTTATTTTTACCAGCGTTAAAAGCTATAAAAATGGGGAAGTTGATCCAATGATGGTAACAAAGGAAGAGATGACGCGTTGTACAGATGTAAAAGGACTTTCTGCATATTTAATGCCTAAGTGCGGTATTTTTGGCGGATTTTGTGTGATTTTTGGAATCCAGGGTCTCATTAATGATATGCATTATATTGACTTTCCAAGAGCTGTGAATATAGCGTTTCTTATTGCCTTTGTGGTTGTATGGCTGGTATTTTCTTTCTTTATTAGAAAAGCAAAAAAGCAATATATTCATTAAAAAATTAGCAAGGCTTCACGTACTATTCACATAAGTGCGAGAAAATTCTCAAGTAGGATTACTAGGTCTATACAGGAGGTTTCCATGAAAAAGATTTTGGTTGTAGACGATGAAGAAAAAATTCGTTCAATTATTCGCAAGTATGGTGAGTTCGAAGGCTATGAGGTGTCTGAGGCCTGTGATGGTATGGATGCTATCCAAAAGGTTAAGGCTGACGGAGATTTCGATGTCATTATAATGGATGTAATGATGCCTGAGTTGGACGGTTTTTCAGCCTGCAGTGAAATTAAAAAGATAAAGGACATTCCAGTCATTATGCTTTCAGCTAGGGGCGAGGAATATGACAGAATTCATGGCTTTGAAGCTGGTGTGGATGATTATGTCGTAAAGCCATTTTCACCAAAGGAACTTATGATGCGCGTAAATGTTGTTACCAATCGCAGCAAGCCTGAGAATGAGATGGCTGACATCTTCAAGTATGAAGGTTTAGAGGTTAACTTCACAGCAAGAACAGTCTCCATTGATGGTAAGAGAATCGAAATGTCCCCTAAGGAATATGAACTCCTGTTTTATCTTGTGCGAAATAAGAACATTGCTCTTGAACGTGAAAAGCTGATTACTGAGGTTTGGGGCTACGATTACTATGGTGATGACAGGACTTTGGACACCCATATTAAGCTCTTACGAAACAGTCTTGGTGAGTACAGAAAGCTTCTTATCACACTCAGAGGAGTAGGTTACAGATTTGAAGCATAGTTCTTCTGGAGGTATTTCTTTGAAAAAAAATCAGATTAGTATTAAATGGAAAACCTTCTCAATATTCTTGATTTTTACCATAGTACTTTTAGCGGTACTATGGTTTTTTCAAATTGGCTATCTTGATAATTTCTACAAGATGATCAAGCGTCAGGAGACGGAGCAGGTTTTGGATAAGGTGGAGGATTTACTTCGAAATGATTCGGAGACTGCAGATTCCATAGAAAAGATTGCTGCTAATTATAATTTAGGAATCTTTATCACTGATAACGAGGGAAAATCTTTATACAATGCAGAATACATTTCAAATTCCCAAATGTCTTCACTTCCCCCTTTTCTCTTTTCACTCTTTTATGAGCAGGCTGTTGCAAATGGTGGAGAGGCAATGGTAGAATTCAAAGGCAGCGAAATGCAGGAAAAGACTTCCGAAAGGGATAAAATTCCACCACCACAGGCAAAGGAAGAACCTGCCACAGAGGGGCAGCCAGATACAGAGACTTCTGAAAATTCTGATGCAGACACTAACGCAGACTCTAACTCTGAAGAGAATGGTGAAAAGAAACCAGCTGATGGAAGGATTGCATATACCATACCTCTTGAAAAGGAAGACCCGCAATTCCGTCAAAATATTGGAAACGATATGGCTGAGTCAGTTGTGTATATACGTATCGTCACAATTAACGGAGCAGAGCAGGTAATTATGATTAACTCTTTATTGACACCTGTGGATGCAACCGTTACAACTCTTAAGGCGCAGCTTAAGATTATTTCTGCTATCCTTATAATAATTGCATTTGTTATGGCTGTACTTCTTTCTAGAAGTATTTCGAAATCAATTATAAGTATTAATGACGAGGCAAAAAAGCTTGCAGAGGGGGATTATTCTGTAAAGTTTAACTCCCACGATTACATGGAAGTCTCAGAACTTTCTGATACTTTGAATTTTGCTGCATCAGAATTGGGAAAAGCAGATAGCTTCCAAAAGGAATTGATTGCCAATGTTTCCCATGATTTGCGAACACCTCTTACAATGATAAAGGGATATGCTGAGGTGATGCGTGATATTCCTGGTGAAAATACACCGGAAAATGTTCAGGTCATTATTGATGAGACTGAGAGATTATCAGGGCTTGTAAATGACATGCTTGATATTTCCAAGCTGAAGGCCGGTACTATTTCTATCCAGCCAGAGGAATATAATATTACAGAGAGTATCCGTCATGTACTGACACGCTATAACAAGCTTCGTGAGGTAGAAGGCTACGTTATAGAATTTGAATATGATTCAGAAGTTATCGTATATGCGGATGAGCAAAAAATGTATCAGGTACTCTATAACCTGGTGAACAATGCGATTAATTACACAGGTGATGACAAAAGGGTCACTGTCGTACAAAAAGTTTTGGACAACATTTTACGCATTGAGGTTAGAGACACGGGAGAAGGTGTAAAACAGGAGGATATCCCATACGTTTGGGACAGATATTACAAGGATAAAACTGCTCATAAGCGGGCTATACAGGGTACAGGTCTTGGATTGTCTATTGTAAAAAATGTTCTTGAACTTCATGGTGCAAAATATGGTGTGTCTTCTGTACAAGGACAGGGGGCGACCTTCTGGTTTGAGATTTTGATTGATCCATTCAAAGAAGATTAAACACCAGTTTATTATTGAGACATAATTAGGAGAATGAAATGAAAAAGAAAATGATGCTAGCACTTTGCGCTATGATGGCTTTTGGTGCCACCAGTTGTGCAAAGGAAGAAACGCCGGAAGAGGTGGCAGAACTTGTGGAGGAAATCGCTGAGGAAGTTCCAACACAGGAAGAAGTGTCGTTAGATACTTTTACCTTATATAATGGCGGAGATGATATCGTATATACGATAGATTCAACTGGTAATAAAGTTTCTGAGTACAGGTTGGCTGACGCTAAAGAATTCCTCAAAAATGAAGGCTTTGATATTGATAATTCTGGCTTATATCTTGGGGCTGGAAATGGTCTTTTGTTTTATTCCTTTGATAATTATTCAGAAGAAAGTGGAGAGACCAAAACACAATTATATGCTTTAAATCTTTCAACAAAGGTTTACAGTTCCTTCTACACTGTTGAGGACCGCTGGAGTGTATCCACCCTTGATGCTTATAAAGACAAGGTATACGTGGATATATACAATTACGACACTACCCAGCAGAGAGAATTGGTATTTTCAGTGGATGCTGATGCAGCAACCTTAACAGAAGAAGCGTCAGAACTTGAAACAATGCTTAAGGGTGTAGATGGAAAACAGTTGCAGCGAGACAGGTCTGAAAACTGCTTCCAGAGAATTTATGACAAGGATGGCTTTATTCTTTCTATAGAAAGAATTGAGGATGGGGACGATATAAAATTTAACTACTATAAAGAGACAAAAGATGGTTCGGAAGCTATCGAAGAATTGCAGAATTACCCTTCCTACAATGACAGCTACAACAAAGATTGGGTACTGGTTTATAAATATGATGATGACAAGGTCTTTGTTGAATTTAAAAGCTTAAATGATGACAAAGATGTCCGAATCTATAAAGAGGGACATACTTATTATCCATTAGCTCTTTCAGATGACACTTTCTACTATTATGAAACGGATGATAGTGAATATGGGGTGAGCAAATACTCTATTTATAGCTTTGATTGTCAGGATGGTTCTTCTAAATTCCTTTGCACAGCCCAGTACCAGCCAGGCTTCGGAAATATGATGCCAGGAATTACAGGCTTTGTTGTGCTGGATGGAAAAGTATATGCTCAGCAAATCTTCGATAATCAGATAAAGTGGGCTGTTCTGAAAGAAAATATGACAGATTACTCATTTGAAGATATTAATCTTCCTGTAAAGGAGTTTTCCGCATTTGACTATGGTACTGTAAAATATAAGTCAAAGACCCAGGACTGCCCAGATTGTAAAACCACACTGTACAAGACTTATATGGAGTATTTCCAGCTGGATTCAAAGTATTCAGAGCACGCAGATGAAATCAATGATAGGCTTGTTCCAACATTGATTGATACGGAGGAAGGTAACTCAGCATTCGATTCAGAGTGTGAGGATCATAAAGCATATCCTGAGCAGTATTGTGTTACTGACGATACTTATGTTGGTCCTGTAGCAATTCTAAGCGACAGATTCCTTACCATAGAATACAACGGATATTGGTATGGGGGAGGAGCCCATGGCATGCCTTCGTGGTATCAGCAAATATTTGATTTAACTACAGGAGAATTGCTTGGAGCAGAGGATTTCTATTCTGGTACAGAAGAAGAATTCAAAGAATTTGTAGCGGGAAAGATTAAGGAAGAGTTTGAGAATGAGCCAGAGTTTTCATACAGGTTCTTTGCCGCTGATTCACAGGAAGCATATCAAAATGCTTACGATTCGGTAGTCCTTGAGGGAGCACTTATATTCTGGTATGAGGATCATGCTACGTATGCATTTACACCATATGATTTGGGACCATATGCTTCGGGCTTTATAACTGTGGATTTACCATACTCAGAGTTGTTAGGAACAGACACACTAGCATTTCCAGAAGCAGAGTCAGAACAAGAATAAATTACTTAGCCACCTTGGATTTTTTTCCAGGGTGGCTTTTTTCACATTGTGGGAGTATTCAACACAAGTCAGCATCTGGTTATCGGTTCAAAGAATCTTCACAGATTTTTTACCAGTTAGGTGTTATAATTCAATTACAAGATGAGAAGATTTGCGGAAAAATAATGGTCAAAGATTGAGGAGTGGTAATTATGAAAATTCAATCTAATTTAAATGCAGCTCAATATAAGAACAGTGTTAATCACATGAAAGCAACTGAGGAGCAGCACAAAAAGGCGGCCAAAGAACTTACTACAGGTAAAAAGGTAAATACCGCAGCAGATGACGCGGCAGCCCTTGCCATTACACAACAAATCATAAAAGAAGCTTCCGCTCTTAAGACTGGAAGCAGCAATATTTCATATGGTATAGATGCAGCAAACATTGCAGACGGTGCCCTTTCAAACATTTCTGATTCACTTGGCGATATTGAGCAAAACACAGTTCGCGCCATGAATGGTTTGTACTCAGAGAGTGACAGACAGGTCCTTCAGAAGGCTAACGAGCAGTCTGTAGCTACAATTAATCAAACTATCAATCAGGCTCAGTACAATGAGAAGAATCTTTTGGATGGTAGTTCTGGTGACATAAATATCTATACCGGGACTTCTAGCTCTACAATTAAGGAAGCAGATGCTAGGTCTGCAGTAGCTGATTTGGAGAATTTTGATGTGTCTGGTAATCCTGACACAATTAGTAAGGAGGCTTTGGACAAGGCTTATTCTTCAATTAATTCTCTCAGAAGTGAGATAGGGGCTGAAACTAATGGTCTTGAAGCTTCCTATGCTTCGAACAACAATACTGTGGAGAATCTCACAGCTGCACAGTCTCGCAAGGAGGATGCAGATTTTTATGATTCAATAACGAAATATAAGAGCAGTGGTGTTGTTGGAGCGGCTCAAAACATGGCTATGAAGAATCAGATGAATAGTCAGGAAAATCTGGTTAATAAGCTTTTCCAGTAAGTTTTTCTAGTAAATTAAATAGTGGATTTTAACCCCAAGGCATACGCCTTGGGGTTTTTTCAACAGAAGGAAACTGCTATTAAAAAAATGGTTTCCTTTTAAAGCGTTATATGATATAATGATTCGCGGTAATATTAAAGGGAGGAAATTTTGTATGAAAAAGTATTACAAAGTGGTAGCTTTCGCCCTTGCGAGTGCCCTTTCTGCTTCTTCAGTGGTGTCTATTTCAGCCTATGCTGAGGCAGAGCCTGTTGAAGTTTCTGAGAACAGTGACTCGCTGTCAGCTTCTCAGGAGGACAGATTCGATGAAGGTGAAGCAATAGTTAATGAGGGACCTACATTAGAGGAGACAGCAGAGGATGTAGCAGATATAGTTACAGAATCTGATGATTATTCAGATGGAAATTCGCCTGAGCTTCCAACAGACGAAGCATTGGCTAATGGAGTTGTTACTGAGGCTTCAGAGGTTGTCACTTCAGAAGTAGAAGTGGAAGAAACAGAGATTTCAGATGTTGAACCGGATGAGAAGACAGCTGATGCTGTAATTTCCACGGAAGAGCCTGTTGCTGAAGAGCCTACAGTTGAGGAGGTTTCAGTTGAGGAGTCCGCAGCTGAGGAGACATCAGCTGATGAGACTACTCCAGTAACAGAGGAAAAAGTTGACGAAGCTGAGGCAGAGCCTGTAAAGAAATCAGAAGTTAAAGGTTTATCTGAACTTTTAGAGGACCCGGATTTAGAGCTTATTGAGCCAGACGCAGACAGTGAGGATGACTTCAATGAGGACGGAATCTCAGACTACATTACAAAGCAGCTCTGTGATGGCACAATTTTGACAGAGGACGGACAGAAAGTTTTTGGAGATCTTTCTTATACAGACGTTCAGGGCGTTGATGATATTGATGGTGATGGAATTCATAATGGACAGGAGTTTGAGATTCGTGTCAGAGAAGATGGAACTAAATATGCTGTGATTCTTTCTGATCCATGCTCAG
>JAEEGL011418165.1_pt1 | contig 11547 bp, 17 predicted proteins | sample 9134231 | NCBI WGS metagenome assembly JAEEGL01 (sample SAMN16246548, study PRJNA631951) | gut metagenome | biome: gut microbiome; feature: rumen; material: fiber-attached | host: Bos | place: Iran: Karaj | collected 2018-10 | reverse complement strand
TCGTTGTCCTCGTTATCTATGTCTATACCCTCGTTAATCATACAAGTTAAGCCATAGATTACAGCCTTAGCGTTAGGCTCTTTTTCGTTGTCTGTCAGGTCTCCCCAAGCGCTTATAGAGCCGTACTCTTCTTGTATTTGCTCCATTACATTTAAGTTAAAGACTAAAGTATAGTCTACGCCTTTCCAAGTTAAAGTAGCTTTCTCTTTTGCCATTTCATTTACCCTCTTTCGTTATATTGTAAAATAGGGCGGAAGTTTAACCGCCCTTTGTTTTAGCTATTATATACAGCGTAAAGCGTTATGTCTCCCGCTGGAGTATAAGGGCTAGCTACTGTACTTGTAGCTCCCGCTGTCGTTCCCCAACCAGCAAAAGTTTTATTGGTTGGCGGTGTAATTCCTGAGCCGTTGTTAAGAGTTAAGCTCTGTCCCGCTATTACTGTTGCGCTTGGTACTGATCCAGTACCGCCGTTAACGTTGTAAGTTACTGTATAAGTTGTTGTGTTCATCAACTGCTGTAACCAAATAAGGGCGTCGCTCTTGCTGTCAAAGGTCTTAGCTGTTCCCCAAGTTCCGCTCTCGTCTCCAAGTGCCATTACAGCGCCCTCTATCTCTGGAGTAGAAAACTCTACGCTCTCGCCCTTGGTGTTTTCGTCAGCGCTCGGCTCTGAAAACTTAACCTTGTATAAAAACTCTGCCTTATACTTGTAAGCTCCGTTAACCATTTTAGTAACAACTCTACCAACGCCAACGTAAGGCGCTACGTCTGTAGAGGTCTTAGTAACTTCGCCCCCAGCGCTAATATCGTGTCCCAAAATGTCAGCAAATACGGTAGCGTCGTCGTCTGCTACTCCAAGTGTAATAGTACCACTTGCAAAAGACGTATCGCTTTCAGCTAACGTATCATCTGCGTATAAACTAGCTGTGTTGTTAGTGATCTCTACTGAGCAACTTACAGCCTTGCCAAGCTGAATAGCTCCGTCGTATGTTGGTGTTCCGTCTGTACCCTCTGTAAGATGTGAGTACCAAAGATTAGTTAAACCTATTCTAGCCATTGTAAATAACCTCGCTTTCTTTAGCAAAACAAATAGTCTTGTGAAAATATCCCGTGTCGTGTTCGTAAAGGTCTGCGCTCTCCTTTGTAAGCTGTCTAGTCCAGCCGTCAGCTATTAGTATATCGTTAATAGCGTCTATAATTGGAAAGTAAGAGCCGTTACCTCTTTTAACGTAAATATCAAAGTCATAATAGCTTACAAAGCCTTGTAACTCGTCGTCAGCGCTAAAAGAGTTATCCTTATAGTTTTCTGCATAGGTAACGTACTTAGTAGCGTCTCCGTCGTAATAAGCGAAGTATACGGGTATTTCTTCGCCGTTTACTGTAAAATAATTAAAAAGGCTTTCTATGTCCTGATTAAACACTTAGCTATCACTCCTTTATATATTTCTTTTGTGCCTTTAACATAGCTCTTTTTATTTCTGTCTCATTAAACGCCCTACGTAAAAAAGGCTTTTTAGGAAAGTTACGCCGTCCATACTCGAAAACATTACAAACTAGCGGAGCTGGTACTTTTCTACCTTGATTGTTGATAAAGTAACCATAAAAGGCTACCTTTGTATTAATACCGCCGTCGCTTGGCGTCTCGTAAGACTTAGTAACTTTTAAGCACTTCATAATATTTGATCTATGAAAAGCCTTAGGTACGTTAGCCTCAATATTCGCTAATACAACTTTAGCCCCCGCTTTAGTCATATCTTGTATCATTTTCTTTTCTGTTTTCTCCAGCGTGCTAAAGATGTCTATTAGCTCCGTTGGTAGCTCCATTTTAAATTGTGCCATTAGTGGCTCACTTCCTTACATTGTAGCTCCAGCTCTATATTAGCCTCGTCTACGTTGTTTATATAGTCTATAGTATACGTTTTACCTCTAAAAATTACTTTCATTTCCCTAGTTATCTCAACTTTGGGATAACGGATAGTAAAGTTAGTATAGGCTTTCTCAAAGTCGCTATTATTTTTTATTAATAAATAGCCTCTGGTAGTCTTAACGCTAGCGTAAGCGGTTAATACATTAACCAAGGATATTATAGGACAGCCGTACTCGTCCTTAGTATTAAACTCTTGCACTATGCTAATAAGTCTGTTATATTTCCCAGCGTTCATATCTCCACCTCTACAGTAAGTTAGTTTGGTGTAAGCCTAATATAGTCTCTACCATTTTATTTAGGTTGGTATTTTCAACGTATAAGCTACGATTATCGTACATATCTTGGCAAAGAGCCAAAACAACTAAAGGTAAGTCCCCGTAATTGTCAAGATTTGCCTCATCTATACCCGTATAATTGGATATATAAGCCTTTGCTATAGATATACTAGAAGTAATAAAAGCTATGTTGTTAGGATCATTTAATAAATCCTCTGTAAGCCTTAGATAGTCGCCTACATCTAAGTAAGTTATATCGCTTACCTTTGTTATAACGTTCATTGGTTGCCCCCTTTTAGGGGCTAAAGCCCCGTTTTATTCGGTTTCTTTTTCTTCTGCGGTTTTCTTCTTCTTAGCCTTTGTCTCGGCTGGCTTTACCTCTTCGATATAGCCAGCCTTAACAAGGTCTTTAAGGATAATAGGGTTAGAAATGTCTTTAATATCGCCCTCAGCCATTGAGATTACACCGCTAAAGCTCTTTAATGCTTTATACATAGGCTACCTCTATTCTGTGGCTACTGTAAGCCCTGATAAAACGTAGTCCTTAGTAAACTCTGAGCCGTTCTTAGTTACAACTACTCTAAAGGTCTGAGCGTCTTTGTCTGTAATCTTAAATACTCCGTTAAGGTCAGCGTCCAAAGTAACAAGTCCGCTACCCTCACTAGGGTTAAGTCCTACCTTAATATCACTAAAAGTAATATCAGGGTTAATAATAACAAACTTAAGAGCTAAGAAGTTACCAGCGCCCCAGTAGCCCGCAATCTCGCCAGTACTAAGATACTTAAGCGATCCGATTATAACGTTATTAATAACGCTTACGCCCGTCTGTATGTCGCTTACATCTGTATTAAACATCTTAACGCTAGCGTCCTCAGGTAAAACGATAACGTCAGGCGCTCCGTTAATAATATCCTCTATCTTGTCTATAAGCTCGGCGTCTGTTTGGTACTTAGCTACATCTGCCAAGTTACCGCCTAACTTAACGTAAAGAGTTTTAAGCTCGTCAACTGTTGTATTCATAGTTAACCTCCTTATTTAGTTAGCCATTACAAGTTTAGCGATCTTCTGGTTATCTTCTACCTTACTATCAAACTCCAACCAGCCTACTACTCCTACGGCGTGCTGTGTTGCGTACTTTTCTCTGAGTACCTCAATACTCATATCCTCAGAAAACTTAGTAGCCAAGCCTCTCATATCGCCATAGTATATAGCTGTCTTTCCAGCGCCCATATCTGGCATATTGTCAGATACATATACTGGCTTACCAAGAAGAGTAGTGCCAAACGGTGTAGAAATATCGTCGTTAAGCAAGTAATAACCAGTAGTACTCTTAAGAGTTCTAAGGGCTGTTCTAGTTGCTGAGCTCATAATCCAAATAGCGTTACCCTGGAATTCGTCCTTAATAGCGTCGTGGAGTGCTACTACTTCGTTGGCTGTAATAGCTGTGCTAGCCTCTGCTGCTACTACGTTAGTAAGTCCAGAAAGTCCCTCTACATAGTCTGGCGTACCGTTAAGAAGTTCGTTCTCAATAAATCTCTTAATAGCGTAAGCCATACGCTCTACTACAAAATCAACAAGGTTAAAGTTAGAGTTGTTAATAAGTGAGCGTGAGATAAGGGTAAGTGATCCAGCTAAAAAGCCGTCAAGCTCGATAGAAGAGAAAGCGCCAACGTTAGAGGTAAGGTCTTCAAACTCTGTAGCGTATGATACTGTTATAGCTCCCTCTGCGCTCTCTGTGTAAGCTGGTATTACGAGCTTACCCTTTACGTTGTACTTGCTAGAGCGCTCCAAAATAGGACAGATGTTATATACCATTTTGATTATCTTATTAGCGATAGTCTCAGGGATTACAGCGCCGTTAGCCGACTTAGTAAGGTCTACGTCGCCCGCTCTGTGGCTAAGTCTGCCTCTGATATAGTTATCAAAAGCTCTAACCTCTGCCTCTTCCTTTGCTTTCTGTTCTGCCTCTCTCTTCTTGTCGTCTCCGCAAGCTCTGCCGTCTAATACGTCGCCCTCTTCCTTAAGCTCTTTCTTTTCCTCGTGGAGTTCCTCAGCGATCTTAAGAGCCTCCTTAATCTTTCTAACGTCGTCTCTGATCTCTGCCAACTCCTGAGCCTCTGCGTCTGTAAGCTCTCTCTTGTTTGTTTCTGCCTCATTCAAGATAGCCTCAGCTCTTGTAATAAGGTCGTTTTTCTTTTCTGTAAGTGCTTTAAAGTTCATATTTGTTAATCTCCTTTCATTTCTTGTATTAGTTTCTTGTAGGTAGTATAGTCTACCTCTTTTGTTGGTGCAGGCTCTTCTTTCTTTTCCGTATCTGTAACTCTAACGCTTGCCTCGGTTACATCTGATACGTTAAGAGCCTTGGTGTCGTCTGCCGTTCTTACAGCTACTAGCGTGCCGTCGTAAGCTGGTATTTTAGAGCGGTCAATTAGGCTAACCTCGTATAAGTCAAGGTCTCTAACCTCTCGGAGCGGTAAGCCTTTCTCTTCGCCGTTTTCTACTTCTCTGTCAGAAAAGCCAAAGCTCCAGCCTACCAAGTCGCCGTTACGTGCTTTCTTAACTACGTCGGCGTCCTTAATGATAGCTCTAGCGTGTAAGCCTATAGCGTCCTCGTTAAGTTCTAGGTTGCCGTCTGCTGTTCCGCCTAGGTCTCTGTCCCAGTTATGGTTTAAGAGTATTCTAACGTCCTCAGCACGGCTAAGAGCTTTTGCAAAAGCGCCTTTACATATACGCTCTACAAACTGTCCCATACGATCACTTAACGGCTTGCTAAGTCTTTCTACGGCGTTTACGTACCCGTCAATCTCTACGGTATCGTCTGCTCTTATAGTAATATTCACGTTTTAACCCCCTTTCTTAAATTTTTACGATCTCTTTAGTATCTGTATCGCCGTTGCTGTCTTCCGATACCTCAGCGCTACCGCCTTTAATATCTCCAGTATTTGGAGTGTAATACTCGCCCGTCTCTATGTTGTAGAGTACTGAGCCTAATCCTAAGTCTACTACATCTAAGCCCTCAACTTCGTTAAGGTTTTCGTAGCGTCTTATCTCGTTTATAGTTAAAAAGCCCGTTTCTTTCGCTAGCTTATAACTCTCGTAACGTTCTTTAAGTGTAGCTCTAACTATCTCTTTAACGTCAAACTCAAAGAAGTATTTACCCTTTTCTTTCTCTAGTAGTAAATCTCTGTTAAGTGCTGTCTCAAAGGCTTTTATAATCGGATATATAGCCGTCTTAAAAGTCTTGTCGTAGTCGTCGTAGATGTGGAAAATATTATTGATCTCGGCTTGGAGTGTCTTTTTATTTTCGTCTAATTGCATTTCTACAGAGGTATTACTAGCCTCTTGAAACTCCAGCCCGTTATTAAGTACTACTACGTTACTCTCGTCATTGGCGTACAAGTTAGCCCACGCTTGCTTAAGTTTATCTATCTCGTCTTGTCCTAGCTTACGCTGAGACTTTAAAAAGCCTTTTTTATTACCTCCAGTCTTAACTAAAGATAACTGGTAAAGTAAAGTGTTATAAGCTGTCTCTAAAGCCTTGTTTACTTCCTGAGTAAGTCCTATACCGCTTGCCCCGTCCTTAGTATTCCTTAAGACTTTAATAAACTCATAAGGGTAAAACTCTTGGTCGTAGCAAAATATAGTATAAAACTTGTCTAGTGGATCAGGGTTGCGGTATATAGATATAAAGCCGTCAGGGATATACTTAAGCGCTTTAACTGTGTTCTTTTCTCTCTCGATATAACAGTAACCGCCCTTTCCTAGTAAGTAGTCCTCTACAAGTGCTTTTTTTAATTGGAAAGCGTCCAGCGTGTCGCCCGTATCTCCGTTAAGTAGTCTTACTCTTACGTCGTCCACTTCTTCTACGTGTCTGTCTTTCCTCTTGTAGAGCTTAATAGGCATACTGGCTATAGTACCGCATATAAAGTCTACCGCTCCGCTTACGGCTGGTAGTGTTAAGGCGTCCTCTCGCTTAATTGCTTGTCCGCTTAGGATAGCCTTAAGTAGTACGTCGTCTACAGTATTTACATCTACCATAGTACGCTTTTTAAATTTATCAAATAAGCCCATACTAAGCCTCCTTTTACGCAATAAGTATAACATATTAAATACCTTGAAAATTCCTATTTTTTTTCTACATAAAAAAGAGCAACTACGCTAAGTAATTGCTCTATATCTCTACTTAATATCAGCTCTTATAAGTCTTTTAATATATCCTTGTTTATTGCCTGAGCGCTCCAGCGCCTCTAATATATCGCTATCGGTTTTACGGTTTAGCTTTAGCTTAACTTGGATCGTGTTAGCCTTATCGTATTTATCACTAGCTCTCTTTTTCGCCTCTGTCATATCCTACCTCCTAACTCTTCTAAAGCTTTACGTATTAACTCATCAACCTCGCTAGATCGGCTTGTTAACTCTTCCTCATTAGTAGGTAACTCTGCTGGCTCTTCTTCTTCCTTATTGGTAGGTAACTCTGCTGGCTTATCCTTTGCCCTCTCGATCATCAGCCTAAGAGTATTCGGCATTTGTGCCTCTCTTCTTCTTCGGCTTGCTAAATTTTCGTATATCATCCTAAAGTTAGCCCTAATTACATCTGGCGTCTCGCTATGGCATATCTTTTCCCAGCCTATACGCTTAACAGTATCTCTAGTTAACTCGCTCATACTCTCCAGCGCCTCCGCCTCGCTGTAATATCCATAGGCACTTATTGCGCCTCTTACCTCAGCCCAGCCTTCCCCCCAATCTGGAGTATCGCCTAACTTAATCTCGCAAGCTCTTTCCCTTATATCTGCTATAGTCGGAGACCATTTGCTAGTAGCTACCCAACTATTAAGCGTAATCTCTGCTACGTCGTATGGTATATCTTGTAGCTGTCTGTACCAAAGCTCTATAGCTTGCTCGTTGGGTAGTAAGTTCTCCTTAGGGTAGTAGGTCTTAAGAGCCATTACAAATTGTCCAAACTGTCTTTTATCCATTTGCTCTCGCTTTCTCCCCGTTATGCCGTTAGGTCAGCTCTTAAACTTAAACTCCTTCGCTATGGTATCTAGTTCCGTCATAACCTACAGTTATAAAGTGATATTCTCCATTAACAACTCTTAAATAATGATCCGCTCTATTTGTATGATAACTATAGCCCCCTTGTTGTGGGTTGGTTTTCTTTAGTTCCATATATCCTTTTACCAATTTCTTTTTTACATCTTCTCTTACTCTTTTCATATTATACCGCCTTTCTTGGGGGCTAAGCCCCCAGCTTGTGTTATTAGTGTAATTCTTTATAAATTTGTTTTCCTACGGCTTGCTTAACTGTGTTGTAAAAGTAGTTGTCTGTTAATAGATGATAAAAGCCAACATATTCTTTTAAGCCTCTAACCTCTTCGCTGGTTAGTGTTTGCTCTAAAGCCTCCCATACTCTGCCTTGTTGCTCTGGGCTTGTATTGAGTATTGACTTTGCGAAGTTCTCCATTTTTTCTATTGTTGCTATGTTCATATCCTTTAACCTCTCAGCCTTGCGGTTGCCTTTCTTGTTTTGTTATACTGAGTATACACCTTTTTTATATCGGTGTATACTGGCATAATTACCAAAGATTAGCTCTTTATTTTGTGAGTTTTTAACAAAATCAAAAGAGACGGCTTAGCCGTCCCTATAAAATCTGTATTGTAAAGTCCATTTGGTTTAAGAAGTAGTCTTGCTCCAGTAAGTAAGTAGCATTTATAAGAGCTACTACCATATCTACTTTACCTTTAGACTTTTTCTTATTAACGTAAAGGTTTTTATTAGTGTCGTAAGTACATCTAGCATTTTGAAAATTGATCTCTAAGAGCTTGTTAGTAGTGTACCTAAACTCTCCAGCTAATATTTTTTCCTTTAGCCTCTTAGTCGGTGGGTGTAATACGCTGGAGTGCTGGCGTATCTCTACGGTATTATAACCAGCTCGCTCTAGTTTCTGCGCTGAGCTTAGGGCGTTATATCGGTCGTAGCCTATCGCTTGCACTTGTACGCCGTATTTAGTCTCTATGCCTAGTATGTAGTCCTCTACTACGGCATAGTCTATTACTTTATCCCCACAAGCTATAGCTTTCATAGCTCTTATAAACTCTCTGTAGTCTATCTTTTCAAAAGTATTTTTCTCGTCTATACGTCCCTCAGGGATAAAAGCTACTACATCTGCTAGTATATTGTCGTTCTCGTCTACGCTTACCATAGCTACGCTAGTATTATCGTTAGTCTCCGATAAGTCTAATCCTAAGTATACAACTCGCCCTTGCCAGTCTATGTTAGCTACTTTGCACTTTTGAACGTCGTTAACGTCTATATAGGTCTCAGTACCCGCACTCTGGTAAATGATGTTACAATGTTTAGTTACGAAGTTCTCCCTTGCGCTCTCCATAGCTACGGCTTTAGCTCTCTTCTTAAGCAAGTCCTCCCATATCTCAGGTATTTCTAGCGATACGGGGTTAGCTTGCTTAAGTACTAGGTCGTTGCTCTCCCAGTTCTTAGGATTATCAGGCTCATATAATAAGCTAAATATAGTCTCGTCCTCTTGCGTACCGTCTAAGACTTTCTTAGCGTAGCTTACCCAATCCTCAAAAGGGTTATCTATCGTAGGATATTTGGTAGAAATGATAAAGCCCAGCTTGTTAAGTATGTTTAGCTGTCCTGATTGCATAGCCTCTATAGGGTAGCTGGTCGGTAAAGCTCCGACTTCATCAGCGCAAAAGACGTTAGGTAGCTTGCCGTCCATACGTGAGGTACTAAATGCTAAAGGCGAGTATCTAATTTCCAAAGGCTTAAATAAAATATAGTCCCTAAGTATCTTAAAGCGCTTTTCTCCCTTATACTCGTAAACGTTTGGGCTACTTCTTATGATCTCGGCTATAGCCTCCCTTATTTCTCGGCTTAATGCCCCGTCTGGAGCTACTGAGTAAAACTTACTAAACTTAGGCTCGGATATAAAAAGCAGTATAAAGAGCGTGGCTACTGTAAAGGTTTTAAAATTCTTACGGCATATCTCTAGTATACAAGTCTCATAGCGTCGCTTTTTTGGGTTGTCTCTGTATACTGTGCAAAGCGTAGCCGTATATACTAGCCATTGGTAGCCAGTAGTACACTCGTATAAGCTCTGCCCTGCCTTTAAGCCCTTAGGCATTTTTAAGAGCTTTAGCACGCCCTCTATTTGCTTTAGTTTCTTCTCGTTGATAATATATTTTTTATCCTTGCCCTCGTATATTTTTATAAAGTCTTTCATCTGCTTTTTAACATACTTGGGCGTAGTCTTTAATTTTATAGATTTCTTAGAGTACTCGTAAGCCTTACTCAATATAATCACCGCCGTTAATTAACGCTATTAAAGGGTCTATATCTTGGCTGTTATCTTCTTTCTTCCAGCCTTGCACTATTTTTAAAAGCGTTGTAACTGTCTTGTTGGCGCTGTCTGTCGTTCTGTTGTAAGCGTTAATAGCTGGGTTAGTATAGAGGTTTTTACGCCCCTTTACGTATTCCTTTCTAACTGTAGTTCCCTCGTCGTTTATTTCCTTTTCCAGCTCCGTTAGTATGTTAATCTGTACTTGGTAGCGTTTAAAGGTTGTAACAAAGAAAAAGTTAGTCTGTACTCCGTTAGCCTCAGCTATTTTAAGTATCTCGCTTGCTTGCTCGTTTAGTGATTTCTTAGCCATTTACTCGCCTCCTTTTATAAGTTCTGCTTTCTTGCCCGTTAAGGTTTCCCAGCGGTTTATAATTACATCTACATACTTAGGATCTAGTTCTATAGTGTAACAAACTCGCCCTAACTGTTCGCAAGCTATAAGCGTTGAGCCTGAGCCTCCGAAAAAGTCCAGCACTATTTCGCCCTCTCTGCTACTTGACTTTATACCTCTTGCGCATAAAGCTATAGGCTTAGGCGTTGCGTGTCCTCCCGTTAGCTCTCTTTCTTCTCCGCTAGTTCTGTCAAAATGCCAAACGTTGTTCATATTGTCGTGCGTGTTGTTAAAGTATGCCCGTGTTGCATAGTAACTGTTTTTTTCGTCGTCAAAACCAAATTTTATTTCTTGGTATTCCTTGTATAAATCATCATAAGACTTTTTAAAGGCGTCTTTATGGTTTTCTATCGCCCATTTTTGGAAAGTCTCGTATACTTCTCTAGTTGGTAAGTTCCATTGGCTTTTACTCGTCCAGTGGTCTCGGCTTTTGCCGCTGTGTCCTGCTATTGTTTTCATTGTAGGTATATCCCAGCCACACTTTAGGCGCTCATTATATAAATATAACCTTATAGGCTCCCAGCCCTCAAAGTAATTGTCGGCATTTGTGTTAAAGCCTTGTACTCCAGCCATAACAAAAAGGCACTTCTCGTCAGCTATAGGGTACATTCTAAAATCTTCGCTTAGTTGTCCTTGTCCGTGTCCTTTGTCCCACGTTATAAGGTTTCTAAAGGTTATTTTATTTTCCTGAGCCATAGGCTTTAGGATATTGCTATAAATATCCATTAAAGGCTCGTCAATCCCCCAGCAATAAAAGCTACCGTTATCTTTTAACTTTTCAAAGGCTAACCTTATCCATATCTTATTAAACTCTAGTAGTTTATCATAGTTTAAGTTATCGTTAAGCACTCCGTCGCTTTCTTTTTTCATACCGTAAGGCGGATCAGTAAATACTAGGTCGGCTTTTTTGCCGTTCATAAGTAAATCAATGTTAAGAGCGTCGGTACTATCTCCACATAATAGCCTATGGTCTCCCAGCTTGTAAAGATCGCCTAGTTTAGCTCTTGGCTCTGCTGGTACTTCGGGTATTTCATCCTCTACTACTTCCGCCTCTTCTTCTTCGTCTATGTTTATTTCAAAATCATCAAAGCCAAAAGCTGTCATATCTAAGCTAATACTTTCAAGCTCCAGCTTTAAAAGTTCCTCGTCCCACTCTGCTATATCGCTTAGCTTATTATCAGCTAATATATACGCTCTTTTCTGCTCGTCTGTAAGGTTTGTTATACGTCTATAGGGTACTTGTGTAAGCCCTGCTTGTTTAGCTCCTAGTGTTCTGCCGTGTCCTACTAATATAGTGTTATTTTCGTCTATAATTACTGGAGTAATAAAGCCAAACTCCTTAATACTGTTAGTTATCTTGTCTATTTGCTCTTGTGGGTGTAATCTTGCGTTATTCTCGTAAGGTTTTAGCTCGTCTATGTCAATAAACGGGTAATCTATTTCTTTTTTGCTCATTATATCGCTCCTTTTTGTCGCCTCTCTCAACTTTTAGGGCGTTCTATTGCCTTTTTCAGGCGTTTTTATTCTTTTTAACTATAAATATAGCCTTTTTTCCAAAAAAACCCGTATTTTTGTTGTTTTTGTCTTCGAAAG
>JAEEGL011348917.1_pt1 | contig 11547 bp, 6 predicted proteins | sample 9134231 | NCBI WGS metagenome assembly JAEEGL01 (sample SAMN16246548, study PRJNA631951) | gut metagenome | biome: gut microbiome; feature: rumen; material: fiber-attached | host: Bos | place: Iran: Karaj | collected 2018-10 | reverse complement strand
GATGAGTTGGTGATTTTCTCATACATATCGAAGAGGTTGCCATAGCGTTCGGCAACTTTCTTTTTACCGAGTCTCTGGATAGCCTGTGCAAAGTCGAGGAATACAGCCTTACCGGTCTCATTCACACCAAAGCCGGCATCGCAGCGCTCCTTTGCGGCACGGGAAGCAACATCACGCGGGACGAGGTTTCCGAATGCAGGATAACGGCGCTCGAGATAGTAATCGCGGTCTTCTTCGGGTATCTGGGAAGCTTTTATTTCGTGTTTGCGGAGTTTTTCCACATCCTCCATCTTCTTGGGTACCCAGATACGGCCGTCGTTACGCAAACTCTCACTCATAAGGGTGAGTTTGCACTGCTGGTCGCCGTGTACAGGGATGCAGGTAGGATGAATCTGCGCAAAGCAGGGATTTCCGAAGAAAGCACCCTTGCGCCAGCACTGCATGGCCGCGGAACCGTTGCTGTTCATAGCATTGGTGGAAAGGAAATAGGTATTTCCATATCCGCCTGTGGCGATAACCACAGCGTGGGCGCCGAACCTTTCAATCTGGCCGGTGACAAGGTTGCGGGCGATGATTCCCTTTGCCTCTCCGTTAATAAGCACCAGGTCCAGCATCTCATGACGGGGATAACTGGTCACGGTACCGTGGGATATTTCCTTATTCAGGGATGCATATGCTCCGAGAAGAAGCTGCTGACCGGTTTGACCGCGGGCATAGACAGTACGGCTCACCTGCACACCACCGAAAGAACGGTTTGCAAGATATCCGCCGTATTCACGTGCGAAAGGAATACCCTGGGCCACGCACTGGTCTATAATAGAGGCACTTACCTCAGCCAGACGGTAAACATTCGCCTCACGGCTGCGGTAGTCACCGCCTTTTATGGTATCATAGAACAGACGATACACGGAATCGTTGTCGTTCTGATAGTTCTTTGCAGCATTGATACCCCCCTGGGCCGCAATAGAGTGGGCGCGGCGGGGAGAATCGCTGATGCAGAAAACCTTAACATTGTAACCCAGTTCTCCAAGGGAAGCAGCTGCGGAAGCTCCGCCGAGACCGGTACCCACCACGATAATCTCAAGTTTGCGCTTGTTGTTGGGGTTTACAAGATGCATTTCCTTCTTGCGCCTCGTCCATTTCTGCTCCAGAGGGCCTTCGGGAATCTTTGAAATTAATTTTTCAGCCATTTTGTATTGTTTATGATTGTTATTAGTCAAAATCAGTCGTTGTCGGCAAAAAGACCGTCGGAAGCTGAGGTCTTGATTCCAAGATGCTTGTACGCGCGGTCGGTCGCTATACGCCCGCGTTGCGTGCGCAGGATAAATCCTTCCTTAATAAGATAGGGCTCATAAACTTCCTCGAATGTACCCTGATCCTCTCCGATCGCTGTGGATATAGTATTCGCTCCGACGGGACCGCCCTTGAATTTCTCAATTATGGCACTCAGTATCTTATTGTCAGTATCGTCCAGTCCAAGAGGATCTATACGCAGTTTATCCAGCGCATGACGGGTAATTTTCAGATCTATCTTACCGTCGCCTATCACCTGGGCAAAGTCGCGCACGCGACGCAGGAGTGCGTTGCATATACGCGGTGTTCCGCGACTGCGGATTGCAATTTCTTCCGCCGCCTGGTCGTCTATATCCACATTCAGTATCTGTGCGCTGCGCTTTACTATCTTTATCAGATCCGGGGCGTCGTAATACTCCAGCCCGCAGTTGATTCCGAACCTCGCACGCAGGGGAGCTGTGAGCAGACCGGCCCTGGTTGTGGCACCTATAAGGGTAAAAGGCTCCAGATTGATACGCACGGAACGCGCTCCCGGGCCTTTGTCTATCATAATATCGATTACAAAATCCTCCATCGCAGAGTAGAGATATTCCTCCACTTCAGGAGAAAGACGGTGGATTTCGTCGATAAAAAGGACGTCGCCGCTATGAAGGGAGGTAAGGAGCCCTGCCAGGTCGCCAGGTTTCACCAGCACCGGGCCCGAGGTTATCTTCATCTCCACACCCATCTCGTTTGCTATGATATGCGCAAGGGTTGTCTTACCCAATCCCGGAGGACCGTGGAACAGTGTATGGTCCAAGGCCTCTCCGCGCATTTTGGCGGCTTGAATATAAATATTCAGATTGGAAACTATTTCCCGCTGGCCCGTGAAATCTTCCAACTCCTGAGGTCGGATAATTCCGTCGAAATCCTTATCTTTGCCTTCGTTTATATTATGAGGATTGAAATCGGCCATCGGTACACAATTCAAAACAAATACAAATATAGTTCTTTTTCTTTTATTTCCTGTTGTTTTTATATAAGCTGTTGAAATGTTTATAACTCAGCTATATATTTAAAAATCAATATATTAGGAAATAATTTTTTATTAAAAACTCTGTTTGTTTCCTGTTTTTGAAATGTGAAAAATCCGCCCCCGTAACCGGTGAAATCTTTATAAACAGGTTTATCAACAGTTTTTCCACTGATTTTAAGGGATGATTGTTGAAAAAGTAGAAAGTGGAGGATTATTTGAAAATAGCGCCGGAGAAAGTGGCGCAGATTAAGAGCGGAATAATTTCCAATAAAGAAATATTCTGCTCGGGACTGTATTTGTCCGCCCGCTGGTTTGTGCTTTCCCAGGTGGCGGAAAAGGGTATTCAATTCTGTGTACTGCCGGATCAGGAATCGGCGGAATATTGCTGCGCGGACCTCTACGGGCTGGAAGGTCAGGACGACGTGTTTTTCCTCCCGCATTGTGGAAAAGGTCTGGAGAGGAGTAATTATAAATCTTCACTCAGTGTGCAGCGCACAAGTGCCGTATCTGAAATACTGAAAGGAGGTAATCAGAGGCGCATAATAGTGAGTTATCCCGAGGCGCTGAAAGAGAAGGTTCCCGTGCAGGGAAAACTCAAGTCCAGTCTGCTGAAACTTAAAATAGGGGACGAAATAAGTTTCGATACCATCATCGGGACGCTCGGAGAGGCGGGATTCGAGAGGGTGGATTTCGTATCGGCGCCCGGACAGTTTGCCGTGCGCGGCTCCATAATAGACATTTTCTCTTTCGCCAATAACGAACCCTACCGTATTTCCTTCTGGGGTAATGAGATAGAATCCATACATCTTTTCAACTGCAATACCCAGACATCCACATCCGAAGAAAAAGAGTTGCAGATAGTTTCGGATCTCGTGTCCAATCCGGATGATGAAGGACAGAGTATAATATCCCTGCTGCCTGCATCCACACTCGTCTGGCTGGATTCAAGCGATGTCTACAAGGATGATGATTTCTTCCGCGAATTATCCGCTTTCAGGCGTGTATATATGGAAGTGCCGCTGGAAAGAAGGGGTGTGGACTGTGTGGAATTCAATATTTCCCCGCAGCCTGTTTTTAATAAGAATTTCGAGATTCTGGCGGCGGATATAAAAGAGAAGGTGGAGAATGGCTTGAGCGTCCATATTTTCTGCGAAAAGGATTCCCAGATGGAAAGGCTCAAATCCGTCTTTGCCACGGAAACTGGGATCATTCCGGAATTCATAAGGGGAAAGAATATCCACAACGGCTTTATAGATGCCGATACGCACAAGTGCTTCTATACAGACCACGAAATTTTCGACCGCTTCCATCGGGTGACCATGCGGCGAAGTGTGGAAAAGACAGAGCAACTGACAGTCAATGAACTGAATTCCTTCAATATAGGGGATTATGTGGTGCATATAGACCACGGTGTGGGAGTATTCGGAGGCCTGGTGAAAATGTACGACGACCAGGGCCGGGCCCGCGAAGTGGTGAAAATTAATTACCGTGACGGAGACGTGATTTTCGTATCTGTTCACGCCCTCAACAAGATATCCCGCTTCCGTTCAGCCGACGGTGAGGTGCCCCGCATCAATAAACTCGGCAGCAAAACCTGGGTTACCCTCAAGGCAACTGCCAAGCGCCGGGTGAAGGATATAGCAAAGGAACTCATCCAACTCTACGCCAAGCGCCGCTCCACAAAGGGTTTTGCCTTCTCGGCCGACACTTATCTGCAGGACGAACTCGAGTCTTCATTCATGTACGAAGACACTCCGGATCAGGAACTTGCCACAAAGATGGTAAAGCAGGATATGGAGGACAGCTGCCCTATGGACCGCCTGGTCTGCGGCGACGTTGGTTTCGGAAAGACGGAAGTCGCTATCCGTGCGGCTTTTAAGGCAGTATGTGATGGGAAACAGGTAGCAGTGCTGGTGCCTACTACCATCCTCGCCTTGCAGCATTTCAATACTTTCCGCTCGCGTCTTGCGAATCTCCCTTGCGAGGTGGATTACGTGAGCCGCCTTCGCACCGCAGCTGAAATATCCGGAATAAAGAAAAGACTCGCCGAAGGTAAGATAGATATCCTGATAGGTACCCATAAGATACTCGGAGCCGGATTCGAATTCAAGGATCTGGGGCTCCTGGTAATAGATGAAGAGCAGAAATTCGGTGTGAGTGCCAAGGAAAAGCTCCGTCATATGAAGGCGGACGTGGACACCCTCACCCTCACCGCCACCCCCATCCCGCGCACCCTTCAGTTCTCGCTTCTCGGAGCCAGGGACCTGAGTATAATAAACACCCCTCCTCCCAACCGCATACCGGTGCAGACGGAGATAATGGTATTTGACGAAAAAGAGCTGCACAGCATAATAGAATATGAACTCAAGCGCGGCGGACAGCTGTTTTTCCTGCATAATAAAGTTGAGGAGCTGCCTTCGGTATACGACATCCTTCACAGGGTGGCACCCGATGCGAGAATCTGCGTAGCCCACGGAAAACTGCCTGCCAAGGAGATGGAGGACAGGATGCTGGGATTCATAAAGGGCGATTATGATATAATGCTCTGCACAACGATCATAGAAAACGGCCTGGACATCCCCAACGCCAACACCATCATAATAAATCAGGCGCAGAACATAGGTCTGAGCGACCTGCATCAGCTTCGCGGCCGCGTGGGAAGGTCCAACCGCAAGGCATTCTGCTATCTGATAGTGCCCCCGCTGATAGGCATCACGGAAGAGGCGCGCAGGCGTCTGAGGGCGATAGAAGAGTTCTCGGATCTTGGCAGCGGCTTCAATATAGCGATGCAGGACCTCGATATCCGCGGTGCCGGAAACCTGCTGGGAGCAGAGCAGAGCGGCTTTATTATGGATATGGGTTATGAAACCTACCAGAAGATCATTAACGAAGCGGTTGAGGAACTTGGTATAGAAACCGGAGTGGAAGTGGGCCGAAGCCAGCCTTCATTCACCCGCGACTGCAGTATAGAAACATCGTTCCAGGCATATATTCCGGATGATTATCTGAATATCCAGGCAGAAAAGATCCGCCTCTATAAGCAGCTGGATTCAATGTCTTCCGAGAAAGAACTCGACAGGCTGAGCGCGCAGTTGAAAGACCGTTTCGGAACCATCCCGCAGGAGGCGGCAAACCTTTTCGAGGTGGTGAAAATCCGCAATCTGGGGGCCTCGCTCGGCTTCGAGAAGATAATAATCAAGAACGGCATGCTGATATGCTTCTTCGTGAGCAATACAATGTCGCCCTACTACAAATCGGATGTATTTGCCGGAGTAATCCAGAAAGTGGCCGAGCATCCCGGAGATTATGCCCTCAAGCAGACTGAGAAGCTGAAAATAGTCAGCCACGGAGTGGACAGTCTTTCGCGTGCATACGCGCTTTTGGCTAAGTTAAGATAAATTAGTATTTTTGCAGGCTATAAATATTTAAGCAGATGGCCAATCTTCTGATAGAGATAGGAAATACAGCACTCAAGGCAGCATGGGCGGAGGGAATGACTCTCGGCAAGACTTTCCGTTACCAGGGAGAGAAGTTCATGGAATATATTCTTTCCCTCACTGCCAAGGAAAAGGCTGAAATAATGACCGTGGTGTCCGCAAAACCCCTCACGGAAGAAGACACGGCCCTTCTGAAAGCTGAGTGTGGCCATCTTATGGTTTTGGACGGCACTCAGCCGGATATGCTCCAGCGTCACGATCTCCCGGATTATCTGTCCTACGACAGGGCTGCGTCCCTCATGGCCGTACGCTGGCTTTTCAAGGGCAAGGCCTGCACGGTTTTCGACTTCGGAACCACCCTCACCGTGGATTTCCTTTCTTCGGACGGCCTCTATCGCGGAGGAAACATATCTCCCGGCTGCCGCACCAGATTCAAGTCGCTTAACCGTTATGCAAGGGCCCTGCCCCTGGTAAATACCCCCGGAAGGATACCGCACGAAGGTACTTCCCTGCAGTCCTCCATCGAGTCCGGAGTGATTTCGGGCATAATGTTTGAAATTGAGGGATACATACGTTCGCATCCCGGCAACGTAGTGGTGTTTACGGGCGGCGACGCAATTTATTTTGCAAAGAAGATGAAAGAGTCCTTCTTCGTGGTCAGTAACCTCGTACTTATAGGACTTGCCATCATAACAGAAGATTATGTCGAGAAGAATCTTTAATATCGCAGCTACGGCGGCACTGCTCCTTGCAGCGTTCTCCGCTTATGCCCAGGAGGGTGAATATACTTCATTCTCCCCCTACTCCGTATTCGGAGTGGGCGATATTTCTTCTCCCGGATCTGCATACAACAAGGGTATGGGCGGTGTAGGTATCGCTTCCCGCAACAACCGTTACCTCAATACCCTCAATCCGGCAGCGGTCACTGCAAGGGATTCGCTGGCCTTCATGCTGGAATTCTTCATCAACAACGAGAATATCCTCAGCCAGCAGTCTGTGGGCGGTTCCACTATCAAGGGTGTGAATAACTCCACAAACATCGGCGGCTTTGCGGCTTCCTTCCCTATCTGGCGTTCTTCCGCCTTCGTGGCCGGACTTGCCCCGTACAGCGGCACGGGATATAAGTTCCAGTATTACGAGACAGATCCCCAGGTTCTGGCCGCGGAGGGCAATATCAGCAACACCATTTCCGGTCAGGCGAGCCTTTATAAGATGTTCCTCGGTGCCGGTGTCACCCTGAAAAAGCGGATTTCGCTGGGAGCCCAGATCGACTATGTGTTCGGAAACGGAGAAAAGGGATTCTATCAGGACTTTCTTAAGGTTCCTCACAACGAGACCCAGGATATTTACAAACTGTCCCTGCATTCGTTCAAACCGAAGCTCGGCTTCCAGTACGAACAGCCGCTCGGAGAAAAGATGAAACTCTGCGTCGGTGCCACCTACAGTTTCGCTTCCACGCTCCGCGGAACCATAGATTATTCCCGCAACGCCGTGGGTTCAGCTGAAACGGTTACCGTGGAAAGCTGGTCGGATACCCTTGCAAAGAGGGCGGACAAGGTAAAACTGCCGTCCGAACTCGGAATAGGCGTGGCTTTCCTTTATGCAGACAAATTCCGCGCGGAATTCGACTGGACCCGTTCGGACTGGAAGAAATCCGGAATGGATGCAGTGAGCGGATTCGGTAATGAACCGGGCAGTGCGGACAATCATTTCAGCACACGCACACGCAACGCTTTCAGGCTTGGTATAGAATATGTTCCCAATAGGAGTGATATCCGCTACTACCACAAGAGAATTGCCTACAGGGCGGGAGCATACCGGATCAACGATTATTATGCATTCGACGGCAATAATGTGGACAGTTTCGGCATCACGCTGGGCGCCACACTGCCGGTCTTCCGCTGGTACAACGGCTTCTCCTTCGCCCTGGATTTAGGCCAGAGGGGAGCACTGGACGGCAGCCTTGTAAGAGAGCGCTACATAAAATTCAGCATAGGAGTGAATCTCTTCGATATATGGTTCCAGAAACCAAGGTATGATTAAAAACAATTACGCGATATGAAAAGAGTAATTACAGTAGTTTTAGCCCTTATGATGATGGCCTCGGCATCTGCCCTGGCGCAGGGAAAGTATGGTGCAGACAGTGCAAACTGCATAAAGTTCCTGTCGTACTACAAGGAGTATTTCAAGCAGAAGGATTATGATTCCGCACTTCGTAACTGGCGCAAGGCCTACGAGACCTGCCCTCCTACGGCGAACCAGACGATGATTATCGATGGTACCACACTGATGCGTTATCTGATCAAAAAGAACACCAAGAACCCCGTGTACTTCAAGGCTCTTGTGGATACCCTGATGACCCTTCACGACACCCGCGTCCAGTATTATCCGAAATATGCCGTCAGTGCCCTCAACAACAAGGGTCTGGATATGTGCAACTATATAAAGGACAATCCGAAAACTCTGTATGACGGGTACAACGAGATAATCGAGCGCATCGGCGACCAGGCGAAGCCCCAGCTTTTCCTCTTCGACCTCAAGTCGGCGGTGGATCTCTACAACAACGGAGTCCTTTCTTCGGAAGATGTCATCAACACCTTCCAGAGGAACGCCGACCTTCTCGAGAAGTCTCCTGCAACCACTCAGATGGCTCAGGAGCAGAAGGCCAAGATGGCTACCGACCTGGAGAACATGTTCATCGGCAGCAAGGTGGCGGACTGCGACAAACTCCTGGAACTCTACGGACCCCGTTATCAGAGCGGCAAGGATAATCTTTCCCTGGTTACCAACATCGTCAAGATGCTTTCCATCACCGAAGACTGCCAGGACAACGACCTTTTCCTGAATGCCGTCACCTCGATGTACAAGCTGGATCCTTCCTACAATTCCGCTTACTATCTGTATAAACTGCATTCAGGTCGCGGCAATAAGGACGAGGCTCTCCGCTATATGGAGGAGGCTATCGCCAGCGACGGTTCCGATGCGGCAACGGATGCGGCATACTACTATGAGCTTGCAACCTTCTGCTTCAAGAACGGTATGCTTGCAAAGGCCCACCATTATAGCCACAAGTGCATCGAACTCGGCGGAGAATACACCGGCAAGGCATGGTTCATCTCCGGTCAGGTCTGGGGAGCGGTTGCCTGCCCCGGCGGCGACGAAATCTCTTCCCGCGCCCATTTCTGGGTAGCTGTCGACGATATGCTCAAGGCTAAGGCGGCCGACGAGTCCCTTGCAGAAGAGGCCAACCGTCTGATCGCATCCTACAGCAAATACTTCCCCCAGACTGCCGAAGCATTCATGTACGGCGTGCAGGACGGACAGGCCTACTCTGTCTCCTGCGGAGGTATCAGCGCTTCCACCCGCGTAAGGACCCAGAAGTAAAAGCGCAGAGGTGGATATACGCAGAAGGAAAATGATTTTGGGGATAGCAGGCGCCGCGGCGCTTGCTATCTTCGTCGTTTCCTGCAGCGGGAAATTAGGTCAGGCAAAGGAGCTGAATCTTGCGGAAACCCCCGTGCAGACCGTTGAGGACATGTTCGCCGTGCAGACCAAAAATGGCGTTGTGCTGATGCGCATGGAGGCAAAGCTGATGGAGCGCTACGACAACGACACGGTTACCTACGAGTCCTTTCCTAAAGGTTTTGCGGTCTATGGCTACACGGACGAGGGGCTTCTTGAAACTATCATAATCTCGGACGATGCCCGTCATGTGACCAGCAAGAAAAAGACTCGTGGAGTGCCCCAGAAAGAGATATGGGAAGCTTTCGGCAATGTCGTGGTGCATAATGTGGTGAAGCAGGAAACGATGGAAACGGACACTCTCTACTGGAATCAGGCGACCAATGAAATCTATACCGACTGCTATGTGAAAATGTATTCCCCGGACGGTTTCATGCAGGGTTACGGGATGCATTCGGATGACCATGCACGCAACGCAATCCTCCATCGGCCGTTCAACGGCTATGCCGTCGTGGAAAAGGACAGCACCATAGTAATCATAGATTCTGTTAATTTTATAGGTCCTTTGCTCAAAAACTAAAGGAAATTTAGTAAATTCGCAGCCCAATTTGAATAATTATAAATAATTAATACAATGGCGGTACTTGAAAAAATACGCGTAAAATTCGGTCTGGCGATATCTATTATCATCGCCCTGGCCCTCCTCTCTTTCATCATCGACCCCAGCACTGTCAGCAATGCATGGCAGAGCCTGTCATCCAAGAATGATGTCGGTGTGATCAACGGAAAGCGCATTTCCTACTTCGACTTCACCGACGATGTTGAGAGGTACAAGGTAATCAACGAAATAGTAACCGGTTCTTCCGCTCAGAACGAGCAGCAGCAGAAGCAGATCCAGGATGCCGCATGGCAGGAACTCCTGGATAAGTATATGTTCGTCAAGAACGCAAAAGCAGCAGGCCTCAATGTGTGCGACGACGAACTCGTTTCCCTCACTACCGGTGAGAACGCTTCCCCCATCCTTGCACAGAATCCTTTCTTTGCGGATGAGAACGGCGCTTTCTCTCCCGATGCAGTGGTGGATTTCGTGAAGAATGTCGATGCAGACGCTTCCGGTCGTTCCCGCATCTACTGGAACTTCCTCCAGAAGACCGTTTACACACAGCAGTTCTATGCAAAATACGGTGCACTGTTCAATGCCAGCAGCTTCCAGAACAATCTTGAAAAGGAGCGTGTGATCGCACAGAACAATACCACCGCAGATTTCGATTACCTCACCGTTTATTATCCTTTCCAGAAGGACAGCACCGTGAACGTCAGCAAGGGTGAGATCCGTGCTTGGTACAATGCCCATAAGAAGAACTTCGAGCAGAAGGCTTCCAGGGAGGTCGAATATGTCGTGTTCGAGGTTGTCCCTTCAGCAGAAGATATTGCTGCTACCAGCAACAAGATGAACGAGGCATACGAGGAACTTCCCTCCGCCGACAACATCAAGACCTTCATGCTCAAGAACTCCGACCGTCAGTACCGCGACTACTGGTACAAGGCCGGCGAACTCAAGAACGTGAATGAGGAGATTGACGCTTTCGTGAGCAAGAACAACAAGGGCGTATCTCCCATTGTTACCGATGGAAACAGCTTCTACGCAGCACGTATCGTTGCCAGCGCACAGAAGTCCGACTCCGTGTATGTGAAGCACATCCTGCTCCGCAGCACAGATGCCGACAAACTGGCCGACAGCCTCGTGACCGTACTCGGACGCCGTGGCAGCAACTTCTCCGCACTCGCAGCTGAGTTCTCAGACGACAAGCAGTCCGCAGCGGACGGCGAGCTCGGAAACATCGGCTGGCTCACCCAGAGCTACATGATTCCCGGATTCGAGAGCACCATCGACGCCACCATCGGCAAGGCTTTCAAGCTCAAGACCCAGTTCGGCACCCACGTGGTGATGGTTTCCAAGAAGACCAAGCCCGTGCTCAAGAAGCAGGTCGCAGTGCTTGAGAAGACCGCAGTGGCAAGCAAGGAGACTTTCAATAAGTTCTACGCCCAGGCCAACCGTTTCGCAACCATCGCAGCCCACAGCACAGAGGGTTACAAGAAAGCCGTCGACTCCCTTGGTGTTTATTCACACAAGCTCAATGTCACCGAGGCTACTTCCAACTATGGTTCCATCGATCAGGCCAAGGAAGTGACCCGCTGGATTTTCGATGCAAAGAAGGGCAAGGCTTCCGATATCATCACCGTGAACAACAGCTACTTCTTCATCGTTGCCGTGAACGAGGTGAGCAAGGAAGGCTTCGCTCCGCTCGAGAAAGTGGCTCCTTCCATCGAACAGACCAT
>JAEEGL016614349.1_pt1 | contig 11548 bp, 4 predicted proteins | sample 9134231 | NCBI WGS metagenome assembly JAEEGL01 (sample SAMN16246548, study PRJNA631951) | gut metagenome | biome: gut microbiome; feature: rumen; material: fiber-attached | host: Bos | place: Iran: Karaj | collected 2018-10 | reverse complement strand
TCGGGCCGGTCAGAGATCTGGAGAGTTTCGAAGCCGCGAAGGCGAACTTCCTGCAGGATCCCGAAAAGAACGTGCCACTTGCCAAGATGGACGAACTTGCCTCCCGCTTCTCTGCATCAACCAATTCGATGATGTTCAGATACGCCCTCGAGATGATGCGGGACCTCGGCATAGAGGTACTGATACAGAGCGGCATAGACCGCCGCTGGTACGACGCTTCCTGGCAGCACCGCTGGGATCTCTGGCAGAGGTTCTACTGCCAGGCTTTCTGGTGCGCAAAGACCGGCGGAGTCGAGAAATTCGCGCTCTGCAACGAGCCCAACCACCGCAACGCCGGCCCCATGCCCCTGGACAGCTGGATCGCCATGTCCAAGATAGCCGCGGACGCCGCCGACTGCGCGATTCGCGACGTGAACCGCCTCTACGGCACATCGCTGCAGTCCCGTTTCGTCGGGCCCGTGACCGCAGGCAACAACACCAACTGGTGGGCGCGCGCCGCCTCCGAGCAGACCACGGACTACCGTGGGCTGAAGGCAGGACGCGACATCATAGATCTGTTCTCCACCCATCCCTACAACCTGCCTGCCGCGGGCTACAAGGGGCGGGTACGGAACATCGACAGGCTCCTCCGGGAGAACCCTCCCGAAGGCCGCAGCATCCCTATTATTTATACGGAGACCGGCCGCTGGATGAACGCCTACCTCATAGACAAGGAAGAAACCATGAACTCCCCTTCCCTCTTCACAGAATGGGCGGGGATGTACACGGAGAACATGCTCGAGGGCTGCTACGGGATGTGGGCGTTCAAGTTCGCCAACACCCTCAGTTCCACCTACCCCCGCGGCATCAAATCAGGCCACCACCATCAGTGGAAGGGCCGCCGCTTCGCCGAGGATGCCTTTGAGAACCTGGCCCTCGGCTGCAAGGTCAGCGCCAGCTCCGGCACCGACGCTTCGGCGGTCACCGACGGGGACAAGACGAGCTCATGGACCTCCTCCGACAGGAAGAGCCTCGAAATCGAACTCCCAGGCCAGCAGGAAATAGGCGGGATCGCCCTTTACACCGGCACCGAAGGAGGAGAATTCACGGCTCCCGACCGCTGCCGGATTTATGTTATCGAAGTCCATACTCCGGGCGGCTGGAAGAAGGTCGCTTCCGAGAAGAACAACAAATACGCCCAGTGCTTCTACACCCTCGAACCCGCAGTGAAGGGCGACCTCCTGAGGCTGGCCTTCGGGGATGAGGGCGAGTGCAGGGTGCGCGAGGTCAAGGTCTTCGGGGCCGGCACGCTCAGCACCGCGAAGGAGAGCTTCGATGTCGGCGGGGCACATCGTACCGCCGAGGTCGTGCGCCTGTTCGCCAAAGGATTCAAGGACCAGAGGCCTCTGCTTAAACTCGAACGGGACAACGACGACAGCGAACTGGACATGGTCGCCTGTGAGGACCCTTCGAGCGGCAACCGCTACGTCTGGATAGTCCAGAGGGGACTTTTCGACTATGACTGCAACCTCGACGTCAGGGGCCTCGGGCTCGGGGACGGCGACAACGTGGTCTGGGAATGCGTCGGGCCGCAGAGCTACGGAGAAGCGAGGATCGCAACGGTTGACGGCGGCTCCCTGAAGCTGCAGATTCCCGCCCAGAGCGTCAACCTGCTGACCATAAGCCGCCCGGCAAAAGCCGCGGAGATTACGGCAAAGGTCGTCGCGGCGGTGCGCGGAGGTGCCGGATCAGACCGGAAGACCCCTTCCGTCCGGCTAGACTCCCGTGAGCTCAAGGACAACGCAGTCACATATATCAGCTTCGACCTCAAAGATGCCGCCTCCGCAGGCAGGATACTGCTCGGAGTGCACGGCAGCACCGACGCAGGCAGGCTGATGCGTTTCCATGTCTATGGCTTCGACGGGGCCGTCAAGGCAAAGGGCCTGAAATGGGCCAACGCCCCGAGGCTCGACCGCGGAGAAGCACGCATCTCCGATTTCAGCGACGGCCTTTTCCTCGCCGGACAGATGACCATGGCCCCCGAGGCCGGATGGCACTGGCTGGACGTTACCGACGCCGTCCGCAAGCACGCCGGCAAGGCGGTGAGTTTCTGCCTGATACGCGAAGTACGCGAGCCCGGCGACGATTATGACAAAGGCGTCAGCGCCATGATTTCAACCTCCCCAGCACCTATACTGAAGATATGGTAAGAAGACTCGTCATACTGGCTTTCACAGTCCTGCTGGCAGCATCCTGCGCGCATCGGGAGATCGTCTATTGCAACCCTCTCGACCTGGACTACGGCTGGGGTATATTCAAGAAGGACCTCCCCCTTTGCCGCACGTCGGCGGATCCCGTGATCGTCTTCTTCAAGGGCAGGTACTACCTCTTCTCTACCCACGACGTCGGAGGCTACCGCGTCTCCGTCGACATGGCGCACTGGAAGAACATGAATTTCAACAAGGAAGTCTGGAACTCGGCCTACAATGAAGGCGGCACCTACGTCGCCCCCGCAGTCGCCGCTGACAGGGACTTCGTCTATTTCATAAAGATAAACAACGACAAGAAGACCCACACCGTAGATATAATCCGCTCCCCCGATCCTTCGAAGGGCAGGTGGGAGGTTTGCGGAACGATTAAAAAGGTCGCAGATCCCTCGCTCCTCATCGACGAAGGCCGCTACTTCGTCTATTACGGCCTGGGCAACGGAATCCGCCGTTTCGAGCTGGACCCGAAGGACTTCAGCATGATCGAAGGCAGCGAGGAAAGCATAATTCCGAAAGTCACCGACGTCAACGCCTGCGAGGGCGGGTACGAATTCGGCCGCAGGGAGATCTTCGACGAGATCCAAGCCCCCGACTGGAAAGGCCGCTTCGAACGCACCCCCTGCGAGGAAGGCAGCTGGGTCACCCGCGTTGGCGATACCTATTACCTGCAGTACGCCACGCCCGGCACGATCTGCATCTGGTACTGCGACGCCGTAATGACCGCTCCCTCCCCGGAAGGGCCGTTCACGCTCGAGCCTTACAACCCCGTCTCCCTGAAAGCGGGAGGTTTCATCGGCAGCGCCGGCCACAGCGGCGTCTTCTCCGACCGCTACGGCAACTGGTGGGAGATCACCACGATGTGGGTGGGCAACAGCAACGAGTTCGAACGCCGGCTCGGTCTCTTCCCCGTCACTTTCGGCGAGGACGGGAAGATGAAGGTCCATACCAGCTTCGGCGACTGGCCCATGGTCCTGCCGCAGCGCCGCTTCGACGCCTCCAAGGGGAACCTCAAGGGCTGGTGGTGCCTCTCTTACCGCGCTACGGTTGATGTTTCGTCCTCCAAGCCCGGTTTCGGCCCGGAGAATGCCTCGGACGAGGATATACGTACATGGTGGGCGGCCGAAGAAGGCTCCGGTGCATGGCTTTCGCTGGACCTCGGTTCTGTGCAGAGGGTGAACGCCGTGCAGCTGAACTTCGGCGAGCAGAACTTCACGCCGGACTCTTTCGAGGAGGATTACACCGCATACCGGGTTTACTTATCCTCCGACGGTTCCCGTTGGAAGAAGGTCATTGACCGCAGCCGGAACCGCAAGACCAACCCCCACCCCTTCCATGTGCTGAAGATGCCGCATAAGGCACGGTACATCAGGGTAGAGTGCGTGCACGCGATGAACGGCCAGAGTTTCGCCATAAGAGACCTGCGCGTGTTCGGAAACGCCGGTGGGCAAGCTCCCGCAGTTGTTGAAGGGCTCACCGCAGTCCGCGACTCCGCCGATGAGAAATACGCTCAACTGGACTGGACTCCCGCCGAGGGCGCTGACGGCTACCTCGTGCGCTTCGGAATAGACCCTGACGACCTCAACCTCGCCATCCAGGTAAAGGGCGGTGAGAACGCCTCGCTCCTCGTTCACATCCTGACGCGGGGGCAGCGCTACTGGTACGCAATAGACAGTTACAACGGCAGCGGGATCACCCGCGGCGCCGTGACAGAAGAAACATATAACAATCAATAAACTACCTCACAATGAAAAAAATCCTATTGACAACACTTGCGCTCGCCGCGTTCATCTTCACGGCCTGCGAAGAAGACCCCCTCCAGAACACGGTCATCGACTACACCGCTCCGGAGCTTGAAGTCTCGGCCGAGTCGGTGAACGTAGCATCAGCTCCCGGAGCCACGGCCACGTTCACCCTCACTACCGACCAGACCGTCATCAACGCCGAAGTGGACTTCTCCTGCAAGAGCTGGCTCAGCGTCGCCGTCAGCGGAACGGCCGTCACTGTCACGGCTAAAGAGGCCAATCCCGGCACTGAACCCCGAAACGGCAAGGTCCATGTCATTGTCGGTGAAAAGGGCGTGACTTCCGAAGCATGGGTATCCGTAGTCCAGGACAAGAACGCCCTCAGCCTCGGCAAGGCTGACGTCGAACTTGGACAGGCGAGCGGGTCTTCCGCTTCCGTGGACATCAACACCGAACTTACCGGCCTTACGGCGTCCGTCAGCGACGGAGCATCCTCATGGCTCAGCGCTACTATCAATGCCGGCAAGCTGGAAATCAGCGTCCTTTCCGACAATACGGCTGAAACCATCCGCGAAGCCGTTGTGACCGTCAAGGCCGGCGATGTCAGCGCATCCGTAAATGTCGTCCAGAAAGGCAACACTCCAACCCTGGAACTCACTCCCGGCGACGACATCAAGTACCACACCCGCTGGGTCGGTTCCAAGACTGAAATTACAATCAACACCAACAAGACTCCCGCCGTCAGCGTAAGCGCCGGCGACGAGAGTTGGCTGAAGGCCGAGATCGACGGCACCACCCTCACCATCAGCATCATTGCCACCAATGAGGGGACAACGGAGAAGACCGGCACCGTCACAGTCACTTCTGGCGCGCTTTCGGAGGACGTGAAGGTTACCCTCCCCGGCAATCCCAACCTCAAGTACGGAACCGTCTACAACAATGAGGGTATTATTTTCTGGCAGAATCCCGAGAATCCTAAAGAGTATAAGGTTATTTCCGCCGTCGCTGAAAAGCACCAGTGGTCCGCAGCTGCGACTGATACAGGCTGCTCGGGAGGGACTCTCACTGCCGCGGAGGCGAACGCAGCAGTAAAGGCTATGTCCGACTATGCCACCAACAACTACGCAGTCAAATACTGCGAGGACATGGGCCCCGGGTGGTATCTGCCCGTGGCTGCCGAACTCGACGCCGTATTCGCAGTATACAACGGCATACCCCGCCTCGATGCTGACGGTCAGCCTCTGGCTACTGTACAGAACGTAGATCTTCTCACAGCGCCGGAAATCGCCGCGCGCAACGCCTTCGAAGCCACCCTGCTGAGCATAACTGGAGGCGTGAAACTCGAAGGCAAGGGAGGCGCCGGCGACAGCACATGGCTTTGCCGCGAGACCTCAGGCGGCGCAAAGGCTTACTACTACCGTTGGGGCAAGGTCGGCATCATGTCCGACGGATCCAAGAATGGCACCGCCCGCTACGCCCGCTGCGTGAAGGTCGTCACGATCGAGTAGACTCTAGAGCGATTCCTTGAAGGCCGAGGGAGTGATTCCGTAGAGGGCCTTGAAGGATTTGATGAAATAGCTAGGTGAGCTGAAACCCGCCATCCAGGAGACCTCACTGACGGAATGGCCCGCGGACTTGTCTGAAAGCAGTTCGCGGGCATATTTCAGCCTTACGGTAGAGATGAACTTGTTCGGGGTCTGGCCCGTCACGCCCTTCAGCTTGTCGTACAGAAGCGTTCTTCCGAGGGCCATACCGGAGGCGAAGCGGGCGACGTCGAATTCAGGATCGGAGATATTCTCGCGAACTATACTCACCGCCTTGTCGATGAAGTCGCGGTCTATCTCGTTGGTCGCCAGGAGGTCGGAGGACCCGCTCCCGGACTTCGCGTACTTGCGCTGAAGGTCCAGGCGCGTATTGACCAGGTTGTTGCACTTGGAGACCAGTATCTTCGGATTGAAGGGCTTTATGATGTAGTCGTCGGCCTTGTTGCGAAGAGACTCCAGCACCGACTCCTCGGCCACTTTGGCCGTCAGTATGACGAAGGGGACATGGCTGGTGTAGAAGTTGTTCTTCACCCTGATGCACAGCTCGTTCCCGTCCATCCGCGGCATCATCAGGTCGCTGAGGATAATGTCCGGAACATTATGCTGCAGTTTTTCCCATGCTTCCGCCCCGTCCGAGGCTGTCGAGACCGAATAGATTGGAGCGAAGAGGGCAGCGAGCCAGTCCCGCAGCTCCCGGTTGTCTTCCACTACGAGTATGGACGGCTGAATGTCCCCGTGCGAACGGCGTACGCCTTCGAGGAACTTGTCGTCCAAGGGGACTTCCTCCTGCGCTTTTTCCACCTGGGGAGGAGCTGTAGTCTTGTACTCCGCCGCCACCTCGGGCTCACCCTTCGGCAGCACAACGGTAAATACCGAGCCCACATGCTCCTTGCTTGAGCAGCTGATGCTTCCTCCATGGGCCTCGACTATGCCTTTGGATATGCCCAGGCCGAGGCCTGTTCCCTTTTCTGCAGCGGGACTACCCGGCACCTGGAAGAAGGGCTGGAAGATGGAATCGAGGTACTTTGCCGGAATTCCGCAGCCGGTGTCCGAGACGCTCAGCTGCAGTTGCACCTCGTCCTGCGATGCCTTCAGCACCACGCTCCCCCCGGAGGGAGTATTCTTCATCGCGTTCGAAAGCAGGTTGTAAAGCACCTTGTCGACCTGGTCGGCGTCGTACCAGAGGACCGCCTCCCCTCCGGTCTCATCCTCGAAGCGGAACTCTATGCCATGGCTTTCGGCATATTCCCGGAACACGACCGCCGCCATTTCGAGCTGGGGGCGTATGTCCTGCCTGGTGAATATGAGCTGCACTCCCCCGGCCTGCTCCTGCCTGCGGAAATCACGCAGTTCCCCGAGCAGGGAGTTTATCTTGTCGATGTTGCGCTGCACCCCGAGCACGCGGTTATAGATGAACGGGGGTACAGTGTTCTTCGAAAGCAGGCCCTCTACCTGGCTCTGGATAAGGGTCACGGGAGTGCGCAATTCGTGCGATACATAGGTGAAGAACTGCAGTTTCGACTGGTTCGCCTCCTGGATACGGTCCTTCTCACGCTTTTCGGCCTGCAGGGAATTGCGCAGGTTCATCCTCATCACGTAGAAATGGACGAAGACAAGGAAAAGCGCGATGAAGAAAAGCACGTACAGCGTCTTCGCCAGGGTGGACCAGTACCAGTGCGGGCGGACCCTCACCGTAAGTGCGTTCGAAGCGGACTCCCTTCCTGTCGAAGGGTCCATGCAGCGCACTCGCAGGACGTACCTGCGGGGTTTGAGGTTGGTATAGACTACCTTGCTGCCCACGGGAGCCTCGATCCATTCGCGGTCGAAGCCCTCCAGGCGATACTCCATCGTGTTGGCATGCAGGAAATCCGGGGCCGATGTACTGACTGCGAAGACGCTGACTCCGCCTTTCAGGGTCACTTCCCTCTGGTACAGGAGGGACTGCGCGATGGCACCGGACCTGTCGCCGGGACTCACCGGCTCGTTGTCGGCTTCCAGCGCAGTGAAGAATATACGCTCCGGCGAGTTTCTTTCCGGCAGCCGGTTCTCGCGGAAGGAAACCACGTTCTTGTAGCCCGAAACAAAGATTTCACCCGAAGAGGCAACGAAGAGACCGCGGGAGAAGAATGAAGTCACTGGAAATCCCTGCCGGGAACTGTAGTTGCGGAACGCGTCGCTTTCCGGGTCGAAACGGGTGAAACCGTCGTTGTTGGTCAGGAGTATGTAGCCGGAACGGGACTCCGCGATGGACCAGATGTAGTCGTTCGAGAGTTGCGAGTTCTTCGATGTCCAGGCGGTGAAGCCGTCGGTCTCAGGGTTATACAGCAGCAGGCCGCTGCCGGAGGTACCGAACCAGAGCCGTCCCCTGCTGTCCAGGAAGGAGACATGGATGCGGCTCGTTCCGAGCACTCCTTTCTGCTCGAAGAAGTACTCCTGCGACTCTCCTGTCGCCAGGTCACAGCGGAGCAGGCCGTCTGAGACCGAAAGCCAGCATTTGCCGTCCCTGTCCACGAAAAGGTCGGTCGGATAGCGTCCGCTCACCTTCTCCGGGAGCTTCACTTCCTCGAGCGCGCCGGTCCTCCTGTCCAGTTTCACTATGCCGCGGTTCGTCGCCACGACCAGGTACTCCCCCCATGGGCAGATGCGCACCACGTTGTCGTGGGGCAGGCTCCGGGGGTTGCGGGGGTCATGTCCCCATACCCGCACCGTTCCTGTCCGCAGGTCCAGCCTGTCCAGGCCTCCGAGGCGGGTTCCCACCCAGAGCGTCCTGCCGTCAGGCTCCATGTAGAGGTACTGCAGGTTCGGGGAGGAAAGGCGCGAGGCCGAGGGGTAGAAAGCGGCCTTCCCGCTACTTTTATCCAGACGGATGAGCCCGTTCTCCTCCGTTGCGAAGAACATGTAAGCGTCGTTCTCCGCCATGTCGCTGACCACCATGGTCCTGGGGTCGAAGAAAAGTTCCCGGTGGTAGTCGTAGATGTTCCGCTCCTGGTTGTACAGGAAGATGCCGCCCTTGGTGCACAGCCACAACGAATTCTGGCTGTCCCGGACGATCTTGTAGACCGACATCTGCTCTACGCCCATTGAGGAACGGGCATCCAGCAGGCGCCTCGATTCGGCGTCAAGATAGTTGAGGCCGTCGAGAGTCCCTATCCAGTAGTTCCCGAAGGAATCTTCGCACACGGTCCTGACATAGTCCGAGCAGAGACCGCCTTCCCGGCCGCCAGTGTACCTGTAGGCCGTCCTTTCTCCGGAAGGGGAAGTCACGGTCAGGCCGTGCTCGCGCGTTCCTGTCCAGAGGTTGTGTTTCGAGTCCTCGAAAAATGTCAACACCCAGACGTCGGGAACTTCGAGGCTTGTCTTGCCGTTGCGGTCCACGGACCAAAGCCCCTTCTCGGTACCTACATGGAGCGTCCCGTCCGAAGAGAGGAATATCTCCGTTATACGCTGTGGAAAGCTGTCGAGCCCGCGGAAGGGCACCAGGGCGTCGTTTTCCACCTTGAACACCCCGTCCCCCGTCGCGGCAAGGACGTCCTCCCCGTCAAGGCAGACAGACTGCACATCGCTTGGGTGGATGGTGACGAAGCGCTCTGTGCGCAGGTCATAACGGCAGAGGGCAAACTTGGAGATGATCCAGATATTGCCGTGCATATCGGCACAGAGAGCCTTAATATTATTGTTGTAGATGCTGTCGGGATTACCTTCTTCGGGGCGGAACACCCTCATCGAGGTTCCGTCATAACGGACCAGGCCGTCCTGGGTACCTATCCACATCATGCCGAACTCGTCCTGACAGGCAGTGGGCACCACGTTGTTGGATATGCCCATGTCGGCTCCGATCTGCAGGAAATGGAGTTCCCTGGGGACGGCGGCGAAGGCCGTCCCGGACGGTAAGGACAGGGCCAGCGCAAGGGTTGCCAGGAACGATATGATCCGGACGATTTTCATACTGGTTGCAAAGATAGCAATTTTGTACCAACACTTAAAATGCGATTTTTCCGTACGATAATGACATCATTATTGGATAATATAACTTATTTTTGTGGTATGAGAGTATTCAAGATATTCACCATAGCTTTGTGCGCCGCGGCACTGGCGGTTTCCTGCGGGCAGAAGGAGCCTGCGGGAAGCAGTTATACGGACATTTTCGGAAACAAGGACAAGGAGGACGAAAGTCAGACCCCTTCCGGACTGGCCGAGGGCTATGTCCGCGAAGTCGAGCAGGCTACTGACGATTACGAGTATCCGGCAGCCGGCGCATTGGAGATTTATTCCCCTTCGAACTCCATTCACCGCTATCAGCCCATAACCGTAAAGTACAAATCAGGCAACGCCACGGCTATCAGCACGAAGGATAAATACCAGATTCCCGGCGGAAAAGTCGATTCCTGGTCTTCCGGCAAGGCCCGCATAGTCCACTACATGCAGGGGTACGAGCCGGAGACCAAGACCTACGAGAAGTACAAGACCCTCACGAACAAGTGGGGAAGCACCCTGACCATGGAAAAGCGCAACGCGACCGGCCGCTTCCACACTGAGAAGATAGGCGACCGCTGGTGGATTATCGATCCCGACGGTTACGTCCACTATGAACGCGGTGTGACCTCATTCCGCCACGGCTCTTCCACCCGCAATGCCACGGCTTTCAACCAGCGCTTCGGTGGCAATGACCAGACCTGGATCGCTACGATGCAGAAAGAACTGGCCGAGACCGGCATCCACGCCACAGGCGCGTTCTGCACCAACGCCTATGCCCCCATGGTCACCTACAACAACGCCCATCCTGATGCTCCGCTGGTGCTCTGCCCGTCGTTCGGTTTCCTGTCCTCATTCCGCAGCGCCAAGAACGGAGGCAAATGGCCGGGAGGCAGCGACGCCTTTGAAGCCCTCCTGGTCCTTCATCCCGACTGGCCGCAGTGGTGCAAGGACCAGCTGGCCGGCAGTGCATTTGCCAGCTACCGCGGCAACAAATACGTCTTCGGATTCTTCTCCGACAATGAGATCAATTTCACAAGCGGGCTGCTGAAAAGTTGCCTGGAACTCAGCGACGCCAACGACCTCGCCAAGAAAGGCGCCGTCGAGTTCATGCAGTCAAAGGGAGTCTCCGCCACTGCTTCGGCAGTCACGTCCGATCTCAACAACGAGTTCCTTGGCATGCTGGCCGAGAAATACTACAAGGCTGTCCGCGAGGCAGTCAACGCCGCGGATCCGAATCTGATGTACGTCGGCAGCCGCCTGCACGGAAGTCCGAAATACGTCAAGCAGATTCTCGAGGCGGCTGGACGCTACTGTGACATAGTCTCCATCAACTATTACTCCCGCTGGTCTGTCGAGCTCACCACCAAGGTCAAGGAATGGGAGACATGGACGGGCAAGCCCTTCATGGTCACCGAATTCTACACCAAGGGCGTGGAAGACACGGACCTTCCGAACAGCTCCGGAGCCGGCTGGTGCGTGCCGACCCAAAAGGAACGCGCCTATGCCTACCAGCACTTCACCCTCGGCCTTCTCGAGGCGAAGAACTGCGTCGGCTGGACCTGGTTCAAGTACCAGGACGACGACTTCCCCGACAACAGCAACTGCCCCGCCAACAAGGGACTCTACGACTATAACTACCAGATGTTCCCCATCCTCGGCAAGTTCATGCGTGAAGTCAACTTCAACGTCTACGACCTCATCAACTACTTCGACGGAAAACTGTAATGAAACGCGCAATATTGTTGCTGGCCGCCTTCACCCTTTGCTTCAGCCAGTCTTCCTGCGGGAAGGATAACGGAAGCCAGGGCTCGACTTACACCAGCATCTTCGGCGACAAAGACAAGGAAGAATCCGGCCAGGGCGAAGAGCCCGACCTCGGCCCTGTCGTCACTGCCGGCACCAGCACCCTGACGCTCCCCTACATCATCAGCGACGGGATGATACTCCAGCAGCAGGCCAAGGCCACCATCTGGGGCAAGGCCACTCCTCGCGCCGAAGTCACAGTGAAGCCCTCCTGGACTAGCGAAAGCTTCAGCGGACG
>JAEEGL015705827.1_pt1 | contig 11548 bp, 11 predicted proteins | sample 9134231 | NCBI WGS metagenome assembly JAEEGL01 (sample SAMN16246548, study PRJNA631951) | gut metagenome | biome: gut microbiome; feature: rumen; material: fiber-attached | host: Bos | place: Iran: Karaj | collected 2018-10 | reverse complement strand
TTAGGGCAAACGATAAAAGCGTAAGCGGTATCGTCACCTTAATACCCGGGATAAGGATTTTCATAAATGAATTTGTTAAGATTTCAATCAGTCTATCGTTCATTTCTGTGATATATCACTACCAAAATACTTTTCAGAGAGAGCGGTCAGTGTGCCGTCTGCTGACAGCTCATTTAATGCCTTGTCTATCGCCTCTCTTAAAGCAGCGGTCTCATCTCCTTTTCTAAGAGGAATGGATACCTCTGAAGCCTCATCCGTAAGAGCTACGATCTTGATAGCTGCATCGGGATGTTCGCCGAGATAATCATAGAAGGATACCTCAGCATTGAGCGTTGCATCCACTCTACCTGATAATACCATATCTATCGTCTCAGACAAAGTGTCAACATTCTGTACATCAGCGCCAAGCTCTGCTGCCATGTCAGCATATGTGGAGCCCAGGGAATTACTTGTCTTTTTACCTGCAAGATCAGAGAAACCTACAATTTCATTGTTGTCCTCTGCTACAACAAGGGCAGTCTTGATATAAGCATAGGGAGTTGTGAAATCGTATTTCTCCTTGCGCTCATCTGTGATCTCAACGCCGTTGATGATGGCATCATATCTGCCTGTATCTAATCCGGTGAAAAGTCCGTCCCATTCACCCTCTATAAACTCTGCTTCAACACCTAGCTTAGCAGCTATTGCCTTGCCTACCTCAGTATCAAAGCCCACAAGCTCACCTGAATCATCATGATAGGTCCACGGAGCCCACTGACCTTCCATGGCAATGACTATCTTGCCGCGATTTTTAATCTCTGACAGAAGATCGCTGCTGCTCTCAGCCTTTTTATCTCCGCATCCTATAAGAACTCCTGCTGCCATTACAGCCGTCATTCCCAGTGCTATAAGCTTTTTATTTATATTCATATATGTTTACTCCTTTCACCAATATACATCCATGATATATCAAACAAAATAATATTGCAAACAACACATGAGCAGGAATAAACAGTAACGATGATAACATTATTCTCATTATTTGCCCTATCAAATCTATAGTTACTCTATTATCATCCTGGGCCATTTACATATTCCCACCTCCAGTGCGCGTTCTTCTTTAAGATGAAAATCTGCATATTTACAGTACCAACAACCTTGTATTGAAGGTATGGCATCCTCTCTCGGAGTATATGCAGGGCAGATATCATCAGGCCAAACACTCCCCTCTCTCTTGGGAATATCATATTTATTCGACTTTATTTCCATGTAACTTTGTTTCCTCCATGTATTTAAAGTTTCTTTATGCATACTCTAACATGAAGAGGAAAACAGACCTCAATGCGCACTGCATTTGGCCTGTTTTGCACTTATGTCATCATCATCGTATCGTGTTTCGTGAGACTTCCTGAACCCTGGCTGCTGCCTCTTCCGGAGTGATATCACCTTTAGCCAGTTCTGCAAGAGCATCACGTACAGCCAGGCTCACATCCTCATATTGAATTACCCTTGGGCCTGCGACATTTGTCTTTCCGTTTTCAATGATATACTCAAGATTCTTTTGCCCATCCTCGTTAAGTCCCTGAACATTGAGCTCCAGGTCCGACCTTGAAGGCATATACTCAAGATACTGATTCACCAATAGCTCCTGCCCCTCGTTAACCAGATAATCCATCCATTTAAATGCTGCATCCTTTACCTTGGATTCGGGATTCATGCAAAGAATCACATCCACAGCGGCTGTTACCGGAGCTACCTTTCCATCGTCATTCCAGTCGATCAGGAAAGTATCGTGGTCCGCTCCTTCACCGTTAAAATTCTCATGTGTCTTCTCATCGCTTAAAGTATACATGTTCATTGCCCAGGAACCATTTGCAAACATGGGAATGCTCCCCTCACGCTGAAACATGTCATTAACAGTATCGTACAGGGTCATCTTTATGGCTTTGTCCTGAAAAACACCGTTAGTAAAGCTGTCCTGCCATATCCTGAAGGATTCTATAATAGGCTCCGACTCGAAGCTCCCCCTGCCTTCTATGGCATCGTACAATGCATCAGCGTCGCAATCAGCAGCTATCGACATCCACACGTCATGATTAAGCCAGGAATCCTTTGCGCCTATCGCCATGGGATACTGACCGTTTTCCCTGAGTTTCAGACATGTATCCTGCATTTCTTTGTAGCTTGTCGGGACTGCGCAGCCATATTCCTTTAGCATATTTACATCAGCCCACATATATCCGGCATAGGTCTGACCAAGAGGCAATCCGTAAATCTTCCCGTGTTCATCACTTACCGCTGTGATACATGAATCAAAGAATTTGTTCTTCCAGTCAGCTCCCCAGGACTCCCCGCAGTAGGGTGTCAGCTCCTCCTCAAAAGCTCTGGAGGTCTCAAAAAAGACACCTGAAGGAATGCCAAATACATCCGGTCCATTCCCTCCCATCAGCTCTACGCGAAGATGATCCTGATAATCACCAAAACCAACAAATACATAATTAATATTAATATCCGGATTCTCTTTTTCAAAAGCGTCTATGATCTTGTAGATCGGACTGTCCGGTCCTGTATCAGCAGGATTCCAGGTCTGGAATGTTACCGTCGTAATTTCTTTTGTTGTCTGTGACCCACAGCCCGTAAGAATTAACGGACATAGCGCCATGGCTAAAAGAAATGTCAAACTTCTTTTCATTTACTAATCTCCCCGGGAAACTTGGGCGTCCCCCTATCCTATTATCATACGCACCTTGAACCTGTTGTCCTCGGCAATATATCTTATCTCACTGTCAGTCTTTTTCACGAAATCGAGAACACTTTTGGTTCCGATGCCGTGCCCCACTTCGGTCGTTACAGGATATCCCTCCTCACTGAGCTCCGCCTTTCCGGCGCAGGAATTTACTATCTCAAACAGGAGCTGTGATTTGTACTTGGCAGTGATCTCAATAAAACGCTCAGCTTCCTGAAGCTTAACGCAGGCGTGAATAGCATTCTCAAAGAGGTTGCTGATCGCAATAGCAAGCTGCATTTCATCGACTCCGGGATTATAAGGGATATTGGTCGATACTTTTACATCTATACTATTTCGCTCAGCTACTGTTACATAATGCATAATCGCGGCATTAACCGTCGCATTTTCACAGAATTTCTGACTTGAACGTGGCTCCTGAGACAAACGTTCCTCAAGGCATTCTCTTGCTTCATCAATTTTGCCATCTCTTAGTAGGGATAAAAGAAGAGCCTCAAAATGCCTTCGGTCGTGCCTCATTGTTCTGTCCTGACTCAGGATCTCTTCAGTTGCACTGAGGCGCTCCCTCATACTGTCTGCGGCCATTTCCAGCATTGCTGCATCAGCTTTAAGTTTATATTCCCTTTGTTTAAGAACCGTTGTGTCCACAAGAGCATACAGCTTACCGATCACTTCACCTTCCGCATACAGTTCTTTTTCTTCCGGAGAAAAGAACCTGTCGCCAATCTCCAAGGTGTCGCCCTTAACAATAGCCTCTCGAAGCTGCTTCACCACGTTGTCGGGTTCCTTAGTGATCTCAGGATAGAGCTCCTTGGTATGCTCGTTATAATAGGATAATCTGTCGTCAGCATCCACCGCGATAACGCCTTCAGAAAGTCTGTCAACGATGTATTCCCTTGCCATGTCGATGATACCCAGCAGGTTGTATCTGAATATGGCAATGAACATTGAAATCGTAACCGCAACGTTTCCAAAAACCGAAATATCAAAGAAGTATGTGACAAAGAACGCATGAGTAATCTGGCAGATAAAGAGTACGGATTCTATCATAAAGCCCGCCATAATTATTATCGCGCGCTTTTTGGCTATACTGCTTTTATATCTTTTAAGTTCCTTGAACAGCCAGAAAAAATTGATGAGAATGACTATTGCCTGAATCTGCATATACACTGAGTGCATAATGCCGTTCCTATGCAAAAGGACCGGGAAAAGCCCGTCTTTGTCAAACCACATCTTCGAATAATAGAGGTTATGGTCCTCCAGAGTGAACACCAGCGCATAAGTAAACGCATCAAAGAGAATGAACGCTCTTATAAAAATCCTGGGTACCTTAACATGGCAAAACTCCACCGTAAACAGGAAAAGAGAGAATACTATCCATACTCTCCCTGCATAGGAAAACTTCAGTGCTGCGATATACTCATCTTCTGTTTTTGACAAGAGCTGCAAAAGATAACCTATATTGTTTACAAGCATCACAATACAGTTAAGAAAAAGATAAGCGTGAAGCTTATTCTTGAGGTTTTTGAAAATAATGAAGCCCTCAAAGAACATAGCAAATATACTGACGATTATTGCTCCTAAAAGAAAATCATGCATTAGTCGTTACTCCCGGGCACTATAGTCTGAAATCCATATATTTGTCCGCAACCTCAGTGTATCTGCTCTTGGATACCGGCACCATTTCTTTGTTGCGAAGAGTTATGTCTGTCTTAGTAAGCTTATCGATTGCCGCAAGATTAACACTGATGGACTCATGACATCTGATAAAATCCTGATCAGAATGGTTCTCATCCATGTATTCGGAAAAGCCTATCCTGAGTGTCGGAGTAGAAACCGTCTCGCCATCAGCCATATGATACGAAACTACATGGTTACGATAATCTATATACATTATGTCATCCAGGCGCAGCGCACGAAGGCCGCCTTTAACTTTGACCGTGATAGATCTGGCATCATCAGCCTGAACCCTGGACAGGGCCAGATCCAAAGTGGAAAACAGCTTTGCCTTGTCCACGGGCTTCAAGATATAGTTAATTGGATTTACATCAAAGGACTCCAAAGCATATGAACTTTCAGATGTGGCAAAGATGATCTGGGCATCAGGCTGATTCCACCGCAGCTCTCTAGCTGCCTGTATTCCTGTAACCATAGGCATGACTATATCAAGAAGATATACCTGTGGTCTGAAATTCTCACACTCCTGGATAAGCTTATCCGGGTGGTCAAATATCTTTACTTCTGCCCTGATTTCCTTCTCTTCGAGATACTCAGCGACATATCCGTTGATTCGTTCTCTGTCCGCCTTGTCATCATCACAGATTGCTATACGAAGCATTATGAATTACCCCCATTTATAAACGTAATATCGAATCTTTTTTCATACACATATAACTATTTTATCACTATTTTGGGCGAATGGTACCAGGGGACGGGGGCAATGTCCATTTTCTTGTTATTATTTTCTTCTGCGCTTACACTTCCTAAAATTCATGCTCTTCTCCGCCTGTTCCAGCATAAGCTGCATACGCTTCTCAGGATCAGACTCCTGTTCAATCTGTTTACTCAGTTCTCCCTTGCGATACTCCTTCAGAATATCCTCCGCCCTGGTATAGTCGCGTTCAAACAGGATTCTGCAAATATGGTTTTGCAGCTCCACCGCATCGATCTTGTCCGGAACCCGCTCCGCTAGCTTGGTGATAACGAAGTCCTTACTCTTATCCTTATATTTGGGCATATCAAATATCTGTTGAATCTCATAAAGCTCAGGTCGCCAGAGAATCCTTAGCTTGTTCTCAAGCTTGAGCTTAGGATTGATTTTAGGTTGTCTGAGAAAATAGAAATCACACTCATCATCTATCATCTCGACAGTGATTATCCCCCAGTGATCCGGAACATGCTCCTCAATGTGCATCGCATGTGTTGTTCCGACCACAACTATATTCCTGTCATAGTATTTATCGTAGTCCTTAACCTGCCGTGATAGCCTTGCGTAGGTATCAGCATCACTCTTTATCTCAATACCCATGACACTATCAGTCGTGATCATCACCACATCTGCCCTGGATTTCCCCATGGTCTTCTCTTCAATTATCCTCACCTGCCCATAGGTTTCCTCCAGGAAATCAAACAGGGGCTCGCGAATATCTTTGTCATGTAACATGTTATTTATCCTCGTATGTTTATCTTACAGGGTATGACTGGATTTGCATATAGTGGCAAGAAATAACAAAGCACGCATTCACGAACTCATATCAGAGTTCAATGAAGCGTGCTTCGTAGTCGTTGTAAGCTTACGGCTCAGGTGCCGGCTCGGCAGGTGTCTCTGCAGCGGGTTGCTCGGCAGGCGTTGCTTCTGCAGGCGCGGGCTCTGCTGCAGGTTGCTCAGCAGGTGTTTCAGTTGCCGGCTGTTCTGCTGGAGCTTGTTCTGCGGGTGCAGGTTCGGCAGCTTGTGTCTCACCTCCGTCGGCGGGACCTGTTTCAGCAGGAGTCTCTGCGGGCTGAGGTGTAATGTCTATACCTGCTGCCGCTGCGGCACTGGCAGGCATCCTGGTAACGGTGACTTCACCTGTGTCGGGATTCACGACTTCACGTGTGATGACTGCTTCCGGTTCTGTCTTACCGCCATAGACGAAGATTGCTTCGCCCTTTTCTACTACATCGAATATCTCAGCTGCCTTCTCTGTGGGCAGATTGATGCATCCGTGGGATCCGTCTATTATGTAGATCCAGCCTCCGAAGGATGATCTCCAGCTGGCATCGTGCATTCCAACATTTCCATTGAAGGGCATCCAGTACTTAACTGCGGAGGAGTAGTTCTCTCCCACCAAAGTGGCGTCTCTTTCCTTATAAGTGATGCCATAGGTTCCAACAGGAGTTGTACGACCTTTGTTTACACAGCCTGATACGAAATCTGAATCAACCACAACCGAACCGTTTTGATATACCCAGAGGTGCTGGTTCGTGAGATCGATCTCAACGTAGTTATCACCCCAGTCCTTCTCACCGTAGGTAGCAGCTGTTCCGAAGTATACAGGAGTTCTCTCTGTCTGATCGCCTCTCTTTATGGCTTCGATGAGCTCATTGGCTTCCGTGGTTCTGTCCATCCACCAGCCATAGTCACCGCCTGTCACAGTCACTTCCTCTCCAGTGTGAGAGATGATTGTGCGGTTCTTTCCGAAGGTATCATACTGACGCGCGAGGCTCTTTACGAATTCCTTTACCTGCTCTTCATCAAAGGTAACCGATGTACCACTAATATTGCACCATTCTTTGATCCTGGTTCCGTCTACAACAACCTTCTCATCGCCAAATACATAGGTGATGTTAGCCTTACAGTAGACGTTCAGGTTGTCACGAAGCTGTGTCAGCTGCTCATTATCCTGATAAATCTGAGGAAGCTTGTAACACTCATCGTCAATCGTCACTTCAAGCTCGAGGATATCAAGTGCCGACACAATCTTGTCCACTACCTTGTCCTTAATCGGTGTCTGACCATAATCCTCAGGAATAATATAGAAGCCATCCTCTCCGGATTCTTCGGAAAGGTATGCATCCACAGGTTCCTTGATATTTTCCTGCTTGAAAATACTGAGTTCATCAACCTTGTTTTCCAGAACTTCTCTTGAATAGACAACTATGTTATCCGTGGTGAGCCTTGTCTCAGTGAAATAGTACTTAGGCCATAAGAATGGATTCTGTTCCTTAAGCGCTCTGTCAAACTGTCCGTCAAGCTGAAGTGACAAACTGATATCATCGGAGGTTATGGAATCGGTAAGTCCGCCTCTCGAGTTAATCGTCAATGAATATTTCTTCAGCTCATCCGTCACCGCTTTTTCAATGTCATCCGCGGTCATTTTATAAGCAAATATATCATTTACATAGGTATTAAACAGAAAATGCTTAGTAAAATAAAATGAAACTCCAAGATATGCGACTGCAAGTATTGTGATGATCACGGCAAGGATAAGTCCTGCCTTACTTCCTTTTTTATTCTTACTCATACTACTCTTATCCTGACAAAAACTGCATGTGCCGGCCTTCACACTATTGGCACACCATTTTTATCAATCCCTCATAATCAAACATTATTTACCTTTGATAGATTATAAGCACGTTGACTCTCAATTGCAATCCTTTATACAGAATGGATTAATCTACCAATTCTTGCGGTTTTCTTGTCTATTTTAATTGTTCGGTGAATCAGGCTTTGCACATCACTACTCCGCTTGATTTATGGATATACATGTAACCGTTCTCATCCATTTTCTCTCTTATTTTTTCAAGGAGATTTTCTTTGTCGCGGCTCGCTGCTGCCTTGCAGTCCTCTGAGAAGGAAACTATATAGTTATAGATCATCTCCTCATCCGGTACCATGAGATCGTTCTCCTGTTCCTCAACACCTATTACCTCGAAGGTGCTCTCGATTTCCTCTCTGGCATTTTCCAGGAAGAAGTCAAATTTCATAAATGGAAATTTCGCTTCCGGATAGTTCTCTGTGACCAGGTCATGGATCTGTTTCATATGTGTCTGTCCAAGAAGTGTGCAGTTGAAACTGCCGCCCTCTTTCAGGAGGCTCTTGATTTTCTTATACAGCTGCAACCTGTTCTCTCGCTCCAAGTAGAACAGGACATGGTTTGTCATTATTAGATCAAAGTCTGCTGCCGGATAGGAAAAATCTGCCGCATCGCGCTTGTCGATGATAAAGTTCAGGTTCTTTTCCGGGTACTTTTCCTGAATCTCCACTACCGTTTCTCTTGTGCTTTCAAGCATTCCGTCAGAGTAGTCAACAAGATGAATTTCCAGATTATTCGGAAGTATGTCAGCCACTCTTTTCCAGAAAAGTCCGTTTCCACAGCCTATGTCTAATATTTTCATGCCTGCTGTGATCTGCTCTCTTTCAAAGAGCCAATGGAACCACTCAACATCAGCTGTGCTGTACTCGTGGATTGATATTCTCTTATTGAGGTTGTCGTCGCTTTTATATTGAGTGATGATTTCTTCCCTTGTTCGTGTGAGCTCTATGACGTTGCACATGTTGTTCCAGAATTCCTCGTCACCGGAGTCCTTGGTTTTTCTGATAGCATCGATGAGTCTTGTTATGTGCTCCCTTTTGTCTATCAGTAGCTGCTCCTGTTCCTCCAGGGATTTTCTCTTGTCCGAGCTGTCATTTCTCATCATCTCGTCTATCTGCTCCAACGAGAAATCCATGTACTTCAGCATCAGGATTTTCTGCAGGCGGACAACGCTGTCCTCGTCGTATATTCTGTACCCCGCCTCAGAATAATCGCATGGGTGAAGCAGCTCTTTCTCATCGTAGAACCTAACTGTACGCGCAGAAACCCCAAGCATTTTTGCCAATTCACCAGCAGTAAATCTCATTTTCCATACCTCTCTTTTCTTGTTTTTTCTTGAGTCTACGCCTTTACGTTACGTTAAGGTCAAGGGGTAATTTCACTTTATTACTATACTATATAATGGGGAATCAAGGGGGGGCTTTGGTGTCGTGGGAAGTCAAGGGGAAGTCAAGGGGAAGTCAAGGGGACGGTTCTTTTGACTTATTGATCTCAATAAGTCAAAAGAACCGTCCCCATTGACTTCCCCATTGACTTCCATCATTCAGTTTTCTTAAGAGGCACCCAGATGTAAACACTCATATCCTTTGAGCCTTCCTGTGGCGGGAGATATACCTCAATGTCATATTCTCCCGCAATGGTGTAGCCCTGAAGTGCAGGCAGCCACTCTGACCAGATCTTTGTATTGGTATCCTGTAAGTTCTCCATTGTGCAGGGGAACTGAGCCCATGAGCTTGCAGGAATCACTCTTGTCTCACAGCCATCCGGAATGTCTTCCCAAGGGAAATAAAGATCTGCAATGTAATAGTTAAAGTCTTTTCCATCCATATCGATGCAGACGCCAAAGGTGCCCATTATAGGACGCTTTTCTCCCTGTGCCAGCCATTCATCCCAGAACTTTGGAATCTCCTGATAGCTCGTATCAGAATTGAACGGTCTTTTCACTCCAACAATTGTAAACGGTGCTTTTTCCACAATACGATAATCCAACATACTACCACCCTCCATCGTGATTTTGATATGTAACGGAGCAAAAGAACGAAGTGACGCCCCCTGTTCTCTGGCCAAAGACGGGGTGATTCCATGGAACTTCTGAAAAGCTTTTGCAAAACTGTCCGGAGAATCATAACCGTATTTGACTGCGACATCTATTACCTTCACATCAGTACTGTTTAGTTCCTGAGCTGCAAGTGTCATCCTGCGTGAGCGAATGTATTCGCCTACAGTCATTCCGCACAGAGCTCCAAAGATGCGCTGATAATAGTACGGTGATAATGCTGCTATAGCGGCTATTTCTTCTATGTCCAGATCCTCAGTCAGATTCTTTTCCATGAAGTTGATCGATTCCTGGAAGCCTTCAATCCAGCCCTTCATCCTTAACTACTCCTTTCGCTTAGTACATTATCAATATACATTTCGTGGCAATAATATACCCGACAATCTGTGCTCTAAGTCAACGGGGAAGTCAGGAAAACGGATTTTGTATTGTTATAATTCCTTTTCATAACACAGAAAGTCCTGATCATACATATAGCATTCACCGACGACATTGAATCCAAATTTCGCATATGATCGGATTGCGGGTTCATTATACTTATTCACAAGAAAATGTATACTCTTATATCCCCGCTCTTTTAGTGCTTTCATTCCATGCTCCATCATCATTCTGGCTATGCCTTTTCCCTGCATGGAAGGTGTCACAGCAACCCTTGCCAGTTCGCCACCAGGGAACAGATTTCTATCCCAACATTCCAGGCTATCCACATCTTCATCTATCTCAATGGAAATCGCAGCTATGATCGTATTATTCTCCTTCATGACAAACAAAGCATCGCGTGAAAGATCAAAATCTATCGTATCTTCTGAGGGATAGTCCTCATCCCATGCACAAAACTCTCTTCCAAGCTGCTCTTTATATAACTTCATCAACTGCTCTCTGTCACTTTCTTTAGCAAGTGTTATATTACTATACATTTCTTTACTCCTCCCACTGGGTCATAATTATCTGTAAAAAAATTGACCACGAAATCCTTCCCCCCAGGCCAAAATTGTCTTCCACAAAAAAGCCCATGATCCCCGTCCCCATGGACCACTCGGAGGATGCTATGCGCGGCGGATGCTGGGATCCTTGCGTTTCATCATAGATTTGCGCTCATACATGCGCTCGTCGGCAAGGAGATAGACAGCGTTCCATCCCTCGCCTTCGGCTTCATGTCTGAATGCATAGCCGGCGGCAGCGCTGCGATTTAATGATGCGTCATTTCTATTGAGCTCATCAAGAGCTGCGTTCATCTGATTGATCAGGCTGTCCGCAAGATTGGTATTCTCACCTTTTAAAACTACAACGAATTCATCGCCGCCAATTCTGGCAATAAAACCCTTTTCAGCGAAGCAATCATTCAGGACTTTACCAAATTCTGAGAGATACTTATCTCCCATAAGGTGTCCCAGACCATCATTTATTCTCTTAAGACCATTGAGGTCGATGCTGACGATGCAGTAATCCTCATCTGTCTCTGACAGATCATATAGGTATTTTTCATATCGCGATCTGTTGGGGATACCTGTCAGGCCATCGGCGTATGCCAGATGCGCAAGGGATTCGTGCTCCTTCTTTATAGCAAATGACTCTGAAATGAAAATCTGATAGTTCACCAGGCTGGCAAAAACCATGCATATAGCACCCATCGGCACTGCCTTCTTGGAGAACATAATCTGCTTATTTATACCTGCCAGCTCAAGATAATAG
>JAEEGL015607100.1_pt1 | contig 11548 bp, 12 predicted proteins | sample 9134231 | NCBI WGS metagenome assembly JAEEGL01 (sample SAMN16246548, study PRJNA631951) | gut metagenome | biome: gut microbiome; feature: rumen; material: fiber-attached | host: Bos | place: Iran: Karaj | collected 2018-10 | reverse complement strand
CTCTATTCCTGGCAGCTTCATTCTCAAATAATCTGCAGTCATAGTCGAACCAGAAGATCCAAAACCGTGTAAAAAAACTATTGTTCCCATATTATTCTTTGTTTTCTTTAATGTTGATACCCTTTTCATTCAGCCAAGATATAAATTCTTGATCCAGACTGTCGTTTACATTTACTGTGCATGGTGTCATCACGCCAGCAATCACTTTTATACTATACTTACGGACAAACTCTTTATAAAAATAGGGAGCCCACTTATCGTAATTGGTCCAATCCTCAAACAGAGTCTTGTACAATTCCACGTTTTCATTCTTTGAAATTCTCATAATATATGCATTAAAAATCATCATCAAACTTTAATCGGTAGTTCCTTGAATCATCCAGCAACTCCCTAAGTTCCGACTCATGTATAATCAGCTTGACACCATCATCAAACACATTATATTCCATACGTGTCAGACCTGGGGGTACTTCTATGCTTCTGATAGCCGTTCCTCTAAATGCCTCAGTCTTAATGGTACGTAGTGACCTTGGCATTTTAACATCCTTCAGCGAAATGCAGTTCATGAAAGCCCGTATTTCGATTACTTCCAGCTTAGGAGGTAGTACCACATTCTCCAGCAGTTTACATTCGCTGAATGCGTGATGTCCAATATGGGTTACAGAATCCGGAATACTGATACTCTTCAGATCCATGCCATAGAATGCACCATTCATGATAGTTTTGACACCATGAGGAATCGTATAGTCTTCTTCATCCCTGAAAAGCGCATAGTCTGCCTTTACTAGCACACGTCCATATTCTGCATAAGTCACACCGTATTCATCAGTCCATCCTGATTCACTGATCGTTTTAATCAGTGCGACGCATTCGTCTAAAGTATCGAGGATGGAAGTCACCTTCCTGGGAACATTGATGACGTTAGGATAATGAGCCATATAGAACTCCCTCTTCTCAGCGCCTTCTCCAAAGACACCCCAGCAATGTGTATTATGGGCATGGTCACAATCGCGATTAATTGCCAATTGCACTTTTTCTTCTTCAAGGTACATTTTTACTTGCTTTTCTTCACATCTGTAGGATGGATGTAGGTCAGCATTGACACAAATCCGATTGTTTCCTGCCCAGCGATGAATAAAAAAGGCACCAAGACCTTCCGAGATAAGAACCTCCGGATGAAAAAGATGCACGCCCTTAACCAGATTCTTTTCTGTTTCGGTATAGGCATTGATGTCTATCTCTACACAGGCGACTCTCCAATCAGGAAAAGCTTCCCGAAGTGCATTGGTCACCTCTGTCGCATGCTGACTTTTATAGTCAGGTATATACATGATAGTCTTTCTGTTCATTTTCTTGAATATCTTAATAGTCTTATTTGTTCACATTCAGGATGGGCCTTCTGGATAACGTTGACGATGCAATCATAATCCGCTGAAGGCACCTCTAGTTCAGAAATGAATTCAACGTAAGGCCCTAGTTTGTATTTCCTATCTATGTAGGAGTATTTGACTTCTTTTATAATCATACGAAACCGATTTTACGTTGTTCTTTTTTCTCGAATCTCTCGCTGTCGCTATAGGCAAACAGACGATCCAGGCGATTTTCACCATCACCATGCAGCACATTATCGATAGCATAGTGGCGAGCGATATTTTCTATCTGACCTCCACTGAAGTCATACTTTTCAGCTAGAGCCAGACTTTCCTTGTCTGAGAGCACAGGTATCATGCTTTGCCAGATATGTGAGCGGACTTCAACAGATGGCTTGTTAAACTTCACCTTATAGAGAAAGCGACGTTCGAAAGCCTTATCCATGTTCTGTTCAAGATTGGTGGTAGCAATCATGATACCATCAAGCGTTTCCATCTCCTGAAGGATGATGTTCTGGATGGAGTTCTCCATCTTGTCAACAGCACGATCAGCACCTTCCTTGCGCTTTCCGATTACGGCGTCTGCTTCGTTGAATAGCAGGATTGGGGTAAGTTTTGCCTTCTTAGCCTGCTCGCGATAACGATCGAAAATAGCTTTGATATTCTTCTCGCTTTCGCCCACCCAGCAGCTCTTCACCTCTGAGATGTTCACCTGCATGATGTTACGTCCTGTCATGCGCGCCAACTGCAGCACAGTCTCGGTCTTACCTGTACCAGGCGATCCGTAGAAAATACAGGCAAAGCCGCATCTCATCTTCTGGGCCTTCATTCGTTCTCTTATGTTCTTGAAATTCTCTTCGCTGAGGAGTCCCTTTAGTTCTCCTACCTGGCTGACGGTTTCACCTTCGTAGAAGAGTTTCTTTTCCTCAATGCTTTTGCTAAGGATAAAGTCACGGGCTACCTGCTTCGTCATCTTTATGTTGAAGCCCTTTAGAAGCATCTTCCTTGCTTTGTCTGTCAGACGGAACCAGTCTTTATCTTCAAAGCCGTCGTCGTAGTTATATTCGATAAGCTTTTTCCTCATTAGGACATATTTTCCAGTTTTGAGACTGCGTGCAAGTTCCTTACGCTCATACGACTCCTCTATAAGGAATGTCATATTATCTTCTTGGATGGCCTCTGTCTCATGAATAGCAAGATGACGGCAGAAGTGAGTCAGTATCACTTCGTCGATGAATTCCAGTTTCAGACTCTTAATCTTCTTAACGAAATCCAGTTCCTGATTGTCTTGAAACAACAGCTTAATCTCTTCATACAAGAGATCGTAGGCCAAATCATCTTCGTAATTGAGATGAGTGAAAGTATAGAATTTCTGCAGGAATTCCGCAGTGTCTTCGCACTTATATGGTTCACGCTCGAATTTCCTATTATCCACAAATGCTTTGATGACATTTGCAGGGACATAATAGCTAGTTTCATTATCGAATTGGCATACCTTCCTTCGGAGGAAGTGAATCTTGACCAGTTCCTCTATATCTGCTTTGTATTTCAACAGATGGATATTACGGCAATCCACAAAACGTGCGATGTCACGAATCGATGCTCTCCTGCTTGCTGTTTCATATTCAACGAAGAGGGAGAGAATGACAGCCTGAACGACCGTAATGCCCTGCATGTCAGCAATGATCTTTGCATACGGCTCAACTTGACGGAAGAATTTCTCACTGAGCTTGGAGTCATCGGCCATCTCCACAATTTTCTCAATGGCTCCAATTGTAGTCATGCTTTCGAGAGCATGCTGTAATTTCTCTTTCTGTTGTAGTTCTTGCTTCAGAGTAGCTTGCTTTTTCTTGTTTAATCTCTTACTCATATTTACACCTTTTGTTTATTTCTAGTGCAAATTTAAGCAAGATTTTTTAAGGTAACAAGAAAAAAAGAAGGCGAGGTGTGAAACCCCGCCCTGGTGGTATAAACCTACCAAATATTCATAATTAATGGAATAATAAAGGTACTAAATACCGAATTCTTTTTCTTTAACTCTGGTATCTCGAAAGATTTTTCCGCATTGTAATATTCACAGAACTCCTCGTTCTCATCCCATTCATCATAGAATGCCATCCAACAGGGCTCATTCTCGTCTGCATGATCAAATTGATGCTCTTCCATGGATGCAAATTTACATATTTCCGCTTGTGTCATTTCTCCTAAGCCCATATAATCTTCAATATTAATTATCTGAGAAGGGTGCCATACAGGGTTCATACAGAAACGTTTATACCCTTTCAGTTGATGCACAAAGAAACAGCCAGTACCGTCACCAAGAATAAGATCCGGTTTATATTTATCACACCATTTGCGCAGGAATTCTAATGCTTCTTCAGGATCTGCAGGAAGGGCAGGTTCAAAACATTTGCAGTTTAATGAGTGCATATCATTCAACGAAGAGCTATCACAAGGGAAAGCATAATCATTTACCCATAACACTAATTTCTTCTTCTTAGTTTCTTCTTTAACATCGCCAATAACAGGTCGAATACAATATCCCATCCATGTCTCTCTATCCGAAATAAAACATGCCGCTTCATCTGATGGGTCGCCATTGTCATCCATCAAATTGAAAAATTCAAATGATTTTGCTTTTTTTCGATCCCCAGACACATCTGAAGTCCAATATAGGCCTTCTTTCATGTCTGAAGCCTTATTAATACCCTTTTTCATTCCAAAGGCAGGAATGAATATTCTATTACCGTTGCGTCCTGTTACTAAGATTCCGTAATCTTTTTGTTTCGAATAACACCATGTAAGGATACAATATTTTTCCAATTCCTGGAATTCTTCCACACTTGGCATACGCCAGTTGTCCCCCCAGAATTTGTTGACACAATCACATGTTTCTGGATTAAAACCGTTCTCATCATATGAGTCACTCAAGAAACAAGTATTCCACTGATAATAACCACCTCCATCAGCCGGATGACAGCCCATATTCCGAATACTCCATTTTACGCCACTTGGAAGATCCAAATCCACATATTCATTGCCACTTGCGAAGTTGTGTTCAGCATTCAGTTCCTCTATTTCCAGAGTCAATTTACTCTGAATCATAGGAGAAAGAACTTCTCTCCTCTTTTTTTCGTCCAAATCCTGTAGTAATTGTTTCATGGCTTCACGTGAGATAGGTATCCCCCCATCATCATCTAATCTTTTATTAGATTTGCTAAGCGTGACAGGCATTTCTATTGGGTTAGCCAGATTTCTTAGGATAACAGTACATTTTCTGGTGTCCACGGAAAGAAAGTCTAAATTCATGAGATAGGACTTACCTACGCGCCTAATGTTGTGCAACTTGCCAGCATCAACCATCTCCAGAACTTCCTTTAACTTAAGTCTAATGTTTTGGAATTTTTCTCTAGTGGTGTATATGTCACAATAATTCCCGTCAGGAATACAAAGGATCATCTCATTCACATTAATTGGAATGTGCTCACCATCCTTCTCAACTTCAATTACATTTTCTATCATTGCTAATCGTATTTTATTAATACGGCACGAAGATACAACTATATTTTGAAACTAAAATTCAAAAACCATAGGCAAGGTATAAACCTTTGCCCAAATGGTACAAACAGATTTTATTAATGATATTATATTTTTGCTAATTCTTGTTGAGCAACAGTATAATAACTTCCTTTAATACTTGATAGAAGTTCCTTGGCCGCCTTACAATATTCAGTTTTATTCGTTCGGCCATATTCACAACTATACATTACACCTAAATCATAAAAACCTCTTTCCCTCTTCTCTTCACTTATTTGACCTCTATACTCTATATCCAATTTCTTATATTTCAAATAACTTTCAAACCAAAAACGATGTTCTTCATCCGATAATTTTGCATTATAAAGTTGACTAATTTGCCAACACAACTCATCATAAAAAGCATTTCCTATAGAAGAATCTTTAAGACTATAATCATTAATAAACCATCTTAAATGCTCTCTGTATTCTTCGTTTCCTAATTTTCCTAAAATGGTGTATATTATAAAATTACAATAATTGTCTCCTTTTACACCCTCTTTTTCCTCTATAACTTCCAGGCAATACTTTAATGTTTCAATTGCATTATCATAAGATTTATACATGTCATATGCAATGACTAGATGTTGACCGCAATTTAATAATTTGCCGGTATGAGCAGGATACTCCTTATATATATTGAATGATTCCTCAAAAAAAGGAATAGACAAATAATTACTAGCATTTGAACAAAAGCGCTCTGCTATCCATTGATTAAGAAGTGCAAGTTGCTCTTTTGACCCATTATTCTCAATTAAGCCGTGTACTATTTGTATTATCGTCAAATATGACTCAGATTTCTTCACTTCTGATGCAGGTACATTATTATACCCATAGGAATCAGTTACTATTTTTAAGGAAGCAGTTAATTTATCCCAGTCAACAATTACTCCTGCATTTTTCACATCATCGACTGTAACTTTTTGTATCATAATATTTAAGTTTATATGGATAATAACCTACTCCCTTTCAAGCGTTTCAGCTTCCTCTTTTTATTAAAATGTACCGCAAATATAGATATAATTCCTCAATATACCAAATAATAGTTTTTTTACACCTATGTTTTTTAGATATTTTTAAAACAACAGTTTATAATTCTTCCCTATAGTTTTTAAGAATACCGTAAAGTATCTCAAAACACTTATGAAGCTTAATAAACCCTTCTGTCATTTCAAGTGTCTGTTCGTTCAGGTAGAGACGCTTGTTTACCTCAATCATGATGGAGTTGTAGGGATAGCCCGTCTCAGGGGCGAGAGCATGGGCATAGGGCGTGTTGATGCCGACCTTATATCCTTCTTTCTCAAACGCAATTTTGCAGAGCTCGATAACGAAGTTCGTAGGTCTACTCCATTGATCATTATATCCAATACAGAAATTAGATTGGTTTCTCATTCCATATGCTCGCATTTGTAAACACGCCATTTTGTCCAATCTGTATCCAATTTTAGCTGTGCTTTACCAAAACGATATATAGGTGCCTGCTGTCCCACAAATGTTATTGCAACGTCAAAAAGGCTTTGATCTTCAGTTGCTTCTGAATACCATTCTATATATTTGAGCATAATCATATTTGCAAGCGACTCTTCCATGAACTCAGAATTAGAATCAAATTTGAAGGGCTTAATACTTTTTTTAATCAAATCGTACAAATAATATTCATCTTCATGCACATCGTTAGTAGGATCCATAGCGGCATGAGCCAACTCATGTATGTAGACAATTGCAAAAAGATCTTCAACCTTAATGCTCATTTCATCTGCAACCTTCTTAATTCGGTCCAGACACATATAAATCTTAGGTTTTGCCAAATCCTTGCTGTTTGAAGGTTCACAAGAATAATAACAGCCTAAAGTTTCCATAACTTCTGACATGTTTTCAATTGTATCATCAGGATTTCTTCTAATTAAACCCTTAACGACACTTGGGGCTATCTTCTCCATCTTCACCTCATCAACTATTTCCACAGGAATATTAGACTTCAAGAAAGAAAGCCATAACGGCAAATCCTGCTTTGCAAACACGATTTTTTCATCCAAATTTTGACAACTCCACAAATCTACAAAATGGATATCGCCTTCGGCTAGAATCTCATCTATAGTAGACAAATCAATATCAATCCCCTTTATATCAAGTAAGGGGAACAAAGGCTCCTTGTCTTCTGTTCCAAGAAAAGCATTAACAAACCAATTGTATGGCCTATCCGGGATTAATTTGTTGTCAACACGAGATACATTTGAACGGATAACAACACCATTATATTTGATTTTACGGGATAACGTGAAGATTTTGGAATAATCACTTATTTCTTCAACAGGTTTCAATACCCACAAGTTCCTAAATCTTTGGGGGAATTGCATAATTCGAATTGCGAACTTTGGGTCATCGCTATCTTCTGGATAAGCATCATTTCTTCGGGGATTTGTATCACCCACTACATTGATTTCTTGAACCAGATCGTCTGCTGTCAGATTGTCTAAAAAACTCATATTGCTTTCGTTTCTTTTAAAATATTATTAAACAATTTCTACTTCTTCCCAATAGTTCTTCAGAAGGCCATAAAGAGTTTCCAGACACTTATGAAGTTTAACAAAACCTTCTGTGACTTCGAGAGTCTGCTCGTTCAAATAGAGACGCTTGTTCACTTCAAACATGATGGAACTGTATGGGTAACCCGTCTCTGGGGCGATGGTGTTTGCGTATGGTGTGTTGATCCCCACTTTGTAGCCCTGCTTTTCAAACGCCGTTTTGCAAAGTTCGACAACGAAATCCGTAGGTCTGCTCCAGTCATCATTATAACCAATACAAATATCTACATCGCTAAGATCTGATGGGAAGGAGTGACAGTCTATCAGCAGTGAATGCCTATTAAGCATTAGCCTCAAATCTCTGATATACTCTGCATGATAATGGTACATCTTCATCTCCTCCAGACCTTCAAATGTTCGGTGTAGGCCATCAAATTCTTTGTAGACTATGCCTTGCCCCATCTTCTCTAAAGGGTCATTAACGAGGCGCTCCACATCTACGACAAAACGTGAGTAATCAGAGGTGATAGTCTGAATGCCATCTCTGTTGTAAGGGATAAACAGCAGGTCTGTATACCAGTCTGTCCAGCGCTTAACCTCTGAAAGTAAAGCCACAGAATTGTCCCATTTGGCCATACCGAGTCCTCCCACACTGGCATGAGGGATGTTCAGTACAAGGTTGTTATACCATCTCTCCGTTGTTGAATCCGCGAGTTTGTCTCTCAGATCTGGCTTGCTAAAAGCAGTTCTTTTACATGGTCCACACATATTATTGTTCCTTTCTTTTGTTTATTTGTTCTTGAATCTTTTTACTTATTTGCTCGTATGATACGGGCGTAAAATTGTTGATGTCTACTCCCACATCATATTGGGTAGGAAACAGATGGTCTAATCTGGAGCTGTCTAGTCCTGTACGATACGGACTCGAATGAACATGTCCAAATAGTTGCCAGGTATTCCTATACGCTCCTCCATAGCAGAGGAAAGGGTAGTGGTTCAGATAGATTCTCTGTTTGCCAATGGATATCAGCATCTGCATCTTGATGTCAAGGAATCTGCGCATAAAGCCTTGGTTCACGTTATTCATGTCATGATTTCCCAGTATCAGTACAATTTTGCCATGGAGACTATCAAGCAGGCTTGTCCACTCAGCTGCGCCACCCACAGAGAAGTCGCCAAGATGAAAAACGAGATCATCCACTCCCACAACCCTATTCCAGTTCTCGATCATCACGCGATTCATCTCTTCAACATCCACAAAAGGACGCTGACAGAATCTGATAATATTCTTATGGCCGAAATGCGTATCAGCCGTAAACCAGATCTTTTCGTCTCTGTTGATTTTGATAACTCCTCGTTTTGTTTCCATTCTCTTCACTGCGTTTGTTTCACACTACAAAGATATGAAAAGATACAAGGCAAAACAAAGAAAAAAAGAAGCATGGTATGAAACCATGCTTTTGAGGTATGAAAATATTGATATAACTCTACTTTCCTTCTGGCTCATTATTATAGTACAGACTTATTCTATACATAAATAAAAGATTCAGTAGATTTAGATGGGTATTGTATAGTTTGCTTCTTAATAGTGACACCAATCTTCTTGCAGCAACCTACGAATTCATTCCAATAAGCCCTTGAACCATATTCACGCCAATCGGTTGATACATAAACCTCGCCAATTTTAGTCTCAAGAACTTCGTATTTTGATGGACTCTTATGGTCATCAACGAATTTCCCAAACACCTTCTTGAGCTTACAAAAATCCTCAACACTATTGTTTTCGACATACCATTTTATGATATGCTTTGCGCTCTTAACCATTGACTTATAAGATACACTTCCATTATCATTTGGAAATGTCATCTTGAAAGAACTGACTGTGTTAAAATCACACACTTCTATAGTATTACCGTCTGTATAGATTCCAACGACAGAGGATTCATTTCCTTTACAAGCCTTCAGAATATTGTTACAATACCTGATGTATTTTTCACAATCTTCTTTACGACGATGACTTTCTGATCCCGTATATAAGACAGCTACATATAAAAGGGGCTTCTTCGTTTCTAATCCCCACATGGATAGCCTAGATACAAATTTCTGTGCTATTTGATCGATACGAGTTGCATCAATTTCGACAACGCAGCATTCTTTATCGTTTTCTCCATAGATGTCAATAGAATCATTTTCCTTCCTTCTACTTGCTTTTTTCTCAGTTTTCCAGCAATATTTTGGAGAAACACAATCCAAATAGTTCCGGATTTCATCTTGGAACTGCTCAATAAAGCGATGATCACTTTTGTTTACTCTTTCTAGATGTTTTGAAATACACCCCATCTTCGTATTATTTGTGCTAATAGCTTCGCACATAGAGATAACAAGTGGGTGAATGTCTTGTAAATTTTTCTTTGCCATATTCTTGCTCGTTTATTATTGTTTGTTGCTGCAAAGATACGACTGTATTCGTTACAAAAGAAAAAAAACAAGAGCTTAGGTACGAAAAGGGCTTTCTAGGGTATGAACTATAAGTTTCCCTTGAATTTCTTTACGGGATTGCCACGTTCGAGGGTGTTATGGTTCATCCAGACAGAGCGATCTTGTTCCTGCTGCTTGTTTTCTTCGAGAGAGGAAAGTTTCATCATCAGACGCTCATGGGCGAGTTTCTTGTTCTGAGTCTGTGAACGCATGTCTGAAGCAGAGACGCTGATACCTGTTGGTACGTGGGTAGCACGAACAGCTGTTTCCACCTTGTTTACGTTCTGTCCCCCTGGGCCAGATGCGCGCATGGTTTCGTAGGTGATATCGCGCTCATTGACTTGTGCAGATTCCAATGGTTTGAACGAATGGACTCCAACGAACCAATTCTTTCGCTTATGAGTTGGGCGGAAGGGATTACGTTGTGCAATCCATAGCACAGAACCTTCCCACTCATCAGTCAGTACCTTGATGTTCTCTCCCTCTACAGAGAGCGTAGCAGAGAACATACAACCATCCTCCGGGCCATCTTCATGCTCTACTATCTCAGTGTTCAAGCCAACTGTTAATGCTTGTTCCATAATCTTCTGCATGACTAGTGTCACTACGCGACAACACTCTGCAGGACCACGCCCTGATGTAATCTGAATATAACTCTTCTCCATATTATTCATCACTCATTCTTACGATACGGGGAATGATCTTCCCTTCAATGTTCACTAACTCACTCTGAGCAGCCATTACCTGCTCAATATCCTTATAGGCTAATGGTGCCTCTTCTGTGGTGCCTCCAATTAGCGTGATGTTTCGCTCTGCAAGGAACTTGTTCATAGCATAACGACTGAAGGTGTTCCTAGCATCCTGGCGCGACATGGTTCTTCCTGCTCCATGGGATGCAGAATACAACGACTGTTCACTGCCTTTACCAGTGATGATGAATCCAGGCGTAGCCATGCTGCCAGGAATGAGGCCTAACTCTCCTGCGTGTGCAGGTGTTGCTCCCTTACGATGTACTATTACCTCTTTGCCATCAGGAAGTATCTCGCGCCATGCGAAGTTATGATGATTGCTGATGGTAGTCAATGGTTTCAGCCTGAGAGCCTTGGCCACATTGGTGTGGATACACTCATGATTGGCAGCAGAGTATTCGCCTGCAATCTCCATGCATCGCCAATATTCCTGCCCTGCCTGCGTATTGAGATTCAACCACGCAAATGGACCTGCCTGTCGTGGAAGGCGACACGTCTCCTTAGCGATTGTGGTAAAGTGTTCTGCAATGGATGCACCCATGCCTCGACTACCTGAGTGCGAGAGGATGCCCACATAAAGGCCACCAGAGAGTCCAAGGGCATTGCCATCATTGAGTATGACCTCACAAATGTCCACGAAATGATTTCCCTTGCCTGAAGAGCCAAACTGACGCACGGCCTTGCTGCGCAGATCGTGCAACAGGGGGATATCACGGAACTCGCTCTTGTCAAAGAGTGGATGGTACTGCTTGAAGGGAAGGATACCATCAAGTCCAAAGGCAGTGTTGTTTTGCAATGCCTCAATAGCTCTGTCATGATGCTTCTCTATAAAGTCAACACCAGCATCGAG
>JAEEGL014943150.1_pt1 | contig 11548 bp, 9 predicted proteins | sample 9134231 | NCBI WGS metagenome assembly JAEEGL01 (sample SAMN16246548, study PRJNA631951) | gut metagenome | biome: gut microbiome; feature: rumen; material: fiber-attached | host: Bos | place: Iran: Karaj | collected 2018-10 | reverse complement strand
ACGATACCATCTTGTAGCAACATAATCAGTTAATTTTTCATTTTTTGAATTTAATATACGAGCAAAACCAAAATCACATAATTTAATATTCATATTATCATCTACTAATAAATTTTCTGGTTTAATATCACGATGGATTATATTTTGTGAATGAAGATATTTTATTGATTTACATAATTGATATATGAAATGACGAATTAATTTATGATCTAAACCATTAAAATTTTCTTGAAGAAGTTCTAGTAAATTTTTTGGAATGTATTCAAATATTAAATATAAGTTTCCTTTTCTTTTAAATGCTTCTATGAAGGATACTATATTTGGATGATTTAGTTTTTGTAACATTCGAAGTTCACGTTTCATTGTTTTTTTTACTAAATCATCTTCTACTTCTTTGAATTTTTTTATTGCTACATATTTACCTGTTTCTTTATTACGACATTTGTAAACTATACCATATGCTCCTTCACCTACTACTTCTATTACTTCGTATTTATTTTGCATTTTTTTAATTTTTTTTTTTTGGTTGTTTTTTTTTTATTTTTTTAAGTTTTTAATTTAATTAATATTTTATATATATTTGAAATTATTTTAATAAATAATTATTAGATAATTTTATAATTTTAATTTAAAAAAAAAAGCAATTAATATATAAATAGTTATAAATTTATTAATTAATCATTTATTAAATACTTTTATTTAATTAATTTTTTAAAAATATTATTTAAAATAAATTATTTTTTTTAAAATTATTAAAAAAAAATTTTTATCATATATATTTTATAAATGAAATTAGGGATATTTTATAATTTTCTTTTTTTAATTTCAAATCAATAAAATAAAAATATTAATTTTTATTAAATTAATAAAAAAAATAAATATATCAATCAGTTTTATTTTATTTTTAAATAAAAAATTGAAATAATCAAAAGATAATGAAAAAATAATATTATAAAAAATTTTTATTTACAACATTTCTTTTTGGTAGCAGAATTTTTTGTTGTTTGAGCATGACTTTTTTTATTAATTGAAATACTTTTATGAATATCTAAATTAAAAATAGGAGTTTGATTTCTAACAATAAGAAATTCAGAAATTAACTTATTAATACTATCATTAATTCCACTTCCAGTAGCAGCAGAAGTTCTTGCATAAATAGCATGGACACTTTTAGCATAATCTCTAACTTGACCTTCATCAACAACTTCTTTTAAATCTGATTTATTTCCAAAAATAGCAAGAACTAAAAAAAAAAAATAAAAAAAATCTAAAATTTACCTTTTAAAGTATTATCATTACTTTTAACTTCATTAGTCCAATAATTTTGAATTTCATCAAAAGATTTTTGTTGTGTAATATCATAAACTAAAATAACAATATCAGCACCTTTATAAAACATTTTAGTAACTGCTCTAAAAGCTTCTTGACCTGCAGTATCCCAAAAAGTAATTTTTATTGTTTGATTATCTATTATTACTGTTTTATTTTGATGTTCTGGAGAAACTGTATGAATGTGTTCTTCATTAAAATTTTCTCCTAAATAACTGTTCATTATACTTGTTTTTCCTACTCCTCCTTCACCTACTATTACTATTTTACAATTTATTATGTCTTCTTCTGACATTTTATTTTTATATAATTTTTTATGGATTTATAATTTTAGAGAATTTATTAGTTTTTTTTATAAAGTGTAAAATAATATTTTTGGATGTTTATTATTGATAAATATTAATTTAATAACTTATTTAAATTTGAAATAACAAATGAATTTTGATTATTCATTAAAATCATATTATTTTTTAAATCAAATAAACCATAAATATAATTTCCATTAAAAACATTTTTTATAATTTTAATATATTCATAATTATCACATTTATAAACTTTAATATCTTTATATTCTCCTCCAACTAGAAATAATCCCTTATTTTCAATAATACATATATCATATATAAAAAAACCATTTTCAATTTCTTTAATAATTTCTTTTGTAGATATAGAAATAATTTGAATCATATAACCATCACAAATAATAATTCTATCATTATCAAGTCTTTTTAATATTGTATATTCTTTCGATTTAATATTTGTATTATAATAAATACGTTCTAAATTATATAAATTATGAAATTTAATTCCGTCAAAACCAAAACTTATTAAAATTTTTTTATCTTCGAATAATAATATTGAATAAACTTCATATGAATGAGTTATAATTGTTTTATATTGATATAATTTATTATTTCTTTCTTCCCATATTTTAACTTTACAATCTTTTGAACATGAAATTATATTTCCATTTTGACAATATAATAATTTATTTATAGTATAATAATGGGCATAATAAATTGTTTGGTTAATAAAAAATTTACTTTCATTTTCTATATTTTTTTTAATCCATGTTTTTATATTTAAATCATGTGAACATGTTACAAAATTATTTTCATCTTTTATATTTATGTAATTAAGAGATAAATCATGTGCATTTGGAATTGTTTGTATTATATTTAATGTTTTCTCATAAATTAAAATTGAATTATCAATTAAACCTAAAATGATATTTCCAGAAGGAAAAATAGATATAATTGTTATTTCAGAATTATTAAAAATTTTCATATATATATTATCCTCATTTAATTTCATTTTTTTATTTTTATCAAATAATTTTAGTATACTAATTTTTTTGAAATAAATATACAATAAATAACAAAAAAAATTTCATATAATTATTTTTTATAAATAAGATTAAATAATATATATGTGATTTATTATATTAAAAAAAATAAAAAAATAAAAAAAATAAAAAAAAACTTTTTCACCAAAACAACATTTTGATTGTTTGTTTATAAAAATACGACTAATAAAAATTACTTAAAGATAAATTAATAATATTATTATGAGTTATATATATTATATAATTATTAAATATATCCAAAAGAAAATCATATATAATCTATAAAATTGGTATATTAAGTTTATTTATTGGACATAATGTTAAATAACTTTTGAAGATTGAATATTAAAAATCCTATAAATAAAAAAATTGATAGATATAAAGATTAATAAAAATTAATTCTCATATTTTCCTATTTAAAACATAATCTAATAAAATATTATAAAATGAATACAAAATATAAAAAAAAACCACATACCAAATATAACTTAGACAATATCAAAACTAAGATAATAACTCATTTTTGTAACTATATTATAATACTGCTGAATGAAATTACCAAAAAATATTTTGATTATCAGAGAGTTAAGTTTAGAAAAATTAATTCGAACATAAAAATAAAAATCTTTGGAAGATCGATTTCAAATCTGATGAAAATGAATTTAGAAGAATTTTGTGAGCAAGCCATGTCAATAAAATATACAACTTTAGATTTAATTCAAAATTCGAAATCATTTTTAATTTTTCAACTCATTAAAGATAATCCTTTAATTAATTTAAACCTTTTAAATATATTTGAAAAATACTATTTAAATGAAGAAAAAATTGAAATAAGGAATAAAAAAGGAGATAATGTTATTATTCATCATACAAATACTTTCAAATCCTTGAAACAAAAACAAAATGATTCTAACTATATTAACATGTTAATTAAAGCTTCTAAGAAAATTCAAAATGTTGATATTCAAAATTCAAGAAATGAAAGTACTAATGTTTCAAATAATACTATTGCTCTTCAAGAATATGAATTTAACGACAATATATTAAACAGAATATTTGGTCCATTTGATTTAGAAGAAGATTATAATTATCATTTTGATTTAAATTAATCATCCCTTTATTTTGTCAAATTTGAACCAAATTTTTTAAAAACTTATTTTGTTAAGATAATAGTTTAGAACTTTAATATATTTATTATGGGCTTATTATAAATAAATATTCATTTTTAAAATAAAAAAAACTTTTTTTAATATATCTTATAAATATCTATTGTTTCAAGGTAATAAATATTTATTAAATATATTTTCACATAAAAATTAAATAATAATAATTAGAATAATTATTACTTTTCAAAATAAAATAGATTTTGATTGATTAATTTTTAATTTAATAAAATTTGATTTTTTAATTTTGAATAATATTAAATTTAAATAGTATTTTTATCTAATTTTTTACTATAAAAATAAATATTTATTTATTCCATTTTGCAAAATACATAAAAATATATGAATATGACGATATTAATAACTTTATCTATATCAATGATATTAATTTTATTTTGTTCAATGATCATTTCAATAACATATGACATAAAAATAAAAGAAATTATTTCTTTTCCTCTAATAGAAGATCAATTTAATTTTCCTATTTATTCAATTTCCTTAGCAATAAATAATCAATGTGAAAATAATGAAAACCAAATGAAATTAGGATATTTTCCAGGAACAAAAAGAGGTAAAAAACAAAAAGGTAGAATAATAGTATGTGTTAATATATGTAAAATAAAACAAACAAATCCAATAAACATTTATATTTGGAATAATAATATATTTTGTACAAATACAAATAATGAATTAAATTATGAAAGTTTTTATTCTAATTCAGTAGATAAAGATAAAGAATGTGATATTGGTTTTAAAAAATGTGGTATTTTAGATTCAAATAATAAAATAATGTGTGTTGAAGATATAACAGATTGTCCAATAAATAAAATATTAATAAACTATAATTCATCATCTCCTGAAGATTATTCATATAAAACATTACAATTAAATAATGGACAATATTTACATTATACAAATGAATCAATTGATAGCTTTATTGTTGTTAATTTAACTTTAAGTTTAGGTATTCCTTGTTCAAATCCTTTAGAAATTAATACTCAATATCCACAATATATTTTAGAGAATAATTTTAATCAATATTTTTGTTTATCTAAATATGAGGATGCTTCTATATTTACTAATAATTCTTTTAATTCATTAATTGATTCATATAGAAAATATGATGTTTATAAAGAAAATGAAATTCTAGGTATTGTTGAAAAACTACCTAATTATCCTTTATTTTCATTAAATGAAAATTATGATTTGTATTCAAGAAATTATTTTGGAATTGATTATAAATGTTTTAATAATAATATTATTCTTTTTGAACTTCAACAATATGATAAATGGAGAAAAGGTGCAAAAAAATATAATTTTTCCTTTTGTATTATTATAACAATATCATATATATTAATTCCTATAATTTGGGTTAATTTAGAAAATGATGAAGAATATAAAAAATTTCAGATAATAAGTATTACACTTATTTTTTCTTTGGTTTTATTTTGTTCTATATTAGAATTTATTTCTTATTATTTTTTATTAAAAATAAAATTTAATTCTCAATGTTTTTATTATGTTAAAAAAATTACTTTGGAAAAAGATTATAATAGAATATTATATGTGAGAAATTTATCTTTGGTAAATCTGATATTAATAATAATAGTAATGTTCATAATTTTATTGTTTACATTTATTGTTGTAATGAGATATAGAAGACAATATAATTTAAATCTAAATTTAAGTTTTTAATTCAATTTATATATTTGTCTTATATTATTATATTCAAAAAAAAAAAAAAAATATTAAAAAAATTACTCTTATAATTAACTCAAATAATAATAATATGATATTTACTAAATCCATAAAAAAAAAATAAAAAATACACTTAAATTTTTCCAGTTTTAAAATATTTAATAATCATCCTTCTACAATATTCAATAGTTCCCCTTAAAGCCAAATCATTAACTTTAACTAAAAATATAGGAATATCTTCTAATAACTTACTCATTCTTCCTTTATCTAAAAAAGACTTAGTCCAAGTATCATCATGTGTAATGAGACTTTGTAAACTTCCAGATACACCTCCTAATAAATATAATCCTCCAGTAGGTAAATAACTAAGACAAATATTTCCAGCAGCTTGTCCATATAATTCACAAAAGAATTTAAGTGTGTTTTCACATAATTCACATTCTTTTCTTAATCCTTTATAAATAATTTGTCCATTTAATTGAATTTGAGTATTTGAATTTTGTGTTCCTTGAAAAACTTCAATTTGTTCATATATAGGTAAATCATATGAATAATTATATTCTTCACTTAAAAATTTATAAATGGGAATAATACTCTGACCACAAGTTGCTCTTTCAGTAGAAATATGTTCAACATTATAATATTTTTGTAAATATTTCATAAATTTAAATTGTATTTTATTCCTTGGTGCAAAATCACCATGACTACCTTCACTTCCACTAACTAAATAATATTCATCTTCTTCATGTTTAGTTAAATAACCAACACCTAAACCAGTTCCAGGACCTAAAGTTGCTTTAGGACCATTTGGATTCACTTTCTTATTATTAATAGTAATTATATCTTTACCTTCTATTAAATGAGTTTGTATACCATAACCATTAGCAACAAAATCATTCATAAAAACTATTTTTTCTATTCTTAATTCTTTTGCTAAATCTTCACCATTTACTGAATCCCAATGAGATACATTTGTAAATTGAACTACTGTATTGTTTTTTATTGGACCTGGAACACCAAAAACTGCAAATTTTGGATAATGATCTGATGCTTTATGTGGTGATAAGAATTGAGTTAGGAGGTCTTGTGCATTTTTATAGTTAAAGGAAAATAAATATTTATTGTCTATTAAATCATGAGGTTCATCTGGGTCTGAAGAAATTTTTAATAGACATAAACGAGAATTTGTTCCTCCTATATCACCTGAAAGAATTGGGATTTTACTTGTCATTTTTTTTTTAATTTTTTTTAATTTTTTTTTATATTATGAAATTTGGTGTTTTTTTATTTTATATTTATATGTGATTTATTTTATTTTAATTATGTTTTATTGGTTATTTTTATAGAATGTAAAAATGGATTTTAAATATAATAATATAATAATGTGAATAAATTGTATTTTGTATTAATTAAATAAATCCATCATATAAATCAGGATATTCATTACATGCATCACAAATAGCCATAATATTCCCATAAAATAAAAAAGCCATTGATATAAATTGTATAACTCCACGAATTAAATATTGTTTTCTCATTTCACCTGTTTTATAAATAAGTGCTGCAATCATTGTAACCATACCTCCATAAATGAAAGAAAAAAAAATTAAAAAAAATTTTGCTAAAGATGATATTTTAGGTTTTGTTTCTTTTTGTATAATATAAACTTGGTTATTATGAATATATTGTTCTGATTCTACAAATATTATATTATAATTTGAAATATATGTTGTGTCTTGAACATTGTTCATTATTATTTATTTTATATTAATTTTTTAATATTTTATTGAATAATGAATAAAAAGAAAAATTTTTTTTTAACATTTATATATAATTTAATTTATCAAAAATATAATATAAAAATAAAAGGATAAACAACTTTTCAAATTATAAAATGATATAAGACAATACATATTTTCAAAAAGAATTAATTTTAATAAAAAATCTAAATAAAAATACAAATAATTAATTGCAAAAAAAAAGTTATATTAATGACTATCGATGATAACATATAGCAATAAGAATAAGTAAAGCAGCTATAATAGAAACAATAATAGCAAGAATTTCAATAGTACTTAATTTATTACCTTTTTTATCTTCATCTCTTACTCTATTTCTACCTAAATTATCATAATAATACTTTGTTTCATCATTATAATTTCTATTACCATTATAATATGTATTATCATTATAATTTGTATTACCATTATAATATGTATTATCATTATAATTTGTATTATCATTATAATATGTATTATCATTATAATTTGTATTATCATTATAATATGTATTATTATTATAATTTGTATTATCATTATAATTTGAATTATCATTATAATTTGTATTATCATTATAATTTGAATTATCATTATAATTAGGATAATAAATATCATCTCCATATTTTTCTAGATTAATAATTAATTGATTAGTTGTATTATATGTGACAGGAAGATGTACATAGTTACTTATATCATCAAATTGAATATAATCACCTATATTTATATAATCATCACATCCATGAATTTGTTCATAAACAGTAAAGCTTTTAGTTTGTAAAAGAATTAACATCTCTTTTTTAAGAATACAAAAAATTTGTAATTTATTGGAATATAAAAAACAATTATCTCCAGTTAACAAATGATTATTATAAAATAAATTTGGAATTTGATTATATTCCCCATATGAAGATTGAAATTCAATAAAATTTGAAAGACTATTATGAAATAAATAACCAACTCTCATATGATTTCCTCTCAAAGATGATTCACATTGAATATTAAATCTAGCATAATTATCATTTAATTGTAAACTGCTTATAAATGAATTATCTAAAAAAGTTATTGTTCCAATTTTTACACCTATAGGAAATCGTGTTTCAGTATATGAACTCAAAAATATTTGAATTTGATTTTCTGATATTCTTAAATCACCTTTATTTACAGTTATTTCTGATGTTGATACTCCTCCTATTATTGAATATTGAGAATATAAACAATTAGATTCTAATCTATTAAAGGGTATATCTAAGGGAAATAAATTTATAAACTTTTTTGAAAGTTCTGATTTTTCGAAAGTTATTGAGATTGTTTTATAATTTAATACAAAATAGTATTTGTAAAGAAAAATATTTCCATAATTTATATCTTGTAATTTTCGAAATGAGGGATTTGAAATGTTTTTAAAAGATTTATTAGGACTTTTTGAAGATATTATATTTAGTATATATAATAATGGAATGAATTTTAACATTTAGTTCTTTAATTTAGAAAAAAGTGAAAAAAAATTATTTTAAAGAAATATATTTTTTATTTTTTTTTTTTATATTATGATAAAAAAATATCTAAAATTATTTGTTTATAAAAATAAAAAAATAATATGAAAATTGAATATTTTTAGTTTATTATTCATTTAATATTTTAAATTGATAATTATATTAACTTTTATATTAATATAGTTTTAATAATTATTTATTTTAATTTATTTAATCATATCATTACTTAATGAATTATTAATATTTAATGTCTTCATGTTACAAAAATTTAATTTTACCTAATATTTATGGAGAAATCGAAGATGAAAAAGATATATTTAAAAAAGCAAAGAAAATTCTTGATATAAAACATTATTATAAAAATCATAAATTTCCAAAACGAGAATTTTATACTGAACCTGTAAAAAAAATAAAAAGAATTCCATATTATTCCTTTAATAATAGTTTAATTCTTTCAAAAGAGACTTATTCTCAAAATTTATTTCGAATTTCTTTCGAATTTTCAAATATATTACATAAAGATAATAATGATATTAAAAATTTAAAAATCAATTCAAATGATAATTTAAATGGTATAAGAAGAAGAAAAAATACTAAATTTCATACTTATTCTTATTATAATAAAAATAAATTAAGATTATCTTTTTCTTCAGAAAAATATTCTTCATTAACAACAACATCATCTCATATTTCTCAATTTAAAAAAAGATTAATTTTAAAATTAGAGAAATAATTATAATGTATAAATCAAAAGTAATAATATATAGTTAATGTATTAATATGATATTTTTCTCGTAAGTATATATGAATGATAAATGATTTCAACGAAAAAAATATCTTTTTTTTAATATATAATATATATTTTTTTATTATATCTATATTTTTTATTATAAATTCATTTAAAAATTTTACAAAGTTTCTTTTTTATTTTGATTCATTAAATATAATATTTTATTAAAATTTTTTCATTTTGAATTTTCATTATCATTTAATTATTTGAGGAAAATTATATTTGGAAATCAATATACTATAAAATTCCCAATTTTTATTTATATATATTTTTTTGTATTTATGAAATAAAATCCTAAATTTAACTTTAAAAAATTATATCTTTAAAAATATAAATAATCCTTTACAATAATTATATAAAATATTAATACTGAACAAACATATAAAAAAATAAATAATTTATAAAAATTATAAATATAAATAAAAATTAAAAAAAATATATTTTACCTAAGAAAAAAAATGATAAGTGAAAATATCCAAAACACCCAACATCCTCCATCATTAAACACTCAAAGTAACCAATCAAAATTAAATCCAGAAGATAAAATTCAAATAGAAAACGCAGCAGATTTATATAAACTTCCAATAAGTATATTAAAAAATGCAAAAATATTTAATTTTTCAGGAAAACTTTATGACAAAATATATAATGAAGCATTAGAAATGGAAAAAGTAATAGTATCAAAAAAACCACCATTAGAAAAAAAGATATTAACTTATAATGAAAATCCTCCAACTTTTGATCAACAACAATATAATAAACCAAATTACAATACTCAAATATATAATACTCAATTTAATACTCCTCAAAATTATGGTAATATATATAATACAAATTTCAATCAATCAAGAATTAGAATTAATAAAATAAAATTTGAAATGAGATATCAAACTCAAATGGGACAAGAAGTTGGAGTAATTGGTTCATTAGATGCATTAGGTAAATGGAATCAAAATAAAGTTTTAAGATTAAATTGGAAAAATGGTAATATTTGGAATAAGGAAATTGCATATGTTAATGGTACTGATTTTGAATTTAAATTTATATTTATTAATAATGGAAGAGTTGTTAAATGGGAAGATGGGAATAATAGACCTTTTAATTTTAAGAATGCTTGTTCTAATTTAGAAAAAAAAAATATTCAAAATGGTCTTATTAATATTTGGAATTTAAATAATCAAAATTTAGAATTTGATACTCGAACTAATGTTTTGAAAATTACTTGTGAATGGAATAAAAAATAATTTAAAAAAGAAAATGAAGGTTTAAGATAAGATATTTAATTTTAAATATAATAAAAAAATTTTTACTTTTATATTTTTAAAAAAAAATAAATGAATGAGAAAAAAGAAGATTATGGGGATATATCTCATGGTCTATCTAATAATATGAAAATTAATATTTCACCTTATTTAAAAGAAAAATCTACAATAATTGATAAAAATGAAAATGAAAAAAAATTAACAAATGTTAATTCAACAGGAAATAATAATATAACCCAAAATTTTAATACTCAAATAAAAGGAAATACAACAATACAAAATTTTGAACAAAATAATATAAATTCTAAAGATAATAATTTAAAAGAAATTGATTATTCAAAAAATAATGATAACATTAAAAATCATAATAGTTTAATTCATAATAAAAATAATAATCCAATAGATAAAGAAATGATAAACTCAAATTTAATTATTGGAAAATCAAATCCTTCAAAAGTAAAATTCCATGAATTTTTTATAAATAATAATAAAAAAAATAAAGGAAGATATAATCATCAAAATAACAAAATAAGTACAACAAAATATAATTTTATAACATTTATTCCTAAAAGTTTAATAATTCAATTTGCAAGATTACCAAATATATATTTTTTATCAACAGCAATAATACAATCAATACCATTAATAAGTCCTTTAACTTCAGTAACTGCAATAGTTCCTTTATTATTT
>JAEEGL014795124.1_pt1 | contig 11548 bp, 7 predicted proteins | sample 9134231 | NCBI WGS metagenome assembly JAEEGL01 (sample SAMN16246548, study PRJNA631951) | gut metagenome | biome: gut microbiome; feature: rumen; material: fiber-attached | host: Bos | place: Iran: Karaj | collected 2018-10 | reverse complement strand
GCCGTATCCCTTGTACTTACTTATCTGTCAATGAAAAACAGATACCGTTATCTGGATTATGAAACAGGCTTCTATAAGGAGGAGTTCCTGGATAATATAACCGAGTTTATGGAGAAGAAGCATGCACCGGTAAACTGCGGAGTACTGATCAGGGTTTCGGGGAAACGGCAGGAGTTTGCGAAGATCCTGTCCGACCGGAGGCCGGAACGAAGCACGGTTATCCTCCTTTCCGAGGATGGCTTCGTACTTTTCTCCGATGTTAGAAGCTCATCAGCGGTAAAGCTGCTTGAACAGGATCTCAGGGAAGCTTCGGATGAACAGATCCCCGGGATCGATCTTAATATAACTGTAAGATTCCGCGAAAAGGATGAAGCAATGGAAGCCTTCAGGAACCGCATGATCAATGAGTTCAGGAATGAAAACGCCTGATACTGTCTAATAAAGGAGAAAAGCCATGCCGGAATTAACGTTAAACCAGAGAAAAGCAGAGTTTAAGCAGAATTATGCGACAATGACCGAGTCTGATCAGGGGCTTGCGGCATATTATGCTACCTTTTCGGATCAGAGTAAAGCCGAGAATCTCCTTGCCACGGGAGGCGGGGAGGAGCTTGGCTCCATAGAGACCGAGCTTGCTTCTCTTTCCGCAATGAATGAGATAAGGATGTCGGAGAGACAGCAGGCCTTTAAAGAAGATAAGGTCTTTGCATCCGACGTTGTTCTTAACATGAGGGACAAGGCATACATCGAGGCTACCGGGGAGATCAACAGACGTAAAAAGATATCGACCCATCGTTATGACAAGACCAGGAAGGATCGCCTTGAGACCTCCCAGAAGACGATGGAAAAAGCAAATACAAAGATCCGCGTCCTTAAGGAAAGGCTTAACGGCGAAAACGGGCAGCAGCCTGCAAGAATGCAGAAGGTAAGGTCTCTGGAGGAGATCTACGACAATATCCGCGTTGCCGACAGGAACTTTTCCGAAGCGCTTGCTTTAAACAAGCAGGAGGAGGCTAAGCTTAAGAACAAGGCTGAGCTCACCTACAGATGCAGTCTTAAGCGGATGTATGAGCGGGAGATGCAGGGCCTTGCCGCAAACAGCCAGGATTACAGGCAGATAAAGAGAAAATATGACGAGAACTTAAGGTATTATAACGAGCTGATGCGCCCCGTCCTTGAAGAGAGGGCCAGAAAACAGGACAATGCCGTACAGGAGGGAAATGTACGGCGTGAAATAAGCGGTCTGAACCGTCAGGCGCAGAGAAGCGTAAGCAGGCCGGTAAATATTCAGAACAGAAGATTGTCGGTGGACAGGATCAATGCAGGTCGTCTGGAACAGCCCAGACAGGCCCGGATCCTGCGGCCTAAGGTGCTGCTTGATAAGGGGGCCGAGGAAAACGTAAGCGCCAACGTGGACGTATTCAGAAAATTCAATGCCACTTTGAAGGATGCAAAGTACGGCAGAGCAAACGATCCTGAGTGGACGGAAATGAAGAATAAGGCAAACTCCCTCCTCGAGGGCTGGGAGAACAAATCGGATGTAAGCCGGGGGAAAGCCCTGTCGGCTCTCCTTATTTCCGCAAACAAGCTGCTCTGCAAGACCAATCTTACCGGAAGCGCCAATACCCAGAGGAAAAATGCCGCAAAGCAGTTCAGGAACTTTTTCAAGACAACTCTTTCAAGCATGTCAATGAACTGCCGGGTCATCGCCCTTGATGAGATATTTAAGGACGTGGATCGCATGAGCGGGGACAAAAATGTATCCGATGCGCTTAAGAAGCAGAATGATTCCGTGTTCTCCGAGATGGCAAAGGATATGTATATAGAAGAGCATTCAAAAAAGCGCTATTCAAAGGAGGAACTTAAAAAGGCCCTTGAAAGCGTGGATGATAAGTATTTCCGTGCGAAGTACTTTGAAGAGAAAACCAAGAGCGAAACGGCGACCGTTCTTCATTTTTTCAAGAATACCAAAAATTATTTTCTTGCGAGTATGAAGTTTGATTTCAGCAGGAATATGTCGAGTGATCTGCTGACGGATAACTTCAGGATGGACCGCTTCGGGAGAGTACTGCCTGAGGATAAACAGAAGAAGGCCCAGTGGGAGAAGCTTTTTGCCGATATGGCGGAATGTGACGAAAAAGGGGCTGTTGAAATACAGAGACGCTGGTATCAGCGGCTGTCGGATACAAAGGTGGATAAGGAGATGGTAAGCGAAGGGGGCATAAAGCAAAACCTTGTGGGATTTAAAAATTTCTCAAGAAAAGTCGCTTCAATCGAGAACTACGCTAAAGACTGGCAGGAACCGCCTCAAACCGAGGAGGGAAAGAAAAATCTGAAACGGGAGATAAATGAATGGAATAAGAGGCAAATAAATAAAAAGGATATGATAACCATGGCCGAAGTAAAGAATGTGGATAAGAAGAAGCTTATCGGGCAGTGGAGAAAGATGGAAAAGCTTCCGGTCATTAAAGCAAGGAATGACGTTCAGTTTTTTATGGAATTTAGTATCGTGTCCCCGTATCTTTCGGAAAACGGCATTTTTCTTGGTGATCGTGTTAAAAGCGATCCTCCCGATTCAATGGGCATGAGAGTTGATACAAGGAAATTCGTAAAAGAGGGTAAGACAGCATATTTCGATCCCGGCGAAGGTGAACTGTACGCTACTATTATACACAGGGATCTAACCCCTGTCACCGCAGAACAGGATACCAACGGGAGAGATCTGAAGCTTCGGCAGAACAGGCAGAACCCTATTATGTTCAAGAGTGAGGCAAACAGGACAGAAGCTTTTAATAAGATAGATGCGCAGGAACGGTTCCTTACCTCAAAGGTCGATCTTAATAAGGCAGTCAAACGTATCGAGACCAGGGAAGACCGGATGAACAAAGTGGAGAAGGGCTCCATGGACAAGCTGAAGAAGCTGTGTGAAAAGAAGCTTTCTGCTCAGGGAAAGAATGAACTCAAAGCGCTTGAAACCCTGTTTGATGAATATATGAAGGAGGCAGATAAGCAGATCTACGCAAGGGAAAATACTGATGAATGCAATATTGAAGCAGAGATAAAACAAGATAATGGTGATCTGAAATCTGCCTATTATGATGAAGCTGTAAAGTATCAGAACAGCAAAAAGAGCATAAATTCATTATTTGACAAACTGGAAAAGGCTCAGGAGACTTTCCTTAAAAAATATGCCGGGGAAGCGGCGTATTCAGGGTGGAAGAAGGAACTGGAGAAGGGACGGAACGATTCCCGAAAAAAGGAAAAAAAGCAGGCTGACGATGGGAAAACCGACACACAGCGGATGAGACGGGCTTTTGATGATTATAATGCCATGAAAGCCGCAGAAGAGTTTTCTAAAGCGGAGCAGGCGACCATCAAACGCAACATTGAAAGCTCAGGCAGGGATTTTGTGAGCGGAGAGGTGGACAGGGTGCTGAATACCTTCATCCTTCCGGTCAACAGGGATTTTGCCGGGGTGCCCTTGTCTGAACGGGACAGATACAATGCCGGCTTCAATAAGAGGTTTAAGGAAGCCGTGCTTAAAGATGACAGGGAAACGCTGAAGGCCTTAAGCCGTGAATTTACAAACAACGTCCTTTCGGAGATCAAATTAATACCGCCTGAGCAGCTTGAAAACATGACGGATAAGGATATAGCGGATAAATACTGTACACAGTTTTTGTGGCAATCCCGGATCAAGCTCTGTATGCCAAGTGATGTTCAAAATAAAGGTAAGAATAAAATGTTTCCTGAGCTTCAAACAGGTTTAGATGAACTGAAGCTCAGGGACAAGAAGAAATATGATGCAATCGAAAAGGCCCTGAATGCATTTGGTGACTCGGCATTGCAACTGAAAATCGCGGCAAAGGGATATAACGTTGAAAAACAACTGTTCGTGAAGGACGATGAGAAAAAACAGATCGCAGCTGTAAGTGCCCAGATGTCGCTTCAGCAATACAGGAATGAGCTCGGGGCATAGGAAAAAGAGAGGATATCTGTCATTATGAGCCGTTTTATTTTGATCGATGATATTATAAATGATGAAAAAACCACCTTCTTCCGTGACCTTATCCCGGAGGATGAAAAGATCGACGAGCATGCGCGGCTGATAGGCGCTGTGGACGAGGAAGGCTTTCCCGAGGGAGTTCTTATCTTCAGATTGGAGGAATGGGCAGCTTTGATACTTCATATTGAGGTATATCCCTTCCTAAAGAGAAGGGGCATAGGGACTGCCCTTGTGGATACTCTTTTAAGATATCTGGAGCCTGTGGAATACGCCATCAGGATAGAGGCATATTATATGAAGACAGATGAGGATTCCGAAGTGGAGGAAACGGATCTTTTTTTCAGGAGCCTTCCGGATTTTGAAGTGGTAAGCGGGGGCAAATACTGTACCGTTACGACCCATACCATATGGAATTCCGCCAGGCTTGAGCTCCTTGGCGGCTTTAAATGCTCCATCAGATCCTTTGCGGAGCTGAATAAAACGGAGAAAAAGGAGCTTGCCGGGTATCTGTCGGATAATCATATGCAGTCTTTCGTTGAGGAGAATGACGAAAAGCTGATCCCGGAACTGTCGCTATGCCATGTTGAGGAAGGAAAGTGTTCTTCTCTTGTGATATTCAGGGATCCGGACATAAAGCGCACTCTTGAGATATCCTTCATTATGTCCAGGCCCGGGGACCAGGACAGTCTTTTAGGGGTTTTGAATGAGGTGATCAAACGGTTAAAGGTCCTTTATCCGCACCATAACCTTGTTTTCATTCCTGTTAATAAGGAATCGGAGCTTCTGGCAAAGCGGTTCTTTACAACGGATCTTCAGGTGGGAGGGATATACAGCGCTATCAGCTTCGGAAGGATCATGGAAGATGATAAAAGAGATTACTGAAGAAAATGTGAGTGATCTTACTCAATATCTGGGTGAGGATGTTGCGGAAAACATAGGCCGTGAATATTTTTGCGGGCTTGGTTTTTTTGATGCTCTGGACGAACCGTCGGCGGCCGTGGTATGGTGTATTAAGAATACTGACTGTTTCGATGATGCGCAGGCCGAGCTTTGCTTTTTCTCATATGAGAACGAAGAGGACGGGAGAGAGCTGCTGCAGGAGTATTCGGAGAGGGTTCTTGATGAAAACGTCATAAAGTCCTTTTTTGAATTTGAGGGCCTCGGTAAAGACAACGAGCAGATGCTTAAGCACGAGGGGTTTAAGGTAAAGAAGACCGAGGGTAAAAATCTCTTCGTAAAGCTCGGAGAGCTCTCTGAAATGAGATTTGCCGCAAAAAAGAACACGCCCTCCTATATCGTAAGCCTCGACAGTATCACTCAGGCGCAGTTCAAGCAGGGAGTGACAAACTGTATGTTTGCAGGCAGAGCCGGGGTCAATGAGGATCTGGCAATGCTTCCCATGGATTGGTATGAAAAGGAGATCTCCGCCTGTGTAATAACCGATGGGAAGGCGAAGGGCTTTTTACTGGTACACCGCAGACCCTCGGGGATACTTATGCCTGTGCTTTTGTATGCCTCGGGCGTAGATGCGAGAAAGGAAATGCTTAATATGATGAGGTTTAGCGTGAACGAGGCGGTAAAGAAATATCCTAAGGACACAAAGGTACTGATCTACCGGTATGATGATAATACACGCTCGCTCACATCCTATCTGTTCCCGGGGAAAAAGGGTGATAAGGTGTCGGTGGGAGAAAGATCCGAATCGTAATAAATTAAGGCTTATACATAGAATAAGAAAGGAAAGTAAAGGTTATGGAAAAAACGGTATATAAAGCTCCGGAGAGGATAGACAGGAATTCTTCGGAGGACGTGCAGGAAGAGATATGGAAGCTCTTGGATGAGGGAGTGACAGATCTGGTCATTGATATGGAGGAGCTTACATATTTAAGCTCGGCGGGATTGAGGGTTCTGATCGCTGCCCAGAAACGTCTGGCCGACAGCGGAAGCCTTGTTCTTAAGAATGTTCCGGATGTGGCTATGGATGTTCTTAACATCACCGGACTTTCAAAGGTAATTACTATAGAATAAAGAATAACGGAGATCGGTGTCTGCGGGAACCGGGGAGCGTGGTATGAGCGAAAACAAAAGTATATACAGGGAAAAAAGCATTGAATCGGTTAATTCCCCTGATAAGCTCAATGATTACATCAGGGTATCAACTCCGAGTGTGTGGCTTGTGATGGCCGCTATAGTGATCCTGCTGTTCGGAATACTGGTGTGGAGCATATTCGGGACGGTAAACATGAAGAGCGCCGACGGAACCGAGAAGGATGTGCATCCGATCTCGTTTGTGGTGAACTGAATATGGGTGAAAAGATCAGAAAAACCCGGAAAAAAGGAAATCTGAAGGTTCCGGTCATCATGCAGATGGAGGCTCTGGAGTGCGGAGCAGCCTGCCTTGCCATGATACTTGCATACCACGGAAAGTGGGTGCCCCTTGAACAGGTGCGTTCTGACTGCGGCGTGTCCCGGGACGGTTCAAAAGCGAAGAATATCCTTGTAGCCGCCAGGAGCTACGGAATGGAGGCAAAGGGCTTCAGGATGGAGCCCTCAGCGCTTAAGGAGGTTGGGGTATTTCCCTGTATAGTACACTGGGAATTCAACCATTTCATAGTAGTAAACGGCTTTAAGGGAAACAAGGTCTATATAAATGATCCCGCCAGAGGCAGTGTCATCCTTTCAGAGGAAGCCTTTGATGAGGGCTTTACGGGGATAGTGCTCAACTTCATTCCCACGGAGGCCTTTGAGCCCGGAGGGAAACGGGAGAGTGTTATTGATTTTGCGAAAAAACGTCTGACCGGAGGGAGCACGGCGGTCATCTTCGTTGTGCTGACTACTCTTATCAGCTCCGCGATCGGGGTGATAATGGCGGGCTTTTCAAGAGTCTTCCTGGATCAGCTCCTTACGGGACTGAATCCTGAGTGGTTTATGCCCTTTATGGTGGGGCTTTCTCTGTTTGCGGTCATCCAGATCGTGGCAGAGTGGATACAGACGGTCTATTCGCTCCGGATCAACGGGAAGCTGGCTGTGGTCGGCAACACGTCATATCTTTACAAGGTCCTGACGCTTCCGATGGAATTCTTTTCCCAGAGGATGGCGGGGGATATTCAGGAAAGACAGCGTGATAACGCGGAAATAGCAAATGATATAGTGGATACTGTGGCGCCTCTCGCCCTGAATACCATTATGATGTTTTTCTACCTTATAGTAATGATCAGATATTCCCCCATGCTCACCATGGTGGGTCTTGTCACTGTCCTCGGAAATCTGTGGGTATCAAGGATCATCTCCGCAAAAAGAGTGAATATTACCAGAGTTATGATGAGGGATTCGGGAAACCTTGCCGGAACCACCGTCTCCGGTATCGAGATGATCGAGACGATAAAGTCGAGCGGCGCGGAAAACGGGTTCTTTGAGAAATGGTCGGGGTATCAGGCCGGAGTCAATACCGGAAACGTAAGGTACCAGAAGCTGAATGCTTATCTCGGAATGATACCGGGACTGCTTTCAAAGCTTGCGAATATAACGGTGCTCTCCCTCGGAGTGGCTCTCTGCATCAAAAACAGGTTTACCACAGGTATGATACTTGCTTTTCAGGGCTTCATGGGCTCCTTTATGTCTCCGGCCACAAGCCTTATCTCTGCGGGAACGACTATGCAGGAAATGAGATCCAGGATGGAGAGGATAGAGGATGTGATGTCCTATCCTTCCGATCCGGCCTTCGGAGAGAACGGGCTTTCCGGGGATCCCTATGAAGAGACCGAGGATAAAAAAACCAAGTATAAGAGCCTGACAGGCGCGTTTACAATGAAAAATGTGACCTTCGGTTATTCCAGGCTCGGAGAACCGCTGATAGAGGACTTCAATATAGATGTGAAGAGCGGGGACAGCGTGGCCTTTGTAGGAGCCTCCGGCTGCGGAAAATCCACGCTTTCCAAGCTGATATCGGGATTGTACCAGCCCTGGAGCGGAGAGATCCTTTTCGACGGCAAGCCTGTTACGGAAATAGACAGGGAGGTTTTTACCGGATCAGTAGCCGTGGTGGATCAGGATATCATCCTCTTTGAAGATACCATCGCAAATAATATCAGGATGTGGGACAGGACCATAGAGGATTTTGACATGATAATGGCGGCACGGGACGCCAACCTTCATGAGGATATCATGCAGAGACAGGGAGGCTATCAGTACAGGATAATCGAGGGAGGCAAGGACTTTTCCGGCGGACAGAGGCAGAGGATGGAGATCGCAAGAGTCCTGGCCCAGGATCCGGGTATCATTATCATGGATGAGGCCACCAGCGCCCTTGACGCAAAGACTGAATATGAGATCATGAAATCCATAAGGGACAGAGGTATCACCTGTGTTGTTATAGCTCACAGGCTTTCCACCATAAGGGACTGTGATGAGATCATTGTTCTGGACAGGGGCAAGGTTGTGGAGAGAGGCCGGCATGAGGAGCTTATAAAGCTGGGCGGAGCCTATGCGGAGCTGGTAACCAGTGAGTGATGGAAAATGAACCCCTTTTTGTTTACAGGATAGTAAAGGAGGAAGGATGAAACTAAGGCGAAACCTGTTAAATGTGGTTTGGCCGGAGCAGGATCCGTGATGCTGTGGGTTGGTTTGATGATCAGGTAAGGCAGAGAAAAAAATACGATAATGAGGTATTTGAGGACTCTTTTCTGGAGATAGCGGGAGCTGTCATGGGAAGGAGGCTTTCTGATGCCTTAAATGACGAGAGACAGAAAACAAGAGATGCCATAGATGATATATTGAGATTCTATCATGTAAAATCCTCAGAAGTGCCGGAAAATCTGAAGGACATAAACGATGTCCTGGAATACGTCATGCGTCCGCATGGCATCATGCGCCGTACCGTGGAGCTTACGCCGGGGTGGACTAAGGATGCTTCGGGCGCCATGCTGGGGCAGCTTAAGGAGGATGGCAGCGCCGTGGCCTTCATCCCTGACAAAGTGTCGGGATATACCTGGTTTGATCCGAAGAGCGGAACGCGCAAAAAGATCAGCAAGGAAGACGAGAAATTGTTCTACAAGGAGGCTATCGTCTTCTATAAGCCTTTTCCCCTTAAGAGCATAGGAGTGGGAGGGCTGCTTAAGTATATCTGGGATAATATCGCGATCTCGGATCTTGCGCTGTTTGCGGTCTTTACTTTTATTGTAACGCTTGTAGGCATGCTCTTACCCAGGATCAATAAGCTGCTGTTTTCCGATGTTATCGATTCCGGCAGCATGACAATGTTACTTGCCATTACAGTGTTTATGTTCTGTGTAACGGTAAGCTCGACCCTGTTTTCTACTGCAGCCAGTATACTCATGATGCGGCTTTCCACAAAGCTTGACATAAACGTGGAGGCTGCTACGATGATGAGGATACTGTCCCTTCCGGCAAGCTTTTTTAAGGAATACAGTACCGGTGAGCTTTCAAACCGTTCACGTTATATCGGATCCCTGGCAGACCAGATGCTCAGTATCGGTCTTTCCACGGGGCTTACCTCCGTTTTTTCACTGATCTATATCGCGCAGATATTTGAATTTGCGCCCTCCCTGGTGGTTCCGTCGGTGATCATAACTCTTGTAACGATCCTTGTCTCGATAGTATCAGCCTTTATGCAGATGGCTATTACAAAGAAGCAGATGGTCATATCCTCAAAGGAGAGCGGCATGAGCTATGCTATGATAGCCGGGATCCAGAAGATAAGGCTCTCAGGGGCGGAAAAAAGAGCTTTTGCCCGGTGGGGAAAGCTCTATGCGGAGGAAGCAAAGCTTAAGTATAATCCTCCCTCCTTCATAAAGCTCAATTCTGTCATCACCACCGCCGTTTCCCTGGCAGGAACGCTCGTCATATACGGCGTGGCTGTAAAGAACGGGGTAAGCGTTTCAGAGTATTTTGCCTTTAATTCGGCTTACGGCATGGTGAGCGGGGCCTTTATGGCACTGGCAGGTATCGCGGTATCGGTGGCGCAGATACGGCCTATCCTGGATATGGCAAGGCCCATACTTGAGGCCGTACCTGAGATCGCGGAGGAGAAGGAGGTTGTTGAGGAGCTCTCCGGAAGGATCGAGTTAAATAATATTTCTTTCAGATATAATGAAAACATGCCGCTTGTGCTCGATAATCTTTCCTTTACTATAGGCGCCGGAGAGTATGTGGCCATAGTGGGAAAGACCGGGTGCGGAAAATCCACGCTCATGAGGATACTGCTTGGCTTTGAGAAGCCTCAGAAGGGAGCTGTCTACTATGACGGAAAGGATCTGGAGCAGCTGGATCTTAAGTCACTGAGGAGAAAGATCGGCACGGTCATGCAGAACGGAAAGCTCTTTTCAGGTGATATCTATTCTAACATAGTGATATCCGCTCCCTGGCTTACGATGGATCGTGCCTGGGAGGCCGCTGAGATGGCGGGCATGGCGGATGATATCAGAGATATGCCCATGGGAATGTTTACTCTGATATCCGAGGGACAGGGCGGCATATCGGGAGGACAGAAGCAGAGGCTTATGATCGCCAGGGCCGTCGCCCCAAAGCCCAGGATCCTTATGTTTGACGAAGCAACAAGCGCCCTTGATAATATTACCCAGAAAAAGGTCTCTGAGTCTCTTGATTCATTGAAGTGTACCAGGATCGTCATAGCTCACAGGCTGTCTACGATAAAAAACTGCAGCCGGATAATAGTTATGGACGGGGGCAGGATCATAGAGGACGGAACCTATGACGAGCTGATAAAAGAGAACGGATATTTCGCAGAGCTGGTGGAAAGGCAGAAACTTGAAAGCAACGGTTAGCAGAAAAACAATATTTAAAAGCCTGCTTTTCAAGGTGGGTGTGATGACCTTTCTCTCTTTTCTGATCGTGATGATGATCGGAATCTTTATTTCATTCTTAAGGGTAAGAAAAGAGGAGAGAGAGGCTGTCTTCGATCATGCACAACAGTTTGCGGTCTCTCTTGATTCAATTGGAGACGATAATCTGCGGGAATGGTTCTGGAACTATCTTGAAGAGCATCCAAATGACCTGTATGTACTTACATCAGAGGATCGCTATGACAGCGAAAACTTAAAGCACTGGAGAAACGATCATCAAGGAATGGTCGATAATCTGCTTTTAGGAAACGGAGGAATAGAAGATATCGCCGATCTTAGCGAAGAAGATCTGAGACTGACAGCCGAGACCCTATACTCCACTCATGGCGGGGTATCGGAGCTTTATGTCAAGGACGCAAAAGCAAACGGCCTTTTAATTTACAGGTATCTCGGGGATGACAAGGCTTTTGTTTTTTTGTCCACCAACCCGGATGAGAATAACAGGTATCATCTCGGCGAGATCATTGAGCTTGATCCTGATGAACATCCGTCATTATCCCGTATCCTTGAGGCAGATGAGCCTGAGGCAGAGATGGGGCGTTTTCGTGACCCCGTTGACGGAAGAGAGCATATATGTGTTTCGTGCCCAATTGTAGCAAACGGCAGGGTTTGCTGCGTAGTGGACACAGATTATATCATGTCCAATTCTTACGGGGAGCTTTTT
>JAEEGL012795501.1_pt1 | contig 11548 bp, 8 predicted proteins | sample 9134231 | NCBI WGS metagenome assembly JAEEGL01 (sample SAMN16246548, study PRJNA631951) | gut metagenome | biome: gut microbiome; feature: rumen; material: fiber-attached | host: Bos | place: Iran: Karaj | collected 2018-10 | reverse complement strand
TGACCGGTCATGGATACGGCGACCGGCTTTTGAAAAGCCTCTATTCAGACGCGGCCGCCAAAGGTGGTGTAGGCTTTATTCAGGATCGAGCCCATTTCATGGAGGCCGATTCCCTCGAGCGGTGCGGCAAAACCGAAGAGGCGCTGAAACGCTTTGACGGCATCGCCTCGGCAAAGACGACCGGCCCCAAAAATCCCTTTTCCGACGAGGCCCTCTATCGCGCCGCCCTTCTCCACGAACGCCGAGGAGCGGGCGTAGGCTCAACTCAGGACGCCATCACCCGTTACGCGCGTCTGGCGGCAGAGACCACAAACAACCTTCTCCGCTGCCGCGCCCTCCTTGGAAGCGGTCGGTGCCACTATCGCAACAAATCGCTGGAAATCGCCATCCGCGACCTTGCAAAAGCCGAGAAGGGCGGTTACGACTTCGCCGACGAGGCGACCATGTACCATGTCTACGCCCTCTACGGCCTTGGACGCGAAAACGAGGCGGTGGACTTGGCCAAAGACTTCGTCGAGCGCGACTCAGCCTCGGCCGTCCGCCAAATCCTTGCCTTCTGGCTCGCCCAATACTATTACAACGCCCTGGACTTCAAGGAGTCCGCAAGGCGTTTCACCGAATTCGCCGCAAAGTGGCCTGACGACTCGCGCGCCCCGCGCGCCCTGCTCTGGTCCGCCAAGGCCGATCTGCGCCAAAGCGAGAACCAAAGTGCGCTCGACACGCTCGCCGCGCTCGGCAACGGCTATGGCGAAAGCGAAGTCATGCCCGAGGCACGATACACGCAGGCCAAGGCGCTCTGCAATCTGGCGCGCTTTGAGGAGGCTGTCACGCTCATTGACAACTCCACGTCCAAATTCCCGGAGAGCGCCTTCACAACCCGCGCCCTCATCCTCAAGGGCGACGCCATTTTCTCCCTCTACGGCAGCGCGAAGTCGGTCTACTCCATCACCAACGCCCTTTCGGCCTACGAGATTGCCGGAGGACGCACCGACGCCACCGCGGAAACGCGGCTGGAGTGCAACTACAAGAGCGCACGCTGTCTGGAAAAGGGTGGCAACGCGGAAAGCGTCGCAAAGTACTATTTCGACAACGTCATCGCCCCCTTCTACATCCTTGCGGACAACGGCGGTGTCTCGCCGCAAAGCATATCGTTCTACGAAAAGGCGGTCTTCGCCTGCGCCCGCCTGAATGAACAGGCGGGCCTCCCGGAAAAGGCCCTATCCCACCTGCGGCGCCTAGTCGAGTACAACACGCCTGAACGTGCGCAGGCGGAACGGGAAATCACGCGAATTGAAAACGGCAAGGAATAACCATGGACATCAGAATCTTCCACGACGGCGGCCCTGTCTTCCTCATCATCTGCCTTGCGGGACTCGCGGCGCTCGCGATCTTCCTTGAACGCATCGTCAAGCTGCGCCAGGCGCGCATCCGCTACGAGGACTTCCTCAACGGCGTCTTCAATATCCTCGAGAAGGGCAAGGTCCGTGAGGCTACCGCTCTCTGCGACGACTCCCCCGGCCCCGTCGTCAGGCTCATGCGCGCGGCCATCCTCCACCGCGACGAACCCCGCGACGCCCTGCGCCAGATTCTCGACAACACCGGACGCACCGAGATCTCGCGCATGGAGCGCCGCCTCGCCGCCCTCTCGACCATCACCCAGGCGACACCTCTTCTGGGGCTTCTCGGCAGCCTTCTCGGCATCCTTGGAACAGTACAGACCATGCGCGGCGAACTCCCGCTCGTCCAGACACTCGACATCACCGGAGGCCTCGTCCGCGCCCTCGTCACCTCCATCGCAGGCCTCGCCGTGGCCATCCCGTCCTTCGTCATGTACAACATCCTCGTCGTCCGCATCGACCGCATCGTGCTCGACATGGAGCAGGCCTCCGGAGACATCCTCGCCTTCATGTCGCGCTGGAACCGACGCACCGACGACACCGCGGAGGAAAAACATGCAGACTAGCGGTCCGCATACCCAGCAGTGGATCTCCTGGCGCAACGTCGGCGTCCGCTCGCGCCTCCGCCGTGGCGGACGCTTCGGCTGGATGTTCCTGCAGATTGTACCCTGGCTCGACGCGATTGTCGTCGCCGGCCTCGCGGCCGCGCTTACGCGGCAGTTGACAATCGCCCCCGGCGTCCAGTTCGAACTTCCCTCCGCCCCGTTCGAGGAGGGAGCCCAATCTGGCACCGGTCTCGTCCTGTTCCAGACGGAAGGTCCCGAACCTAAAACGCTCGCGTTCTTCGACGACGTCCGCTATGTCGTCGGCTTGGATGACGAGTTCCTTGCCCGTGAACTCGCCAAGTATTCACGCAAACGCGGCGGCAACCAGATCCTCCTCCTCGCCGACGAAAACGTACGCCACGGCGATGTGATGCGCATCGTTGACCTCGTCCGCAACGCCGGCGTCAGGCGCGTCAATGTCGCCGTCAAGCCCAAATGACGATGAAGTCGCGCAACGGTAAAACATCCTACGACAAGTCTCTCCGCCCAGTGCGTCAGCCCGGACAGATGGGAGACTGGGCCGCCCTCATCGCCGTCGCGCTCTCCGTCGGACTCTGGATGCTCTGGCCAGCCGCCCCCGCGCAAATCCAGGAGTTTCCCCAACTTCCCGAACCAATGTGCGCGTACGGAAAACTCTCTCCCAACTCCTCGTCAGGAAATGTGCTTGCACGCTTCAACGACGGTTCCGCCTGCGAGGACACCGACAATGCTTTCGCGCGCCTGCCAGTCGCAACAACGCCGCCAATTCCTCCCCCCTCCCCCGCCCCTGCCGCCAATCCGCCGCCGCCGGCATACGCCGATGCACATGAACCGCCGCTGCAAGCGGAATTTCCCCCCGCTCCCGACTTTCCGTTCAAACGCCCTGTGACGACCCAGACCGGGCTGGTTGTCAGGGTCTCTGAATCCTTGCGCAATGCAGGCTTCGCCTTTGACCCGCCGGCGTCAAGCAACAACACGCCCTTTTCCGTGTCCGCCAGTCTTGTCTTCAACGGCGACGGTCTAGTCGAGTCAATTTTCATCAACGGCTTCGACCCCAAGGACGCGACCTCCGACATGGCGCGTTGGGAAGCCGCGTTGCTGCTCTCCCACGCCAAGCCCAACGCCACCGGTTCCGTGGTGATTACCCAGCACTAGAAAAGGGCGTGAAGTTCGGGCCAAAGTTCATCCTGGGAGAACCGTTATGAAGAATACTTTCCGCATTGTATTCTGCGCCGCGCTCGCGGCGATCGCCGCAAGCGCGGCGCAAAAACCCTTTGTCATCGCGGAGAACGGACGCGCGGCGGCGGTCGTCGTCCCCTACGGCGGCGACACGAACGCCCTGCGCTACGCCTCGACCGTCCTCGCCGATTCCCTCGGCCGGCTCTCCGGCGCGCGCTTCATGGTCGCGGACAGACCCGTCCGCGGCTACAAGACCATCCTCGTCGGCGCGCCATACAAGCCCGCACGCCCCGAGGAACTCCGCATTCGCGTCAAGGACCGCGACACGCTCCTCGTGACGGGCGACGGACCACAAGGCGCAATGCATGCCGTCGCCGAACTGCTGGAGCACTTCGGCGTCGTCTTCTGCGCCCATGATTTCGACTATGTTCCCAACTCCCCCGACCTTTCGCTTCCCGGTGACTTCGACTTCACCGACGCGCCCGCCTTCACCTGGCGCGACAGCTGGACGGAGCTCCAGCGCCACCATCCGCTCCACATGCTGAAGCTGCGCATGTGGCCTGCGGAGAATTCGCAGGAGGCGCGCATGTTCGATCTTGTCGCCCGCCCCTGCATCAACCAGACGGTCTGCACGAAGTACGTGCCGCGCAAGACCTTCTTCGCCATACATCCGGACTGGTATGCGCAAGTCGGTTCCTCGGCCACCAACCGCTCGCCGCACTGGGTCTGCATCTCCAACCGCGAGATGCTCGACGAGCTCTTCAGCGAAATCGACGCCCAGCTCGCCGCGAACCCCGCCACCCGTGAAATCTCCCTCGGCGTTGATGACGGCTACCATTACTGCGAATGCGCTAAATGCCTCGCCCAAACCGAGTCCTGCCGCGACCCGGACGGCACCATTGCCGCCTCCGCGCAATTCGTCCTTCTCGCCAACAAGGTCGGCGAACACTTTGCCGACAAATATCCGAATGTGCGCTTCAACTACCTCGGCTACGACAACCGCCTGCCGATGTCGCCGAATCTGAAGTGTGGCCCCAATGTCGGCGCCGGCGTCGCGGAGCTCTGGCGAAACCACGGCCTCCCCGACGACTGCAACGAACGCTCCTACTCCCTCCTCGGCGCGGCCGCCACGATGTCCGCCCCCGGCACGGGCCCCTATGTCTGGGACTACCTCGCCAACTTCGGCGACTACACCATCCCCTTCCCGCAGCACCGCATCTTCGCGCAGACCGCGCGCTACTACCGCGATCTCGGCGTCAGAGGCGTCCGTGCGCAGCATGCCTTCCCGCTCGTCGGCGAAATGGCCGAGCTCAAGATGTGGCTCTACGCGAAGCTTCTCTGGAACCCCGACCAGGATGTCGAGGCGCTCATCTCCAAGTGGTGCGACGCCGCCTACGGCAAAGGCGCGTCCTTCGTGAAGGAATACCTCGACCGGCTGGAACACGCGCGCCTCCGCCAGCGCTGGACATGGTACGGCTGCTATGTCCGTGACACCGCCCACTACCTCACGGGCGAAGACTGCATCCGGCTTTACGACCTGTTGACCAAGGCCGTCAACGCCACGCGCGGCGACGAACCCCGCCACCGTCTCGCGCGGCGCGCCCGTTTCGCCACGCTCGCCCTGGCGCTTTCGCGCTACGGCGACATGGCCGAAGCCGCATCGGCCATGAAGTACAAGCTCCCTTCCTACGCGTGGTTTTTCGACGAATGGAGCGCGGCCGGCTCCGCCGAATCCTACGCCGGCCACTACATGGAGCTTGGCGAAGGCCCCGTCTTCTCGACGATGCGCGACCAGTGGTACCGCCCCTACCTCAACCCCACTAACGCCCTCGGCGCCGTCATCTGGCCCCGAACCAACGCAACAGTCGTCGCCAAGGCCCTTGCCCTCACCGGCGGCGCCACGCTGACCCACGGGACCGACCTTGACGGCACGCCCTTCGCGCGTTTCTCCGTATTCCTCGCCGCCTCGGGCGACAAGATCTGGATGAACCCGGAGCTCGCTGAAATCGGCTACACACTTCCCGCCGGCGAGGCCGCGCAGTGGTACGCCTTCGCGACGGTCCGCACCGCCGCCTCCGTCCCCCTCGATCCCGCCGTGAGCTACGCGGGCATCTACCAGCCACAGTACATGAACGGGAGAAGGCAGAACCGCACCCACGAAATTGCCAACCGCGCCATACAGGGGCGTCTGGGAGACTCGAATGCCTGGCACACTGTCTGCCTCGGACGCCGCATGCTCTACCCTTCAAGCCGCATCTGGGTTATGCCCGGAGTCCTTCACGAATGCGCTTACACCGATGTCAGGGAAATCTTCCTCGTCGCCCCCGACCTCGTCGAGAAGGGCGTCAAGGGACAGTCGGTTGTCATCCCCTGCGACAAGTTCGACAAGAACCCCAGCCTCAAACTGGAGACGGACCGCTTCGACCGCTTCCGCTACGCGCGAATCGGATGCGCCGTGGATGCGTCCCTACCAGCAGCCTCCGGACTAACGACTACCGACTTACGACTAACGACTTCCTACACCGCAAAGGCGGCGGATGCCGGCCGCTGGCACATTTTGCTCGACCTGCGCGTTGGCGCGGCCAAGCCCCTCGACCAGGAGGCGGCGCTCGCCTCGGTGGTTCGTCCCGGCACCAACGGTCTTGAGACCGTCGCCGCCGAAATCGTCACCGGCTCGCGCGGCGACGAAGCCTGGCAGATCGTCTCACTCGGCGAAGTCGAACTTGAACCCGGCATGGAGATCATCCTTTCCCCACGCGCGGAAGGCGACGACCAACCCCTCTACACCGACCTCCGCCGCATCGTCCTCCTCAACTCCGAAGTCCTCGCCCAAACTTCGCCGCTGCAGTAATGCACAATGCATGCATTGTGCATTACTGCAGCGGCGATTGGCATTGTCTGTCCGGCGAATGCCGACCAAAGGATGCCAATCGTCATCGGCGGCATGCGGCTCTACGTCCAGTAGCGACATCTCCCGCACGGTCTGATAAGTTCGTGCTACAATTATTCCCTGAAACGTGGAGACGATGTAGATCGGCCCTGTTCAACTTGTCAAGGAGAACGCCATGGAAGGAACAATTTCAATTGATTTCAGCAGGAATACCGGCGCGGTTAAGCCGCTTCACGGCGTGAACAACGCCCCGGTGCGCGTCCGTGAAGGATCGCGTCAGGACGAATTCCACAAGGCCGGCATACCGTTTATGCGCACCCACGACACGGCCGGCATGTGGGGCGGAGGGCACTATGTCGATATTCCAAACGTCTTTCCCGATTTCGACGCTGACGAGAACAATCCCGCCTCATACGACTTCGCCTTTACCGACGCCTACCTGAAGCCCATCGCCGAGGCGGGCGTGGAGGTCTTCTACCGGCTTGGCGTCACAATCGAGAACTTTTGGACAATCAAGGCCTACCGCATAGATCCCCCAAAGGACTTCGCAAAATGGGCACGCATCTGCGAGCACATCATCCGCCACTACAACGAGGGCTGGGCGAACGGCTTCCGCTGGAACCTCCGTTATTGGGAGATTTGGTGCGAACCCGAAAACCCGCCGCTTTGGCAGGGAACGCGCGAGCAGTTCTTCGAACTCTACCGCGTCGCGGCGAACCACCTCAAGGGCTGCTTCCCCGACTTGCGCATCGGCGGCTACGGCGGCTGCGGCTTCTACGCCATCGACCCGGAGAGCGATCGCGACCGAAGCGACTTCTACCGTTCCTTCATCACGTGGTTCGAGGACTTCTGCGCCTTCGTCACGGACGAAAAAACCGCCGCCCCGCTCGATTTCTACTCTTGGCACCTTTACAGCGCCGAGCCGGAACGCATCATGCGCCATGCGGCTTATGTCCGCGAGATTCTCGACAAGGCCGGGCTCAATGCCACGGAGAGCATCTTCGACGAATGGAACTACATGGCGAATAGCGAAAAGTACAACCGCCCGGTCTTCGACAACATGAAGGAGGCGCCTGGCGCCGCATACTGCGCCGCCGCTTTCGCCCTCATGCAGGCCGGACCCGTCGACAAGGCAATGTACTACGATGCTCTCCCGACCCGTTCCTACTGCGGTCTCTTCTACTTTCCAAGCCTTCGCACCACACCCTGCTACGAGGCTTTTGTCGCCTTTAACACCCTCTACGGTCTTGGCGGCGCCGTCCAATGCGAAAGCGCCGCGGAACACGTCTACGCCATAGCGGCGGCGAATGGCGGACGGCAGGCCTTCCTTCTGTCGAACTACTCGTGGGAAAAGGACATGAAGCCGCGCCGCGTTCGCCTCGCCATCGAAGGTGGCGCACCGTCATACGAACTCTACGTCGTCGACGAGAAACACGCACACCTCACGCATGTGGGCTCATGCCGCAACGGCGACGAGCTGGAGCTTCCGGAATACGCAACAGTTCTCGCGTTGGCCGGCGTTGACCTACCCGACGCCATCGAGCCAGTTGAACGCCCTGCCGGCGCACTCAACGGCCTTGCGCCGCGCTAGAGGCTGCCCGCTACCACGCCATTGGGAAGAGCGACGATCCGGTCATGCATCGTCTGCTTCCGCAACACGAACGCCATGCCGCCGCCCGCGGGAGGATGGCCGCGCACAACGGACATGTCGTCATCCGCGTCGCCGCGGGCGGGAAGCGCTACTCCGTCTTCGTCCTCGACGACACCGACTTCTCCTACCGGGTTTTGCAGGCCGATGGCTCTGTTGAGATTGACGGTCGGACTGCTACAGTCCCACGACGTGGATAATCTTGCCGCGAAAGGTCTCGTCGCGGCGGAAGAGTTTCTCTTCCCAGGGCTTGGCGGAATCGACATCGAAGACCGCCATCCAGCCTTCGGCAAGGCCGAGGGTGTCGAGATAGCCGGCGAGTTGCGCGTACGATTCTTCGCCCTTGAAGTTTCTGGAGGTTTTGACTTCGACGGCGTAGCGGCGCCCCCTGTATTCCGCGCATAGGTCAAGGCGTTTGCTGCTCAAAGCCATTTCGCGTATAAGGTGCCCGCCCCCATTGAGGACGCGCTGGAGGAAGGCCATGATCACCAGATGGGGCGTCGCCTCCCGGTAATCGTAGACATGACGGTCCGATCCGCTGTTCTCGCGCCAGAAGGACTGGAAGGCCGTCATGAGGCCGTCCATGTCCAGTCCGTCGGGCGTGGCCCAAGGTGTTTGCGGAATGATGACCTTCATGTCGTCCTGAGCGTCGCGCGTGAGATACCGCCCGATGATCTCGGCATACATCCTGTTCGCCGGGACGAGGGAGCCTCCCTCTTCGCGCAGAAGCCCTAGGTCCGTGACGAAGCGCCAGTCCTCGTCGTTGCGCGACACCGTGCGGTCAGCACCCATGATGACAGGCTCGACAATGCGTCGGACGCGCGGCTCGCGAAGGCGCTCCATGAGACTATCCACATGCGTGTCCCGGCGACGGATTATTGTCTCCTTTGCCGTGACGATATCGTCGCCCGTGATGTGAGCCGCATAGTCGAAATTGTGGATTTCATCAATGCACTCGCGAGCGAGGGCGTTGACGAGCCAGGGCTGCCCGCGCGTAAACTCCCAGACGTTGGCAAGGGCCTCCGGTTCGAAGACCTGCCCCGTCGCCTCCGTGTGCTGCGCGTAGAGGGCGGCGACCTCTTCCTCAGTGAAGTTGCGCAGCATCAGGTCTTTCGAAATGATGTTGAAGGGGCTGATTTGTCCGAGTGATTCGCCGTCAGGACGGATTTGCGCCTTGTAGTCGCGCACGTCGAGCATCCCGATGAGAGCGATGGAAGCTGGGAACGGTATGGTTTCGCGGCACACATATCCGGCGCGAAGCTGGCGCAGGAAAGAAATCAACACCTGCCCGAAGAGACAGTCCGCCTCATCGAAGAAGACAACGAGAGGCTTTCCGAAACGGCGGCAGAGTTGAGTCAGCGTGTCCGTGACCATCGCGGCCGTGTAGGTTCCCTCATCCTCGCGGGCGCACCATGCGTCGTATTTGTCCGTTTTGGGACGGGGTGGTTCGGGAATGGCTTCGGCGCAGCGCTGCAAGAGACCGCGAATCTGGGTCATCGCCCAATCGACATCCTTTGCGCCCTGCAAGGTCTCAAGCGTACAGTAGAGGGCGACCATTTCGCCCGCGGCGTTGATTTCACGGGCAAGCGCCTGAACGGCTGTCGTCTTGCCGGTCTGACGTGGCGCATGGATGACGAAGTACATCTCCCGGCTGACAAGGCGACGGATTCCCGGCATTCTGTCGAGTGCCGGTAGCATATAGTGTTTGGCGGGAAAGCATGGACCCGCGACGTTGAAGTATTTTTCCATGCTGCATCTCCTTGTTGTTGCGCCTTCAATGATAGCACAACGCGCCACGTCCCGCAAGAACACGGCGGCAAGCTGCGAGAGCCCACCTAGTGCAAGGAGCCGCGAAGGTAGGAGCGGAAGGTGTCGGCAGGGTCGTTGAGGAGATCCTCACGGACGCGCGGGTCGGCAATGAAGCCCTTGCCGCCCTCCTCGCCGACGGACAGAATGGTGTTGATGGCTTGTCCGTCCTTGAAGCCGAACCACATGCCCGTGACCATCGCCTTGAAGGCACCGTCGCACTTGAGACCCGTGTGGCGGCGGCCTGGGTCGGAGTCATACCAGTAAACGATGCAGCCGTCGAGAATTGCGTTGCCGCTCTTGGGGCCGAAAAGCCAGCCGGTCGAGAACTCGTCGGAATAGCATCGCAAGTAGGAGTTGTTGCTGTTGTTGTCATCAAAGCCGACTGTGTGGTCAAAAAACTTGCTGTTTGAGATACGCGAGAGAAGCGGATGGACATTGGCGAGGAAGTTGCCGGCTCCTCGCAGCCGGACACCGGTCTGGAAATCGACCATGCGGAAGTTGGAGAAGGTGTTGTCGTGTGCCTCGACGACGAGCCCGACGGAGCCAGGCTCATTGTCGCCGGTCATATCGATGTCGCGGATATCGCAGTCAGCCGAACCGCTGTTTGCGCCGCGCATGACATGGATGCCGACATGGCAGCGCTTGATGGCGACGTTCTGGACGCGCGTTTCGCGGCCGGACTCGATTGAGACACCGGTGGCACGCCCGGCGCCGTCGATGTTTCCGCCGTAGAGACCGTACACGCTGCCTTGGAATCGGTTGTCGTTGGCGGGATTCTTGCCGCCGAGACGGATCATGGCGTTTGTGTGCGCCCAGCCGGGTGCGGCCGTCAGAACGGCGAAGTCAGCGAGGCGCAAAGTCACGGCAAGGTGCGGATCGGCTGGCGTCGCGACAGGATGCGAGAGGATGTATTCGCCGTCGGGGATGTAGATCGTGCGGTTGGGATTGGCGTCGATGAGCGCCTGGAGGGCGTCAGCGGCGTCTTCGCCCCCGGCGGGGGCGAAGACGACATCCTGCGCCGCCGATGCGGGCGGAGTAAAAAGTGAAAAAAAGAAAAAGGAGAATGCGAGGAAGAGGACGAGAGGGTTTATTGTCTTCATGTTCGCAACTTCTACCGCACGATGAAGAAGAAGGCGCACGGATTGTTCTGGACGGAGAAGGCCTGCGGCGTTCCTGCGGTTTCGGCGCCGAAGACGTCGTAGATGGCGGTCACGGTGTAGGTATGCGCATCATAATCGCCGCGCATCCATTCGACCGTGAGCGACTCGCCCGTTTCGCCGGCGATCTCCTCACCGTCGCGCGTCCAAACGTAGCGCTGGGCGCCAATTGCGCGGGCGGCGATGGTCGCGGACGATTCGACGCGGATCGTCGTTGCAGCGGGCGGCGTCGTTATCCACTCCTCAACGCCATCGTGGCCGCGCCCGGAAACCGTGAGGCCGGAGGCCGTGAGAGGAGCGCCGCCGTTCACAAGGTCATAGAGCCCCGCAACGCCGCCGATGACGCATGGCACGTATTCGCGTACCTTCTGGCCATCGTCCCAGATTGTGAGACGGTAGAGGCGTGCTTTGGCATACATGTAGCCATTGTTTGCATCGGGGTTCGCGAGCGAACCGAACACGAGCGTATGGGCGCTCGTCGCATTCCGATTCCAGCTTGCAATCGTGCTGTCGCCGTTGTAAATGGAACCGTCCGTCGCGCCTGGGGCAAGGCTGGTCTGGTTATTCGGACTGTCGATTGTGAGAAGGCGGCGTTGGTGATCCACCGCGATGCCGGAATGGAGAACGCCCCAGGTCTTGTTGAATATCCAGGAGTATTTCGCGTTGGTTCCGCCGCTGTCTTGCGTGTAGAGACGGCAGTAGAGGCCGTTGGCAGCGTCGAACAGTTCCTGTTGGGGCTTGTTGTAGCCGTTGGCGAAAGAGAAATCGACGACAAGTTTCGTCTTGCTATTCGGCGTATAACCGGTATCGACATTCTGCGATCCCGAAAAGAGGACGAACGCATCGCGGTCGCGGTCCGCCGAGACTGTGACATTGCCTCCCGC
>JAEEGL012383597.1_pt1 | contig 11548 bp, 16 predicted proteins | sample 9134231 | NCBI WGS metagenome assembly JAEEGL01 (sample SAMN16246548, study PRJNA631951) | gut metagenome | biome: gut microbiome; feature: rumen; material: fiber-attached | host: Bos | place: Iran: Karaj | collected 2018-10 | reverse complement strand
GATTTCGGCGTGGTGTTCAGCCTCGTGAACGACAAATTCTTCATTGCGGAGGAGGGCATCAAGAAGCTCCAGAACGCAATCGACACCAGGAGCATGAAGTCTCTCGTGGATGAGATCAACGAATACGCGGACAGCGCGAACAAAATCATCCAGATGTTCACCGGACAGCAGACCGGCATAGGCAGAAACGCGCTTTCATGGCAGGATTTCCAGAAAGGAATCTCCAATAATCTCGGAAATCTAAAGGCTTATACTGAGGAGTTCGAGCGACAGCACAATGCCGATATTGAATACTACAAAGAACTGATGTATATGAAGAACCAAAACCTTCCGCTGGATGATGAGCAGGAGGCAAAATTAAAGGACTTGGAAAAAGAGACCAAAAGGTATTTCCAGACCCAGAAACTCCTCGCAGATGCAAGCGGCATAGAGGCAAAGGCGATGTACGATGCCTACATCGAGTTCTATGAAAAGTGGCTGGCGAAGAACAACGAGCTTCGCACCGCGAACGCCAAGCGACTTCTTGACGAGAACTCCGCCACCCTTGAGCTAATCAAGCTCCGCGAGAAGGAGCAGGAGATGCGGCGGGAGTTCACCGAGTCCCTGATGACGCGACCGCAGCAGATGCGCTACCTTGAGGCGCAGGTCGGCGTTTTGGAGCGCAGAAGCAAGGCGGCGCAGGAAGCTCTGAGCAAGGCGCAGAAGGACGGGAACCTCAACAGCATCAACCGCGCCGCGAACGAGGAGCAGAAAATCACCAACGCCATCTACGAGAGGCGCGTCAAACTCTTCAACCTCCAGCGCGAGATGGCGAAGGAGCAGTTCCAGTCACAGAAGCAGGCGTACGAGAACACCGTCAAAATGGTGATGGAGATGGACCAATTCAAGGCCCGCACCGCCAACACCTTCGAGGTCGGCACTTGGGAGGCGGTCGAGCTGATGAGCCGCCGCTTCGAGAACCTGAAAGACCTGCCGGAAATCAAGATGCCGCAGGACAACACGGTGAACCTCGCCACCAACCCGCAGCTCGCGGAGCTAATCGACATCAACACCGCCATCGCCGCCGGACTGAGGGGGACGGATGGGAAGTACATCGGGGACAAGCTCTGGCTTGGTCAGGACTTCGAGGCGGAATACATCAGGAACCGCAACCTATCCGGGAAGTCGCCGGACAACGGGGCCGTGTCGAGATGGGAGTCCGAGGCGCTGATGTCGAAACTAATCAACAGCCTGGAGAACGAGGTGACATCGCTGAACACGCTTGGGAAGCGGATGCAGGAGATGCAGTTGAGCAAGATTTTCGCCACAAACGAGGCGGAAGCCTTTGCTGATAAGCTAGGCAAGGCGTTTGGAAAGCAAATCGAACTTCACGGCGTAAGATTCGTGGTCAAGCCAATCGGGAGGTAGCATCATGTTCTGGCTGAACCATGTGACACTAGGAGGCGTAATCGCCTGCGTCCCGAGCGTCGAGACGGCGAACGGGATAGCGGTGATGACGCTCACGTTGCGCACCATCCGCCCGCTCGCCACAAGGCACGGCGGGCAGGCGCACTGCTTCACCGTCAAGTGCTACCAGGACATCGCGAAGTACGTCCTCGGCCGCTTCCCGATGGGGAGCGCGGTGGTGATAGACGGCGAATTGCAGGAGCAGTCCTGCGCAGATTCGGATGGAATGACGCGCTACACGACCGTCGTGGTGGCGCACCGCGTGTTCTCCGCGACGGCGACCCCGGAGGAAACCGCCGCCCTGTCCAACGGCTACGCGGAGGCGAAGAGGGAGGCAAGGAACTCCCGCGCCAATCCAGCCCTCGCCGCCGCCCAGACGGACCAGCGCAGAAGGCTCCAGCAGAGGCGCGAGGAAACCAGGTCGCTAGGAACCGTCCCGGACATGAGGCGGGTCGAGACGACCAGGATAAGCATTGCCACCTAGCCTAGTCAATATATCTGTAATAGAAATCAAGTATATTAATAGACTATCCGCTATTTTCTATTACATATCGTAAGATATTGAAAGGGGCAGGACGCCCGGAAGGAAGGCTGTCGCGATGCCCCTATGGTCTGTTGATTGAATCAAAGGGCAGATTCTTCGTGCCCTCGTGAAGAAAAAGACGGAGCCGGGAGGACTCGAACCTCCAATCGCCGGAATGAACCTGCCAAGGCCAAGAAGGAAGAGGAAAAAGCCTGCGGTCTCCGGTGCTTTAACCATTTAAGCTACGGTTCCTCTTAACTTGCTGGTAGGCGGTGAAAGAGTCGAACTTTCCTCTGTTGCTTATAAGACAACGGCCCTCACCGATGGACGAACCGCCTCCATGCCAAATGCCCGAAGATTTCTATCTCTCCAGCAGCTCCCGCAGGGGAGTCCACCGTACGATGCTCCCCACTCCTATCTGCGTGGCCGAGTACGCCTCGCGGAACATCGGCCTTTGGAGCGAGTAGTCGGTCTGCACGACGCCGGAGACGGGGATTCCGAGCTCGCGCCCGTTCCTCGTCTTCACGAATGCGAGTATCGGCATTCCGCATGGAGGTGCCCCGTCCGCCCCTTCGTGCCAGACGACCGGCGAGGACGCTCTAGAAGAGGCTTCTCCAGCCTCCGCTTTTCTTTCCTCCGCCGCCTCCGAGGCTTCTCCAGCCTCCGCCCGCGCCGTCGCTTTTCTTGCCTTCCGGCTGTTCGCCGTCTGCCTTGCTTCTTCTGGTTTTCCTTCCATGCTTCTCCTTGTCAAACGTCTCCCATTGGAGCTTGTCGCTCTCGGTCAGCCCGGTCTTCGCCGGTCTGTCCCTTTGCGTCGCCCAGTCCCTCTCGGCGTTGGCCAAGATGACCAGGACCATCAGAAAATCGTAGAATGCCGCGCCCGAGAGGGAATCGACGTGCCTTTGCAGCCACTCGCGGTTGTCGAGGTCGCGCATGAGCCTGATGTCGTTGCGCACGCCGTCCTTCCACAGCGAGCGCCGAATCCTGCGCATCCCGGAGCCGGTGAGGCTCATCCCGCGCTCCGCCATGTCGGCGATAACCACCCCGCCGTCGTCCACGATGAATCCGTCCCCAGCCTCCTCGTCCCTTCCCGCGAAGAGGAAGACGGGCTTTCCCTCGAAGTCGCGGAACGGGGTCTGTATCCGCACGATGTCGGGCATCCCCTCGACCTGCCGGACGGAGTACTGCCTTCCAAGCAGCTTCTCCGCCTCTTCTGGCGTGAACGGAATTGGTCTGAACGCTTCGTCCGGCATATCTGGCGGTGGAACGGATGGTAGCGGAGGCAGGATTCGGACCTGCGATTTCCGGCTTATGGGGCCAGCGAGGACGACCACTCCTCCACTCCGCAAAACTCTCTCAGAAAGGCGTGACCGAGTGCATCGGCCAGTCGTTGTCGCCCCACCACTCGTCGCGCCAGTCGCGCGTCTTGGCGCTCCAGGTGGTCTTGACGAACCTGAACAGCGGGGAGTCGTATTCCGCCGCCGCCCTGGCAAATCTTTCATGCCCCTGCTCGGCTCCGGCTCCCTTGTACCCGCCCTTTGTCTCGACGACTACGATCCCGTCTTCCGGTCGTTTCGAGTCGAAGGCGAGGAAGTCGGGCGTGTATGTCCCGCCTCCAGTCAGCGCGAAGAACCGCGTCGGCTGGCAGATGACCTGGAGGCCGTAGTAGCGCGTGAGGCGCATCTTGCAGCGCTCCTCGGTCTTGTTGAGCTTCTTCTCCTTCCTCTCGCCCAGGATGCTTCGCGATGCGTTGGGCGGGGGGGGCGGGGACACCTGCGCTGGCGTCGGAATCTCGCCGAAGAGCTGCGGGTTCCTGCGCCGGAAAGCCTCGCTTCCGACGGCGCTGAAGTCGATGTCCCTTGACGACCTGCCCCTTGCCATTATTTCCCCGGCTCCCCCGCGCCGCCCTGCCAGCCCGAGAAGTCCGCCTCCGCGACGAAGCGGCGGTAGAGGTCGATGATGTCCTTGCTCTCTCCCTGGATGCGCTTCAGCGTCCTGGCGTCGTCGTGCGTCCCGACCAGGCACTCGGTCTTGAGCCTCAGCGTGTCCAGCGTCTCCGCGGCCTCCGCCACGTCGATGCCGATGACCGCCTTCCACATCCGCGTCTTGAATCTCTCGCCTTCCTTCTGCTCGTCCTGCAACGCCTCAAGCCTGCGCTTCCACGTCTCTCCGTCCCTCCGCGCCTCGTCCGCCAGCGCCTCAAGCACGGCGAGGTCCGCGTCCGTCACCCTTTCGGCGATATGGAAGTAGTCCGCCTTCGCAAGCGCGGCGATGTCCTCGTCGGTCACGTCCTCGCGGCGCTTGAAGTTCTTGCCGTCCGCCATCGGCACCAGCCATCCGTTCTTCTTTCCGTCCTCCTTCATTTCGCCTCCTCGATGATGACCGAACCTTTCGCACGGAGCCTCGCCCACTGCATCTCCGCGTCCTTCCTCGCCCTCTCGATCTCCTTCTCCAGCCATGCGTCCTGGGTGGAGAAGTGGCGGTCGAGCGCAAGCCTGACCTCGTGGGAGGTTAGCATCGCCGGTCTGCCGTAGAACGGGACCAGGACCAGCTCCGCGCCCTTCACGGAGTCCTCCGCGCGGTCGATGTCGAAGTCCCCCCGGCGCAGCCGCCTCACGGCGTATGACACCACCGCGCTTGGCTGCCCCGTCCTCTTGATCCGCTCCGCCTGGTCCTTCCGCAGCCGGAAGGAGGTGACTTTCTTCGCCTTGTCCGTCGTTTGCATCAGTATGTCTGTCCTCATGCTTAATATCGCGCCTCAAAATCCCTTTGCAAACAAGGAAGTTGATATTTTGTGTGGAGAATTTCAGCCTCCTTGTTTGCGCGTCGTTTCCCTAGCCTCTTTTCGGAGGAAGCTTCGCCGCCACCGCGGGCGGCAGCTTCGCACGCCGCGCCACCGGGTTCAGGAACGGCTTGGAGACGGTCGTCGTGGTGTAGGCGTCGATGGTTTCCTGCGGGATGCGGAGGTCTTCGGCGAGCCGCTTCCAGTCCACGTTCCGGCGCGTCCTCCCGTCGACCACCTTGAAGTCGCTGGAGCCCCCCGCCGCGAGTATCACCGCCTGCGCCGACGCGGCCTTCGCCTCCATGACGTTCTCGATGGCCTTCTTCGCGAGCAGGACGGAGTTGGCGTAGTCGACGGTCATGCGCCCCTCGTCGGTCTGCGCGAAGGCGAGCGCCTGCTCCCCGTCAACCATAAAGAGCGAGAAGTTCTGCTCCATCTTCTGCCGGTGCGCCATGCAGCCGAGGCGGTTGCAGAAGCGGCAGTTTTCCGGCGTGCAGGAGTAGTCGGCGGGGTTGTCAAGATTCGCCTCGCGGCATCGGCGGATGACCAGGCGTATCGCCTCAAGGAGCACCTCCTCGTCCTCGCGGTGGAACTCCGCCACCTTGTCGTTCGCCTTATCCGGGTTCTCCTCCGCCCCTTCGCTTCCCATCTCAAGGGCCGGCTGGACGACCTCCACGAACACCGTCTTGACGGTCGTGAACTCCTGCATCGCGGACAGCGCGTAGTCGATTAGCTGGAAATTGCGGAAGGCGGGAGGGACGGGGATGTTGCCGAACTTCCAGTCCTTCACCATCGCCACCGTCTTCGTGGGGTCGAGCAGCAGGATGTCGCAGGTGCCGAAGTTGATTTCCTCGCCGTTCTCGTCCTTGAGGATCATGCGGTGCTCGTGCAGGTGGATGTAGCCCTGCTCCTCCGGGTACGGCTTGAGGTGGTTCTCGCGGATGAAGTTGATTGCCGCCCTGTCCGCTTCGGGGAGGGAGAGGTAGGTCTCGTCGTCATAGACCGCCCGGTGAAGAAGCGTCCCGCGCTCCGATGCCGCGCTCTGCGGGCTTGCCCATCCGAGGCAGACCTTGTAGGATGCGGGGCACGAGGCGAAGCGGTTGAGGGCGCTTGGCGGGAACTCGTGGTGGTCTTTCGGCGCGACGATTGCGGACGCCGTGTTGTTGGTCGTGATGTCTTGCATTGTCTTTGTCTCCTTGTGTGTTGTTGTGTTTATTTGTGTGTATTTTTCCTTTTCCGGCTAGAAGAAATGGTTTTCCTTCGGCGGCTCCAGCGGCTGGATGTCGCCTCCGCGCCTGTCCGGACCGACGAGCATGAAGGGGAAGAACACCTGCGTCCTGCGCGAGGAGAAGCGCTCCCCGTACATCGCGTCCAGCTCCTCCGGCGTCTTGTTGGTGACTATGTAGGTGCGGATATGCGGCCAGAGGTCGAGCCGCTGCTCAAGGCACTCCGCCATGAGGTTCCTGACCATGCCGTAGTCGCTGACATTGGGGTTCTCCCTGCCCAATTCGTCGATGATGAGGTCGCAGCCCTTCGCCCTTCCGCTGATGGTCACGGTGCCGATGCGGGTGGCCTCCTTCCAGGCGGACAGGCTGGACATTCCATCGCGCAACTGAAACATCAGGTCGAAGGACGACACCATCTCGACCCCGGCGAACTCCGAGGCGAGCCGTGCGCAGGTCGTCTTTCCCGTCCCGAATCCGCCCGACAGCATCCAGCACTGCATTCTTTCCATCCTGTCCGCCCGCATCTTCGCCATGATGGATGGCCACAGCACCAGGGAATCGTACGCCCCATTACCTCCTAGGTCATAGCCGCGCTTCCTGAAGAGGTTGATTGCCATCTGCTCCGGGTCGTCGGGTGGGACATCTATCACCCGTCCATCCGCCTTGAGCTGTGCCACAACCATGTCGAAGTATGCAAGCGCGTCCGTCGCCAAATCGGAGACCTGTGTGAACCCGTCCCTATTTCTTCCCTGCATCATTGTTTCCTCCTGTCTGTGTCTTTTTCTTGTCATTTGCTTCCCTGATCTGTGCCACTAGCCAGTCTGGCATCTTGACACTGCTGTAGTCTTTGCTGACTACCAGCCCTGCCTCCTGATCCCTCGCCAGCTTCTTCTCCCTGGCGTATTCGGCGGGAGACATCCTTCCGCCGCCCTGCATTGAAATCTGCCTGTCGTATTGCTCCTGCGCCTTGCCGAGCCACCGCGAGAGGAACGCCCTTATGTCCTTCTTGCGCTTCGGGACGCTCAGTGCGGATAGCCACGCCCTCGCCTTGCCAATCTCCTTGACGACATCTATCGCGGGGAACGACTGCTTCCAGACCTCCACGAAATGCGGGAGCTGGTCGCCGTGGAAATTCATATCGCCATCATAATCGAATGTGATTGGCTGGACGGGCTTCTTCCGGCGGCTTTCGGGAATGTCGTTCGACAGTTTGAAATCATCCGAAGGCGGTGGTTGAGCGTCCGCCGTGCGGACCTCCACCACTGTATTCTTTTCTTTTAAATTCTTTAAATCTTCTTTGGAGTCACTACTAAGGACACGCGTACGCGCATACATAGGTTGGTTGTTTGGTTGGTTGTTTAGTTGGTTGTTTGGTTGGTTGTTTAGTTGGTTGTCAGCGTTGTCGTAACCAACTAAAACTCTTTTATTTTCAGAATGATATGTTTCATTTTTTAGTTGGTTGTTTAGTTGGTTGTTTGGTTGGTTGTTTAGTTGGTTGTTTAGTTGGTTGTTTTGCGTGGAGAATTTTTCACCGTCGCTTGAATTGCATTGATATTTCCCGTATTTGCAGATAGTTATGAGAGAACCCCACTTGTGGTGCGGCTGGATGGTGATGAATCCGTCCGAGACCAGGTTCTCAAGGATATTCCTGACCACCTGGCGTCCGCAGCACCATTCTTCCGCAAGCTGGAGAGTGGACACGACGCACTGCCCCGGCTGAAGCGTTCCCCAGCCTTCCGCCGTCTCCTCCTTGTATGCAGCGTGCGATGCGAGCCAGCACATCGCGCCGTAGTATGCAAGACCGCGCCTCGCGCTCCCGCACTCCTCCATCGAACGGTATAGCCTGACCCATCCGTTCCTGTCGTTGTTGTTGTTGCACATATTGTTGTCCCTCGCCTAGTTCCCTAAAAAGGCGAGGCTCATGGCAATATCCAGTGGTCTCCCATAGCCTCGTCTGTTCTTCTGCCATCCCACAATTGCTGCTGTGGCGGCTACTATCTTGAATGCCCGTCGAGGAACGCCTCAAGCTCGGATTTCCTGATGCGGACGACGCGACCGATTTTTATGGAGGGAATGTCCTTCCTTGCCAGCCAGATATACACCATCCGCAGAGACACGTTAAGCAGTTTCGCCACATCGCGTGGCGTCATCATTTGTTCATTGATGTCCATGTCTATGTCCTCCCTTGCAATGTTGTGTTGCGTGTGTTTGTTCCATTTACTTCTATTCTATGCCTATCCTGATTGTCAACTTCCATTGTCAGAACGGCACGTCCTCGTCCTTCACGACGATTTCCCGGCTTTGCCCGACCGAGCTGGCCTGGACGGGCTGCGGCGGCGTGGAAGGCTGGTAGTTCTGCTGTCCCTGCTGCTGGTAGTATCCTTGCTGTGGCTGCCCGCCAAGCTGCTGCTGTGGCTGCTGCTGTGAGGCCGGTGGCAGGATGTTGTACGCCCTCGCCGTGAAGGAGGTGTAGATGTTCACCTGCCCGTCGTTGCGCTGGAACGCCTTGCCGGAGATGGTCCCGACGATGCAGACGCGGGTTCCGGGCGGAAGGTGCCGAAGGGCGTCCTCCGCGTTGAAGGGGAAGCGGATCGGGATGATCTGCTGGTATTCCGTCCCGTTCGCGGAGTACTGCACGGAAAGGATGTGCATTTCGAGCGTCTGCTTGCCGCCGTTTTTGCCCTGTATCCAGGTCTGGTTCTGGACCGTCCCGACGACCGAGAACGCCGCCATGTCGCTCATTTCAAATGATGCCATTGTGTCTTGTTTCCTATTGCTTGTTGTGGTGTTGTTGTATGCGGCCCTGGGCCGCCGCGAAAGAAAAGTGAAAGACCAGGATGCGGCCCGCCAGCTAGAATGGCGGCGGTTCAGGGAGTATCCAGCCCTTCTCCGGAGGCTTGCCGAGGTTGAGGTCTTCGTAGCCCCCCGGCTTCTCCCGCGCCCTCGTTCGCTTCCGGTGCGCGTTGATCTCGTCGAGCGTGGCGTGGCGGGTGTCGAACCTGTCCATCGACTCCATCGTGAGCGCCAGGGCCGGGCGGCCGTTGCTGTCCATCTCCATGTTCAGGCGGGCGTGCACGAGGTACACCTCGCCAACCACCGCACGCTCTGCCTGCTTCATGGCGCGATCGCCCCACAGCACGGCGTGGACGCGCATGAAGTTCATGGAGTCGTCCCCGGTCGTCCGGTCGGAGTAGTAGCGGGAGATGGCGAAGTGGAACCTCGCTACGACCAAATCCTCGCCGGAGGACCTGCTCTTGAGCCGAGACACCTGCGGGGCGGCGAAAAGAGTTCCTGTGAAAATTACATGGTTAATATCCGACATTGAAAAAATCTGCTATTTAAGAAAATGCTTGCATTGAATTGATTGCATTAGGTCAAAAAGCCTTGATGGAAGAAAGTTCAACTGTAGATTTTACAGTGAAAGAAAATTCCGCTAAGTGAATCTTCCGGACTCCAGCTCCTCATCGGTCTGGCGCTCCTGCCTTTCCAGAATGGCATCCACGCGGGCGCAGAGCTCCCGCATCTCCGGGCTTTTAGACTCCGAGAAGACAACGGGGTAGGAGTTGCGAAGCTCCTCCAGCAGCGCCGCCATCCTGGGGAGCAGGCTGTCGTCCCATCCCCCTTTCAGGCATGGCTTTTCATCGGCTATCCCATCGCGGTATCTTCTCGGTTCAGGTATTGTCTTCTTCATCTTTTCCTCTGTCATTGGCACCGCCCATGCCGCCAGGGATGGGCGGTACTACCGGGGTTGTCCTAGTTGGTCTTGATGGAGCGAGAAAGCGCGTATCCTCCATCCTCAAGTTTCTCGAAGAAGAATCCTAAGTTTCGCTCAACCCAATCCCTTATCTCCTTTGCCTCGTAAAGTTTATTTTCCTGAATTAAACTAATAAAGTTAAGAAAACTCACAGCTAAAATCCATCCTTTTGCCATGTCCGGAGTTTTCTTAAAGAATGAATTAAGGTCTTCCGTGCCTATCAAAGCGCTATCAATCACGGTCTTGAGTTTAATTTCCCCTGTCTTTTCGTCTATTATTAGCATTTTGTCTCCTCGTTGTCGTTGAAGTCAAAACAGATTCGGCTGGCGCATCTCCCGTTCGACGCGTGCGCGTCCCTCGTTGTAGTAGAACTCGTTGATTTCGCAAATGTCCATGTCAATCCCCAACTGCCATGCGGCGACGCCGGAACTCATCGAGCCGCCGTGCGTGTCCAGGAGCCTCATGCCCGGCTTGGCGAAAAGCCCGAGGCACCAGGTGTAGAGCTTGACCGGCTTCTCCGTGGGGTGGAAGCGCTGGTGCTTCGCGTTCCCCTGCGGAGCGATTTCCACGAACTTCGCGTTCCCGTTGAAGCTCGTCCACGCGTATTCGCACATCGCCATCGTGAAGGTCTCGGAGATGGTGAGCTTGCGCCACACCAGGAAGCACCGCGTCGGCGGGAGGGAGAAGTAGTTGCCGCCCCAGATTATCTGGTTCCTCGACACGCGGAAAAGCTCGTCGAAGTACTCCTGCGGCGGGGCGAAGTCCCAGAACTCGATGTTCTGCGGCGGTTTATGCGTAAGTCCTTGAGGGGGGGGGGTAGTTCTGTATTTCGCCGCCCATCCCGCCGTCCGGCTCCTGAGCAGGTTCCCGGAACGAGTATTTGCTCGCCCAGGTTCCTCCCGTCCGCGTGCATTTGTATCTTGCGAATCTCCCCCGCGTGTTCCGCGTGCCGCCATTGTCCGGCTCCGTATCGGTTAAATCTCCCTCCGAAGCGGCTTGCGCCTCCTGAAAAGGGAGCTCCTCCGCCTTTGCCGCCTCCGCCGCCATACGGCGGGTCCACGACGGCGAGGTCGTAGTAGTTGTCGGGCTTGCCCCGCATGAAGTCCATGCAGTCGCCCAGATGGAAGTTGATTTCAGGCATTGTGCTGTGTCTCCCTATCGTTTGATTTTCCCTCTGTCTATGTCGTCAAGAACCCTTGAGATTTCGCAGGTCTCGGCGTGGACGCACTCCCCGCCGTCCTTCGGGCAGGAGGCGCATCTTCCCTCGCGGCAGATTGAATGCAGAATCCTGTACATCCGCGTGACGTTGCCGAAAAGCGCCTTTACCCTCTCCTGCGTCTTGAACTCCTCGAACATCTCCTTCGTGCAGGTCGCTCTCAAGGTCAGGCTTGTGCTGTATTTCTTTCCTATCTCGCTCCCTTCGCCGTCGAACACCGCCTCCGCCCTGATTTCCGGGCTTTCATCCCAGTAGAGTTTGATGTGCGGGTTGGCGGCGACGAGCCTCATCAGAAAATCGTAGTCCTTCGGCGGCATCATGAATCCTCCTCGAATCCCGTTCCGCCATCCTCCAGGATGATGGTCTTCTCCCCCTCTTCGCTTTCTATCCTGCATCCAAAGGAATAGTTCGCCATACTCCAAGAGCCATCGTGGAACCCGAAGACCACCTCCTCGTCCTCCGAGAAGTTGTCCCTTAACAGTTTTTCCAGTTCCTTCCGTGTCATTTGTCATCCTCCGGCTGTTTCTTCTCGTTGAACATGTGGTAGACTTTCGGGTTCTCCGTGAACCACCTCTTCTTGAACACCTCAAGCCGCCATGCG
>JAEEGL012366175.1_pt1 | contig 11548 bp, 7 predicted proteins | sample 9134231 | NCBI WGS metagenome assembly JAEEGL01 (sample SAMN16246548, study PRJNA631951) | gut metagenome | biome: gut microbiome; feature: rumen; material: fiber-attached | host: Bos | place: Iran: Karaj | collected 2018-10 | reverse complement strand
TGAGGCGCTGGTCCGCCAGTCCCTGCGCGCGGGTCTGTCCGACGGCTGGGGCGGTTCCATGATGGGTACGGAGTTCTCCGACGTAATGTTCGGCACTCCCAAGCCGGTGGATACCGAGGCCAACCTGGGCGTCATGGAGAAAGACATGGTCAACATCATCGTCCATGGCCATGACCCCTCCCTGTCCGAGATGATCGTATACTATGCCAACGACCCCGAACTGATCGCCTACGCCAAGACCTTCGGCGCCAAGGGCATCAACGTCGCCGGCGTATGCTGCACCTCCAATGAAGTCGCCATGCGTCACGGCATCCCCATGGCCGGTAACTTCCTGCAGCAGGAGAACGTGGTCCTCACGGGTGCCTGCGAAGCCGTCGTCGTAGACGTGCAGTGCATCTTCCCCGCACTCGGCCCTCTGTCCAAGTGCTTCCACACAAAGTTTATCACCACCTCCCCCATCTGCCGGATGCCCGATTCCGACTTCATCGAGTTCGAGCCCGCCACAGCTGGTGAGAATGCCTACAATATCGTGAAGACGGCCATCGAGAACTTCCCCAATCGGAGGCAGGAACTGGTCAACATCCCGAGCATGAAAAAGAAGGCCACCGTCGGCTATTCCGTCGAAGCCATCAAGAAGTGCCTGGACGGCGTCACCAACAGCCACATCGACGACCTGAACACCATGAAACCGCTGATTGAGTGCGTCAAGGCCGGCGTTCTCCGCGGTGCTGTCGCGTTTGTTGGCTGCAACAACCCCAAAATCCGTCCGGACTATGCTCATATTGAGCTAATGAAGAAAATGCTGGAGCACGACATCATCCTTGTGGTCTCCGGATGCGCCGCTCAGGCCGCCGCGAAGGCCGGTCTGATGGACAAGGAAGCCAGAAAATACTGCGGCGAAGGCCTCAAGCGCGTCTGCACACTGGTGGACATCCCGCCCGTGCTGCACATGGGCTCCTGCGTCGATATCTCCCGTATGATGATCCTCGCCTCCGACATCGCCAAGGACTGGGGCATCAACATTTCCCAGATCCCGCTGGTCGGCTGCGCTCCCGAGTGGATGAGCGAGAAGGCCGTCTCCATCGGCAACTACGTCGTCGCCACCGGCATCGAGACCTTCCTGGGCGTCAACCCCTACACCAAGGGCTCTTCTGAGGTGGAGGGCCTGCTGCAGGGCAGCATCGAGGACTGGGTCGAAGCCAAGTTCGTCGTCGATCTGGACATCGACAGCCTGGGCGACAAGATGATCGAGTGCATCGAAAAGAAGCGCACCGCGCTCGGTATCTGACGAGCCTTCCCGGAACGAATCATGAAAGTAGCGATCACAGGAAAAGGCGGCGTCGGGAAAACGACGCTGTCCGCCACCCTCGCGAGGCTGTATGCCGCTGAAGGCCGCACAGTTCTCTGCGCCGACGTCGATCCGGACGCCAACCTCGGACTTGCTCTGGGGCTGACGGAGGAGGAAGTGAATGCCATCGTCCCCATTTCCAAGATGCGTTCGCTGATCGAAGAACGGACCGGCGCCACGAAGGACAACCTGTTCTATAAACTGAACCCCCAGGTCTCCGACATCCCCGACACCTACGCAAAAGAGGTCAACGGTGTAAAACTGCTGGTCATGGGAACGGTCGAGACGGGCGGCAGCGGATGCGTCTGCCCCGAGCATGTGATGCTCAAGGCCGTCCTCTCCGCTCTCTCCTTCCGCAAGGACGACGTGGTCATCATGGATATGGAAGCCGGCCTGGAACATCTCGGGCGTGGAACCGCAAGCGTGATGGATCAGTTCATCGTGGTGGTTGAGCCCGGAGCCCGCAGCATCCAGACCTATGAGAAGGTCCGCCAGCTGGCCGCCGACATCGGCGTTCACCAGGTGCGCGTCGTGGGCAACAAGATCCGCGGCGAGGCTGACCGGCAGTTCATCGAGAGCCGGATCCCGGCGGAAGATATTCTGGGCTTCATCAGCTACAATGCAGAGGTGATCGATGCTGACCGCAACGGCCTGTCTCCTTACGACGTCAGTCCGAAAGCGGTGGAGGAGATCCGGGAAATCAAAAACAGAATGGAAGAATCGAGATAATTTCTGGAAAGGAATGGAAATAACGCATGAGATTATTTGACAGAGTATTCTGCGGCTCCGATGAGATGCTGGCCAAGGCTGAGGAATCGCTGAGCGCGATCATTGCCGAGTGCGGTGAAGATGCGCCGATGATCCTGCCTGAGACGGCATATAACATGGCCTGCAGCCTGGCATATGCCGGCAAGAAGATCAGCAACCTCAGGGAGCTGAGAGAGGCCCTGGACATCATCAAGGGCATGATGGGCAAAGAGTATAACACCACCAACATTTTCCGTACCGGCGTTGCCACCGCCATGGCTGCCGAGGTCATCGAGGCCTGCAAGTACGTGAAGACCTCCACCCCCTATGAAGGCACCGTGTATCACGGTCATTTCACCGACGCCGAGGTCCGTGAGCTGGGCGTTCCCCTGGTCACCGGCGACATCCCCGGTTTCGTCGTCATCATCGACGAGGCTCCCTCCGATGAGGAGGCCATGCAGCTGATCAAGGGCTATCAGTCCAGAGGTATCTTCGTATTCCTCATCGGCGGCATCATCGAGCAGGCGGTCCGGTCCGGCTTCCAGTTCACGGGCGGTCTGGATGACTTCAAGGTCCGTGTCGTCGCCACCGGCGAAGACATCTGGTCCGTCGGTCACATCATCTCCCTGGTCGTCCGCGCCGCCATGATCTTCGGTGCCGTTCAGCCCGGCGACTGGGACGGCTACATGGACTACACCTTCAACCGTATCCGCGCGTTTGTCAACGCGTTCGCTCCTCTGGATGACATCACCGTCGCCTGCGGCGGCGGCGCCATCGCGCTGGGCTTCCCCGTCATCACCAATGACGAGAGCGAAGACAGCCATATGTGGAGAGTTCCCAAATCCCTGCTGATCCAGCCCAACACGCAGGACTTCATCGAGACCTCTCTGGAAGCCCGCGACATCAAGCTGAAGATCACCAACATCGACATCCCCGTGGCTTACTCCTCCGCTTTCGAAGGCGAGATCATCCGCAAGAAGGATACCCACGTGGATATCGACGGCTCCCGTCTGGACTGCTTCGAACTGGTGCAGACCAAGGAACTCACCGAGGTCGAGGATCACGCCATCATTCTGGAAGGTCCCGATATCGACGAGTTCGAGCCGGGCAGCAAGATGAACCTCGCCGTTATCGTTGAAGTTGCCGGCAAGAACATCCAGACCGACTTCGAGCCCGTGTTCGAGCGTAAGTTCCACAACTTCATCAACTGCGCCGAAGGCATCATGCACACCGGCCAGCGCGATATGATCCGCATCCGCGTCAGCAACACCGCTTTCGCCGCCGGTTTCCGCGCCCGCCACATCGGCGAGATCCTGTACGCCAAGGTAAAGAGCGAGTACGGCTCCGTGGTCGACAAGTGCCAGGTCCGCATCTTCACCACTCCCGAGAAGTGCAAAGAGGAGCGCGCCTTTGCGAACACCGTTTTCGACAAGCGTGACGCCCGTCTGGCTACTCTGACGGATGAGAGCGTGGACGTGTTCTACACCTGCATCCTGTGCCAGGCCTTCTCCCCCTCTCACGTGTGCATCGTCACTCCCGAGCGTCTGGGTCTGTGCGGCGCCGTTTCGTGGCTGGATGCCAAAGCCACCAATGAGCTGGATCCTACCGGCCCGTGCCAGATCGTCACGAAAGAGCGCCTGATCGATGAGCGCGTCGGCCGTTACGAGGACGTGAACGAAGCTGTACAGCAGTACTCCCACGGTGCTCTGGAGCAGGTCACCCTGTACTCCATCCTCGAAGACCCCATGACCAGCTGCGGCTGCTTCGAGTGCATCTGCGGCATCGAGCCCTTCTCCAACGGCTTCGTCATCGTGAACCGTGAGCATGTCGGCATGACACCTCTGGGCATGACCTTCTCCGAGATGGCCTCCATGACCGGCGGCGGCGTGCAGACGCCCGGCTACATGGGCCACGGCAAGCACTTCATCGCCTCCAAGAAGTTCCTGAAGGCCGAAGGCGGCATGGGCCGCGTCGTGTGGCTGCCCAAGGCCCTGAAAGAGCAGCTTCGTACGAAGCTTGATGCAACGGCCAAGGAGCTGTACGGCATCGACAACTTCTCCGACATGATCGCTGATGAGACGATCACCGAGGATCCCGAGCAGCTGCTCGAGTTCCTGACCAGCGTGGGTCATCCCGTGCTGGAGATGGAGCCCCTGCTGTAAGAATCATCCCGCAAACGATGAGACGGCATGGCCGCAGGCCATGCCGTCTCATGCTTCCCAGACGAAAAAGGAGCGGGTGTCACACGTTTCCCAACGTGTGACACCCGCTCCTTTGTTTACTCATACAATCACTTTTGCCACCAGGCCCTCCGCCAGAGCCGCACCGAACAGCACGCCCCAGAAAAGGATATCCTGCACTCGTCTTTTACGAAACATAACAGCATCCTCCTTTTTTGATTCTGTCTGTATCCTAAAAGACGATCTGTCCGATTAACCGGTCACTTTTTGCCTCTATCGCGTTTCTCTCAGATATTCCTCCATCGGGAAAGGTTCGAGCGGGCAGTCCTTCTTCAGATACAGCGGATGGTGGGGATGTCCCTTCTTGGACAGCTGCCCCGCCTTCAGCCATACGGCTTCGAAGCTGCGCCCGATGTCTGCCATGTCTCTCACACAGTCCATCAGGTATTCCCGCTTCTCGATGATGGCTCCCCAGGCAGCCCACACGGCAGGACGCTCCCCCGCCAGCCTGAGACAGTACCGGAAAGCCTCCATGTTCTCATTGTGCAGTGCTCTGTTGAACTCGCGGTCCATATCGTCCGGCCTCGTGGCCCGCTGGGCATAGACATTGAACATCAGGAAGGAGTCGTACCCGTTGGCCGCTGCAATGCGTTCCACGCTTTTGAGCGTATTGTCCAGGTCATCGGGAGCCGCCGTGGAAGGGTTGATCCCCGCGGCGATCAGCGGTCTGCTGCCGAGAGTTCCCAGAATGTACCGGTATTCCGCATAGTGATCCGGCACATAGATCCAACGGCTTCTGTCGTACGGCCGGTCCGGAGCTTCCTGTTCCAGCGCCTGCCGGAAAGTGACGATATCCTGAGACGTTGTCTCTCCCGTCGGTATATGCATGGTATCCTCCTTCTCTTCCCGCTCCCCGTTGCCGTCCTGCCAGATTCCCGGACGAGGCCGTCATTTCATGCAAAGTGTCTCCGCCTCGCTGTACCAGGCGTAATTGTCCGTCATATCTGCGGGAAGGGACGCGGGATCCACCCGGTCGGACAGGCACAGCGTCCATGTCTCCCGGGACAGCGGAATGAAAACACACAGCTTTTCCAGCTCTTCCGCCGCGTCGTCATACAGCCGGTACCCTTCCGCGGGCTCCGGTTCCGCCGCCGCGCGCGCAAGCAGCCTGTCCAGTTCCTCCGAGGCCAGCCGGAACACGTTGTCTTTTCCTTCTGATGAGAACAGCCCGGCAGCGCCGGTCCTCCAGGGATCATCCGTCTGCATGATCCACACATCGCTGCTGCCCTCCTCCGCGTAGCTTCTGACAAAGGCGGCACTCGGCAGTTCCTCCACCGCGATGGGAAGGCCGCGCTCTCTCAGCCATACGGCAGCTTCCCGAAGGGCTGTCTCCGGTGTTCCCGTCCCATATACCCGGATTATCAGTTCCTCGGGCGCTCCCTCCGGGCTTCCGGTCACTCCGATGCCGTCCACACTGAACCCCGCTGACACCAGCAGAGGCGCTGTGCGCGCCCACAATCCGTCCGGTTCCCCCGTCATAAAGGCTTTGACCGCCTCTGCGATGGCCCGGCGGAGATCGCAGGATGCATCAGACAGACTGTCCCCGCCAATCTTCACCCGGTCGACATGGAATCCTATGCCCGTATATCTCTCGGTCCCGATCCCGATGCCCTCCGCCTCTCCGTCCGTCAGCCACAGATCCCACTGCTTCGGATCCTCGGCCAGCAGCAGGTTGGCTGTTGCCGCCAGCCCGCCGGCGTACAGACTGCTGGCTCCCAGCAGCACCGTACCTTCACCCGATTTTATTACCTGATACGGTCCCGCCCCGAGAGGGGTCTTTCCGCTTCGTATCACACCGTTCAGATCTCCCTTGGCAAACCCGAACCGGTCTCCTCGGTAATCATACGCCTGCTCGTTTCCGTACCAGTGGAGCGGGCAGATGGGAATATCCATCTTCCAGATCTCCGTTCCCACATCCCTCGTCATGGTGATCTGCAGGCTGTAAAGGCCGGTCTTTCTGATGCCGGAGATCGATGAGGCACCTGTTTTGTTCCCCGTTGCCGTGAACAGGGCGGGACAGACGGCCTCCATCTGCTCCTCCAGCAGTTCGAAAAAGTCCTCGCCGCCCATCTTCTCATAGTTGATGCCGCCGTTACCTACGTCATATCGATGCCTGGCGGCGATAAGATTCCAGAAATCCTCTTCGGTCGGGCGCTCAACGGACAGATCATAGGTCCTGCCTCCGATCTCTTCCCATAAGCCGGCATCGTTCCGTCCGGTGGCATAGCCCCAGAAATACTCGGCGAAAGCGACCCGCAGCCCCCGGCTGCTCCTGAGCTCCTCCGGAGACACTCCCAGGACATACTCACTGTACTGGTCGGCGAAATTATCGGTGCAGCTGCGGACGATCGGCTCCACGAAGGCCAGGCCGGCTGTCCGGAACGCCTCTGTAAAACTGTCATATTCTGCCTGCGAAATACCGAACTGCTCTCCCACAGGTTCCTTCCCTTCCGCCATGGCTTCCAGAATCCTCTCCCATTTCGGCTTCAGGTCCCCCCAGTATTCCTTCAGGCCGCGGATTGGCAGCTGCGAAAAGGCACACGTTCCCCGGTAGGAAGGATCTGCCAGCACGTACATACTGAAGATCACATCGTCCGCCGTAAGGTTCACGCCGTCACTGAAATAGATGTCTTCGCAGAGCGTAACGGTAAATACCTTTCCGTTCCGCTGCACGTCCGCGATGCCCGAATATGCATAATCTGTGTTCCCGAAAGCCACAGTCTGTCCGGTCAGCCCCGCGGTCACGGCTTCTCCGCCGCGGGCTGTTCCAAGAAGCGTGACTCCCGTCAGCGCTGCAAGTGTCCTTCCGGTCCGTCCGTGCGGAGAAAAGGGAGTGAAATCCGCTGTGGCGTTCTCAGTGCGGACGATCAGCCGGTTTTCGCGGTCTTCCGCCGGCTGGGAAGGGGCCTCGGTCTTTCTGCTTTTCTCATCCAGCAGCGGCGCGTTGATGAACTCCGCCAGGGGGCCGGTCCCGACGGGCCTGCCTCCGGCGTCCTTCGCCCGGATCCCGCTGCATCCGGAAAGAATACATATGATGAGCAGCCACATGGCCGCAATCTTCCACTTTTTCATGAATTCCTCCATGATACGGGCAGTTTTTGCTGTCAAACAAGGCGCATTATACCACATATCCCCCACCATGGTCAAATTCTCTCCGATATCTCATCCTGTTTGCGGACACGCGGACCGTGTGCTATACTGTCCGTGCCTGAAAGGAGCCTGCTTCCATGGAACATACCAATGACGTGACCTCCCCCTTCGCCGCTGTCGCGGAACTGCAGTCCCGCATGGCCTCCGCTGACCGGATCCTTGTCGGAGCCGGAGCGGGGCTTTCCGCCGCTGCCGGCCTGAGTTATTTCGACCACGAAGTCTTCCGTACCTATTTCCCTGAGATGGCCGCCCGCGGCTACCATTTCCAGTATGAGCTCGTCGGAATGTCCGATGACGACTGGACCCCAGGCCGCAAATGGGCCTACTGGTCCACCCACATCCACTATGTCCGCAGCGTCTTTCCCCATGCCCCGCTGTACAGCCGCCTGCTGGAACTCCTGTCCGGACACGATTACTTTGTGGTCACCTCTAATGCCGACCGTCAGTTCATGAGAGCCGGTTTCCCTGAAGAGCAGCTTTTTGAATTTCAGGGGCATTATGACAATATGGGCTGTTCCGCCGGATGCCGTGAGACCTGGATCGGTCTGAAAGATCTGGAGACTGCCCGCACGCACATCGACCATGAGACCTTCGAGGTCCCTGACGAATTCATTCCCCGCTGCCCCCGCTGCGGCGCGTACGCGGAGATCTGCTTCCGCGGGTCGGATTACCGCACCCATCTGGACCGCTACGTCTCCTTCGTGGAGGACTGCCGCGATTCCCGCCTCCTGCTGATTGAGCTCGGGGTCGGCTTCAACACACCGGGTGTGATCCGGTGGCCATTCGAGCGTATCACGCGTGCCTTCCCGGATGCCCATCTGGTCCGCATCAATGCCGGCTACAGGGAGCCCGGTTATGACAGGGGCCATATAGAATATCCGCGGGAGCTCGAAGGCAGGGTCTCCGTATATGACGTGGATGCCGCCGCGGTGATCGACGGTCTGTATGCTGCTCTTACCGGGAGGCCGTCCGATTGAAGAAAGAACTCCTCCGCACCCTGAAATATGCCCTTGTGGCCGCTTCCGCCGGTCTGATACAGATCGGCTCCTTTGCGCTGTTCAATGAGATCCTGCATCTGAAAGCCTGGGTCAGTTATCTTGCTGCCCTGGTTCTCAGCGTTCTGTGGAATTTCACCATCAACCGCCGCTATACGTTCAAAAGCGCGTCCAATGTGCCCCGCGCCATGGCGCTGGTCTTCGCCTACTACCTGGTGTTCACCCCGTTCAGCACATGGCTGGAACGGTTTCTGACGGCCGGCGCAGGCTGGAATGAGTATCTGGTCACCGGGATCAACATGATCCTGAACTTCGCCACGGAGTTCCTGTACCAGAGATTCGTGGTCTTCAGGGACACGCTGGATACCAACGATCTGGCGGAAAAATCCGGACAAAAAGGCAATAATCCCTCTTGACAGTGACCCTTTCAAGTGGTAAAGTTGCCCCCGACAACCGAAAACGTACCGAACAGAGCCGACGCTCTGACAAAGGCTGAACCATTTCCCGTGGGGGGAAGTGTGTCCATTCAGTCCTCGTCAGAGCGTCGGCTTTTCCGCGTCTGAGAGGCGTCGGAACCTTGACAATTTCATCCGCGAACGCGCCGGACCGGCAATCCGGGGAAGCACCGCCATGACCCGCAGGGAGCGGCGAGCGTGCCAGGGAAAGGTCCGTCGCGGATCGCGCGCCGGCGGCTCTGCCGCCGTATCTGTATTTCAAGGAGGTACGTTATGATCGCAAACTATCCGGCCGGAACTGTTCCGGTCGTTCATATCAGAGAACTCACCATCACGGGCGGGCGTTCCCTCCCTGCGGACGGTCTGTCCTCCCGCCTGGCCAGATGCACTGCCGTCCTTCCTCCGGACGGCTTCATCGGATGGCAGATGCTCGTGTCCCCCGGAGGAGCCGCCGCCGTCTCCGTTTTCGGCTCCTCCTGCGTCAGCCGGGCGGACCTAAAATGGATAGCGGAGAATACGGGCGCTCCGTCGGAAACAGGAGCCGATGAAAACAGCCATTCCTTTCATGAGGAAGATGAACTGTACGAACTGTATATTCCCGCCGCGGAACAGGTGTCCGGCACCCCGATTGCGGGCTTTGCCGGACATCCTGATACCTCCCGTGCAGTCGGAATGAGCCGCTGGCCGTCAGGAGGCTCTTCCGCTTGGGCGGATATTCCCGCTGCACTGCGCTGCTCCGGCGGCTGTCTCCGCGTCACAGCCGGCCCGGCGGATCCCGCGGAGGCCGACGCCTGCCGCCGTCTTGTTTTCCGTACCTTCCCGGCGGGAGGCGCAAACTGTGCCGAATACGCGGGAGCCCCGGTGGCCGTCCGTGTCCTGCTCCGTCTGCCAGGCGCACCTTCTGTCCGGCTGCGCGCGTCGCTCGAAGGTGCCGTCCGCGGTGCCGGTCTGCGCCGTCTGGGAAGCTTTTCCAGCGGAGCAGGCGCGATCTGGGACGCTCCCATGTCCGGAGCCCCTGTCCTTCCGGAGTTCGCCGCCCGGCTGCTGATGCTGGAGCCGGACGTTTCCGGTCCCGCCCCCGGCGTTCCCTGCCGTCTCCCGGAGCCGGCCCCGCTGCCGCTGATGGAGGTAAGGCGGAAAAACGGACGTGCGGTGACTGTCGGCACGGCTGTCGACATCTCCGGAGGCCGCCGGAAAGCATCCATCGGCGATATCGACCTGCGGCGCCACTATCAGATTGTCGGTCAGACGGGAACGGGAAAATCGACCCTGCTGGCAGGCCTCATCCTCAGCGCCGTCTCACAGGGATACGGTCTCACCTTCTTTGACCCTCATGGAAGCACCATCGACACGGTCCTTCGTTCTGTTCCGGCAAAGTATGCAGGAAGGATCCGTGTCGTCCGTCTCGGTGACAGCGATGCGCCCGTCCCTCTGGGCATCTGGGACAGCGATGACCCTGAAAAAGAGGAACGCACCATCAGTGACCTCTGCCAGCTGTTCGGCAGCCTGTTCGATCCGCCCGGAGAGTGTTTCACCGGTCCCCGCTACGAGCGCTGGCTGGGAACCTTCGCACGCGCGTCCATCGCTCTTCTCGGGCGCCGGGCGTCTCTGGAGAGTATCGCCGTTCTCTCTCAGAGCAAGGATACCATGCAGCGCCTGTCCGATGCCATTTCCGGCCGTTACCCGGAACTGGCGGAGATCATCCGGCAGGAGTATGTACGGGATCACAGCAGCGACTTCAACGCCACCCTCAGCTGGTACCTGTGCAAATTCCAGCGGATGACCTCTGTGGAGCAGCTGAGAGTTTCCCTCGGTGCAGGGGCCAACGCGCTGGATCCCATCCATACCATTGACACCGACACGGTCACGCTGATCGATCTGTCGGTCCCCGTCATCGGCACGCAGGCGGCGAGAATCGCAGGGACCGTCCTGCTGATGAAGCTATGGAACGCTGCTCTCATCCGAAAACAGAGAGACCGCACCCATCTCGTCGTCCTGGACGAGGCCTCTCTGTTCCAGACGGAGCCTCTGCCCCGCATGCTGGCTGAATCCCGAAAGTTCGGTCTCTCTCTGATTCTGTGCCACCAGCACACGGGGCAGCTGTCTCAGACCGTACGGGATGCCCTGGAATCGAACTCCGCCAGTTTCAGCGCCTTCCGTCTGTCTCCCCGCGACGCTGTGTCCGCTGCGCTGCGTCTGGATGACCCTGCCCTTCAGACGGTTCTGCCCCGCCTTCCTTCCTTTCAGGCTGTCACATCACTGAGCGCCGACGGCCGCCAGACAGTTCCCTTTACACTGACCGTACATTCCCCGGCGCAACGGAGGGACGGGGACGCCGTCGCGGCTTCCATAGAAGCGGATAGCATCCACAATCTGGTAGAGCCCTACAGGGATCTTCGTGCCCTGACTCCCCGGGAGATCCTTGAACGTCTGGATCACGCCGTTGAAAGGCAGCTGTTCTTTTCTGACGAGGACTGTCCGCAGATCCCGGAGGATGCTGGTGCGGAGCTTCAAAGCACTCTTTCACCGGCTTCCCCTGCCGGTATAATCCCTATAGAGCGTCTGAAACTCAGTATCCGCAGTTACAACTGCCTGAAGCGTGCCGGTGTGAAC
>JAEEGL012292796.1_pt1 | contig 11548 bp, 5 predicted proteins | sample 9134231 | NCBI WGS metagenome assembly JAEEGL01 (sample SAMN16246548, study PRJNA631951) | gut metagenome | biome: gut microbiome; feature: rumen; material: fiber-attached | host: Bos | place: Iran: Karaj | collected 2018-10 | reverse complement strand
CGAACGAAGTGAGGATGAGGTTAGTGCGAGTAATGCCTGTGGTATAATATGAGCACTTAGTGTAAGACATACCATTTGGTATAATTTTGTAGTACTATTTTTGTATTCAAGGAGAAGGAAGTTCAATGGACAAGCGGATCAAAATCGGATTGTTAGTTGATGATATTGACTCAAGCTTTACTCAACAGACCTGTAGGGGGGCTGAGTTGGGAGCTGTCAGCATCGATGCAAATCTATATATATTTCCAATGAAATATCTTGATTCAAGAGAATTTTTGGACGATCATAGTCGTTTTGAATATCAGTACAATATGATCTATCGTTTTATTACGGAAAAAAATATTGATATTCTCTTTGTTTTGATGGGCAATATCGGATGCCGAACAGAATATAAAAAGCAGATAGATTTTCTTAATGATCTGCCGGACATTCCTATTGTAACCTTGTTCACTTCTTTTGAGGGATTTCCTTCTGTAACATTTAATAACAGAAAAGGAATGGAAGAAGTTATCCAGCATTTGATAGATCATCATAAGGCAAAGGATATCGGCTTTGTAAGCGGACCGCTTACAAATGGTGACGCTGTTGAAAGACTTGATGTATATAAGTCTGTGTTGGATGCCAACGGCATTGCGTATGATGAGAATAAGGTTGTTTATGGTAATTTTGAGGCGGCTTGTGAGGATGTTGTAGAGGATCTTTTGGATCGGAATCCTAAGCTTGATGCTGTTGTATTTGCCAGTGATCTTATGGCTTTAGGCGGATACAATGTTTTCAAGAGCAGAGGGATGGATATAGGTAAGGATATTCTTGTAACCGGTTTTGATAATGCGCCATTTTCATCGGGGATTGTACCGGCTCTTACAACAGTTGAGGCAAGTGCAGCCAATCTTGCATTCAGGGCAGTAGAGCATACCGCACAGTTTATTGATAAAACAATCGATGCTTTTAAGATTGACACCTCTTTTGTTAATAGAGAATCATGTGGCTGTGATAGTTCGGAGATAACTAACTACGAATCGGGTATGGATTTAAGACCGATCAGTTCAAAGGAAGAATTACCATTAAACGGAATATATGAATATCTGTTTGGAGAATATAGTCTCGGTAATTCTATTGATTACATAGAAGAACATTTGAAAGCATTTCTTTATGCATTGTTTGATGTAGCCATTAACAAAGATTTTGAAAAACAGTGTAAGCATATTAAGGAATTATTCACTACTGTGATACAGGATCCGATCCTGTCGTATACTACATCAGAGAAAATGTTTAATATGCTGATGGTATTCAAGCGGCAGGTGGCTGCATTTATAGATAATGACAAGGACAGATTGGAATTGTCGGAGTTGTTTTCATTGATATTCCGTACATTTACGCTGCATAACAGTCAGATGCTAGAAAAGAAACAGGAACATATTATGGGAATCTCTGAGATGGTTAATCGAATGACCAGTGAGATTTTTGTGTACGACGGTAATACTGAAGAAGCGTACCAGTCTATGTTCACCCAGTTTGGTAAGATTGGTGTTTCCAGTGCCTATATGTTATCATTTAAGGATATTATTAAACATTTTCGTGGTGATGAATGGATTCAGCCGCAGACGGTTAATCTTAAAGCATACGAGGTTGACGGTGTTGTAGGCGTCCTTTCGATGGAGGATGCAGAGCTGGCGGTAAATGATATGTTTGATAATGATTATCTGCCGGATCACAGAGTGACTATGGTATTGTCACCTCTATATTCGTTTGAAGAGGTGTATGGTGTTCTTCTGTGTGAAGTTGATTATATTAATTTTGATTGTGTTACACCTATCAGCATACAGTTATCATCTGCTTTGAAATCATTGATACTGTTAGAGAAACAGAGGAATATTCAAAGAGAGCTTGAAAGTAATCTTAAAAAGATTGAGGAGAGCAATTCAGTATTAGACGAGATGTCTAAGTCTGATGAGCTTACCGGAATATATAACCGCAGAGGCTTTATCGAAAATGCTGAAAAGGCTATTGCGGATGAGAAGAATCGCGGAAAGACTGCTTTGATATTCTACTCAGATATGGATAATCTTAAAATGATCAATGATGTTTATGGTCATGATGATGGAGATTTTGCACTTAAGGAGATTGCCAATATTCTTCTTGATACATTCAGAAGCTCTGACATAGTCAGCCGTTTCGGTGGTGATGAATTTGTATGTCTTGCAGTTGTTAAGATTGAAGGAAAGGGTCCTGAGATCAAACAGAGAATGGAGATCATTACCGAAAATCACAATGCTCTTGCCGGCAAGCCATATCCTATAGAGATGAGTACAGGATATTGTGAGTTTGAGTGCGGAGAGGATGTTGATCTATATAAGCTTTTGGATATAGCGGATACTATGTTATATGCAGAGAAGCAGGAGAAGAAGAAAAAGAACGGTTCGTACAGATAGAGCATAAAGTATAGATATATGCATATACTTGAACGGATACAAAGAATTTATACAAAGAACAAAAATATAGAATAGATATATAGAGCAGATATATAGAACTGATAGGCAGAACTTATAGACAGAACATACATATTGCTCAAAAGAATAAAACCGCTGAAACAGGTTGATAATAAGACCAATGTTTCAGCGGTTTTTATTTAAACGAAATCTTTATTACATCTGTTCAGGACAATCTATACCCAAAAGTGAGAGAGAATCCTTTAAGGTTTTTGCGGTTAGAGCGACAAGCTTAAGTCTTGCATTTCTTATTGTTTCATCCTCCACTAAAACCTTATCCGCATTGTAGAAACGGGAGAAGGACTGTGCGACATCCATTGAAAAACGCGCTACAACGGAAGGCTCGTATTTCTCGGCAGCATCACGTACGATCTGAGGATATCTGTTGATATCCTTAAGAAGAGAAATGGCAGGCTCGTCAAGAATTTGACCACAGTCAATTTTTGCATTCTCATCATATGATGCGTTTCGAAGTATGCTTGCGCAGCGGCAATAGGTGTATTGCACATATGGACCGGTTTCTCCATCAAAGTTTAATACCTTATCCCATTTGAAGGATACGTCTTTGATCCTTTGATTATACAAGTCATTAAATATTATTGCTCCGACACCGACTTTTCTTGAAACCTCATCCTTGTTTTCAAGATCAGGGTTCTTTGTAACAATTATCTCTTTTACTTTTTCGATAGCTTCCTTTAAGATATCCTCTGCATATATGATGTTGCCGCTTCTTGTTGAAAGCTTGGCGCCTTCAAGACTAACCAGACCGTAAGGTATGTGAACAAGGCTGTCCTTTGCCCAATCATTTCCGAGCAATTCGATCACCTTAAACACCTGGGCAAAATGAAGCTTCTGCTCCTGACCGGTTACATACAGACATTTTTCAAAATTCCATCTGTCTTTGCGATATAATACTGCCGCAAGATCTCTTGTTGCATAGATCGTGCTTCCGTCTTTTTTCATGATAAGGCAGGGAGCCATGTTATATTCTTCAAGATCAACTATTTTGGCACCCTGGCTCTCCTTTAATAGCCCTGCATTATCAAGACGGGTCACAACGTCAGCGGTCTTATCCCTATAGAAGCTCTCGCCCATATAGTGGTCGAACTCCATGCCAAGCAAAGCATAGGTTCCCTTGTATTCTTTAAGACTGATATCAACAAACCACTGCCAGATATCTAGGGCCTCCTGATTACCGTTTTCCATCTCGTTAAACCAGTGGCGGGCCTCATCATTTAAGCTGTCATCTTTGTCTGCCTCTTCGTGAAATTTGACATATAGGCGCATGAGCTCTGCAACGCCGTCGCGTTCAACATCCTCCTGTCTGCCCCATTTCTTATAGGCAACAATAAGCTTTCCAAACTGTGTACCCCAATCTCCCAAGTGGTTGATGCGTTCAACCTTATATCCCAATTTGGTATAGATCTTATATAGAGAATTACCGATGATCGTGGTACGCAGATGTCCGACATGGAAATTCTTTGCAACATTAGGGGATGAGTAATCTATACAGATAGTCTTTCCCTTACCCATATCAGAGGATCCAAAGTCTTTAACATCCGCTGTATCTAACATGGATCTTACAAACATTTCTTTTTTGATAAAGAAATTAATGTAGGCTCCTTTAACTTCTGATTTCTCCAATATATCAACATCGCCGATCTTCTCTGCAATGTCTGCGGCGATAAGCGGAGGAGCTTTTCTTAATGTCTTTGCAAGCTGAAAACATGGAAATGCAAAGTCACCCATATCTGCCTTAGGAGGAATCTCCAAAAGATCTGCCACCATACTTTTATCTAATTCTGCTGCCTTACTTATTATTTCGATTATCTGTTCTTTCATAGAATTCTCCTTTTTATATATTTTTAAATTGTAGGCAATTGCGAAACTATTAAAAGCGTATATATGCACATAAGAAAGAAACATAAAAATAGTTTCGCAATAGCCTATATCTTAAATTTTTTTTACCTCTTGATCGGGAACGAGAACCTTACATTGGTTCCAGAGATTAAGTCACCCTCAATCTGAAGCTTACCATCTAACTGATAGATCGTTTCCGTTAATTTGTGGAGACCGGAATGCCATGCGGCTCTATCAAGATAGTCATCAGGTATACCGACTCCGTTATCATTTACATACACATCTATCAATCTACTGCTGATAAATATCTTCGCGGTAACGCGGTTGGCATTGCTGTGCTTGAAAACATTATTCATAACTTCGCGAAGCATAGAGATCAATCGTACCGTGATCACGGCAGGAAGGTCAAGCTCATGCTCGGTACAGTCACAGGAATAATCTATCATACATTCGGGATGCGCTTTTTTGTAGGCGTCGAATAATTTATCCACCTGATCCCAAATAGGCTGCTTGGTGTCAATATTATAATTGAGATGAAACAGTACCTTGTCTAATGAGTTAAGGATTCCCTTCTGTGAACCGATAAGCTCCGTTAATGTTACCATAGCCCTGCTTATATCGGAATGTAATAGCCATTTTAAAACATCGAGCTTATTAAGATTAGAAATAAGTTCTTCCTTAACATTACGATTAAGTGCTCCGGCACAGCGGTAGCGGTCATAATCCTCTAATCTAAGCATATTATAGTTGTGAGAGGATTTGTCCTCTGTATCTGCTGTCTCAATGAATTCTATACCTGAGTCGGTCTCGTCCGCAACGGCATTTTTGCTTTCTTTTTTGCCGATTAAAACAGTATGGATACATTTACCTGCTTTGGACAGCATATCTACCTGTTCTTTATAAAAGGCAATGTCAGCCTCTAATTGTTTTATTCTGTTTTCCAGACTTTCCTTTGCATCCACTAAATCATTGATCTGCTCAGCTAACTGGGCGCCTCTGCTGATCGTTGAGCTTCTTATTTCAGAGAGAGGTGAGAATACATTTCTTCGATCTTCACCCTGATAAGTGTATAAGTCTCTGGTCTTTTGCAGTGTCTCGATCTGAACCTCTAATTCAAAAAGCTCGGTTTTTAATTTCTGGATCAGTTCAAGATTATCAAGGTATGTCTTGTTAAAATACTCTAAGGTTTTAGTGTTAGCCTCTTCAATTATACTTAGTGGATTCTGTTCTTCATTTGTCATTGTATAACCCCGTATTGTTTATTATATATAGAAATCGTTGTCTTTGTATTTCCTTCTTCGATGTCGTCTGCGTTTGTTTCTGTGATTGTTTGTATATCTGTTTCTTCGCTCATTTCTTTGTCTTTCACGTATTGCCCGTAGAAGCAGAACAAATAAAAATAAACCTAAAATGATACCGACGATTATAATTAGTAATATTAAAATGATACTGTGCCCCTTGGAATTATCGTTATTCTGTATGGCCTGTTCATTTTCCGTGGTTATTATTGAAGATAGAGAGGGAGTTCCATTAGTTATCGGAGTGTTACCGATCTGTTCGCCGTTATACAGAAAATCAATCTCACCAAGTATGTTGTCCTTAGCCTTCTCATAAAGATTGATCTGTCTCTCTATCTTTGTGGTATCAGTAGACTTCTTAATAAGCATACAATAATTTTTGTCCACGGTCAAATTCACAAGGTTGTGGTTTATACTGTTGTAATAATTATCGAGAATATAATTGTGTTCCATTTCATCTGCCTGATCCTTGGTAAATGAGAAATCGGACAGGGGATAAAAATACATATAGTTATTATAACAGTATTCGTATAGTGCTTTTGAATCAGTAAATGTATATTTTAATCCATCACAATCAAGAACTACACATATAAGCTCAAGACCGTCTTTTTTGGCAAAGGTGACAAGTGTGTTATTAGCATTAGTGGTATAACCGTTCTTGCCGCCTTCACAGTATTCGTAGTAGTATGGATTGGCAGGATTGATCATCTTAGTTCCGGTCCACAACGGTCTTGCCTCATCGGTTAGATTGGTTGGAGGGATCGTGTAGCTTACGGTTCCTGCTATTTCACGAAACTTATCATTTTCCAATGCGGCTTTCATGATAAGAGCCATGTCATAAGCCGTTGTATAATGGTCATCGTCATGAAGTCCGTTAGGAGTAACGAAATGTGTATGTTTACAGCCTAATTCCTCTGCCTTTTTATTCATAAGCTTTGCAAATGAGGCCGCATCACCGGCTATCAATTCGGCAAGCTCGTAGGCGCATTCATTAGCTGAATTGACCATAGTGGCATATAAAAGATCACGAATTGTGACCTGTTCTCCGACATCAAGACCAATATTAGTACTGCTTCTTTCAATTCCCCAGATAGCATTTTCCGACATGGTTACTACCTGATTCATATCAAGATTATGCTCTAAGGCAATAAGTACAGTGATGACCTTGGTTATACTAGCGGGATATTTACCGACGTCGGAATTTTTCTCGTATAAAATCTGACCTGTTTTGGCGTCCATTACTATTGCTGCCTGGGAAACTATGTCCGGTGCAAGAGATGGATCGCCCGGATATTCTGTTGTCTCCGGATGCTCCGAGTTATTGCTTCCGCTTTCCGTAGCGTGACTGTCAAATGCTATGGAAAAACAGAGCAGTAACGTAAGCATAAGAACTGACCATTTTTTCATGAAAAAACTCCTTAAATATCTATCAAATGACACTCGCTTAATTTTATTATATATCATAAGGGGTGTCAAGTTTGATAAGTGTAAGGATATTTAAGAAAACTAAGGTAAAAAATATAATTAATTATGAATTTGTAAGATACAATATAAGGTAAATAATTGGTAAAAAATGGAATATCTTGTATTTATATGATTAAAAGTCTCATATGGCATGAAAAATCAAGCTTTTAAATGAAAAATACTTGTTGACATAATAGGTTTATTAATGTAAATTAAATATTAGATATGTGCAGAATTATTACAGTTTTACAGAAATTTATAAAGGTTAGTAATGATAACATAATTATAACAGTAATGTTGCAGTAAAGTGGAATGATGATCATAGTATGAAAGGGGAACGTTATGAGAATGAGAAAAGGATTTCGAAGAGTAATATCGTTAGCGGCAGCAGGAATTATGGCCGTGTCGCTGTTTACTGTTTCCGGAACGATTAATACCGGAAAGGCAGCAAATAAGCTGGATTATGATGCAGTTAGTACTGTCAATTACAGCACTATGTTAGGACGAGCAGTTGACTATGGTATCCTTGCTAAGGAATATGAGCAGGCAAATCATACAGAGACTAACTTTGCGGTTAAGACATTTACTAAATATACGGATATCAATAATGATCCGGATCTTGCCGGTGATCAGCCATTGTCGTTTATTATCGGAGAAGTAGTAGGCGGTAATAAGATCAGGATTGGAAAGACTTATACTCCCGATGGAGGAAGTCAGCAACCCATGAAATTTAATATTGAGACTACTCAGGCGGTTAAAGATATGGGCTGTACTGTTGATAGTGGAGCTCCGGCTGAGATAGTTTGGAAAATATCTTCTCAGGAAAGTATTAATAATAATGTGGATTCCATGATTAAGAATATTCAAGAGAATTCAAACAGTTTATATTCAAAGGCAACCTCATTTGATATCAAGACTTATGAGTCTAACAACCCTGCAAATGTTGATCTTAATCACTATACTCTTGATCTTTCTGATGCGAAATATAAGAATTCCGTTGTTTATATCAGTATCCCTTCTGATTCAAAATTCAGAGAGCTGTATAAATCTGATGGAACATTTATGGATTCACTTAACATTAAGAAATATTCGAGTACGGAAATAGTTTTTAATATCAGCGATACGGAAGTACATTTAAACAAATTTTTAGTTACAGTAGTTGATAAGTCTAATAAAGAGATACATTCCGATACAAACAACGGTAACTCAACTGCTCATAATGATGATGTTGATGAAGAGATAGCACAGAAAGTAATATGGAATCTGAATAAAGCAACTACCATAACTCTTAATACCGTTGCAGGCGCATTTATAATTCCTAATGCTTCAGCCAATACTGATATTAAGGGTTCAAGTGCCGGCTGGCTTGCGACTGCAGGTAAGGTTATCAATTCCAGCGCTGAGTGGCATTATATCTATAAGAAGCGTGGAGAGGATCTTAATAAGGATACCCAGGGTCAGATGCATTTTGCGGCACGTAAAGCATATACACACTCATTTAACGATAACCCGTTAATAGAGGATACTACTATCTATAATGCAGAAAATGAATATTCTTTTGATTTTTATGAAACCGGTAGTGATTTTAATATTTCAGGCAAGACGCCACAGACCGTTTCTAACAATGCGAAGAACAAGATCAAATTCCCGGTGCTTACTTTTACCGATGCGGGTGTGCATTACTATGTGATCAAGGAAAAAAATCCGGGTACGGTTAAAGATAAGATTAAGAATTCTGATGGAGAGATTGATATTAAGCTTACTGTCAAAAAAGACGGAGATAAATTAAGCTTTGTGGTTTCATCATGGAAGTATCTTACAGCTTCTGATAAGCAAGACGGTAAGGTGTATGCAACCAATGATGAGATAGCAATGACCGGTGTGGAATTCACTTTAGGTGGAATATATAATAAGGTAATGGATAATACCGGTGCCATAAAGGTTACAAAAGCTGTAAACGGAGCTCCTGCATCTGCAAGTGGGAAAGAGTATACATTTACGGTTAAAAATAAAGCCGGAAAATGGATAAAAGCAGATGGTTCAGAAAGCGCTACAGAGGTAAAACATACGATCAAGGCAGGAGAAACAAAGCTGTTCGACGGACTGCCGCTTGATACTTATACTGTTACCGAGGATAAGGCTTCAGCTGCAATCGCCAACTGTACCTTAAGTGATACCGGAGTATATAGCGGTACTGCGACCTTAGCAGCAGACGGAGATAATAAGACGGTCGCACTTAATAACGTATATGTTAAGGATACAGGTAGTCTTAAGATTACCAAAAAGCTTGATGTTAGTGAAGCGAAAGGAATTACGGCACCTTCATCATATCAGTTTGCAGTAAAGAATGAGGAAGGCAAATATGTTACGGATATAAATGGAACCATAGGTACAACTGCTGTCGTTTATCTTCCTGCTGTATCAAAGGATGGTTCGGTAACTATAAGCAATCTTCCGGTAGGAAAATATACTGTGGAGGAGAAGGATTCAAGAGTACCTGAGTATACATTAGAGGTTAAGGGCTTACAAGAGATAAATGTTGCAAAGGGCACTACAGCGACAGTTGACGTTACCAATAAGTATATTACACCTAAGAAAGCAGCCGGGGAATTACATGTAAAGAAAGTTATGGATAGCGGAAGTGATACACTTCCTGCCGGGAAAACGTTCCCGATCAAAATATCCTTTGATAAAGCCGGAAGTTATGCTGTAAATGTTAATGGTGCCGGATCAAAAATGATATCATTTACTGCAAATACTGCAGAGGTGTTTGACTTGTCTGCTAATGGAACTATAGATATTACTGATATTCCGTTAGGGACTACATATAAGGTTGAAGAGGCTTTATCAGCTGAAGATATTGCGGCTGGGTATTCTAAGGTTGGTATAACGGACAATTATAATAAAAAGATCGAAACAGATAAACAAAAGGAAGACGTTATTGTTACGAATAAATATGTCAAGCCTAAAAAAGGCAGACTTGAGCTTATCAAGACTATAAAAGGTGAGCTTACCAAAGAAGAGAGAGAAGGTAAATTAAGATTTACCATAACAGGTCCTGATGGGTATAATAAAACATTTAAGATTTCAGAAACCGATGCAGAGGGACTTAAGCTTCAGGCAGATGGAACCTATAAGCTTATTCTTAATGATCTTAAGGTTGGAACTTATAATGTTACAGAGACAACAGAGGATATAGCCGGAAAGACGGTAACGGTTAAGTATTCTATCGGTACAGACAAGCTGCAGATGGGAAAAGCCGCTGCAGCGGAAGTGGATGAAGGTAAGACTACTACAGTTAATTTTGAAAATATTTATGCTGTTAAGGATGCCAAGGGTAAATTAAATATCAGGAAGATATTTGAAGGAGAAGCTCTTACTGCCGAGCAAAAAGCTAATATATCATTTACAGTAAGTAAAGATGGTAACGTAATAAAGACTATTAAGTTTAGTGAGCTTAATACCACAGGAGCTTACCTTATAGATGATATTCCTGTAGGTACATATGTAGTAACGGAAACAGGCTGTGACGTGACCGGAAAGAAACTTACGATAACTAATACAGTTAATGTAGATGGTATAGATACCAATGGCACAGGTGATAAAGTAACTGTTGATGTTCTGCCGAATGAACAATCCGGTGTTAAGTTTATTAATAAGTATGAGGAAGACAAATCCGAGGAAGCAACCATAACGCAGGAAGGCAGCAGCGAGCAGACAACAGGACAGCAGGCAACGACAGGACAACAGACTGCCAGTGAGCAGGCAACAACAGGACAACAGACTACCAGTGAGCAGGCAACAGAAAGCACTACATCTACTCAGCAGACTACAACATCTGAGGTTTCTGTTACAACGGAGAAGAAGACGGTAACCACTAAGAAGAAGACTACAACTGAGAGTGATGACGAAAAAGACGATGAAGATGATGAGGAAGATAACGGAAAGGGCAATCTTTTGATCACCATCTTTGATGAAAAAACAGGAAGCGTTGTTCCGGGTGCCAAGATTGTTGTTACAAAGCCTAACGGCAATACTTCAAAATATACAACCAACAATGTAGGCCAGGTAAGCATTAAGAAGGCTGCTGTTGGTGATTATACAGTTACGGTGACAGAAGTACCGAAAGGATATACCGTAACAAAGAATGCGGAGGTGGATGTGGAGGTTGTTAAGAATAAGACAACCGTAGCAGAGGTTCGTATTGACAAGGAAGGCGAGGTTTCGGTAACTGCAAAGACTACACAATCTGCGACAAAGACCGGTGATTCTGTACCGGTAATTCCATTAGCGGCAGCATTTTTACTTGCCGTAGTAGGCTTGATAGTACTGTTTGTAAAGAGACAGGAGATATGATCAGGGTTGTTAAAAGTCTTTTTTAAGAAAAAACAATAGTCAGATTTTAATAAGTGAAAAACAAAAAGAGGATCGATGCAT
>JAEEGL011997187.1_pt1 | contig 11548 bp, 9 predicted proteins | sample 9134231 | NCBI WGS metagenome assembly JAEEGL01 (sample SAMN16246548, study PRJNA631951) | gut metagenome | biome: gut microbiome; feature: rumen; material: fiber-attached | host: Bos | place: Iran: Karaj | collected 2018-10 | reverse complement strand
TTTCTTTAACCGCTACGTACAGCCCAACCACATTACGGTCACCAAAAAACTGACCAACGCCGACGGGACCGCGCAGATCTACACGGACGATCCCTTTACCGTAAGGGGGTACCTGCGCAACCGCTTCGGCCTGGGTTATACCTTTGATCCCGCGCTGGACGACAGGGCCGATAAATCGCAGCCCCTGCCGGAATCCGAATACGATACCCATACCTGGGACGACCACCAGGACGACCCGATCGCCTATAACATCATAGACAAGGACGGCAATTACGTGGTCTACAAGGGGCATTTCCCGAATACGGATTCGATCACGGTCGAGCTGCGCGCCGGCGATACCCTTGAATTCCTGAACGTCCCCGCAAACCATTCGTACCAGTTCTACGAGGATACCGGCGCGATGGAATCGCCCGACAGCATCTACGAGTACGTTTCGTCCTCCGGTGAGGCCGTTATGGCCGGCGGCGGCGCCGCCGGGATACAGCCGAATATATTCCCGAATACCGACGGCTATACCGTGGTTGCCGGCACCGTTCACGAGGACGAGGAACACAACATCCTGTTCGTAAACCGGATAAAGTACGATATCGTAAACCTTCAGGTGCGCAAAGTGGACGCCGCCAATTCCGAAAAGCGGCTCAATGGCGCAACATTCCGCCTGTACGCGGATGAGGATTTCTCGATACCCGCCACGGATTACCTCGGCAATCCCTTCGGCGAAGTCACCACGGGCGGCTATTCGGCTGCCGATTCTACACAGCCTCTGGGCATTGCGAGCTTCAACGGCCTTCTGCCCGGCACCTACTATCTGGTAGAGACCGGCGCGCCGCCGGGCTACAACATCCTTACAAGCGCCGTCGTCCTTACGGTCACTTCCGAGGGCGTCACGGTCCTGCAGACAGGAAACGCCGCGGGCAGCGCCACCGTATCCGCGCAGGACGATCTCGTTACCATCGAGATCACAAACTCTTCCGGCACCGAGCTGCCGAACACCGGCGGCCACGGAACACTCCTTTATACATCGGGCGGTCTGCTTTTAATGGCGGCGGCCATGATATATCTCGTTTGCGCTCGTCGCAGGGAAAGGAGGCTCGAGTAGGAACCGACTTTCTCCGGAAAACAACCCGAAAGATTCCCGGCGAACACAAACGGGAAAAACCCGCCGCAGGAAGGGCAAACCTGCACCAATAATCCCTGACGGGGAGATAAAAACAAAAAACAAAAAAAAGTCCCCATCAGGGGCAAGAAAGGACAGTCATCATGAAAACCTGCAAAAAGATCTTTGCAATCGTACTCGCTCTCGCGATCGTTCTCGCGCTGGGCGTAACCGCTTTCGCGGCCACCACCACCAGAACCGACGGCGTGACCGGCCCTGCTTCCATCACGGTCACCCTGCCCACCAACCCCGACGAGCGCCCTGCCGACAACACCTACAAAATCTATAAGGTGTTCGACGCCCAGCTTGCCGAGAGCGGCGACGGTATCAGCTACACGCTGTCCGGCAGCCACACCACCACGCCCGACGGCTTCACCCTTGACGACGCCGGCAACGTGATCTATGCCGGTACCGCCAACGGCGGCAATCTGACCGCTACCGATATCGCCGCCATCGCCGCCTACGTGACCGACGCCGACCTGGTTGCCACCGTTGTGACCACCAACGCCGATACGTCCTTCACCGTGGCCGACCTGCCCTACGGCTACTACTACATCACCACCACCACCGGCACCCTTGTTACCGTGGACAGCACCCATCCCAATGCCGACGTCATCGATAAGAACGAGCTTCCTCCCGTTGACAAAAAGATCACCGACGCTTCCAGCGTTGATGTGGACGGCAAAAAGGCTCTGGCCGAGATCGGCAAAGTCGTTACTTACGAAGCTTCCATCACCGTGACTGCCGGTGCTGAGAACTACATCTTCCACGACAGCATGACTGCCGGCCTTTCCTACAACAACGACATGGTCGTTAATGTGAACGGCGCTACCGTCACGCCCGGCGCCGATACCTTTACCCTCGGCCAGGATGCCGGCGATACGCTGACCGTCCGTTTTGACAACGGCTACATCAAGGGCCTTGCCGTCGGCACCGTGATCACCTTCACCTACTCCGCCACCGTGACCTCCGACGCTCTGACCCGTGTTCCCGAGAAGAACACCTGCTACCTGAGCTACGGCCACACCCCCGGCAACAACCGCACCCCCGTGAAAGAGACCGAAGTTTACAACGCCACCATCAGCGTTGTGAAGAAGGACAACAAGGGTCAGCCTCTGGCCGGCGCCGGCTTCGTTCTGAAGGACAACGATAAGAACCAGTATTATACCCTTGAAAACGGCGCGATCGTTTGGGTTGACGACATCGAAGCTGCCGATGAGCATTTCTCCGCTGCCGACGGTACCGTTCCCGCCTTCACCGGCCTTGCCGACGGTTCCTACACCCTGATCGAAAAGACGGTTCCCTCCGGTTACAACAAGACCGCTGACGCTACCTTCACCATCGCCGCGCACGATTACACCGTTGCCAACCTTGAGCAGGAAGCCGAGGTCGTCAACAACGAAGGTCCTGAACTGCCCAGCACCGGCGGTATCGGTACCACCGTGTTCTACATTGTAGGCGCTCTGCTTGTCGTCGGCGCTGCGATCGTCCTGATCGCCCGCAGACGCAACACCGTCAACGTTCTGTAATCGCGGTTTCCGTAATTAACCGTTCACCTGTTTGTCCGGGGCCGGGAGGCTCCTCCCGGTCCCGGCAATAAGGAGAGAGTTATGAAGAAAAAAACGACAACGACGGTCATATTCGTCCTCGTTTTCGTCATAGGTCTGTCCTTATTGCTTTACCCGACCGTGAGCGACCGCTGGAACGCTTTTCATCAGTCCAGAATGATCATCTCCCACGCGGAGAACGTGGACAGACTCAGTGCGGACGAATGCGACGCTTATCTGCAGGACGCAGAGGCGTTCAATAAAGAACTGCGCAAGTTTTCCGACCGCTGGGATATGACGGATGAGGAAAGAGCGCGTTACGAAAGCACGCTCATCAGCGACGATACCAGCATTATCTCCTACGTGGAGATCCCCAAAATCAAGGTGAGCCTTCCCATTTATCACGGTACCAGCTCCATGGTCCTGCAGGAAGCCGTCGGCCACATGGAGGGCAGCTCGCTGCCCGTCGGCGGGCAGGGCACGCACTGCGTGCTGTCCGGCCACAGAGGACTGCCCAGCGCAAGGCTGTTTACCGATCTGGATAAACTGGTGGTGGGCGATCAGTTCCTGCTGTATACGCTCAATCAGGTCCTCACTTACGAGGTGGATCAGATCCGCGTGGTGGTGCCTACCGATCTGAGCACTATTTCAATCGAAGAGGGCAAGGACTACTGCACGCTGTCCACCTGTACGCCCTACGGCATCAATACGCACCGGCTGATGGTGCGCGGCCACAGGGTGGAAACCGTTAATGCGAAAAACATTCTTATTACCGCGGAGGCACTGCAGATCGACGAGATCACCGTGGCGCTTATCATCGGCGTTCCCATATTGGCCGCGGTATTTCTCGTGAGCATTTTATGGCCCGGTAAGAAAAAATACACTGAAACGAGGTTCGGAATATGAAAAAAAGGATGACCGCTGTTCTGGTCCTGTGTATGCTGCTGTTTGCCATGCACGGGGTCGTGTTTGCAGCGCAGTCCCTGCCGGAAACGGCGCAGCCTGATCTCTCACGTGAATGCAGCATCAACGTCTATCTCAAAACCTTTGCCGGGGAGCCCGTAAAAGACGGCAGCGTTATGCTGATCCTCGTATCTGCGCTGCTCGAGGGCCCTGAGGGGCAGTATTACGAGGTCAGCGCAGCCTTCGGCGAATTACCGTTCGATCCCGTGGAGATGCGCGGTGAGGCGGAAACGGCCAAGGCGCTGGAAAAGATCGCCGTGGAGAAGGCTCTGCCCTATACCGTAGCGCCCGTTTCGGAAGGCGGCCTCGCCGTGTTCTCCCATCTTACCCCCGGCCTTTACCTGCTGATGCAGACGGAGGACGTTTTAGTATCCTATACCGCCATTCCCGCCTGCCTGATGCTGCTGCCGGATCCGCAGGAGGACGGCGCTCTGCGTTACGATGCGGATTGCTTCCCCAAGCCCGTCACCACGCAGCCGCCGGAGGAATCCACCACCGTTCCCGCGGACGAGACCACCACGGTCCCTTCTGACGAGACCACTACCGTTCCCGCGGGTGAAACCACCACCGTTCCTTCAGACGAAACGACGACGGCGCCCTCCGATGAAAGCACTACGGCGCCCAACGTTCCGCCGCCCGGCATCCCGAAAACGGGGCAGCTCTGGTGGCCCGTGGCAGTTCTCGGCTGCGCGGGCGCGGGCCTGATCGCTGCGGGCCTGGCCGCCCGCCGGAAGGAGAGAGACTGATGCGCGGCAAACGAGGCCTTGCGCTGATTCTGGCAGGCGTTTTCTGTCTGCTGGCCGCCGCCGGGTTTTACGCGTATAACGTTTGGGATGCGGACCGTGCCGGGCAAACGGCCGCGGAGGGGCTTTCCGCCGTGGCGATGCAGATCGAATCGGCGCGCGCAGAAGCCCATACGCAGCCGGAGACGCGCCTTCCGGCGTCCGTCCCGCAGGAAGTGAAACAGATGCCGGCCGTGGAGACCGACGGCCGCTTATACGTGGGCGTGGTGGAGATCCCCTCTCTGGGGCTCACGCTGCCGGTGCTCTCGGAATGGAGCTACGCGAACCTGAAGATCGCCCCGTGCCGGTACGCGGGCTCCTGCTATACGGACGATCTTGTTCTGTGCGCGCACAATTACCGATCCCATTTCAACGCCCTCCGTTGGGTGGATATGGGGGAGGAAGTGTATTTTACCACCGCGGACGGGGAGAGCTTCCGCTACGTGATCGTCAACCGTGAAACGCTGGACCCGGATGAAACGGAATACCTCACCGATCCGGCGGCGGACTGGGATCTGACCCTGTTCACCTGCTACGTGGGCGGCGCCACCCGCTGCGTGATCCGCTGCGAGCGTGCCGACTGAGCCCTGCCGTTTCGCGCGGCAGCTCCCGATCCCGTTATATTTTTCCCTGATAGGATGAAAACTCTTCTGTCCGCGGCGGACAGAAGAGTTTTTTTGCGGGAACGGACGCCGGATCCCGGTGCTTTGCGGGTCGATGACTGAATCTTACGGTATAACGGTCTTGCCGTTGCTTTTTTGAAACCGGAATGCTATTATATGAAAAAGGAGGCGTTTCTATGTTGAAAAAAATCGCCGCGGTGATCCTCGTCGTCGCGCTTGTCTGTTCCGCCGTTTGTGTGGCCGCTTTCGCGAAAACAAGCGAAGAAGCAGATACCCATCTGCAGTACGGCGCCGACGGGAAATTCCGCATCATGCAGATCTCCGATCTTCAGGATTATTTCCCCATGAAGGGTATTACGAAAAAAGTGCTGAAAAAAGTATTGGCCGAGTATCCTGTGGATCTGATCGTCCTCACGGGCGACAACATCGCAAGCACCACGCTTGTAAAACCTTACGCCAGGCTGGCGATCAGAGAGTTTATGTCGGTGTTGGAGCGCCTCGGCACACCCGTTGTGATGGTTTACGGCAATCACGACGATGAGAGAACGACCGCGGATAAGGCGTATCAGATGCGTTTGTATGAGAAATACGAATGCTTCATCGGCTGCGCGGGCGAGGACTTCGGCGAAAGCAATCTCGGCACCTACTACGTGCCGATCTATTCCTCCGCGGATAAAAACGTGATGGTGAACAACGTCTGGATGATCGATTCGGGCACCTACAACAACGAGAACGAGCTCGGCGGTTACGGCTGCGTAACGAAAAAACAGATCGAATGGTACAAATCCACCTCCGAACGGCTGGAACGCGAAAACGGCAAAAAGATTCCGTCGCTGATGTTCCAGCACATCGTGATCCCCGAGATCTGGGACGCGCTGGAGGAACACGACACGCAGGTTGAGGGCAGCGTGGGTCACAACGGCAAATTTTATACGCTGCCGGAGGGCGCAAAGGGAACGCTTGCCGAAACGCCGTGCCCGCCGAATTATTCCAACGGGCAGTTTGACGCCGTGCTGGAACGCGGCGACGTGATGGCGATGTTCTTCGGCCATGACCACGTGAATTCCTACGAGTTCAATTACAAAGGCGTGGATCTCGTCAACACGCCCGGCATCGGCTTCCGTTCCTACAACAGCGAGGAGGAGGGCGTGCGGCTCATCACGCTCGACGAAGCCCGGCCCGATACCTACGAAACCGAGCTCGTGACGTATTTCGATCTGTTTGACAGAAATGACGAAGTCGCAATGAACCTGTTCCTCTCCGATTCGAGCACGGTTGCGGACAAAGAGCATTTTTCCTATTATCTGAAATATATTTTTGCGCTGATCAGATCCGTCTTCTGAGCCCAAACACTGCGGTGCACGGCGCATCCCGCAAAACCTCAATGAAAGTAAGATTATGATACGGGAGGAGGCCGGAATATGATGATGCATGATTTGATCGTTCAAAAGCTGCATGAGATCGAGCAAAAAGAACAAATAAAAATATTATTGGCGGTGGAATCCGGCAGCAGAGCCTGGGGATTCGCCTCGCCGGACAGCGATTACGACGTCCGCTTTATTTATGCGCGCCCGAAAAACGAATACCTGAAGCTGAACAAAAACCGTGACGTGATCGAGCTGCCCGTCAATGATCTGCTGGATATCAACGGCTGGGATCTGGAGAAAACGCTCACGCTGCTTTATAGATCCAACCCCACGCTGTTCGAGTGGTTTTCCTCTCCCATCGTTTATCTGGATACGGAATTCAGCACACGGTGCAGGCGCATCCTGCCGGATTACTTTTCCGTCAGGCACGCGCTTTATCACTATATCAGTATGGCTGAAACAAATTACCGGGCGTATCTGCGCGGGGAAACCGTACGGGCGAAAAAATACTTCTACGTTCTGCGTCCCGTGCTTGCGTGCCGGTGGATCCTGGACGGGGGCACGCCGCCTCCGATGCTGTTTTCGGAACTGAAGGCGGCGGAGCTTCCGGCGTATCTGCAGCCTGCCGTGGACCGGCTGCTGGATATAAAAATGAACGCGCCGGAAATGAAAGACATTCCGCGGGTCTCGGAGCTCAACGACTATCTTGACAGCTCGATCCCGGAGATCCGCGCCGTGATCGCATCCATGCCGGACGAACGGGAACGGTCATGGGACGAGCTGAACGCCCTATTCCTGCAGACGCTGGAATAAGATCACGTTGCTTTTCACTCCCTTCCGCGCTTTTTTCACGCCTTTCTAATTGAAAACGAAAGTATACTATGATAGCATCAAAAAGAAAGATAACGGAGGTCCCGATATGAAAAAGACGATATCTGTTTGCATTGCGGTTCTTTTCGCGTTCTTTGCGCTGATCCCCGCGGCGGCGGAGGTGATCTGGCTCTATCCGTCCGAAACGCTGCCGGAGGACGCCCTGCGCGTCACGGCGCACCGGGGGCTTTCCGAGCTCGCGCCGGAAAACACACTGCCTGCTTACCGTCTGGCCGGAGAATACGGCTTTTGGGGCGCGGAATGCGATATTTCACAAACCGCCGACGGCGTATGGGTTCTGATGCACGATAAAACCGTGGACCGTATGACGGACGGTGAAGGGCTCGTTTCCGGTTTTACGTATGAGGAGCTCTCCGCCCTCACCGTTGACGCGGGCAACTGCGTAGAGCAGTATCCCGGTACAAAAGTGCCCACCCTTACGGAATATCTGGACGTGTGCAAAGAATACGGGCTGCACCCCGTGATCGAGATCAAGGAGATCGTGGATGCGGAAAACCTGCCGGACCTTGCGGCGATATTGAGCGCGCGGGAGGAAAAGGACCGCTTTGTGATCATCAGCTGGGGCAGAGAACTGATCGCCGGGATCAAGGCGCTGCTGCCGGAAACGCCCTGCTATCTGATCGGCGGACCGGGTACGGCGGAGGACATGGACTTCTGTGTTGAAAACGGCGTCGACGGGCTGGATACCTCTTATAACGTATCGGAAAGCGTGGTCCGTCAGGCGCAGGATGCCGGACTGAAACTGATGGCGTGGACGGTGGACAGCGTAACGTGGGTCGAGCGCATGGTCGGTTTCGGGATCACGGATATCACCACAAATTGCCTTGTACCGGGCAGAGCGCCGACCGCCGAACCGGAGGAAACGACCACCGAACCGACAACAGAGCCTGCTTCTGAACCGACCGCCGAGCCGACGACGGAACCGACGACGGAGCCGTCTTCTGAATCCGCCGCCGAGCCGACAAACGGCGGCACGGGCGTCAGCTTTTGGCAGCGGATCGTGAACTGGTTCCGGGGTATCTTTGCCGTGATCGCCGGCTGGTTCGGACGCTGAAAGCGGTCGGTTCTGCCGGCGGCCGCGCGGCGGAAGCGCGCCGCAATGACGGAAGAATCACTTAAAAAAACGGCGGAATAAATTAGAGACGGGGGCGACCCGTCTCTTTTTTGTATGACCTCCGTGCACGCGCCGAAAGGATCCGGCAGGAAAGCAAAGACCGCTTTTTTAATCGTAATAGCTTGTATGTTTGGGCTGCGAAGCCGCGTCTCCGGCGCCGCGGCAGCACGTTCTGCGTTTGTATACGCCTTTCTCCGTGCGCAGGTACAGCGTATCGCGGTCCACGTTCCCGAAAGCGAGCTGCAGGGGGCGGCTTTGGTCGGGCAGGTCCAGAACGGCATCGATCAGCCCGAAGGACCGCACGCACTGGATCCCGATCGCCGTGAGCGCGTAAAGGCGGTCGTCTTCGTCGACCGCAAGGTCGATCGCGCCTCTCGGCAGTACCCCCGGCAGCGTGTGGAGCATACCGTGAAAGTACCCTTCGTCCGGCCGCCCGACCGGCGCTTTTCGCAGCGCGTCCGTTTCTTCTCCGCCGGAATAGACCATGGTTTTATCCGACGAAAGCACCGTAAGCGTTACGCCGTCGTTCTCCGGGAACGCCTCCGCCGATTCCCATGTGCTGTCGTCCGGCACCACCAGAGATACCCTCGGGCTGTTCCGCAGAGCGCGCACGGGCACGGCGGCATAGTCCTTCCAAAGCCACGTAAGGCGTTTGTACGCTTCCGATTCGTCTCCCCACCGGCTGCAGTGCCCTTCCCCCGGAAAATAAACGCAGCAATAATCGTATCCCGCAAATTCCAGCGCCTTTTCGGCTTCCATGGCGGCGCAGAAAGAACTGCCGAAATATTCGTGCGGCTCGTTTTCGGAATATTCTTCGTAGATCTTTAACGGTTTTGTCTCGTATTTGCGGATCAGCACGGGCATCTCGCTGCCGCGCCCCATCGCCAGAAACGAAGGCGAGCTCATATACACGCGGCGGAAATAATCGGGATGGAACCACGCGGCGTCGAACGCGGACATGCCGCCGGAGGAGCCGCCGGAGATCATATGCAGATCGGGCGAGGCGGAAATGCGAAGGCCGAACCTTTGCGTGATCGCCGGGATCAGTTCGTATACCAGAAAGTCGGCGTATTCGCGGTCCAGCAGATCATAATCATCCATGCGCATGTTGCGTTCGCTGCCGTTTAATGAAAGCATCCCCGGGGCAACGCCGATGCATACGCAATACGGCGCTTTTCCTTCGTCCGCCAGCCGCAGAAGCGCGCGGTCCTCCGCCGCGTTCCGGCCGTCGTGCCCGACCCAGAGCCCGAATTCCGTATTTACGTCGGGGATCAGTACGGTGCATTGAAAGCGTGTCCCCGGTTTATACTTGTTTCCCGTAACCGTAACTTCGTGAATGACATAATCCGACATACCGAAACACTCCTTATCCGTTATACTGAAATCATACACCCAGTTTGCCCCGGTGTAAAGCCCCGATCCGAAATGCAAGTCTCCGACCGGCTCTTTTTCAGAGTTGACTTCTTTTCTTTTGCTTCGTTGATGATATATATGTAACAGCCGCAAGCGGATCGTTCCGGTTTGATGTGCGAGATGTTACGGTTGAAGACGCTGCTTTCTGTCTGAACGTCATTCAAACGAATCATACGGAAGGGCATACATGTGATATGGCCGGTTGGTATGTTGTTGTTGAGGCACTGGATTCTGATATTTCAGGTATAACGGATTTTGACGCAGTGCTGGTTCAGTCATAGCATCAGCGCTTCAACGGAATCCGCAGCGTGCGCAAAAAAGTGAGATCAGCGAAATACAGATTTCAAAACGGACTCCTTGTGGGGTTCGTTTTTTGATGATACGTTCATTACCTTGCAAAACTGATCGCAGAAGGGATCGTTGTTGCCGAAGGCGGAAACCGGAACCGGACGTATCGGCTGAAGTCGTAAACTGTATGGTTGATATTGAAACGCTTTTAGCGGAAAACAAAAACTGCCTGAAGAAATATCTTTTTTGCGTGCGGAGAATTGAAAACCCTTGGAAACACTGTGCTTCCAGGGGCTTTCCCTGTTTAACATCAATTGTACTTTTCCGTAAAACCGCCGCGGGTCAGTTCAATATGTTTTTTTCTACGGCTTCATAAAACTGTCGGCCTGAAATATCGATTCCCTTTAATCTGCAACGGACGCTGTTTTTTTCAAAATCCGCAAAGAAGAAGAGGTAACCTGCCGTATTGCCGTTTTTGTCAGTGATGACTTTGTATTCATCATACGCGTCGGTATAAAAAAACACTTGACATTTTCAAATATGTTTGATAAAATATATTTGCATCAAACATTTGCGGAGGCAATTCCTATGGCATACGATTACCGCGAGGCGATGAAGCTTAAAAACCAGCTCTGTTTTCCGCTTTACGCCGCGGCGCGCAACGTGACGAACCTGTATACGCCCCTGCTGCAGCCCCTGGGGCTCACCTATACGCAGTACCTTGTGTTTCTGGTGCTGTGGGAGCAGGACGGGATCCCCGTGAGCGCGATCGGCGAAAAGCTGATGCTGGATAACGGTACGCTCTCCCCGCTGCTGAAAAAACTGCAGCAGGCGGGATATATCGAGCGGCAGCGCAGCAAGGAGGACGAGCGCGTGGTGGTGATCACGCTGACGGAAAAGGGCCGCGCACTGCAGCTGCAGGCCAAAGACGTGCCGTTAAAAGCGGCGGGCTGCGTTGATCTGCCGCCGGAAAAAGCGAAGGCGCTTTATACGCTGCTGTATGAATTGCTCAACACGCAAACGGAAAAATAATATACGGGAGGATAAAAAGATGAAAACGGTTTATGATTTTACGGTAAAAGACAGAATGGGGAACGAGGTGCAGCTCTCCGATTACAGAGGCAAGGTGCTGCTGATCGTGAACACCGCCACGGGCTGCGGCTTTACGCCCCATTACGAGCCGCTGGAGGCCATGTACCGGGATCTGAAGGACAAGGGCTTTGAGATCCTTGATTTCCCCTGCAACCAGTTTGCCAACCAGGCGCCCGGCGACGCCGACGAGATCCATTCCTTCTGCACGCTGAAGTTCGGCACGGAGTTCCCGCAGTTTGCCAAGATCGACGTGAACGGCGAGACCGCCGATCCGCTCTTCGCGTTCCTTGCAACGGAAAAGCCCTTCGCCGG
>JAEEGL011243435.1_pt1 | contig 11548 bp, 10 predicted proteins | sample 9134231 | NCBI WGS metagenome assembly JAEEGL01 (sample SAMN16246548, study PRJNA631951) | gut metagenome | biome: gut microbiome; feature: rumen; material: fiber-attached | host: Bos | place: Iran: Karaj | collected 2018-10 | reverse complement strand
CCGTATTTCTGGTTCAGCCTTTTCTATTTTTCCGTTGTTGTCTATGCTCTGTGCAAAGGCAGCATCAAGGCGGATACGTTCTTTGAGCAGTTGTGGTATGTTCTTTCCATGCACGGAATGAATGTCTTATGGTTCCTTCCGGCGCTGTTTGCGGGCGAAATGCTCTTTTTATGGATCAGGAAACGCTTTTCAGTCAAAATCACGGCCATTCTTGTTACCGCCCTTGCAACACTCGCCGGCGTCGCAAATGATGCAATGGGGCACATTTCTTCGGATGCCATGCTGATCAAACGGCTGCAGGAGCTGACGCTGACACTTCTGCGTCCCTTCTGGGTCTGCGCCTTTGTCGCCGTCGGCTACTTTGTATACGGGTTCTTTAAGGAACGCGAAAAGATCAGCCTTCCGGAACTGTTGGCAGGACTTTTTCTGATGGCGGTCAACATCTTCGTGCATCCGTTCAACGGTGGCGTTGATTTCCGCTCGCTGGTATTTCACAATATCGGGCTCTACTGTATCGCCGCGCTTGCGGGATCTATGGGACTGATCCTGATCTGTAAAAATCTGCCGCCCGTAAAGCCCGTGCTCTTTTTCGGTATGAATTCGCTGATCGTCATGGTCGTGCACAATAATGAGACCGTTCTGTATCTTGGCATGAAACTTGCCATGTATGCAAACCAGTACCTGACCAAAGCCAGGGGCTATATCTGTTACGCGATCGTTGTTTTGGTCATTCTGGCATTCTGCACCCTGATGATCCTGCTGATCAACCGGTTTTTCCCGTTCCTGCTCGGAAAACCTTCGGCCTTTGGGCTGTTTCAAAAAAGAAGTAAAGCCAGATCGGAAAGTGACAGCAAATGAGACTCAGAAACATCACGGGATCAAGAGAGATCATAGCGGCCAGTCCGTTTGTACTCCATGATCCGGAACAATACAAAGGACAATTTGCCAATAAGGTCTTTCATAACGATGCCCCGATCCGTATCGAGATCGGCATGGGAAAGGGCCGTTTCATCATGGAAATGGCAAAGCAGAACCCGCAGATCAATTACATCGGGATCGAAAAATATTCCTCGGTGCTGCTTCGGGCCATCCAGAAAATGGAACAGATGGAGAAACCGCTTCCCAATCTGTTTTTTATCCGCATGGACGCCGAATATATCACGGATGTGTTCGCGCCAAACGAGATCTCCGGTATCTATCTGAATTTTTCCGATCCCTGGCCCAAAGACCACCATGCGAAACGAAGATTAACATCCTCTGCCTTTTTGAAAAGATATGAGCAGATCCTGATCCCCGAGGGACAGATCGAATTCAAGACAGACAATACGGAGCTGTTTGATTTTTCCCTGTCCGAAGCACCGGAAGCAGACTGGAACGTATTGCAATCGACCACGGATCTGCACCATGATGCCGAAATGAACAAAGGAAATGTCATGACGGAATACGAAGAGCGCTTTTCCGCTGCAGGCAATAAGATCTGTAAATGCATCCTTTCGCGCACGATCACAAAACTGATCGTGTCCTTCCTGATCGCTTCCCTGGCGTTGACCAATGTGGTCAAAGCAGTCAATACCGTGCCGACGGAAGAGCAGGCCGCTGCTGCGGAAGAACGCAAACGCATGAGAGTGGAGAGCAATGAGATCTCCGGCTGGCCGGAAGGACCGCTGCTTGGCGCGGAATCCGCGATCCTGATGGAGGCGGATACCGGCGCGATCCTTTATGAAAAAAACATTCACGCGAGATTATATCCGGCAAGCACAACCAAGCTGATGACGGGACTCCTTGCGCTTGAAAATTCCACCATGGAAGATATCGTGACGTTTTCGCACGACTCGATCTTTAACATCGAGAGTTCTTCCAGCCGCATCGGCATTGACGTCGGAGAAAAACTGTCCATGGAAGAATGCCTGTACGGTCTGCTTCTCGGCTCCGCCAATGAGGTCGCCTATGCGATCGCCGAGCATGTCGGCGGCACTTACGATCATTTTATCGAAATGATGAATGAGCGGGCCGCGGCGCTTGGCTGCGCGGATACGCATTTTGCCAATGCCAACGGGCTTCCGCAGAAAGACCATTATTCCTCCGCCTATGATCTGGCAATCATCGCCAAAGAGTGTTTTCAAAACGATTCTCTGGCTACCATAGCCGGATCCACGCGTTACACCATTCCGCCTACCAATAAGCAGCCGGAGGAGCGCAAGCTCGATAATCATCATCTGATGCTTCCGGGATTTAAATATGAATATGAAGGGGTGATCTGCGGCAAGACGGGATACACATCCGAAGCCAGGCAGACGCTGGTCACACTGGCGCAACGCGGCGATATGCGGCTGATCTGCGTGATCATGCGCGAAGAAGCGCCCGACCAGTTTATCGATACACAGAAACTGTTCGACTACGGCTTCAATCAGTTCAGAAAAATGAATGTGGCGGAAAACGAAAAGAATTATACGCTCGATTCGGCGACGTTCTTTCATACCAATCTGGATATCATCGGCTCTTCCAAACCGATCTTGTCCATCAATCCGAACGGTTTTATCGTGATCCCCAAGATCCGTGAGTTTACGGATGCAGATGTGACCATTACCTATTCCGATCACGGCAGACAGGATGTGGCAACCCTTACCTACGCGATCGACGATCATTTTGTCGGAAATACGACCATCGACTATGCGGATAACAATACCAGAACCTTTGAATTTGCCAACATCCTCGTGGATTCCGAAAAGGTCATTCCGCAGAAGGTCCTGCCGGACCATAAGATCATTTTCGTGGACACGAACAAACTGATCTTCCGGCTGATCGTCTGTCTCTTTGGCATTTTCGTCATTCTGGTGATCCTTTACGCGATCCGCAGATTTGTTACATCGGGGCGAAGAAGGCAGCGCATGAAACGGAAAAGATTTAAGAAATGGAATAAAAAACTATTTTAAGCGTTTGTTTTCTTTGTGTGATTTTCTCTTCTCAGCGCGCAGTTTCCTGAGTTTGTTCTGTTTTTCCCAGATCTCCACGGCATCTTCGGGCGAGATCAGTTTCAGGGTCTTTACCACATAAACATTCCCGTCTTCCGTTTTCTTCATGCGGATCTTACCCTTCAGATATCCGTGCTTTTTACAATAAGACAGGCTGTAATAATGCTTTCCGTTTGCGGAAAACCAGCGGATGCGCTTTTTGGATGCTCTTCCGCAGACATAGCATCTGGTGGAGGAAACCGTTTTGTCCTCCAGGGCTACGCTTTTATCGGGAAATTCGCGGGAAATGTATTTTGCATAGGTCTTGAAATTGACTTTGACCTCTTCCTTCTTGCTCTGCGGTACCATGAATACGTCGTAGGATACGTATTTCTCCACGGCGGAGTCTTTTTTATCGATCTCCATGAACACTTTGGCCGTGTAATAGGCATCGCTGTAAGCCCGATGGAACGGGATATCTTTGTCGATATGCAGGTAATCCACGGCATATTCCAGCGCTCTTCTTGATTTTCCGTCTTCATAAGTGAGCGAGAAAAACTTCTGGATGTCGTAGTATTTTAACGGTCCGGCCGAAAGTTCATCCATTCCGTAATAGCACATATTCTTCTGGAGTTCCGTCAGATCCAGTGTTCCCCAGATGCAGAAGATGTAATTCCTTCCGCACCACTTTAAGAATTCCTGCATGACCTCGGGAAACGGCCTTCCTTTATCCAGCTCTTCTTTTTCCAGATGGATGATCCGCGATGTCATGAAATGCATGGAACGGTAGATCTGCGGTTTGATCAGCTGCTCGAATCGGTCAACGATCTCAAACCGGCGGTTCAGTTTTACCGCGCCGATCTCCACGATCTCAAAAGGCAGTTCATAATCATTTTTGCCGGAAGACTGGTTCCATTCCAAGTCTAATACAATGTAATTCATAAATGATATTATACTATTTGGAAAAGTAATAATCCATAAAGAAATGTATTTTTGCCACCAGTCCCGTGCGTATCACATAATCGGCCACTTCCGCATAGCAGACCGGTTGCAGCGCATCGATCCCTGTGGCCATATCGTAGAGTTTTTGCAGATAGTTTTTCCCGACTTTCCAGAAGTAAAAATGGAGAAGATACCCTAAAAGGAACAGCAGGTTTTCCATGCACCCCTCGTAGAGCGCGGCGCGCATTTTCCTTTTTGCGCACACGTTCAGGTAATATCGGATCTGTCTTTCGATGAAAGAGAGCACGATCTGCATTTCCCTTCCCGTGATATCCGGAACAGCTTGCGTCCATTCATCCAGAATTTCCAGATACGTTTCATGCTCTCTTTTCGTAAGACCTGTTTCTTTGATCCCTGCCGTTTTAAAAAAGTACAGCGTTCCGTCTTTCACAGCGATACCTCCCGGGTGTAAGCACCTTGATCTGAGGGTATCGTAGCATGCCGTTTTACCGGCAACTATCCCGAAATATTCGCATTTTTACAATAAAATACGGCAATACCCAAATGGCATCGCCGTATCCCGAAAGGATTCGATTTCCTTAATTACTTCTTCCGGCCGGCCGCGGCTTCCATAAGCTGCCCGGTCAGATATTCCGAAGACCTGCTGACAAATTCATCCCTGACATGCTCGTAATCATAGAATTCTTCATCCGGGATGATCTGATGAACCGCAGAGTCATCTTCCGTATCCGTATATGCGACACCTCTCTTTGCGAAAAAGTCCTTAAGATAAGCACTGACGGTCCTTTCGTTACCATACAGATCTTCATTCCGGCTGTAGTAGTCCGATCTGTGCGGCGTGGTAAGAACGATCAGTTCAATCCCGTTATTCCGGCAGAATGTGCAGATTTCCGATAGTTGCACAAGCTTATCCTCCGAGACCATATCCTGCGGAACATTCAGCTGCATGGCTGCAGACAGATCTTCCTCCAGAAGACGGTTATCTTCGTCTCCGGGATCTCCGCTTCTTACCGCATATTTTACGGTATTCAGATCATAAGCGATCTTATATCCGATCGGTTCAAGCCTGATCAGCCTGCCGAACCGCGTTTTCAGATTATTGATGATGCTGTCCTTATCATAAACCGCTTCATTTTCCCAGGGGATCCAGATGTTGATGGATTGTTCCCTGTTGATATACTCTTTGGAAAACGTTTTCCGGATGTTGCGGCCGATCGCGTTTTTGATCCTTACATGCAGCGGACTGGAAGAATCCACAACCCGGTCGTAAATGTGGTCGATCTCATTATACTGGCCTAAATTGACGGTTTCCACCGAGGTTAATAAGATCGCTTTTCTGATCCGGTGGTTAGATGCCGCAAGCCGGATGTTTTTTAAAGATACGGAAAGACTCTGGGACGGCGTGCACATATTAAATGCATGCTCTCCCGTGATCTTTTCATATTCCTTTGCATCCATCATCTCTCCGACGGACGTTCCCACAAACACCGTATTAAGGCCGCTTTGCTCAGAGAAAGCCGTCAGCATCTCTTCCGTGTTTCTCTCGTCAAATTCAAAGGCCATGTCAAAGAACGCGGTGAACACGACAAACAGGGATGCAAAGAGGATCGCTTTTATGATTCTTTTGACATACTTAGAACGCTGCATACATAAACCCCCGTATGCCGGATGAAACCGTAAAGGAATAAAGCAAAATACCGATCAGGGTAAAACAGATCACCCATCTTAAATAGTATCTGTCGGAACTGGCTCTTCGTAAGGGCAGGCGTCCCCTTTCCTTGAAAATGCTGTTCACGAGCAGCATCAGGGTTGCGATTCCTGCAGTGACTGCCGCGCCGACAGAAGTAACATCCTCTGTAAAAAGCTTCGCGATCATGGAAAGACCTTCGGAAAGATCAAAGCGCAGCAGGGTATTCGCAAAACAGCCAAGACCTGTGCGTACGGACCCGATCACGTCAAAATAGCCTGCAAATACAACGATCATAAATGTCCTGAAGATCCTGAAGCCATACAGGAACTTTCCGGCCACCGGTCGATCGGAAAAGCGTTTTAACCCTGCAAACAAAGGCGCGATCGCATCACTGACGGCGATGATCAGGCCGTTGTAGAGTCCCCAGAACAGATAGTGTTTCTCCGGACCGTGCCATAGGCCGACGAGCGCAAATACCAGAAGATTGCTGATCCCGCCGATCAGCGCCCTTCCGGCATGATTCCCGAAACGCTTGCTGATGTTTTTATTGCATGTGGAAACAGGCTTGGTCGTGACAAACGGATAAAACACATAATCCCGCATGAATCCGCCGAGCGTCATGTGCCATCTGCGCCAGAATTCTGCCAGTGAAGTAGCAAAATAAGGCTGATTAAAGTTCTTGTCCATCCTGACGCCGAAGAGAAGGGAAATAGCCATTGACATATCGATCCCGCCCGAAAAATCCGCGTATTGCTCGATCGCATACATCACGGCTCCGAAAGTCAGAAAACTTCCGGGATAAGCAGCGGACTGGTTATTCAGGCTCGCATTGACCATCGGCGCTAAAAGATCCGCGATCGCATATTTTTTCACGGCGCCGAATAAGAACATATAGAATGCAAACCGAAATTGCGGCGCATGCAGTTTATAGGTTTTGAAAAGATCTTCCCGTACGGAATCAAAACGGTTGATGGGCCCCTGGATCAGCTGCGGAAACCAGGAAAGATACAGCAGGACTTTTGCCGGATTTTGTTCCGGTTCGTATTTTTTTCCATAAACATCAACGGTATAGGATATGGCCTGCAACGTATAAAAAGAGATCCCGATGGGGAGTGCGATCGGATAGTTGATCAGGGGAAGGAGATACTTGCTGAAAAACAAAAGCAACAGATTGACCAGAATGATCGCGGCGACGATCCATTTCTGTTTCCGCTGGCTCTTTTTTTTCAGCGCTTTTTTCTCTTCTTTCGAAAATTCTGCGCCGCTCCTGTGTTCTTTGTCTTTCCTGTCGATGCGTGAGATGAGCAACGCACCGCCCCAGATCGTAAAGGCGGAAAGCAGCAAAAATACGATCTTTAATCCGGAAAGATACAAAAAGAAGGCAAGACTTGCGAGGAGACGCACGATCCATTGCCGCTTCGGCGCAATATCACAGATCAGGCCGTGCAATATGACAAATATAAAAACAAAGCCAAAAAACGCAACGGAATAAAATGCCATTGTGACCGCTTTCCTTTGGTATAATGTAAAGAAGCCCATAACCGGGCTTCTTTAAAACGTCCACGAGAGGATTCGAACCTCCGACCTACCGCTTAGGAGGCGGTCGCTCTATCCAACTGAGCTACGCAGACAATTCTGTGCTATTATATCACAAAACCTGCGTTCTCTCAAACCGGTCAGTGTGTATAATCCAATTTTCCCTGCAACCAGATATTTCCCTTGAATCTTCTTCCTATCTGCGGTTCTCCCATAAGATCCGTCGCATTGATGCAGACGGTTACGGACATCCCGTTGCAGTTTAAGCCCAAAACATAGACTTCTTCCTCTGTTATGACGTTTTTCTCAAGGGCAAATTCCTCGATTTCCCCCATGATCGAGTACTGGTCGCATTCAATGCCGCACGGCATAAAGAACGTATCCACCAGTGAAAAAACGTCTTCTTTGAGGATCTTTTTGGAGATCATCGTATAGGTATCGATCTCGTCCAGTGTCAGATTCTCAAGTGCGCTTTCGTCCCCGTGTCTTGCGGCCTCGATCAGCTGGGTTCTTGCAAGCGAGGTCTCTTTGATCTTTTTGCGCTCGGTCTCATTCTTTAAGATCGGCAGCATGATCTTGCCCTGCAGGGAAAGTCCGGAAAAATACAGCGGGAGAGGACCCTTTGTGGGTTTCTTTTTGACACTGTCCTTCATGTATTCCATCCCGTTCTGCAGGAAAAAGATCAACGAAACACCAATGCGGTTATCTTCGCAGATCCCGCCAAAAGATTCTTTGTCCGCATGTCTTTCAATGCCGGCTTCCTCATTGGTACTGATGTTTTTACCGAGGCAGAACGGATAATAGAAATCCAGCATCATGTGGTTTTCCTCATCCAGTTCCCCGCGGATCGTCATACCTAGAGATTCCGAGAACATGGCCTGATATTCAATTAATATACTTTCCTGTTCGGTTTCGATATAATCCTTTTTTTCCGGATTCTGCACGATCCGGCTCAACAGCTCTTTGATCTCTTTTCTGTTTTTGATATTACTGAAACCGACGGCTCTTAAATACTGATGCAATTTTATCCTCTATCCTATTCCAATACTTTTTCTATGGAAATACTGCGGTCTTCCGCAAGATTGATGATCTTTTCACTCTTGTAATCAACACCTTTCGCATCCTTCAGAACACGGATCACGGGGCTGTCTGCATTGTGCTCATTCTGTTCGATCACGATCGCCTCTTCTCCTGCGGTTGTCCTGACAATGGTTCCGATCGGATATACTGCCACAAACTGCAAAAAGATATCAACGATCCTGCTGTCAAAATAAATATCCTGATACTTCTTTAAATATTCAATGGCTTCATAGACATGGACCTGTTTATATCCGATCCCGCAGATCATATCGTCAAACGCATCGCAGACGGAAACGATCCTGACCTCCGGCGGAATGACGGTCTGCTTCAGCGGATATCCTGTTCCGTTCAGTTTTTCATGATGAAACAGAATGATCTTTTTGGCCGTGGAACTCATCCAACTTTCTTTTTCCACGGACGAAAACCCGTACACGGTGTGTTTTTTAAATTCAAACAGATTATCCGGTGTGAAGGTGTTCGGATCCTTATCCCTGTAGTCCACGGAGATATATTTCAATCCCAGATCATGCAGCAGAGCGCCGACACCGATAGAATGCACATAGGTCTGGTCCATGTTCATTTTGATCGCCGTGATCACGGACAGGCCGGACACAGTGATCGCATGGTCATAAAGATCCGCGCTTCTTTCTTTGATATCAAAGACTTTCTCCGCGATCTCATCATTATGGAAAATGTCTTCAATGATCGTTTCAGCTGTTTTTTGGATTTCCTGCAGGGATTCATCATCTCTGCATACATAATTATCCAGTATATTCCTGATCTTTTCCCGGCAGTCCGTCTGGATTTTTTCTTTGATGATCTCTTTGGGTTCTTTTTTGATCAGATCCTCATCAAAGACACTGACTTCTTTGATCCCGTTTTCCTTCAGCCGGTCTATCTGCATGGGGTGAACACATGTTCCCTCATAGAAGATCTTTTTTCCGTCTTCTGTGATCACCGGAGCCGCGAGGTATTCTCCGCCCTTCAGTCGATCCACTGCTATGGATTTCATCTCATGTCCTCTCGTTCGGTCATTCTGTTGGTACGATATCTTCCTGTAAAGCCAGTGTCAGAGCCTTTTTCTCTTCATCTCCTAAAGAGATCGCGCATTCGCCGTTGATGATCTCTTTGGTATAGACGTAGCAGCCGTCACTGCTGTGTACGGAATTCAGGATAAAGCCCGTCGAATTATCGTTCAGCAGCGCAATGCTGAAACTGAGCTTTCCTCCCATTTCTTTAAAAGCATCATATTTGACAATGCCGACTCTCTGATAAGTTTCCTTCAAATTGATCATGATCCGCTTGATGTCTTTGCGGCTCCTCTCAGAGGTACTTTTCAGCATTTCGATGTCTTCAAACAATCCCGCGATCTGTTCTTCCAGGTTTTTTCCCTTTTTCCCCTGCATGAAGATCTCATAACTTGCTCTGATGCGCCCGTATTTCACCAACAGCGAAAACAGGCAGATCCCCATGATGATCATGATCAAAAACAGGATAATGAACAATATTCCGGGATCTATGTCCATTCCGATCGCGCTCAATATCTTACTGTCCATTTTCTACTCCTCTGACGCACCCATCAGAAATTCTGACAGTCTGTCCAGTTCTTCTTTGGAATAATACTCGATTTCGATCTTTCCTTTTTCTGTATCTTTTGCATGGATCGAAACCTTCGTTCCGAGAGAGATCTTCATTTTTTCTTCCAGATCCCTGTAGAGAAAATCAAGTTCTTCTTTTTTCTTTGTTTCTGATTTTGTGGTCGGATCATTCAGCTTTTTGACCAGTTTTTCCGTGTCGCGTACGGACATCTTCTTGTCAAAAGCTTCCATCGCAGCCTTATACTGGTCATCCGGTTTCTCGATCGCAAGCAGCGCTCTTGCATGTCCCGGAGAGATCATTTCGTTGATCACCATTTCCTGTACCTGGTCGCACAGGTTCAGAAGACGCATGGTATTCGTGATCGCAGTTCTGCTCTTGGATACTCTTTCCGCGATCTGATCATGCGTCATCTTGAATTCCGTCATCAGACGTTTGTAGGCAAGCGCTTCATCGATCGTGTTGATCTCTTTTCTCTGCAGGTTCTCGATCAGGGAAATCTCCAGGATCTCTTTGGGCGTATAGTGTCCGATGATCACCGGTACTTCTTTTAACCCCGCAAGTCTGGAAGCTCTCCATCTGCGTTCACCTGCAATGATCATGTAATGATCTTTGTTCTTTTTATCCTGCACCAGGATCGGCTGGATCACACCATGCTGTTTGATGGAATCCGCCAGTTCCTGCAGTTCATCCTCATTGAATGTTCTTCTCGGCTGTTCCGGGTTGGGCTCCACCATGGAAATCTTCACATATTCCACGCTGCTGCCTTTTTTCTTTTCGCCTTTATTGTCTTCTTTTTTTACGGGTACCTTTTCCTGCGGGATCAGTGCATCCAATCCCTTTCCCAAACCTCTTGCTGCCATATCTGTCTCCTGTTTCTTTCTGGTCTTTCTTTTATATTTTTCCTTGTGTCTTCCTATTTTCTGTTTTCGTTTTGTTCGATGATCTCCTGCGCGAGCTCTCCATACTTCTCCGCGCCGACAGACTTCGGATCGTACATACAGATCGGCTGTCCGTAACTTGGTGCTTCGGCGAGTCTGACATTTCTCGGGATCAGCGTGTCGTAAACCTTTTGTTTCAGATTTGCTTTCACGTTCTCGACAACCTGTGCGGACAGATTTGTTCTGGAGTCATACATGGTAAATACCACGCCGTCCATAGTCAGGTTTTCGTTCAGTCTTTCTTTTACCAGATTGATGGTGTGGATCAACTGGCTTAATCCTTCAAGTGCATAGTACTCACACTGGATCGGAACGATCACGGAATCGGCTGTTGTCATTGCGTTTACCGTGAGCATACTCAAAGAAGGCGGACAGTCGATAATGATAAAATCATATTCCGGACGTACCCAGTCCACTTCTCTCTTTAACTTATATTCCTTTTTGTCGACCCCGATCATTTCGATCTCTGCGCCGGCGAGATTTACATTGGCCGGAATGATTGACAGGTTCGGCATGACATCCTTTAAGATCACATCCTGTACGGAACACTCTCCGAGCAACAGTTCATAGATCGTGTTTTCCAGTTCGTTCTTATCAACACCGAATCCGCTGGTCGCGTTCCCCTGGGGGTCACTGTCGATCACGAGGATTTTCTTTCCTTTTTCCGCAAGTGCTGCGGACAGGTTGATAGCGGTTGTCGTCTTACCGACACCGCCTTTTTGATTTGCGATTGCGATAATTCTGCCCATCTTTTTGTTTCCTTTTTCTGAGATTATTCTATAACAGTATAT